>Ga0209376_1003732_pt1 | contig 13597 bp, 9 predicted proteins | sample GraSoiAngelo_134_FD_185891 | JGI IMG/M metagenome (GOLD analysis project Ga0209376, IMG submission 185891) | Grasslands soil microbial communities from the Angelo Coastal Reserve, California, USA - 14_0929_05_30cm (SPAdes) (version 2) | ecosystem: Environmental > Terrestrial > Soil > Grasslands ... | reverse complement strand
CTGAAGCGGGAGCCGTACCGTCGGCATTACGTGTCGACTCATTTCGGAACCTCGGCGGCGGGGATGGTCCTCTTCTTCATCGTCGCGTTCGCGATCATTCTGCTCATGCAGCAGAGCCTCCCCGAAGGCCTGGTTCCCTGGGTTTACCCGCTCACGGTTGCGGGCATCCCTCTCACAATCATCTCGATGGGGATGACCTGGCAAGGCCTTGGGCTCCGCAAGGTCGGGAGTTTCGCGGCCGCGCTCGTGATGCCGATTCTGATGGTCTTCCTCGTGCTCGGTGGCGCGCGGATCACGGACCCTAGCGGAGCCCCGGACCTGGGCGGAATCCGCCTGTTCGTCCTCACGTTTGTCATCGGTGCCCTGACGTCGGAAATCGCGGGCTCCCTCTTACACCTGATCGCATCCTCCACGAGCGTGAATCAGCGGGAAATCCTGAAAGCAGACAACTCGAAGGTCGCGCTGATCCAGCAAGACTACCAAAAGAAACGGGAGGCGCTCGACTACAAAGAGCGCGCCCTTCGCGGACGCGAGGCCCACCTGGAGGCGTTACAACAGGAGCTGGAAGACCAGGCCAAGGAGCTGAAGTCAAAGTTCTCGGACGTCACCGCGCGCGAGAACGCGATCGAGAAAGGCACGAAGGACCTGCGGGACATCGATCGGAAGGTCGCCTCCGCCCGCGCGGAGATCGAGGCGAAGGCCGAGGAGATCCGCCTCCGCGACGCGGACATCTCGACGTTGAAGACGGAACACGAGAAGATGCGTCAGACGCTGAACGCGCGGGAGGCGTCGCTCGCGGAACGCGAGAAGGAGGTCAAGCGGACCTCGATCGAGCTCACATCTCAACTCCGTTCGTCCGAGACGAAGGTCAAGTCGGTCGAGGAACGCGAGGCCCGCCTCCAGGAACTCGAGAAGTCGTTCGACTCGAAACGTACGTCGCTGCTGAAGAAGGAAAAGGAGCTGGAGCTGAAGGATTCGGAACTCCGGCTGAGAGGGGAGCAGGTCGAGGCGACGCGCGGTGGAGCCGATGCGACCCGGATTCGCGAGCTGAAAGAATGGGAGAAGAAGATCCTCGCGAAGGAGAAGGAACTCGGGAAGCAAGAGGTGGAACTCAAGACGATGGAGACCCGGCTCAAGGAGCGGTACGAGAATGCGACCCGAACCGAGAAGCAGTTCCAGGGTCAGCGGAGGATGTTCGACGACCGCGAGTCGGAGTACGTCTCGCGGGAGAAGAAGATTTCCGATCAGGAGGCGGCCTTGCGGGAGCGGTCCGCCGAGGTCGAACGTCAGGCCTCGGCGGTCGAGGATGCCCAGCATCAGCTCGACGACAAGACGAAGAAGTACGCCGAGCTGTTCAAGGATACCAAGATGAAGGAAGCGGCCGCGGGATCGAATGAGGCGGACACCCGCCGGCAGAAAGAAAATCTCGATTCCCGGGAACGGAAGCTCCACGAGATGCAGTCGAACCTCCAGGCGGAGATCAAACGTTTGAACGAGGAGAACCGCAACCTCCTCGAGAAGGCGAAGGAGATCGAGGAGCGCGAGTCGGATTTGCAGTTGAAATCCCTCGAACTGGAAAACAAGACGCGAGAGGGACGCGGGACGCCGGGAATGAAGGACATGGGCCGCGAGGCGCAACTCGAGGAATGGGAACGCCGCCTACGGGACCGAGAAGAGGATCTCAAGCGGCGGACCTACCAGAAGGAGAAGGAGATGGAGATGCGGGAAGGCGCCGTGAAGGCCCGCATCACGACACCCGCCGGCGAGGCGGAGGCCGAGGAGGCCATCGCCGTCGAGAAGAAGGCGGACCGGGTGAAGACCGGCACTCCGCGTCTCGACGACCTGCTCTACGGAGGCATTCCGTTCAACTCCAACGTCCTGTTCGTGGGCCCCGCGTTCGTCGGGAAGGAGGTCGCCCTCCTGAACTTCATCGCGGAAGGCCTGAAGAAAGGCATCCCCGTCATCATCATCACGACGACCAAACTGCCCATCGACATTGCGAAAGACATCGCTCCGATCCTGCCGACGTTCGTCGAATACGATCAGCTCGGCCTGGTGCGCTGGATCGACTGCACCTCGCCGATGGCGTCCGGGAAGCCGGTGAAGGAGAAGAACGTCTGGCGCGTCAATGGCCCGACGGACTTCGACAACATCTACCAGCTCGTAGGCCAGCTGGATGAGGAGTTCAAGAAGAAACATCCGTACTTCCGGCTCGCGTATCTTACGCTGAGTTCCTCCATCACCCAGGCGGACGAGCGGGAAGCGATGAGCTTCGTCCAGCGTCTCGTGAACCGCTTGCGGCAGACGAAGGTGGTGTCCGCCATCGCGTTGGAGCGAGGCATGCACACGGACCAGACGCTCGAGGCGCTCGAGCACATGGTCGACGGCGCGATCCACTTCAAGTCGGACAAGCAGAAGACGGCGCTCCAGGTCGTCGGCCTCGGCGAAGTCCAGACCCACGACTGGGTGCCGTACAAATTCACGAACAAAGCGCTGATGATCGGCTCGTTCCAGCTCGAACGAATCCGATGAGCCGCGCTCCGATCACGCCGGTCGCTTTCTGAGTTGCTGCGCGAGCACCACGCCGGCGATGACCATCGCACCTCCCGCGATCGCGCCCCAGGTCAGCGACTCCCCGAGGACCACAATCCCGCCGATGACCGCGACAAGCGTGCTCGCGTAGATGTAGGCGCCGGCCGACGCGGCGGGGATCCGCTCCAAGGCGCGGAACCAGATCCCGTACCCGACGAATGTGGGGAAGATACCGAGGTATAGCACGGGAGCCCAACCCGCGAGACCCATCGTCTGAAGGTCGGCCACGACGCTGGGTCCCGTCGCGAGGAGGAGCGGAATCAGAAGGACCGTCCCGATCAGAAGCGTCCACGCGACGAACGTGAAGGGAGGATACCGCCGAAGGTAGCCCTTGCCCAGGACGGCGTACAGCGCGGAGAAGATCGCAGGAGGGACCACGGTCAGGGCGCCCTCCGAGGCGCGGAACGTGAACTGGCTCTCCGGGCGCACGAAGAAAATCATGACGGCCAAGCCCGCGAACGCGAGGGCGATCCCGGCGGATTGCCAGCGTCCGATCCGTTCCTTCAGGAGCGGGACCGCAAAGATGGCGATGAACGCAGGCGCGGAGGCGATGATCAATGCCGCCGTGCCCGCGCTGACGTTCGGATCCGTCTCGCCCAGGTTCAGGAACAGATGGTACCCCGTGAATCCGAAGAAGGCGAGGATGACCAGCCGGGGGAGGTCTTCTCTCGCCGGCGGATGTCGAATCTGACGTGTGGCCACCAGATAGCCCACGAAGAGCCCATCCGCGACCGCGAATCGGAGGAAGGTGAGCGTGATCCACGACATGTACGCGAGGGCTTGCTTGATCGCGACGAAGGCGAGTCCCCAAAACAGGATGAGCAAGATCAGCGAGGCGTGCAGGGTCCAGCCCCGGTCAGGCCCAGCTGACAACGCCATATCCGCGGAAGTCGCAGGCGCGATAAAAAGATGAGCCCGGCGTCCCGATCCGACAACGGGATTACAGGATGTACACGTTCGGGAAGTCGGGCACCGAGGCCTTGAACAGGTTCGGGGTGTCGGGTGATCCGCCCGCGAGACGCCGGCTCAACTCCGCCTGGCCGCGTTCCAACATCTCCGGGTTGTACGAATACTGAATGCGCACGTAGTTCGTCGCGCCGACCGACGTCTTGCGGTTGAGGAACTTCCCGAAGTCCTTCCACCCTGGCGGCTGCCGCGAGAGGACGTTCGCCATCTCGACGGCGAAGCGGCCGCCGATGAAGAACGCCTTCCATTCGTTCACGTTCCGCTCGTCGAGGCGGCCCTCGACGAGTTTCGCGACGCCGTCCGCGTAGGTCGGATTGATGTATTGACGGAACGCCTCGAGATTCGCCAACGCCTCCTCGATGTTTCCGACGTCCTCCGGATTCAGGACCGGCTTCGGCGGGGGATTGTACCATTTCGCCTGGTACGGCGCGTACTTCGCGGCGCCCGCTTGAATCTCCCACTCCGCGGCGGCCCGGTCGACGAGGAAATGGATGCGGTTGTGCGCGAGGAGGTAGTCGAGGACGAGGGTCGTCTCGACCTTCTCGGCGACGTCGTCCACATTCCGATCCGCGTACTTGCCGAGGTCCCTCCAGATAATCCGGTGGTACTCTTCCTTCAATGCGCGGAGGGCACCTTCGCGAACGTAGATGCCCCACCGGTCGGGAGCCAACCGGAAGCTCACGTAGAATGCGATCGCTTCCGGGCCGGTCTTGAGCATGTTCGGGAGCGTGGTCGGATCTTTCGGGACGTCGACCCGGTACGCCGATAACGCGTCCGCGGTCAATTCGAAGGGACGAGCCCCCTCGAGGGGTGGCACGGCCCCGTGGCCGGGCACGCGCACGACCTTCGGGTCGCAGAACTCGGGATGCGCGGTGGTGAACGCCGAAAGATCCACCATGCCGGCCCGATGGCCGGGGCCGACTTAAAGCCCTTGGCCTCAGTATAGAAGGCACTCAATGAGTCGGCCTTCCACCTCTTTCGGCTCGAGCAGTGCCGGGGGCCGGAATCGAACGACCAAGCCCTCATCCTCGACCTCGACCGCTTCGATTGCTTGGGTCATTGGCGACTCTACGGCGGCAACGATCGCTCGCACTTGGCCGGCGAGTGCACCCGGATCTGCATCCCGGACGCGTCTTCGAGCAATCAGGCCCGCCGTCGTCCATTCCTCAATGGGGCCCAGAGCGGCCTCGGCTGCCGCAATGTCGGCGGAAAGCCACCGCAGCTCGAGGAAGTCGACGAAGTCCCGGCCTTCCCACCCGCAAGTGGGCATCGCGACGGGACACCTCGGATGAAACCGACATCCGGCTGGCGGGTGCACGGCATCCGGCACCTCGCCTCGCGGCAGCACCTTCCTCCCGCGTCGTGTCGGGTCTGGAACCGGCACCGCCTCCAGGAGGGCCCGCGTGTACGGATGCTTCGGGTCGGCATAGATCGCTTTCGAAGGGCCCATCTCGACGATTCGGCCCAGGTACATGATCGCGATTCGGTCGCAGATGAATTTCGCCGTCGCCAGGTCGTGTGTGATAAAGAGATACGTGGGGCCATACCGGCGTTTCAAGTCCAGCATCAGTTCGAGAACCCGGGAGCGAATCGACATGTCAAGCATCGCAACCGGCTCGTCCGCAACGATCAGTTGCGGCTTGAGGATCATCGCCCGGGCGATCACCGCCCGCTGCTTCTGGCCGCCGCTGAGGTCCGCCGGATACTTCCTGTACATCTGTTCCGCTGGCGAAAGGCCGACCTCGGTCATGATCTCCAACGCAGCCCGCTTCGCCTCTTTCTCATCGGCCGCCTCGTGGATGATGAGCGGGTCCGCGATGCTCTGGCCGATTGTCATCCCCGGGTTCAGAGACGCGTGCGGGTCCTGGAAGATGATCTGCATTCGCTTCCGGAGCGGCCGGAGTTCCCGTTCCTTCAGATGCGTGATGTCCATCCCCTCGAAGCGGATCGTGCCCGCGGTGGGCTCGACGAGTCGAAGGACCGTCCGACCGACGGTCGTCTTCCCGCATCCGCTCTCTCCCACGAGCCCGAAGATCTCGCCCGGTCGCAGTGAGAACGAAACGCCGTCGACCGCGTGGACGGCGAGGTCGCCCCCCCAAAGGATGCGTGCGATCCCCGGGAGCTTCACGGGGAAATGCTTGACAAGATCTTGCACTTCCAGGATCGCGTCGGTCACAGGAAGTCCTTCCCGAAGTGGCAGGCGGCGAAATGCCCCGGGCGGTACTCGACCCATGCGGGTTCTTCCGTGCGGCAAATTTCTTGGGCGTAGGTGCACCGCGGATGGAACCGACACGCCGGAGGAGGATCGACCAGGTCGGGCGGGAGGCCGTCAATCGAAAACAGCTCCTTCGATTCGAGGTGGATGGTCGACGCGAGCAACGCCTGGGTGTACGGATGGACGGGGGTCCGGAATACATCACGCACGCCGCCGAGTTCGACGAACTTGCCTGCGTACATGACCGCAAGACGATCGCACACCTCGGCCACGATCCCGAGGTTGTGGGTGATGAGGAGGAGCGACATCTTGTAGACCCGGCGGAGATCTTCTAGGATCTCGAGGATCTGGGCCTCCACGATTACGTCGAGGGATGTCGTGGGCTCGTCCGCAATCAGGAGCTTCGGGTTCATCACGAGCGACATCGCAATCATGATCCGCTGACGCATCCCCCCGCTGAACTCGTGTGGATAGTGCTTGAGACGGCTCTCCGGAATGCCCATCGACGCGAGCGCCTTCACCGCCCGCTCGATCGCTTCCCCCTTGGAGACGTCCTCGTGGGCGCGAATTGTCTCGACGAAGTGATCCTGGATCGTAAACAGCGGGTCGAGTCGCGTCATCGGATCCTGGAAGATGAGTGCGATTTCCTTTCCGCGAATCTTTCGAAGTCCCTCGCGGGGAAGAGATGCGAGGTCCTTGCCGAGGAAGCGTAATGTGCCTTCGACTGTCGTTCTCGGGGGAAGAATGCCGAGGATCGACTTCCCAAGGGTGGACTTGCCGCATCCGGTTTCGCCAACAATCCCGAGGGTCTCTCCCCGGCTCAGCCCGAACGATACCCCGTCGACGGCCTTTACGGGTCCGCGGCGGGTGCTGTAGTAGACACGGAGGCCCGAGGCCTCAAGCACTGTGTCGCTCACGCTCGTTCCTTCCGAAGGACCGGATTAATGATGTCGTTCAACCCCTCCCCGAGGAAGCTCAGCCCGACCGTCAACAGAACGATGATGAGGCCGGGAAAGAATGAGGACCACCAGATCCCGACGCTGATCCGGCTCGAGGCGGCGGACAGATCGAGCCCCCAGTCCGCGGTCGGAGCCTCGACGCCGAGGCCGAGGTAACTCAATCCGGCCGCGGTCAAGACCGCGTCCGCCGCGCTGAGGGAGAAAATCACGGGAATCGCGACTAGGACATTCGAGGCGATGTAGCGCCAAATGATTCGGCGTGGCGATGCGCCGAGCGCGCGGGCTGCCTCGACGTACAATTCTTCTCGCACCGACAGAACATGACTCCGCGTAGCCCGGAAGTACAAGGGGATGTAAATGACAGTTACAGCGAGCCCGATGTTCACAACGCCTTTGCCAATCAGCACCGCAATGAGCCCCGCCAATAGCAGTCCGGGAAAGGCGTAGAGCGAATCCATGACGAGCACGAGTAGCTTATCGATTCGACCGCCGGTGTACCCAGAGAACAGTCCAATCGGGAATCCGATCAAGAGGGCAAAGAACACGCCAATGGCCATGATCTCGAGGGAAGTTGCCGTCCCGAACAAGACCCTCGAGAAGACGTCTCGTCCCACCGGGTCCGTCCCCATCACGTGCCAATAACTCAGCCACACGACCTGGAGGGAGGCAAAGTTCAGGGACAGCAATCCCGTGGAGTTTCCATCGGCGAGATGCGTAAAGCGCAGCTGGAACGCGCCGGGCGTCACGTTTGCCAGCGTCCAAACCCTCTCCGCGGTGAGGTCCACTCGGATGAAACGGTTCACCGTTCGAATCTCCATTCGCGGCGACCAAGAGACCCCCCGATCACTGCTAGATTCGACTCCTAGGTATTGCCCCGGCGAGGTTGCACTTCCGTCCAAGAGGACCGCATAAGCGACAGCGTTCACCGAATCCCGGAGGACGCGAACGCCAAAGGCCGACACGACGACCGAGTCGTTCACAGTGGTGGACGAAGCGCTCCGTCCGTCAATCGCTTGACCGTATGTCATGTTCGCCCAGCCCGACACCGAGAACGAGAAATACGTGCTGTTTGCAAGGATCGGGGAGTTTGTCCATGGAGGGACGTCCCTCTCGTCGACGAACGCATAGGGATCCCAAGGCGCGAGGAGTGGTGCGAAGAACGCCATCAAGATAAATGCCACGACCGTTACGAGTCCGATCCACGTAAGCACAGCCGGAAGACTTCGCTTCTCCTCAAGGAGCGGGAAGAGAACCCGTCCCAAAATCGAATGGGGAGGCACCCATCGGCGCAGCGAATCGGCCAGCGTACGGCGCCCGCCCTTGGCCATAGCCACCTACAACCGGATGCGCGGATCGATCATTGCACCGACGACATCAATTACCAGGCTGATTACAACGATGACCGCGGCATAGAACACGACAACCCCCTGAATCATGGTCATGTCCTTCGAAGTCACAGAGTTGAGCAGGAGGATGCCGATTCCTTCGATCGAAAACGTCTTTTCGGTGAGGACGGCACCGGCGAAGAGAATGGCGAACTGAAGACCGAGCACGGTCACGACCGGTACCAGCGCGTTCTTGAACGCGTGCCTGTAGACAACGGCCCGTCTCGGTACTCCACGAGCGCGCGCGGCTTCCGTAAAGTCCGCTGAAATTGTTCGGAGCATGTTCGCGCGCACCGTTTTCGCAAAGAATCCGGAGAGGACGAGCCCCAGGGTGATGGAAGGGAGCAGGAGATGGGCGACCGCATTCACAAAGTGACCCGGGTTACCCTCGATTAGGCTGTCCACGGTGTACATCCCCGTCCGAAAGGAGCACGACGAAGGAGCGCCACAGGGCACGTCAGCGCCGCTCCAACGGCCGTTTGCGGGGAGCCATTGAAGCCATACTCCAAAGACTAACTGAAGCACGAGACCCAGCCAAAAAATCGGAATCACCCAAATAATCGTACCAAACATTCGGACGACGAGATCGACCGGCTTGTCTCGATTCGCGCCCGCCAGCACTCCGAGTGGGATTCCGACGAGGGACGCGACGAGCATTCCACCGATTGCAATCTCCACCGTCGCGGGGAACCGGCCGGAAATTTGGTTCCAGACAGGCTGGCCGTTGTACGTCTCGCCAATCGAGACGCCGAGATCGCCCGTGAAGATCCTCCGCAGGTAGGTGATGTACTGCACTTCGATTGGTTGGTCCAGCCCGAGCTCATGGCGGGCGGCGTCGATGGCGGGCTGAGGCGGACTCCGGCCGCCCCACAGTGCCAAAACCGGGTCCCCGGGCAGTATCCGGAGGATGATGAATACCGCGGTCAGCAGGATTAGGAGCATTGGAACGGCCAAGAGCATCCGTGTCAGGATGTATGCGAACAGGGATCCGTTACGAGCCATAGGGCATTTCGCACTCAGAGCATGGCGTCAGCCAACAAAAACCTTGAGAAAAGAAGGAAGGCCAGGGCTCAGCGGTCCCTGGCAACGGCAACAATCTCCGCCTGTAACCTCATTGCGGACCCAAGCTGCAGCAGCAGAGCATTCGCGGAGGCGCATTGAGCGTCTCCGTATTTACCCTGGAACACCGGGGAACCAAACGGCAAGTCGGGAGGTATCATGCTGTACAGAGGGGTAGCTTGTCCCAGGAATACGAGGGAGTTAATCGCGCCTCGATCCACAGAGTAGGCAATCGCCTGCCGAACGTGCTTGTCCGGGACCAGGTTCACGTTGAAGACAAGGAACCGGATCTGCGGGCTCGATCCGTGCTTCACGGTAAGCCCGAGGCTTGTCTGACGGCCCTCGAGGTCCGCAAGGTCGACCGGCGCGATCGTCCGGAACGCGACGTCGACGGCCTTCGTTTCGATATCCTGCTTCAGAGCGGAATCCGTGCTCTTGATGTTGATCACAACCCGGTCCATCTTCGGAATCGGACCGATACCTTCTGCCTGGTACAGGCTCGGATTGTAGTATGTCGGGTTTCGGTCAAGCACGACAAGCTGATCCGGGACGTGTGTCGTGAGGACGTAAGGCCCCGTCCCGATGACACTCCCGGCGGTGGACGGTTGCAAGCCGTTTTGGTTGTACGTCCACGGAACCGGCGCGGAGACGGAGAACGCCATCAGCTGGTTAAAGAAGCTGACCGGGCTGAAGAGGTGGAACACGATGGTCGTGGCGTCCGGCGTATCTATCACGCCCGGTGCCGAGTCCCCCGGCAGGTGGTCCGCCCGGAGGGCCCCGACATCGTAGAGAAGGAACGCAGCGCTCCCGTCGAGGTTCAGTCTCATGACGCGATCAATCGACCGCTTGACGACGGTGGAGTTGAACGCCGTCCCATCGGAGAACGTGACGCCGGTCCTCAAGTGGAACGTATAGGTGAGACCGTCCGCCGAGACTCCGCCGTTCGCCCGCGTCGGGACTTCCGTCGCCAGTCCTGGAAGGAGAGAGGTGTTCTTGGCGTCGTAGACCAGTAGCGTGTCAAAGACCTGGTTAATCACTTCGATCGACATGAAGTCGTACGCGCTCGCTGGGTCTAGGTTGATGATGTGGTCAGATGTCGACGCATTGAGCTGCGTCGCTCCGGGCTTGTTGATGATGAACCACTTGAACGAGACCGGATGCAGTTCAACGTTCTGGACGCCATTTACGTAGACCGCCTGGGCCGGACTCGAGTAGAGCGGGATGTACGGCACATCCTCGGCGAGCGCAGCCTGGATCTTCGCGAACCGGTCCGCCCGAACAACCGGGTCACTCGTGCTGGCCTCGTCTCGAACCCATTGGTCAACTTGGGAATTGTTGTAGAACGAGCCTTCCGACTTGGCGCCCGCAATCCCCATGAATGGCGAGATGTAGTCGTCGGTATCGAAGTAATCCGGGTACCAGCCGAGGAGGAACATGGGCATCCGCTGGCTGACCCAGTTCTGCTTGTACACGGTCCAAATGTCGGACTTGAGGGTGACTTGGAACTTGCCACACGTCGAGATGCTGTTCTGAAGGGCCAGCGCGACCGCAACCTCGGTGCTCCCGTAATGGTTGCTGTTGTTGTACCATAGTTGAATCGGTATCTTCGCTGCGGCCGGCTTTGGAATTAGGGCGTAGGCACTAACCCCAATCAGGGCGATCACGAGGATAACAACGGCCACAATCAATAGGCGACTTCGGCCACCGGCAGCTCGGGCCGGAGGCTCAGCGGATGCAGGTTCAGCCAAACTAGCTCCTCCCTCAGGTCGGACACAACCTGCGCCCGGCCTCTAATTCGGCAAGAACGGGTGGACCTTATTTAATGGTTTCTCGTGGCTCGGAAAAGTCGTCGAGCCGCGGGCGAATCAGGCGCGGTTTGGACAATCGCTGAACCAAAGACTCGACTCGGGTCGCGTTGAAGTCGCGTTCGTCGCATAGAAATTTCCGGAGGCCATCGGGGTCGAAGACGCCGGGGACGATTTGGTCGATGGACGCAACCGGCGGATGCAGGAAGAATTCGTGGATCGCGTCGACGTTGTCCGGGAGCGACTTGCGGACATCAGGGGGCAGCAACGAAAGTGAATGATGTTCCCGGAGGAGTCGAACCGCGGTTTTTGGACCGACGCCGCGGACGCCGGGGTTGAAATCCGTCCCGATCAGGATCGCCGCGTCGATGAGTTCTTCCCGCGTCAGACCGAGGACTCGGAGATTCTCATCGAGATCGAGGAGTTCGGGAGGCACGGCGCGCGATCGGCCGCGGGACGGGAGGAATTCGGTCGACGCGATCGCGAGGAACCGCACGAGCCGAGGCGCACCGAACAGGAGGGAATCGTAATCCTTCGAGCCGGTCGCCCAGGTCTCCCCTTCGCGCGAGAGGTGAGAAGCTTGGGCCTCTCCTTCGCTGGGCGCCTGGATCCAGGGGATTCCGATGAGCGTCAGGAGCGTCTTCGCCTCTTCCACCATCACGCGCGTGAGGCGCGAGGTCATGACGGCTTTCGACCAAGCCGTCGCCGTATCGCCGGCCGCGACCGCCGCGCTGTATTCTCGTTGCGACTTCTCGCGGGCCTCGATTCGCTTCTGGATCTCCTTCCGCTTCAGGTCCGGCGGACGTCCGTCGAATACGAACACCGGACGAATGTCGTAGTCGGCGAGGAGGCGTGTCGTTCGAAAGGCCAGTCCGTTCAGGTGCGACGTGATGCGTCCCTTCGAATCTTGCAACGGCTGACCATCTCGCGTCCGCATGATCGACAGGAACTGGTACAGTTCGAGATTCCCGTCCACCGCGATCGTGCGCCCGCGCAACCCCTCGAGGCTCGTTGGATGACGTACGGTAATCGGTGTGAGCAGGACGCCCATAGCACCCTCCTCATTGCATCGTGGGTTATGCGGTTCTCGACGACGAGATCGGGAAACCGCTCAACGGGCCTTCGTCGAAAAGGTCCATGAATCGCGGTCCGCCGCGATTGCCTCGAGCAGCACCAACGCCTCGGCCTTCGGAAGGGTGAGGAAGAACTTCCCGACGTGCTTGCAGAAGTCCTTGCGGTCGACCAGCTTGCCCCAGTCCTCGCAGTCATGGAGGATCGACCGCCTGACCGGATCGAGCTCGATGCGGTAGTCCTTGACCCGGGCGAGGATCGACTCGCCGTCCCGCGAAATCTCGACGTCCCTCGAATCGATTCGCTTCGCCCGGTCCAAGCGGTTCCGATCCATGAACAGAGCGAGCGCCGCGTCGACGAGGGCGTCCTTCCGCACGTCGGCGCCGAAGTCCTCGAGCGTCATCGACCGGAGGCGGACCTCGGCGGCGGTCGTCTGCTTCCGGAAGGCGTCGATCCGCTGCAGGGCGCGCGCCTGGTCCTGGGTCTGGACCCCGAGCATGCGGAGAATCTGGATGCAGTTCTCCGGCGCATACCCGTGGAAGTGGTTGTTGAAGAAGCCGTACACGGTCTCCGCCTGGGAAGCGACTTGCTGGACCCGCGGCACCCACGATTTGAGCTCCTCTTCCGAGTAGCGGTAATTGTACCACGGGTCTTGCCCGTGGCCGTGCCAGCGGAGATACGCCATGGCGGAGGTCACGTGGAGGTCCGGCGGAAGGAGCGGCTCGTCCACGATCGTGTACGCGACCCCCGTGGCCCGCAGGAGGTCGAACGCCTCCATCGTCATCCACGTCTTGTTGCGCGGCTCGAGCGCGAACGTGAAGTCCCGCGGAAGGACGTCGAGGAAACGATGGATCGTGGCCTCCTGGAACCGAAGACGAGGCGGGAGCTGGAGCAGGAGCGGTCCGAGCTTCCCGGCGTCGAGGAGGGGGCGCATCAGCTCGCAATAGGAGAGGAGGTCCTTGTCGGCGCCCTTCGCGAGGTCGAGCAACCGGTCGTGGGTCACGGTCTGCGGGACTTTCGCGGCGAAGACGAAGTCCTCCGGGGTGTAGCGGGCCCATCCCAGGACCATGCCGGGCGATGGCGCGCGATAGAACGTCGAGTTGATCTCGGCGGTGTCGAAAATCCGCGAGTACGCGCGGAGCTTCGACTCGCTCGCGTTCCGATAGACGGGACCGATCCATTCCTGATAGTCCCAACCGCTGCAACCGAACCGGAGGCGGACCATCGGTGCTTCCTCAATGCGCCGGCGATAGATTATCATATAGCCGGAACAGGCCGACGCGGCCGCGATTCACCCTCCTCCCGGCTTCGGATTTAAGCCCACGACAGCCATCGGTCCGAGGATGGCGGAGTCGCTCATCGGCGCTGGCGGGTGGGGGTATTTCTCAGGCGGCCTGGAAGCGTACGCCAACGGGTTCCGGTTCGTCGAGGTCAACGCGACCTTCTACCGCCGCATCCCCGAGGCGATGGCCCGGCGTTGGAGAAACCGGGTTCCATCGGACTTCGTGTTCTCGATCAAAGCCCACCGCGACGTCACACACGCGG
>Ga0209376_1003731_pt1 | contig 13599 bp, 11 predicted proteins | sample GraSoiAngelo_134_FD_185891 | JGI IMG/M metagenome (GOLD analysis project Ga0209376, IMG submission 185891) | Grasslands soil microbial communities from the Angelo Coastal Reserve, California, USA - 14_0929_05_30cm (SPAdes) (version 2) | ecosystem: Environmental > Terrestrial > Soil > Grasslands ... | reverse complement strand
GGTCATCACGGGACGCCGCGTGGGGCGTCTGCGGCGCGAGACGGACAGCGAGGGGACACGCGAGATCGGACCCTAGGCGACGCGCCTCCGCTTGTGACCGACGTAGTCCACGAGGATGTACTCGCCCAGGCGCTCGGGCTCCACGTAGAACGCTCGCCCGGTGTTGATCTTCGACATCTGGTTGACGAAGTCCACGAGGTAATGTCCGCGCGCGAGCATGAACGTATTGATCGTGATCTGCTCGCGCGTACAGCGGACGACCTCGCGCAGCGTCTCTTCGAAGGTGCGCTTCGTCGGCGGGTAGTTGAAGCGCGGCTCCGGATCGCCGACCTCGAAGTGCGCGGTAGGCTCGCCGTCGGTGATGAGGATGATCTGCTTGTTCTTCCCGCGCGAACGTGAGAGCAATGCGCGCGCGGTCGCGAACGCGTGCTGCATGTTCGTCCCGTAGATGTACTCGTTCCAGGTGAGCCCGGGCAGATCGGCGGGCTTGAGCTCCTGCGCGAGCGCGGAGAACCCGACGATGTAGAGGTCGTCCTTCGGGAACGTCGTGCGGATGAGCGAGTCGAGCGCGAGCGTCACCTTCTTGGCGGCGAGGAAGCATCCGCGGAAGAGCATCGAACGCGACACGTCGACGAGGATCGCCGTCGCCGATTGCGTCATGAGCTCGGTGCGGTAGACATCGAAGTCCTTGGGCGTCAGTTTCACCGGGACCTTCGCGCCGCCGCGCAGCACCGCGTTACGTACGGTCCCCGGCAGGTCGAGCAGGAACGGATCACCGAACTCGTATGTCTTGAGCTCGTCCGTCGGGTCGCCACCGCGGCCTCGCGACTGCGATCGGTGGCTGCCGAACGCGTCACGCTTCAGCGTGGCGAATATCTCCTCGAGCGAACGCTGTCCGATCTTGCGGATGCCGCGCGGCGTGAGCTCGTAGCGCTCGCCGTCTTTGCGGATGAGTCCGGCGTCCTCGAGCAGCTCGATCATCTTCTGCAGCTGCTCGAGCGATTGACGCGCCCCGGGACCGGCGAGCCGCTCGACCTGGTCCGGATCGAGCGGATCGAGATCGCCCGAGGCGCGTGCACTGCGGACGACGTCCTCCATGTCCGACAGTTGGTTCATCTCGTCCATGAGGCCGAGTGCCTCAGCGAGCGAGACCGGTTCGTCGCCGCTCATCCCGTGCTCGTAGCTCTCCGTCGGCATGAGCTGGGAGAGCGTGTCCGCGAGCTCGTTCATCGCCGACTGCAGACCCGGGTCGGCGAAGGCCGTCCCGAGCAGCTCCTCGAGCTGCGAGCGCATGTCCGGCGACATGCTCTGCCACAGCGAGCGCATCGCGGCCATGCCCTGCGCCAGCTGGCGCAACAGGTCGTCCCAGTCCTTCGCGCTCCCGGCGAGCTCGGGGTACTGACGCTGGAACGCCTCGAAGTCGGGCTCGCCTCCCTCCATGCGCTCCTTCAGCGCGCGGTTGAGGTCGCGGATCATCTGGCGCGTGCGCTCGAGCTGCTCGGGCGAGAGGTTCTTCAGCGAGTCGCGCATGTTCTTGAAGTACGAGCCGAGGACCTGCTGCTGCAGTTCCTTGAGCAGCTCCTGGTACTTCTCCGCGGCCTTCGGCTCGACGAACTCGTAGTCCTTCAGCGCGCGCACGGCGCGTCCGAAGTCCTCCGGCAGGGCATCGAGCTGCCCGAGCCGATCCTGTGCGAGCCGCTCCATTGCCTGGCGCATCTGCTCGTTCGGCGCAGGTGTGCTGCGCCGGCGCTCGAGCCCTTCGCGCTCGAGACGCTTGACCTCCTCGAGCTTCTCCTTCAGCTGATCGAATGCCGTCGACAGGTCGTGGCGCTGCGCGCGCCGCTGTTTCGCGGCGCGCAGCCGCTCGAGCAGGTCCTTCATCCCCTCCATGCGACCGGGGATGCCCCAGCGCGAGAGGCGGGCGAGCGCGTCTTCGAGATCCCCGCCTGAGAGCAGCTCGTCGCTCATCGCCGACAGCAGCTCCTCGGCCTCGAGCGCGTCGAGCCGCTGAGTGCCATCCCACCTCGAATATCGGATGTTCTCGCGGAAGTCGTCGAGTCTCGGAGTCTCGTTCACATTCGATCGCCGCGGGCGCCCGCGGGCGGCACTCCCTCGACGAGCGTTTGCGCCCAGGGGGCCGTCGTACGGCTCGGCTTCGCCTTCGCCGGCTGCTTGGCGTGTGGCCTTCGGCCCACGCCGCAGTAGCCAACAGTGAGGAGAGGGAGTGCCGTCCCGGAGGGCGCCCGCCGGTGCATCGTCACGCTCTGAACGTGCTCCGCGATTCTCCGCGTTCCTTATTCAGCTTTCTATTGAGGTGGAGTCCCTCCAGGACGAACTCGACCGCCGCAGCCACGGTCGCGGGGTTGCCGGTCGCGCCGAGTTTCGCGACGGCGCCCTTCATCCCGGGGATCTGCAGCGCCTGCTTCACGTACTCGCCGGACGCGAGCGTCGACGACACGTGCATCGTCGCGCCGCGCTGGAAGGCTGCGAGCAGCGAGTCGAACTCGCCGAGCGAGAACGTGCGGTTGAAGACGTTGAGCACGGCACGCTGCGCGAGGCGCTCGATGACGCGCTCCTCCGTCACGTCGCCGACCGACTCGAGCTCGATCTTGCCTGCGGTCGAGGCGATCACGGCCGGGAGATCGCTGATGCGCGGCACGACCGTTGTCTCGCCCGTGCGCAGCGCGCGCTTCAGGGCGCTCGATACGAGGTTCTCGTAGTTCGCGACGGACACGCGCACCGACACGCCGGAGCGCTGCGAGATCTCCGGCGAGCGCCGCGCGAGGTGCGACACCTCGGCAAGGATCTCTTTCATGTAGCCGGGCACGATCGTCGTGATGCCCTCGTCGACGAACGTGTTCCGCTCCTGCTCCATGATCCCGACCTCGATACCGATCTCCTTCGGGTAGTGCGTGCGGATCTGCGAGCCGAAGCGGTCCTTCAGCGGCGTGATGATCCGGCCGCGGTTCGTGTAGTCCTCGGGGTTCGCCGACGCGACGACGAACAGATCGAGCGGCAGACGGATCTTGTAGCCGCGGATCTGCACATCGCGCTCCTCCATGACGTTGAGGAGGCTCACCTGCACGCGCTCGGCGAGGTCTGGGAGCTCGTTGAGCGCGAAGATCCCGCGGTGCGTGCGCGGCACGAGCCCGTAGTGGATGGTGAGCTCGTCGGAGAGATAGCGTCCCTCGGCGACCTTGATCGGGTCGACCTCACCGATGAGGTCCGCGACGGAGATGTCCGGCGTCGCGAGCTTCTCGGTGTAGCGCTGATCCGGCGTGAGCCACACGAGCTCGACGCTGTCGCCATCGTTCGCGATGCGGTAGCGGCACGCGGCGCAGATCGGCGCGAAGGGGTCATCGTTGATCTCGCAACCCCCGATCGCCGGTACGGATTCGTCGAGAAGCTCGATGAGCTGCCGCGCGATGCGCGTCTTCGCCTGTCCGCGTTCGCCGAGCAGGATCATGTCCTGGCCCGAGAGGAGTGCGTTCTCGATCTGCGGCACGACCGTCGCCTCGTAGCCGACGATCCCGCGGAAGAGCTCCTTCTTCTTCGCGAGCGCTTCAATGATGTTCGCGCGCAGCTCTTCCTTCACCGAGCGCGAGCGGTAGCCGGTCTCGCGCAGCTCGGCGATCGTCGACGGTCTTTGCGTCATTGCACCGGATCTCCTCTGAGCAGTGTCGGCACGCGCTCTCCACGGTCGGCCGCGAGCGCGGCGCGTACCTCAGGTATCTCGAATGTCCCTTGCCGGATCCAACTGTCGAGTGCCGCGGTCCGTCGTCTGAGTTCGGCCTCTGCCGCGCCCGCATCCTCCTGGCGTAACTCAGCGAGCAGCGCACGCTGCGACTCGGGCACGTGCGTGTGCGTGTCGTTCGCCGCGTCGTATGTAACGAGCGGAGTGAGCACGACGGTGCGGCCATCGGCCGAAAGCCGATGGAGCGAGACGACGCGCCGCGCCTGACCGCCGCGCGACGTCGTGTACATGCGCATGACCATGAGCAGATCGACGCGGCCGAGATCCTGCGGCAGGATGCCGAGCTCGTCGGTCAGCTGCGTCACGGCCTCGTCCGCGCTGTCGGCGTGCATGGTCGAGCCGAGCGCGTACCCGCGGCGCAGCTCGCTGAACAGCCGCACTGCCTTCGGGCCCCACAGGTAGACGGGCAGGTGCGACGACAGCTCGTTCACGAGGAGGAGCGCGTCCGTCGGCCGCGTCTGCGTCAGGAAGTCGAACGTCTCGGACCACCCGCGGATGAAGATGCGGCGCGTCGCGGTCGGCAGGTAGTCGAGAAGCGCGGTGAGCGTTGTCGTCTTGCCGGAATGCGGATGCTCGGCCGCGATGAGCAGCGAGCCATGCGCCGCGATGGCCAGACCGCAGAGCGCCGCGGTGCGCGCATCCATGTTGCCCGCGCGCACGATCTCGGTGATCGACATCGGCACGGGCGGGTCCCAGTTCCAGCCCCACCAGCCGACCGGGATGTCGTAGTCGCGAGTGGATAACGGCGTCTCGGCGATGAGATATCTGCGATTCGCACGCGACGGCTCCATCGACCGAGGTTAGCACGCTACTCTCTGCATTCCGTGACGGAACAGCCGAAAACGCCTTCACGCGATATCGACGATCCCGATCTGCTGCGGACGCAGGCGCGCGAGGGGATCGAGAAGAGCGCCGCCGAACTGCGGAAGACGAAGGTGCCGATCGCGACAGAGCCGCCGACGGTGTACCGACCCTGAGCGGACACCGCTTCAGGACGATCGGCGAGCTTCGCGCCTCGCTCACAGCGCGAGAGATCTCCGCCGTCGAGCTCGCTGACGAGGTCTGCGACCTCCTGGAGCAGGTCGGACCGCACTACAACGCCGTCGCGGTGGTGACGCGCACGCGCGCGCGGCGCGAGGCGAAGCGTGCCGACGCGGCCCTGCGGCGCGGCGACAAGCGTCCGTTGCTCGGTGTGCCCTACGGCGCAAAGGATCTCCTCGCCGCGAAGGGTGCGCCGACGACCTGGGGCGCGCCGCCATTCCGCGATCAGACCTTCGACTCGGACGCGACCGCGATCCGCAAACTCGACCGCGCCGGCGCCGTGCTCGCGGCAAAGCTCGCGATGGTGGAGCTGGCCGGCGGCGGTGGATATCGCTACCCGAGCGCGTCGCTGCAGGGTCCGGGCTTGAATCCCTGGAACACCGAGCGCTGGTCGGGCGGATCATCCAGTGGGTCCGCGGCGGCGGTCGCGGGCGGCCTCGTGCCGTACGCGCTCGGCAGTGAGACGTCGGGCTCGATCGGAACGCCGTCGGCGTATTGCGGCATCACCGGCGTGCGTCCGACGTACGGCCTGGTATCGCGGCACGGCGCGATGGCGCTCTCGTGGACGCTGGACAAGATCGGGCCGATGGCGCGCACCGCGGACGACGCCGCGCTCGTGCTCGCCGCGATCGCCGGAGCCGATCCGAATGACCCGACGTCGTCCGGCAAACGCTTCCGCGCGCTCGATCCGTCGAGCGTTCGCGCGCGCCTTCCGCGCCTGCGCGTCGCATTCGCGGAGGAGGACATCATCGACCACGCCTCCCCTGAGGCGAAGGACGCGCTCGAGCGCGGCGTCGACGAATTCCGACGCATCGCGCCGACGTTCGTGCGTGCGACGCTGCCCGAGGACCTGCCGTACGGGCCGATGGTCGGTACGGTGTACGGCGCCGAGGGCGCGACGATCTTCGCGGAGCTCATCGAGGGCGATCGCTTCGAGGAGCTCATCGACGCGCGTCAGAAGGCCGGCCTCCGTGCGGCGCTCGATATCCGCGCGCGCGACTACTTGCAGGCGATGCGTCTTCGCGCGCGGCTGTCGGCGGCGTTCACCGATCTCTTCAAGGAGGCCGACGTCATCCTCTCGGTCGGGCGCGCGATCACCGCGACGCTGATCGCCCAGCCGCTCGACGCGCCGGGCGTGACCGCGAGCAACCCACCGCCGTCAAAGCGTCCGGGGAACATCGGCCTCATCCCCGCGGGCAATCTCGCCGGACTGCCGGCGATCTTCTTCCCGTGCGGATTTGCGTCGGACGGAATGCCGGTCGGGCTACAGCTCGTCGGCCCAGCGTTCTCCGAGCCGCTGCTGCTCGCGATCGTCTCCGCGTACCAGCGCGAAACGGACCACCACAGCAAGCGGCCCGGCGAGCCGGCGCAGGAGCTCGAGCCCGCGGCGACTATCTAGCGTCGACCGCCTGACGCTCGCGCGCGACCTGCGCGAGCGCCTTGATGCCGGCGAGCTCGCGCCCGTAAGGAAGCATGACGTTCGCATGGTCGATGCCGGTCTTCGCGATCGCGCGAAAGCGCTCGCCGGCCTCGTCCGTCGTGCCGACGATCGCGCCTGCGCGCGACTGACGCCACTGCTCCGGCGTCGTCTTCGCGCGTGCCGCGAGCTCGCGGATGAGCTCGTCGAGCTCCGCGCGCGTCGGCGCGACGAAGCCGAGGACGAAGATGCTCGTCCGCAGCGTGCTCGGGTCGCGACCGACCGCCTTGCATGCAGCGTGGATGCCGTCGCGCAACATCGGGATGCGCTCGGTCTCGTCCGTGCCGGGGTTCGACATGTTGAACCAGTCCGCCCACTTCGCGGCGATGCGCATGACGCGTGGCTTCGTGCCGCCGATCCAGATGGGCAGCCGCTTCTGCAGGGGCTTCGGTGACGCCACCGCGTCCTCGACGCGGTAGTACTTCCCCCGATACGTCGCGCGGTCATCCTTCCACAGGCGAGTGCAGATCTCGAGCGTCTCGACGAGCTGCGTGACGCGAACGCCGGGCTCGGGGAACTCGTAGCCGTACGCCTTGTACTCGACCTCTTTCCATCCCGCGCCGAGACCGAACTCGAGCCTGCCGCCGGACATGTGATCGACACCCGCGGCGATCTTCGCGAGCAGCGCGGGATTGCGGTAGGACTGCGCGCTCACCATCGGACCGATGCGAATGCCTTCGGTGTCACGCGCGAGCGCGGCCAGGAGCGTCCACGCCTCGAGGCAGTCCTGCGCGACTGAGTCCTTGTTGAGGAAGAGGTGGTCGGAGACCCAGAGCCGCGTGAAGCCCGCGGCGTGCGCGCCGCGCGCGATGTCGCGCACCGCCTCATAGCTGAATCCGAACTGCGGCTCTACTTGCACGCCCAGATCCATGCCGCTATTTGCGCTCCTTGTTCTTCGCGCTCGGCTCGGCCAGCTTCGCTGTCCGCGCCTCGCCGCCTCGACGCCGCTCGTTGAGCTCGCTCCTCGCGAGTGAATCGCTCGTCGCTCGCGGCTAGGTCATCCTTCTTCGCCCTCGTCGCTCGCGCTCAGCGTTCATCCTCCTCTGCCGTGAGCCGGAACATCATGTGCCTTCCGGTCACGGTGAGCGTTGCGAGCATGAACGCCGCGAAGATCGAGACGCCGGCATTCACGACCGCGTCCATCTCGAGCGCGAGCGCATCGAAGGCGAAGATGATCGCGAACCAGATGGCGAACGTGAGCAGCGTCTCGCGTAGCTGGAAGGTGATCGGCCGGCGCGGCTCGCGATGCGCAGGCCGCCGCGCGGGCGGGAGCGCCGCCTCGCGCGCGAGCCGAGCGCGGCGGTCCGCGCGCATGACTCGCGCCACGTACCAGACGCACACCACGAGCAGCGCCGCCTCAACGAGCGCGTTCTGCGGATGGCCGACAACGATCGAGAGCGGGATGAAGAGCAGCGCACCCACCGCGACGATCGTCGCGAGGACCGCCGCCGCGATCGTCGCGGCGCGTCGCGCCGTCAAGACATCGCCCGGTCGAGCACCTCGACCAGATGGAGCACCGGGATGTCGCGGCCGCGCTCCTCGAGGCCGCTGCGCACCTGCAGCATGCAGCCGGGGTTGGCGCTCACGACGGCCTCTGCGCCCGTCGCGAGGATCGCGTCGACCTTTCGGTCACGTAGCTCGTCCGCGAGCTCAGGTTGCTGCAGGTTGTACGAACCCGCGCTGCCGCAGCACACCTCGGCCTCAGCCATCTCGATGAGCTCGAGCCCTTCGACGCGTCGGAGCAGCGCGCGCGGCTCCTGCGTGATGCGCTGCGCGTGCGCGAGGTGACACGGCGACTGGTAGGTCACGCGCAACGCGAGCTTGCCGAGCCTTTCGTTCCCCTCGCGTGACGCGAGGTACTCAGTCACGTCGCGGACCTTCGACGTGAACGTCTCGGCGCGCGCCGCCCACTGGGGATCACCGGCGAGCAGATGACCATAGCCCTTGAGATGCGCGCCACATCCCGCCGCGTCGACGACGATCGCATCGACCTTCGCACGCTCGAACGCCTCGATGTTGCGTTTTGCGAGCCGGGTCGCATCATGCCGCTCACCGGCGTGCGCGTGCAGGGCGCCGCAGCAGATCTGGTCCGGGACGTCGACGACCTCGACGCCAAGACGTGAGAGCACGCGCGCCGCCGCGGTGTGGACGTCGCCGTACGCGACGCGCATCACGCAGCCCAGCAGCAGGGCGACGCGCGCGGTCGCGTGCGCGGGACGAGCCGGGGCGCGATAGCGAGGTCGCGTGAGCGGTGGGTACAGCGCCTCGATGCGACGCAGCGCCTTCGGCATGCGCGATCGCAGTCCGGTCGCGCGCAGGAGGTGACGCAGTCCGGTGCGCTCATATAGCGCAAGGATCCCGGCGGCGCCCTCGAGGCGCGCCGGATCGGCGACGAGGGCGAGGAGCATGCGCCGCAGCAGGCCCGCGAGTCGCGACCGCGGCACGACGTGGGCCTCTTCGAACGCCGCGCGGGCGTTCTCGATGAGCGCGCCGTAGCCGACGCCGGAGGGACAGACGGCCTCGCACGCGCGGCAGGCGAGGCAGCGATCGAGATGCGTGCGCAGCGTGTCGGTCGGCGCGACGCGTCCCGCTGCCACCTGCTGCATGAGGTGGATGCGGCCACGCGGCGACTCGGTCTCGAGGCCGGTGAGCAGATACGTCGGGCATGACTCGAGGCAGACGCCGCAGTGGATGCAGCCCCGCGCGGGCTCGACGTCGAACGTGAGAGGAGCGAAGCTCATCGCTCCAACGCTAAGCGGGAAGACGGCCCGGTGCGAGCACTCCCTTCGGGTCGAAGCGCGCCTTCAGCGCCTGCGTGATACGTGGCGCGTTGCGCGGCGTGCCCCAGACGCCGAGCGACCGTTTGCGCGATGGATCCGCGCGTTCGAGCACGAGCGCGCCGCCCATGCGCTCGCACCGTTCGCGCAGCGCGCGCAGGTCGTCATCGCTGCGCTCGCCCAACAGGAAGACGATCCCCGTCCCGAGATAGGCCATCGCGTCTCCGATAGCGACCTCGCGCTCGCGCCACGGCGGCACGGAGGCGCGCGTGAGGTCCGCCGCGTCGGTCGACGGGTGCACGGTCTGATCCCACGCGACGGACGCGATCTCGGTGGCGTGGTAGCGCGCGAGCTCGCGCGAGACCCGCTCGACAGCGGCGGCGAGACCCGCGACCCGTACGTAGAGTCCTCTCGTGTGACCCGTCGTGAGAACGAGGCTGTCGAGTGGTAGATGGCGTAGGTCCTCGTACGCGGACTCGTCGACGCGGAACGCGCGCACCGCTTCGTCGATCGCCGACAGCTTGAGGCTGACCTCGGCGAGAACAGCGAGCGTCCCGAACGTTCCGCTGTACAGCCGCGCGAGATCGTAGCCCGTGACGTTCTTCACCACGCGGCCGCCCGCGCGGGCGACGGTCCCGTCGCCGAGCACCGCGGTGCACCCGATGACCCAGTCGCGAACGTGCTGATGACGCAGACGTGATGGGCTCGGCGCCGCTGACGCGATGGTGCCGCCGATCGTCGCGCGCTCGGGATCCGCGACGTCGACCGGCCAGCGCTGCCCGGCTCGGGCGAGCTCAGCCGCGAGTGCCGCGACGGTGGTGCCGCCGCGCACGGTACAGACGAGGTCGGCCGGCGAGTGCTCGACGATGCCCGAGAGATCGCGCAGGTCGATCGCGATGTCGTAGCGCGCCGGCGCGTTTCCGACGCCCATCCGCGTCCCGCCGCCCCAGACCACGATGCTCGAATTCGTCTCGTTGGCCTCCCCGATGCCGCGTGCCAATGTCGCGGTGTCCGACGGCCTCTGACTCCGACTAGGCACCATGCCCTCAAGCTGGTAGATAGCTAAATCCACATGCCCTCCGCGAGGCCGCGCTTGATGCGCTCTGTCGGGATCGCCGCGCAGGTATCGCCTCCCGGGAAGATCTTCCCCGGGTTCATCGCGCCATCGGGATCGAACGCCGAGCGGGCGCGCTGCATCGCCTCGAGGTCCTCGGGGCCATAGACCCAGAACATGAAGTGGTTCTTCTCGAGACCGATGCCATGCTCGCCCGAGAGCGCGCCACCCGATTCGATGGCGACCTTGAGGATCTCCGCGCTCGCCTCCATCACCCCCTCGATCGTGTCCTCGCGGAGATCGAACAGCAGCAGTGGATGCAGATTGCCGTCGCCGATGTGGAACATGTTCGCGACGGTGTAGCCGTAGCGGTCGGCGATCGCGTTCACCGAATCGAGGACGTCGGGCAGCTTCGACCGCGGCACGACCGCGTCGTGGATGTAGCTATTCGGCTTGATGCGCGCGAGCGCGGGGTAGCCGAGCTTGCGGGCCTTCCAGAGCAGCTCGCGCTCGGCTTGCGTCTCCGCGACGCGGACGCCGCGCGCGCCCTCGTCCTCGCACAGCGCGACGATCGCCGACGTCGCGCTCCCGGTCTCCTCGCGGAGTCCCTCGACCTCGACGAGGAGCATCGAACCTGCGTCCTCGGAGAGGTGGACGTCGAAGGCCGCGTTCACCGCACGGATCGTCGTGCGATCGAGCATCTCCATGGCCGCCGGCACGATGCCGCGCGCGATGATCGCGCTTGCCGCGCGCGCGCCGGAGCGGACGTCCGGGAACTCCGCGAGGAACGTGCGCACATCTTCGGGCAGCGGCAGCAGGCGGAGCCACGCCTTCGTGACGATGCCGAGCGTCCCCTCGCTGCCGACGATGAGCGGCACGCAGTCGTAGCCCGGCAGGTCCGGCGCGACACCGCCGAAGACCGCGACCTCACCGTCGGGCAACACCATCTCGACGGCGAGGACATGGTCGACCATGGAGCCATAGCGCAGCGCGTGCGGCCCGCCGGCGTTGGTGCCGATGTTGCCGCCGATCGTCGACACTCGCTGCGACGCGGGATCCGGCGCGAAGAAGAGGCCATGCGGTCGCGCCGCGGCGCTCACCTCGAGATTCGGGACGCCGGGGTCGACGACCGCGACGCGCGAGACCGCGTCGATCGCATGGATCGTCCTCAGCCGGGCGGTCGAGATGACCACCGCGTCGCCGCAGGCGATCGTGCCGCCCGACAGGCCGGTGCCCGCTCCCCGTGGCACGACCGCGACGCCTGCGTCGCGCGCGGCGCGAACGCAGCGCGCGATCTCGTCGGTGTTCCTGGGCACGGCGACGGCGAGCGGCGGGCGTCGATCGAATCCCGCGTCGTATTCGAAGACGAGCGTGTCCTCTTCGCGCCAGAAGACGTTGCGCTCGCCGCAGATCGACTCGAGGTCGCGTACAAGGCGGTCCGCGGTGCGCGTGCTCACGCCGCGCGGGATCGTGCGCGTTCGGCGACGGCGCGAGCGATGAGCGCGAAGTCCGCGGCCGGCAGCTCGTGCACGTTGCCCTGGAAGGCGAGACGCCAGCTTGCCTTCGGCCACTTGCGAACGAAGCGGAGCTGTGGGACGAGCGACGCCGCCGGGACGCCGGTCTCGGGCGCGACGACCTTCTCTTTCTTGATCCGCACTCGCCAGGGGTAGTCATCGGGTGCGCCGTCGGAGACCCAGATCTTGCGATGCGATTCGAAGAACGGTGACGTGATCGTCGCCGTCCCCGCGAACGACTGCACGCCGGTGACGTACCAGCACAGGCCATCGCCGGGTCCCATGCGTTCGGCTTTGCGCTTATGCCGGCTTTTCATGCCCTGCTGCGCGAATCGCAGCCTCTTGGTGCGCGCGAAGTTCTCCGGACTCGAGACGATCATCCAGTACGAACGATCAGGCATGCTCCTCGATCCAGATCGCGCCGTCCTCGGCATGCTCCTTCTTCCAGATCGGCACGACGGTCTTCAGCTCGTCGATGGCCTCGCGTGCTGCCTTGAACGCAGCGTCGCGGTGGGGCGCACCCGCGACGACGATCACCGCGACCTCGCCGATCGCGAGGTCGCCGGTGCGATGGTGGAGCACGACCCGGCACGGATCGTGTTTGCGCTCGAGACGATCCGCGATCTCGCGCATCTTCGCCTCGGCCATCTCGGCGTACGCCTCGTACTCGAGATGCGTCACGCGCTTGCCGCGACTGTTGTCGCGCACCGTGCCGAGGAAGACGACGATCCCGCCCCACGACGGGTCGCGCGCGGCCGCGATCGCGTTGTCGAGCGACAGCTCGCGGTCCGACATGAGGATGCGCTGACCTGCGCCGCCGGACACGGGCGGGATCAGCGCGACCTCGTCGCCGTCCGCGAGTGGCGCATCGCCGTCGACGTAGTCGCGGTTGCGCGCGATGACGACTTTGCGCCCTTCGCTGATGAGCGGGTGGCGCTTCGCGATCTCCGCGACCGCGTCACGTACCCGCGCGCCCGGCGGGAGTTCGACATCGATGCGGCCCACGCCTGCGGCCTCGCGATACGACGCGAAAAGACGCACGTGCACACGCACGCTGGCGAGTCTAGTCATACGGGTAGTCGAGCGACGAGCGATTCACTCGCGAGGAGCGAGTCCTGATCGTCGAGTGACAACGAGACGTAAGACAAGTGCGAGAATGGCGCGGAATGGATGCGAGCGCGGCCATTCCGGCCGTACTCATCACGATCCTTCTTGTCCTCGTAAACGGCTTCTTCGTCGCGGCGGAGTACGCGTTCGTGCGCGTCCGAGAGACGCAGGTGGACGAGCTCGCCGCGGCTGGCAGCGCGGCTGCGAAGCTGGCGGCGCGCATCGGCGATCGCTTGGACCAGTACATCGCCGCGGCGCAGCTCGGCGTCACGCTCGCCTCGCTCGCGATCGGCTGGATCGGCGAGCCTGCGGTCGCGGAGCTCATCTATCCAGTCCTCGGCTGGCTGCAGGCGATCAACGACGGCCTCTTCCACTTCGTCGCGTTCGGCATCGCCTTCATCGCGATCACCTACCTACACATCGTCATCGGCGAGCTCTCCCCGAAATACCTCGCGATCCAGCGCGCCCTCCGTGTCGCGCTCATCTGCGCCTATCCGCTCGACCTCTTCTACCGGATCGTGCGGCCCTTCAACTGGCTCGTGTCGATGAGCGCGAACGGCGTCGTGCGAGCGCTCGGCATCCGCCCGCGCGGCTCGCTCGACGTTCACAGCGACGAGGAGCTCAAGATGCTGGTCGCCGCGTCGGCGAAGCAGGGAGTGCTCCAGGAGTCAGAGCGTGTCATCGTCGGCAACGCGCTCGACTTCGCGGACACCGTCGTGCGCCAGGTGATGGTGCCGCGCACCGAGATCGTCGCCGTGCCCGAGGATCTTGACCTCTCAGGTCTGATCGCGATGGCACGGCAGACACGCTTCTCGCGCTTTCCCGTGTACCGCGAAGACCTCGACCACATCGTCGGTGTCGTCCACGTGAAGGAC
>Ga0209376_1003720_pt1 | contig 13636 bp, 15 predicted proteins | sample GraSoiAngelo_134_FD_185891 | JGI IMG/M metagenome (GOLD analysis project Ga0209376, IMG submission 185891) | Grasslands soil microbial communities from the Angelo Coastal Reserve, California, USA - 14_0929_05_30cm (SPAdes) (version 2) | ecosystem: Environmental > Terrestrial > Soil > Grasslands ... | reverse complement strand
CAAAGATCACTCCTTCAGAATTTGCCGAGACAATAGCGAACGAGACCGGAAAGGACCCCCGACAGGTCGAAGCCGTTCTGAGAGAGAGTAGGAAAATCATCCGAATGAAAAGCGGCCACCTCATCACGGAGACTTCCCACGGCTTCATCTGCGCCAACGCTGGAGTCGACCAGTCAAACGTCGGAACAACACGAGACTCAGTATCGCTGCTCCCTCACGATTCAGATGCATCCGCAGACCGAATCCGAAAGACGATCCATCAAATCACAGGAAGAAAAGTCCCAGTAATCATCACAGACACGTTCGGCCGCGCGTGGCGAATGGGCCAGGTCAACTTCGCGATTGGGATCTCAGGCATGAAACCAATCCACGACTATAAGGGAACCAAAGACATGTACCGACGAACCTTGCAAGTCACAGAGATAGCTGTCGCAGACGAGCTGGCATCAGCAGCCGAGCTAGTAATGAACAAAGCCGACAGAGTGCCGGTCGCAATCATCCGAGGCTACAAGGCACCAAAGGGCCAAGGCCGAATCAAGGAACTCATAAGGCCCGAAGAATTCGACCTCTTCAGATAGTTCAGCTCGGCCCGTCAGGTTTAATGTTGGGAGACCTATCTCAGCATCATGAAAGTGGCCGATAAATGGTAGACTTTCTTAAAGAGGCTCGAAAGATAGAGCCGGAGATTATCAAGACAAGAAGAGAGATCCACCGGAGACCCGAGCTCGCCTACAAGGAAAAAGCCACAGCCAGGCTAGTCGCTGAGAGGCTCAGAGGCTTGGGCATAGAGGTCCGAACCGGGGTCGGCGGGACGGGAGTACTGGGAATTCTCAGAGGACCGGTGACGGGAAGAGTCGTCGCCCTAAGGGCTGACATGGATGCTCTTCCAATAGAGGAGATGGCTGACATTGACTTCAGATCGAAGGAGAATGGAGTGATGCATGCTTGTGGTCACGATACTCACGTAGCAATGCTCCTCGGAACAGCCAAACTACTCGCGAATCACAAGGACAAACTCGTCGGGACTGTGAAGTTTTTCTTTCAGCCCGCGGAAGAGCACGGCGGAAGGGGAGGTGCGGAGCCGATGATTCAGGACGGAGTAATGGAGAATCCCAAAGTCGACTTTGTCTTCGGGCTTCACATAGACGGCGATGAAAAGTCAGGGGTCTTGGCTTTCAGAGGCGGACCCGTCATGGCAGCGCCAGACACATTCGAGATCAAAATCATCGGACGAGGAGGTCACGGGGCTTACCCCCATCAGACCGTAGACCCAATCTATGTGGCCGCGCAGCTGATAATCGCGATCCAAGGCATCTCAGGCAGAATGATCGATCCAGTCCAACCCTTCGTCATCACCGTGGGAAGCATCCACTCGGGCACTAAAGAGAACATCATACCCGACCAGGCGGTGCTCCAGGGAACCATAAGGACGCTGGACGAGGCAACGAGGAAGAGAGCCAAGGCCAAAGTTGCGGAAGTGGCTAGAGGTGTTTCTCGGGCTTTCGGCGCGAGAGCTGAGGTAGAGTTCGAAAAGGACGCTTATCCCGTAACAATCAATGATGAGAAGGTGACCGAACGAGCCAAGAAGATCTTGAGCAAGATGCCTGGGACGAAAGTCAAGGTTAGGGCGCTCCAACTAGGGGGAGAGGATTTCTCCAGATTCCTCCACGAAGCCCCGGGAACATTCTACTTCCTTGGAACCAAAAACCCGGCCAAGGGCTGCATCTATCCAAACCACAGCCCGAGATTCAAAGTGGACGAGGATGTTCTCAAGTTCGGAACCGCGTCGCTCGCGCAATTAGCAATCGAGTTCACGAACCCGAAGAACTAGAACAAAATCCGGAGACCAAACCCTTTTCTTCCGTTACATCCTTCCCACGATCGAGTCTAAATCAATGGCTCGAGAGATCCGCGTAGCAATCGCCGGCGTGGGCAACAGTGCCTCAAGCCTAGTACAAGGAATAGAATACTATCGACAACAAAAGAAAACAATCGGGTTAGCCCAGCCCAAGATTGGACCCTACACTGTCCCCGACATCCGCATCGTCGCAGCCTTCGACATAGACAAACGCAAAGTCGGAAAGGACCTGTCAGAAGCAATCTTCCAAGAACCAAACAATACCCGCAAGTTCGTCCAGCCACGAAACCACGGAGTTGAGGTTCAGATGGCTCAGCCACTTGACGGCGTATCCCCCATAGCCGGAGAAAAAATAACTGTGAGCGATTCCAAACCCAGCAACATTGCCAAGACCTTGATAGAGTCAAAGGTGGAAGTCTTGGTGAATCTAACGCCAACAGGAGCCACAAAAGCTAGCCAAATGTATGCCCAAGCAGCCTTACAATCCAAGAGCGCTTTCATCAACGCTACCCCGGCACGAATTGCTTCCAACAGTGCCTGGCAGTCTAAGTATCGGAAAAAGAAGATTCCACTCGCGGGCGATGACGTAATGGACCAGATCGGATCAACAATCCTCCACAGAAACGTCCTCGAAATGCTCGTGGACCGTGGCATACGAATCGGCGAGACATACCAGCTCGACATCGGAGGAGGTACCGAATCGGAACTCTCCCTAGACAAGAAGAGGTATGAGATCAAGAGAAACATCAAGACCTCCGCAGTCGCAGCCGCTGTGCCCTACCAGTTCCCGATCGTGGCAGGGTCCTCTGACTTTGTTGACTTCATGGAGAACCGGCGAACAAGCTACTTCAACATCAAAGGCGAATACTTCGGCGGTACAGAATTCTCCCTCGACATGAGAATGTCACTAGAAGACGGACCAGCCTGTGCGGCAATAGTAACAGACGTAATCAGAATGACAAAGCTAGCGTGGGACCAAGGAGAGACTGGCCCGCTGATCACTGTCTCTGCATATGGATTCAAGGCTCCACCGAAACGATTGCCAGACCAAACCCTTAAGCAAGAGATAGTTGCTCTCGCGAAAGGCACAAAGCACACTTGAGGAAACACGTCAACAGCGACAGTACTTTTCGCGAAAATATTCTATCCGCGTCAAAGAACAACTTCAGCAGAATCGTCCTTGCCCTCGATCTCCAGGGTTCTTCACAGAGGCAACTATTGCGGAGAGGCAAGAAACTAATCGAAGAAACCGCTCCATATGTCTGCGCGATCAAACTTGGCCGCCCCACTGTTCTGAACTTGGGAATGGAGAAGACGCGGACCCTAATCGCAACTTCACACGCGAACGAGTTACCCTGCATAATCGATGATAAGCTGGGCGATATCGACGACGTTAACTTGGCCATAAGCCAGACCTACTTCGCGCTCGGTTTCGATGGCATAATCGTGAACCCGATTGCAGGCTGGAAGGGGGGACTGGAACCAGTCTTCAAACTCGCCCGCAACGCTGGAAAGGGAGTGATAGTGCTCGTATACATGAGCAACCCGGGAGCAACGGAAGCTTTCGGACAACTAGTCCTGCGAAGCTCCCACGGGAAACCTAAGCCTCAGTACGAGATTTTCGCTGAGAAAGCAGATCTATGGGGAGCAGACGGCGCCGTCGTGGGAGGCAACAGGCCGGACATAGTCAAAAAGGTGAGAGCAAAACTTCACAACGGCATACACATCTACTCGCCCGGAATCGGCACCCAGGGAGGCAGAGTTCTTCGGGCATCAAAGGCAGGCTCAGACTTTTTCATAATCGGTAGATCAATAACGCGATCCAGCGATCCTGAGCGCGCCGTGCACAATTTTGCACGACAATCAGTAAGCTAGACGTTCTCAGCCCTGGCTAGTATGCCATAACTCCCGACGAAGAAGGTCTCTAACAGCGGCTCGTATCGCATCACTCCTGCTATGGTAGATGCCGGCCTTGACCAGCTGATCTACATCAGTGATCAGTTTCTCTGGAAGTTTCACGGTGACAAGTTTCAAAGAATCAACTCGACAACATAGGTCAGATTGACCGGTCCTCCTCGCGAGCATGAATAAGCGTTTCGGCTGCTCCTGTCCGAAAACGTATTTATCCCGATATGGAACAGGGTCTTTCGACTATTATGGGTGGCGCTAAGAAAAGAAGCATGGCTCAGATGGAGAAGACACAGGACCAGCCAGACAAGGGAAAGGAAGAGGCTGGTGGACAGCCAAAGAAAGGGGGCAAGACTAAGAGTGTTGCAGAGAAAAGGTCGCGAGGCCTCCAAGCGCCCGATATGAATGATCCAAAGTTCCTCGGCGAAGTTGGAAAGATGAGCGCTATCACGCCCTACAGCCTTGCAAGTCAGTTCAATGTAAAACTCAGCGTCGCCAAAGATCTACTCGAAGAGCTTGAGAGAAGAAAACTAGTTACCCTCGTCGGCGGCAACGCTAGGATCAGAATATACCAACCCGCCGCAGCCTAACCCTTCTTTATCGTTACAATAGTTCCTTCTTTCACATTCCTGAAAAGATCCAACCCATCAGTAATCCTTCCAAGTTTGTTCACGGGACTGTACGGCTTGGTAGGACCGTAGAATACGCAGACAGCAACACCCATCGGCCAGTACGCGATGCTTCCAACATCTAAACTGCTTTTGGGGTTCTCGCTTGGTGCTTTGACCGAGACTTGGAAGTATACCTCTTCACCATAGCGTACCACTCGGCCTCCGATAGGAAGATTCCGCAGAAGGGCGTCAGAGGTGCGGGGACTGGCAAATCTATGAAACTCTCCAAGGGCATCGCCAACGCCCTCTATCGAGAAAATGACCTTGGGTCTAGAGACCTCAGAGGAGGGAATGCGGGACAAGATGAATCAAGCAATTGTCTTGCGAAGAGTCTCGGCGACATACTCCATCTCTTCCTCGCCGAGCCGCGGGTGGACGGGCAGAGAGAAGACCTGGCGTGAAGCCTTCTCGGTCTCTGGAAGTCGCCCCCTCCTTGCCAGATTGGATTCGCGATAAAATGGCGTAGAATGCACGGGGGTTGAGTAATAGACCGCCGCCTCAATATTCTTGTTCCATAACTTGTCGACGATCTTGTTCCGCTTCGCCGCGTTAACTCCTCGCAACCTCACGGTATACACGTACCAAGCGTGTTTACGTCCCTCCGGTTCTTTAGGCAGAATCAACTTTCCAGACATTTCCAGCTTCTGGGTAGCTAGCTCAGCGTTCTTCCGCCTCCGCTCCAGAAATCCTGGAAGCTTCTTCAGTTGAGCTTGGCCAATCGCGGCCGCGAGCTCCGTCATGTGATAATTATGGCCGAGCCTCACCGTCCAGTATGGTCGCTGCTCGCCGTGAGAGCGGATCATTCGAAGTGCCTGAGCATGCTCATCATCGTTGGTCGTAATCATCCCACCCTCCCCTGTGGTAAGGTTCTTCGCAGCGTAGAAGCTGAAAACAGTCATGTCGGCGACGCACCCAACCCGTTTACCATCATACTGCGCGCCATGAGCCTGAGCAGCATCCTCAATCACTATCATACCCTTACTCCTAGCTAGATCCGACGCAGCCTTCAGATCCGAAGGCAATCCAAAGAGATCCGTCGGAATAATCGCTTTCGTCTTCCGAGTCACAACCTCCTCGATACTTTCGGTCCTGAGACAGAAAGTATCCTTGTCTATATCTGCAAAGACCGGCGTAGCTCCTGCCAGGACAATCGCGTTGACCGCACCCACGAATGTGAAAGAAGGAACAACGACCTCGTCTCCCGGCCCCACCTCAGCAGCCAGTAAAGCGGCGTGAAGAGCCGCCGTGCCATTCACAACAGCGATCGCGTGTTTTGCACCGACCCACTTAGCAAAACTTCTCTCAAACTCAAGAACCCGAGGACCCATCCCACTCTTGTCGGTAAGTACCCCGCTTCGAAGAACTTCCACGGCCGAGTCGATTTCTTCCTTACCGAGAAAAGGCTGGTTGATTCTGATAAGCTCCCGCAAACTAATAGAATCCCCGATTCTCCCACGACTGGAAGGATTACTCTAAAAGAGTTCTCTATTGAAGACCGAGGACAAAACCATTCCAAGGCCAGTCCGCTAGTTTCACTGAGACACCGAATCAACTCGTCGAGGTATTTTCGAATGTCAAGTAATGCAAAACTTGTTGCAACAAACGCGAGAAATTTGTCCCTGCGAGTCTAGTGCACTCTCTTCATCACTCTCTAGGGAGTGATTTGTGAGGAAATTCGAACTCCTATGGAAATTTCCAGTAGCTATTGCATAGCTCGGAGAAATTGAATGGAAGAATTTCGAGCGGCATTGAGTCCACGGCTTCATCGTGAACTGTCTTCAATCAGGAGGATGATCCGATTGACATCCCACAGAATGGTCTGAGAAATCCGCAGCCTCAAAATCGAGGACCAAAAGGGCTGAAATGAAGCTGGATTCTGCGGATCGGTTCTTGGATTCCTCGAAGTATTGATTGCTTCCGGTTTCGAGGTTCCTCTGGTTGCCAAAATTTATATCGCGCGCGTTTTGTGTCGCTGGAATCGCAATAGAGGAGCAAGGGGAAGATTGTCTGCAGAACTGACGGGTCAGCAAGTAATTATTCTAAAAGAAGGAACATCCAGATCTAGAGGAAGGGACGCCCAAAAGGCAAACATCGTTGCGGCGAAGATAATCGCCGAATCAATCAAATCATCTCTCGGGCCCAAGGGCATGGACAAAATGCTCGTCGACGGGTTCGGGGACGTGACGATCACGAACGACGGCGCGACGATACTCGACGAGATGGAAGTCCAGCACCCAGCCGCAAAAATGATGGTCGAAGTAGCAAAAACGCAAGATGATGAAGTGGGCGACGGGACGACAACGTCCGTCGTAGTCGCGGGAGAATTACTGAAGAGGGCAGAAGACCTCCTCGACCAGGACCTACACCCCACCGTAATCGTTGACGGTTATCGTATCGCTTCAGCAAAAGCATTGGAGATTCTTGATCAGATCGCGATCAAAGTGGATCCGACTGACAAGGCCATGCTGAAGAAAATAGCCACCGTTTCATTGGCCAGCAAGCTTCTCGCCGAATATGAACAAATAGCGGAGCTGGCGGTGAACGCAGTTCTTCAGGTTGCGGAGAAGAATGAGGGGGGAGGTTACAGAGTTGACATTGATGATATCAAGGTAGAGAAGAAGCCTGGAGAATCGCTTCTTGATACCGTCCTGATCAAGGGCATCGTTCTGGACAAGGAAGTAGTTCATCCAGGAATGCCAAAGAGAATCGAAGACGCCAAGATTGCCCTCGTCGACTCCCCACTTGAAGTGGAGAAGACAGAGTTCGATGCAAAGATAAACATCGAAAATCCGGAGCAGATGAAATCATTCCTCGACGAAGAGGAGAAGATGCTGAAGGACATGGTGGAGAAAGTTGCAAGCGCAGGCGCCAACGTGCTACTGTGCGAAAAGGGCATCGACGATGTAGCCCAGCACTATCTTGCAAAGAAAGGAATTCTAGCAGTCCGAAGAGTGAAACAGTCTGACATTGAGAAACTCGTGAAAGCAACCGGCGCGAAAATCGTGAGCAACCTTGACGATCTCAAAGCAGGCGACTTAGGCAAGGCAGCGCTGGTGGAAGAGAGAAAGATCGGAGACGATAAGATGACGTTCGTCGAGGGAGCTAAGAACCCGAAGGCCGTAACAATCCTCGTTCGGGGCGGAAGCGAGAGACTCGTCGACGAGGCCGAGAGGTCAATTCACGACGCATTGTGTGTCGTAAGAGATGTGGTTCGAGACCCTCGAATCGTAGGAGGCGGGGGCGCTCCAGAGGCGGAGATAGCCAAGCAGCTCAGAGGATTCGCCCAGAAACAGGAAGGAAAAGAACAGCTCGCCGTCTTAGCTTTCGCCAACGGACTGGAAGCTGTGCCTGTGGCACTGGCAGAGAACGCAGGACTCGACCCGATCGACATCATGGTGCAGCTCCGAGCAGCACACGAGAAAGGACAGACATGGTATGGTGTTGACGTGTTCGAGGGAAAGGCCGCAGATTTGAAGGAGAAAGGCGTGCTTGAGCCTCACGGCGTAAAGATGCAGGTCATAAAATCCGCGTCCGAAGCTGCTGGAATGATTCTGAAGATAGATGATGTGATAGCGTCAGCAAAATCGAAAGACTCTCCGGGACCTCCGAAACACAACGGAGAAGGTGGCGAAGAGGGAGCAAGTGAGTACTAGAGAGCCCGACAGTATTGAGATCGGGCCCCCTAAGCTCACACGCTTCGAACGAGCAAGGGTCGTAGGCGCGCGCGCGCTTCAAGTCTCAATGGGCGCACCAGTACTATTGGATCTCAAAGACGCGACACTCTCACCCATCGACATTGCGCTAATGGAGCTGGAGGAAGGAGTCCTCCCCATCAGTATCCGCCGCGCACTCCCTGACGGGACGAGCCAGAACATTCCCCTAAAATGGCTGCTCCACCCTGAAGAAGAGAGAAAGCTCAGGGGAAAGAAAGAAGAATCCTAATCTCATGGCATAGTGTCAGACTAGAACTTGGACCCAGTCGACAAGGACGAGGCCTTCTCCTGGAAGGCAGCCACAATCATCATGCTGCTATTCTCGTTATTCGCCCTCACAATGACGCTCTTAGGAATGAACCCTTTCACACTACTTTTCAACGTCGCACTGGTCTACTTACCAGCCGCAATACTACTCGGTTCTATCTTATTCGAAAGAACTACGCGATCATCGTAGAACGAACGTGTCTACGATGCAACTCCTGGAAGGGCCGTATAGGGTAGCCTGACGCTCATCAGAAAAGCATCAGCTCCATCGTGGTAATAGTGTGAAACTGTTCGAACCGTATCGAACCCCATGTCTCTGTAGAGCTTAACGGCCTCGTCGTTAGCTGTTCGGACCTCTAGGAAGCATTCCTCGCCTCCGTGCAATTCTAGCGCTTTCATCGCTGAGACTACGAGTTCTCGTCCGATCCCTCTTCTGCGAAAGTCAGGCATCACCGCTACAGACACGACGTGTCCCTTTCGAACCATCCGGAATCGTCTTAGGTCTGAGAATCCGAACTCAAGTCTACACATGATGTACCCGACCACCCGGTTCTCACGCTCCGCGACGATGAAAGCTTCGGGGCAGCTCTTGTAAACTTCCATGAAGAAATACGCGCTGTAGTTCTCCGGAAGACAGACCCTGTTGATATCGACGACCGAGGAGAGATCGTCTGGTCTAAACGGCCGCAGAAGATAGGGCGCTTCCAGCAACTAGCCTCTGCCCTAGAAGAAAACCTCTGACCCTATAATATCTTGTCGTCGAATTCACGACTAGGTATTGCGGTTGACAACACGTTTAAATTGCTAAGAACTCGCGAGCGAAGAAAACGGCGATTTCTAGGAATGAGTGACGCCCCGCAAACATCCTCCCAATCAACTGTTGACCCGAACTTCGCCGCGTATACGGGCCCATCCCTAGAGACAGTAAAATCGATAGTCGCGTCACAATTCCAAGTCAAGGACGCGTTTCTAGATCCTTACGGGATCCCGACAATTCTTGTAGCGGCGGAACCGACGAGAGAGAAATTCAAGAATATTGTAGAACAACTTCGCGCACAGGGCCTGCTAGGCGCCCTTCGTGGTACGGGAGACATCTTAACGATCAAAATATTCCAAAAACCTCGAGTCCGCCCGTCTCGTAAGAAGATCAACCTTTGGATGTTCCTAATTACTATCGTTACACTGATGTACGCTGGATATTTCGTTTGGTCAGGGTCGCTATTTGGAATAACCTCGTCAAATCCGTTAATCGATCAACTAAACGACATCGTTTCGCCGGGGTCCAACGCCTATGTCGAGGCGGCTATTTTCGCAATAGGCCTTTTAGCCATAATCGGTCTCCACGAATTCGGCCACAAAGCTGCAACTAACTATCATGGAATGAATGCAAGCTTCCCGTATTTCATTCCCGGACCTCCTCCAATAGGCACTTTTGGGGCACTCATTTCCCTAAAATCGCCTCCGGCCAATCGAGACCAGTTGTTCGATTTGGGGCTCAGCGGACCTGTAGTCGGGTTTGTAGTTACGATAGCCGTCGCTATGGTGGGAATGCTCCTCGGTCCTCCAATCACGCAGGCGAAGCTGGATCAGTACGCTATTTGGAACGCTACTTGCAGCGCCCAGGTAGGAGAGAGTACATGCTCAGCCAGCATAAGTTTCCCAGCGTATCCCCTTCTTCTAGTCTTCCTGGCAAACTTGAAAAATCAATTGAACCCGAACGTCTTCGTTAACGCTCAGCTAATTTTTGCGGCTCAGATAGGAGCACTCCTAACATTTCTTAACATCATTCCTGCCTGGCAGCTTGACGGAGGCCACATATCACGTGCTGTTTTTGGACCGCGCATCCATCGATTTGCGACGTTGATAGGTCTCGGCATACTTCTGTGGACAAGATTCTACGTTTTCGCTCTTCTTGTCCTCGTAATGATGAGCCTCTCTGGTCGGGGTCTAGGAGGAGTCGAACCGTTAGACGACGTTAGCCCATTAAGCAATCTAAGAAAAGTCCTTTACGTTTTTGGAATTGCAATGCTTGTACTAACCTTTGCAAACGCGCCAATTTAGCCAGAGCGATCCTACACCACAGTATCTTATTGCGCGTATCATAGTTGAAACTCTGAAGGAGACAAACCGCGATGGAGCGATTAACACGCCGACGATCGCGGATCAGGCGAAAACGACTAAGGAACAGGTTGAACGCATTCTCTGCCGATTGTTAAAGCTGGAAACCTCATCAAACGCACAACTCACGGTTCGGGCACGTTTCAAGCTAGCTTTCGAGGCCGTCAAGCTTGGGGCGCTTCAGCAAGTAGCCAGAGCTTTGACCTGGCAGGAATTCGAGGCGTTCGCTGAGGAGTGCCTGCAGAGCGTCGGATTTGAGACCCGCAAAGGCGTAATCGTAAGGGACGATTCCAGACGATGGCAAATCGATGTTATCGCAACGAAAGGTTCGATGGTTCTTGCAGTTGACTGCAAACACTGGGAATCCCCAGCCTATGACTCGAAGCTAACCAAGGCTGCCGAACACCAAAAGTCAGCACTCCAAGCACTGTTCCACCAAATTACAACAAAAGAAGAGGTTGGAAAAGCAGGAATCCTGGGTCTACCCGTAATTCTCACCCTCTTCGAGCCTCGCTCACGCCTGGCAAACGGCGCAGTTGCTGTATCAGTAGAACAGTTTGCTGATTTCCTCGAAGGGACATCTCCCTACTCGTCAGATCTACCATTCATATCCAGCCAAGACGTGACGAAAAGCTCTATCAGATAACAAATGAGATTAGGACTTGTTTGACGTGAAAGTCGTTGTGGTCGGAGCTGGAACGATGGGGTCCGGAATCGCATACGTGTCAGCCGCGTCCGGTCACGATGTAGTTGTTGTGGAGCAGGACCAGAAGCTTCTCGACTCTGGGATGAAGCGAGTAGGGGAGTACGTCGAGAGAGCCATCTCGCGTGGCCACATAACGAAAGATCAAGCTTCAACAATCAACGCAAAGTTGCGGGGTACGCTGGACTTCAACGCCGCGTGTAGGAACGCCAATCTTGTTGTGGAAGCTGTCTTCGAAGATCCGATAGTCAAGGAGAAAGTGTTCGCGACAATCGACAAGTTCTCTCCAAAAGAAGCAATTCTCGCGTCCAACACTTCATCGATAAGCATCACGCGTCTCGGAGGGGCCACTCACAAGCCAGACCGAGTCTTGGGACTCCACTTTTTCAACCCTGTACCAACGATGAAGCTGGTCGAACTAATCAAAGGAAATCAGACGTCCGAGTCCACCGTCAAGACTGCTAGAGAATTTGTCGAATCGCTCGGGAAGACGGTTGTGCAGTCTCTTGACAAGACCGGGTTCATCGTCAACAAGGCTTTGATGCCCTTTCTCAACGAGAGCATCAAACTCCTCGAAGGAGGTGTCGCGTCGAAGGAGGATATTGACAAGGCGTTCGTGCTTGGAACAAACCATCCGATGGGTCCTCTACAACTATCAGATTTCATTGGTGTTGACGTTGTTTACCAGACCCTGAAGGTTCTGGAGAACGAGTATGGTGCCTGCTTCAAACCGACTCCTCTGCTCGAGAAGATGGTTAAAGAGGGAAGACTAGGCCGGAAGACTGGGAAGGGCTTCTATGACTACTGAAGAGACTCCGAGGATTGATGAACCATCAAAGCGGCTGACAGAGATGATCCTCAAGGGCGAGGATCAAGAATCGGCGCGGATTGCATCGGAAATCGTGGGGGGTAGATCGGAGACGAACGATATCGTCGACGCAATCTCCGAAACAATGAACATCGTGGCAGACCTACATGAAGTCGAGAGATACACGGTCCAGCAAGTCGAAAGCTGCGAACGCGCGGCAGAGAGCGCCCTCAACGCGATAAGGCCTGGACTCAAAGTGGAACAGCGAAGAATCTCCGGCAAGGTAATGGTCACCTCTCTCCATGGAGATCCTCACAGATTCGACAAGACACTTCTCCTGACAATGTTGGAGATGGGAGGATTCTCAGCGCTTGATGGAGGCGAAGAACTGTCTCCAGAAGAGGTTGTTCGAAACGTCAAGAACCTCAAACCAGATGTACTCGCGATTCCACTAGTCACCACATCAGCCGTGAACGATCTCCTGCGAACGCGCTCTCTTCTGGCGAATTCTGGCGTTAAGACTAAACTCGTTACATATGGTAGGGGAGTGGCCAAGTTGCCGAGCGATTCGCAGCTCAGCGCTATGGAAGAAGACTCGCTCAGCATCCTCAGCAGAATAGCCGAGATTCTAATATCTCGCTAAGCTACTTCTTCCTTCTGAGAGCCAGCATGAGATTCCTGGTTCCTTTTACTCTCCAGAGGAGCAGCCCTGAGACCACGGTTGAAGAGAAAGCGGCTGAAAGCTGGGACACGACAAACTTGACCGAGTAGTCCATTCTGGCTAGCCCGAATGACCATGTGTAGAAGTTGACAGCTGTTTCTTTCAACGACGGAATCGAGTTTGAGGCTGAAGCTACTGCGCCGATAAACCAGCTTGACTCGACGATGTACGGGGTGAAGAGAACAATGGTGAACGGTGTGAGGACGATGGCCGCTGCTTTTACCATTCTAAGCGGGTAGAGTATTCGGCGCACTCGTCGATCAGGACCCGCCATTACGAAAGCAGTGTTTTCGAAGACGCTCATCCAGAGCGTCAGGAGGACAATGGCATTTGCCAAAGAGAAGAATAGTGCGATGGAGAGTGGGATCATTAGCGCTCCGAGCGAAATGGTGAATGCCTCATCCATCATGCCGCGGCTCACCATGTAGTTGAAGTAGAGAACCTCGATAGCAACGGCGATTACTGCGAAGACGATTGCCGGCATCCAGCCTCGTAGTATTTCCCAGCGGAGAAACATGCGCTTGTATGTGGTAGTGCCCGAGGCCACGGCTAACACGTGAAGCTACGACCAATCTTGACTGGTTAAAAACCCGCTGGCTCGCGTAACCGTATCATTTCCGCTAGAGTTACGGGAGCTTAGTCTACACCCGAACTTCAAATTGTCAACAACGTGCTCTGACTGCACGTTCCGCCTAGATTTCACGGTCAAGAGAAACGCGTGATCGGATGGTTGAACAAAGAAAGATGGATACTGGTAGCCCTTGCTCTAGTACTCACAGCCTCAATCCTGAATCCCGGATACGCGGCGGCCCCGAGCCCGCAAGAAAACGTGAGCCTTTACGCAGGAAACAGGCTCATCATAAGCTCAA
>Ga0209376_1003710_pt1 | contig 13661 bp, 9 predicted proteins | sample GraSoiAngelo_134_FD_185891 | JGI IMG/M metagenome (GOLD analysis project Ga0209376, IMG submission 185891) | Grasslands soil microbial communities from the Angelo Coastal Reserve, California, USA - 14_0929_05_30cm (SPAdes) (version 2) | ecosystem: Environmental > Terrestrial > Soil > Grasslands ... | reverse complement strand
GGCCTGGATGCCATCCGGCTGGCGTTCCCCGAAACCCTTTCGGCCTATGTCCCCTGGCTCGTCGCCGCCGGACTGGTCGGGGCGCTGGTCGTGAAAGAGACGAGGCTCATCGGCCTCGCGTTCATGTCGTTCTATGCTGCCTTGCTGATCATGGCGGCCCTGAAGATGTACCCGATGGGCGGGGGCAGGACCGACATCTTCGGTTACCCAGTCTCGCTTCTCGCGGCGACATCGGTCTTTGTGCCGGTCCTGCGCGCCAAGCGCATCGGAAGGGCCGTAGGGGCGCTGGCGGCCCTCGCGACGCTCCTGCTCGTTTGGGAAGGCAAGGACCGGCGATTTCCATATATCAACGCCAACGACAGTAAGGCCGCGATACAGTTCCTCGCCGGTCACATCCGGGACGAGGACGGCCTCATTGTCTATCCGCATGCGAACTGGGCCATCGCCTACTATGGAAAATGGCCGTACCGCGTTATCCCCGACGACCGTGTGGCGAACAACTTCAGCACCATGATCCTGCGGGACCGGACCCTGACGCTGCCGTCAGGCGTCGGACGGATCCAGTACTGGAACCATCCCGACGTTCTCGCTCCCTTCCTTGAGGACTTCGCCTCGCACGAGATTCCGGCGATCTACTACCTGTCCACCTCGAACCCGATCGACCTGGGCGTCGCGCAGTTGTTTCACAACCACGCCTACCGGATCGACCCCAACAACAGCTTCGGCATGTTTACGGTGACGAAATTCGTCAAAGTTCACTGAGAGGAAGAAATCAAATGATGATGCGCATGCCGCCGGATATGGGTCCTGGTTTTGGTGCTATCGCTGCAGTCGCTGACGATTTCTCCTTCGAAATAGGTCCGGATCTTTCTTCCAGGGAAGCTCATGACTTCCTTGGCGCCGAAGCACAATGTGCTATGGCTAAGCAATCGAGGGAAAAGGTCAGCGGATTTACAGTCACAGGCGGAACCGCCGTGTCGCAAAGACGACAATCGTTCAGGTCCGCAAGCAAAATTGAAGCAAGGCCGCGGTGATTTCCTGGATGATGTGTTTCATCTCCGAATACGCCGGATGAAATGGAGCCTCGTTGTCCGGGCTTCCCCATTCGATGGTGTACGAGAAGATCTTCGGTTTCGAAGGATTCGCCAGATGTCGGCTGTATGCGTAATCATCGGATGAGCCGGCGGTAGGATACAGGCTCATCGACTGTGTGACCGCGTACTTGCGTCCGCGCACGGCGGAGATAGCTGCGCGCATTTGCTTCGCGAGTTTGACAGAATGTAGGAAATATAAAAGCGGGGGGGAGTCGGCAGGTGGCGGCCGTTCAGTGTCGCAGAATGGGTCTCCTATGAAAATTTGTCTTCTTCGGGGAGACACACTTCCAGTCAGAGCGTGCAAAGCCGTCGGTTTCGGTTGAAACTATGCCGCTGGGTGTAATTCGACAGTGAAGCCCAGTTTTTCCAATCGTTGAACGAGATGCCTTTGAACATGAGTCTTGTCGCGTTCATCGAAGAAATTGGGGCCGAGTTCTCGATAGGGCTGCCGTCGCCGCAGCACATGGTACGCAATGACTAAAATGGTGTGAGCCACGGCGAGTGCGGCTCTTTTCTTTCCTCGGCGCGCCGCTAACCTCTGGTATTGGGCGGCGAGATAGGTATCTCTTTACTACGCGCCGCGCCGTGCGCGGCTTCGATCAGCGCTTGACGTAACCACCGGTTGCCCTTGCGAGTCTTACCGCTGTGGCGCTTGCCGGCGCTTTCATTCTGTCCCGGGCAGATACCGGCCCAGGAGCTGAGATGGCGATCGGTTGATTGTAGGCGCGGTCTGTGACCGCGCCTACAGTTGGGATCGTCGTGAATTCCACGGATCAGGACTTCTGAACTTCGCCTGAAATATTAGCGGCCGGCTTTGGGACGGTAGCTGGCGGAAAACGCCGCAGTGACGACTGAGTGTTACTCCGCGCCCACGAGACTCATCAGAGTTACAAGTAGCTCGCTGGGCTCAACAGGCTTGGGCACGAACCTGTCATAACCTGCCTGGAGTACGTGCGCGCGATCCTCAACTCTGACGTATGCCGTGAGCGCTATCGCCGGAGTTCGCTTACCAGCCTGTTGCTCAAGCGTCCTCACTTTTCCGATCAGCGCATAGCCGTCTTCGCCGGGCATCGCGATGTCACTTATCAATAGGTCGGGCTTCCATTGCCGGAACACTTCAAGAGCAGTAGCACTATTGACACTGGTTCTTACCTCCGCACCGCACTGCTGCTCCATTACTGCTCTGAGTATTTCAAGCGTGTCGGGTTGGTCATCAACCAATAACACACGCAAGCCGTATATTTCAGGCGGACAAACGAACGGCGGGACCTTCGCAACCGTTGAGAAGACGAGCCCTCTTCTTGGCGTGGTATCTTCTTTGTTGCCGATCTCCCTGATCGGCAGTCTGACAGTGAAGGTTGCTCCCTGTCCTTCTCCGCGACTTTCAGCACGAACTGTCCCGCCGTGCATCTCGATAATCTGACGCGCAATCGCCAGCCCCAAACCGAGTCCACCATATTTTCTCGTGCTGGAGCTATCGGCCTGGCGAAAACGGTCGAAGATTAAGGGCAGAAAGTCCGCGTTGATACCTTTGCCTGTGTCGCTCACAACGATCTGGACGCCGGAGTCCAGGCGCTCTAGCCGTACGTCTACGCGTCCTCCATTGGGAGTGAACTTGACAGCGTTCGACAACAAGTTCCAGACGACCTGCTGCAAGCGTCCCGGATCCCCTGAAACCAAGCCAACATCGGCGTCACAATGCGTCTGGATCTGAATGGACTTGGCATCAGATGCCGGGCGCGCCGTATCAATAGCAGCATTTATGATCTGTTCGAGTTCGAGCGGGCGGAATTCAAGGCTCATTTTACCGGCAATAATGCGTGACAGATCCAAGATGTCTTCGACGAGTTGCGCTTGCACCTTCGCGTTGCGTTCGATGCTTTCCAGGGCGCGGACGGACGTCGCATCATCAAGACTGTGAGTGCGTAACAGCGTGGACCAGCCGAGTATTGGGTTGAGCGGCGTGCGGAGTTCGTGCGAGACGGTGGCCAGAAAGTCGTCTTTGGCGAGGTTGGCCGCTTCAGCTTCTTCACGGGCGGCCTGCTCGCGAGACAGTAGCTGTTTGCGTTCCTCATCCGCCTGCTGGCGCTCGGTGATGTCGCGCAGAATGACCGTGTAGAGTCTCTGCCCTTTGACCTCGACTTGCGAGATAGAGGCTTCAATCGGAAATTCCTCGCCATCGCGGCGCAGCCCGTAGATGGCCCCTAACGTTCCCATCGAACGTTTCGTCACACCGGTTTTCCCAAAGTTGTGGACGTGCTCCCTGTGCGCATGACGAAACCGCTCCGGGATTAATCGCCCGATCGGCATCCCTTTCGCCTCCTCGGCCGAAAGGCCGAACATCGCCTCGGCAGCGGTATTAAAGAAGACGATCCGCTGGTCGCTGTCAATGGTGATGATCGCGTCCATCGCGGAACCGATAATGCTTTCCAACTGGGCCTGACTGTCCAGCAGCGCCTCCTCGGCCTGCTTGCGCTCGCTGATATCGCGGATGCTGCATTGAATGACTTCGTGATCCGCTTCTTCGTAAAGAGTGCCGGCCAATCCCAGTTTCCGGCGTTCGCCTGCTTTGGTTTGGCCCGGCACATCATCGTCACGGAAAACACGTTTGGCGTGCAATTCCCGGAACGCGGCTTCGCAAGCCGCATGGTTCTGAAACAGCCCTATCTCGCAAAGCTCTTTCTCCAGGAATTCCTCGCGCGAGTAACCCAGCAGTTCGGTCATGAACGGATTGGCGTCCGTAATTCTGTGTGTACCGGGGTCCACGATAAGCACCCCCTCTGTGGCCGCTTCGAAAAGACGCCGATAGCGAATTTCGGAAAGGCGCAGGGCTTCCAACTGTTTGCCCTCGGTAATGTCATCAATAGCGAGAAGAATTCTCTTGGGCGCGTCCCGCGCGTCGGTATTCAGCGGCCGGGCGTTGAGCAGCATGGTGCGTCGTCCAATGCTTTCGAAGTCGTGCGTGACCTCGAAGTTATCGAAGAAACTGTTCCGAGACAGAATTTCTTCCAGGAATTCGCGCAACTTGGGTATGTTCCACTGGCCGTTGCCGACTTCATAAATCAAGCGCCCATTTGTCTCGCTGGGCAGGACCCTGAAGGTCTTGTAGAAGGCTGCGTTCGCGGTGTGAAGCCGCAACTCCGCCGTCAGGACCACGAGCGGATATCGTATCGTCCGGAGAATGGATTCGGAGTAATCGCGCGCCGCCGCGATTTCCTGCTCGCTCCGCTTGAGCGTATCGATGTCGGCCAACACGAGCACCACGCCGTCAATCTTATTATCCAGAGTCAGATAGGGGCGGGCGCGCAGGGAATACCAACGGCCTTCACTGTCGTGCACCTCCAGTTCACGCTCGCTGGTAGTGTCGATGACTTCGTGGAGCAATCGTTCGAGGTCGGGCAAATCGAGATTGTGCCGGACGTTGCTCAAGGGACGGCCCACGTCACCAGCCAGCAGGTTGAACAATTTTCCGGCGACCGGAGTGAAACGGCGGATGGCCAGGTCGCGCGTGAGCAGCAGGATGGCCATGTTGATGTTGGTGTGGAGATTGTTCAGGTCCGCATTGGAGCGGTTTAGCTCAGCGTTGCGATGGACCATCTCGTCGTTGACGGTCGTCAACTCTTCGTTGGTGGATTCGAGTTCTTCCTTCGAAGTTTCCAGTTCCTCATTGATGCTTTGTAATTCCTCGTTGGCGGAAGTGACTTCTTCGTTGGACGCCTGGAGTTCTTCGTTCGCTGCCTCGTGTTGCTCTTGGAGCGATTGGGCGTAGCCGCGGCTCTCGGCCAACGCGCGTTCGAGTTCGGCGACGCGGCCGGATTCGTCTGGCGCGCGGCCTTTCATCCGCCGCCGGGCGTGCAGGCCTGGGATTTTTTCGGCCTGTCCGGCTTCGGACGCCGAAGCGTTCTGAAGGACGCCTTTTTTCGCTTCCTCAAAGAAAATCAAACAGCATCGCTCTTTGACGTGTGTGAGCGGGACGACTTCAAAGTTCACCGTCCGCAGCCCGCTGTTCTGGGCAACCCGCACGCCTTCTCTGCGAACGGCCTTGTTTCCCTCCTTCGCCTTCTTGATGGCGGCGCGCAACGGCAGCATCAAACCTTCCCGCGCCATCTTCAGCACCTGGAAGCTGGCGCTGCCGCTGGGCGGTTTCAAAAACAGGCTGGTGTCGCCCCGGAACTGCAAGACTTGCAATTGGGCGTCAATCAGCACGCTGGGCGGGGCGAAACGGTTGAGCGTGACGCGGTCCGCCTCGCGCTGCGTATCGACGTGAGTGGGAAATCCTTCCGGCGCGCGGTGCGGTTTGGGAGTGGGGATTTCTTTTTTCTCTGCCGGATGACGGGGGACAAAATATCGATGGGCCGTCAGGCCAGGCTTTTTGGAAAAGATCTTGTGTTTCCTATCCACTGGCTCAAACGAATCCGCCAGCGAACCAACGGACTCGGATTCGCCCAGGAACAAAAATCCTCCGGGCTTGAGAGCGTAGTGGAGCGTTGGCAGTATTTTCCGCTGCAAGTCCTGTTCGAGATAGATGAGCAGATTACGGCACGCGATCAGGTTCATCCGCGAGAAGGGCGGATCACTCAGAAGATTCTGCCGAGCGAAGATGACCATCTCGCGTAGGAACTTGGCGACGCGATAATCGCCATTCTCCTCAACGAAGAACCGGCGCAACCGTTCCGGCGAGAGGTCATGCACGAGGCTTTTGGCATAAAGACCGGCGCGGGCTTTATCGAGCTGCGCCTCGTTGACGTCCGTGGCGAAAAGTTGAAGCTTGCGCGCGTGGCCAGCCTGCCCGGAGAATTCCACGAACGACATGGCAATGGAATAGGCTTCCTGGCCGGTCGAGCAACCCGCCACCCACACGCGGAGCGGTTTCTCGCGCGGCTCCAAGATGAGTTTGGGAAAGACCTTCTGCTTTAAGACCTCGAACGCTTCAGGGTTGCGAAAAAAACTGGTCACGTTGATGAGTATGTCCGAGTAGAGGGCCTCCAGTTCCTTCGGCTTGCCCCGCAGAAAATTGGCATAAGCTTCCGGTTTGTCTATCTTGCTGAGCAGCATCCGCCGGTCAATGCGGCGGTGGACGGTCTTGGATCTGTAGAGTGAGAAATCGACGCCGGAATGATTGCGCAAGAGAAGCAGAATTTTTTCGAAACCGTTTTGTCTTCCAACCCCCTTTTCCGCAAAAACCTCACGCTTCTCCCTCTCCAAGGAGGAGAGAGGCGGAGTGAGCGGTTGGTCTGCCACATACGAATGCCGGGAAATGCGGACCAGTTCTTTGGCGATGTTCTCCGGCGATAGGACAAAATCCACACAGCCCGCCGCAATGGCGCTACGCGGCATCGAGTCATATCTGGCCGATTCATCCTGGGCAAAAGTAATGCCGCCCTCAGCTTTGATGGCCTCCATCCCTAACGTCCCATCCGAGGCCGTGCCTGAGAGAATCACGCCGATGGCGCATTCGTGCCGGTCCTGGGCCAGCGACTCAAAGAAGAAATCAATGGAATGATGCGGCGCGCGCCCGGCCTGCCGGCGCTGGAGCTTCAACACACCCTGCGTTGTGACCATGTCGGTATTCGGCGGAATGATATAAACGTGATTCGGTGCGACCCGCAGTTCGTTGGCGACTTCGCGCACCGGCATCGAAGTGATTCGCGACAGAATTTGCGTCAATGCGCTCTCGTGATCCGGATCCAGATGCTGCACCAGCACAAAACCCATGCCCGTGTCGGTCGGCAAATGCTTCAGCAGCTGAGTGAAAGCGTCCAGCCCGCCCGCCGACGCGCCGATCCCAACCAACAGAAAGGGTTCATTTCTGGACGGTTGGCCTTCGGCACTCCTTTGGGCCGCAATGGCCTGAGTTTTGGTGGGTTGACCAGCAGACTCCTTGGACTTCGCCGTCCCGTGTTTGCGTGCTTTCTTCATAGTCAATTCTCGGCGAGGAGGGGCTAGCGCGGCTAGCGTGTTTTACGTGTTGAGCCGATAGCATTGAGGATACCACTTTCAGGGTGAGTCGAAGGGTTTCGGCATGTTCTCGGCGTTCTCCGGTAATTAGAAAGAAGATGAAGAACTTCGCCATACTCTTCGTCCTGATTTGCGCCAGGGTTGCCTCCGCTCAGGTGCGTACCTGCCTGTGACAATTGCTTTCCCGCACGTTGTCGCCGGCGGTGATCCGAATGGGCCGCATTACATAACGCTTCTTCAAATCGTGAACAACAACTCTGCTTCGATCACCGCGCATGTGGCCTTGTTTTCCGATAGCGGATCACCGGTCGCTGTTCTGTTCGATGATCAGGGCCCGCAGGGCACGATCGATCTCAAAATGGATGGCGGCCAGAGCAGGCAAATACAAATCAGTATCAGCGGCGCGATCACCTCCGGCTGGATGACGATTACCTACTCGCCGTGTGACGCGTTGACGACCGTCCTTCTCGACTCCTTCTCCGGGCCAACACTCGTTTCCGAGATCGGAGTCGATCCCGCAACCGATCGATCCATCAGTAACAACGGCCCGTCGCCGGCACCCGAGATCGCGTTCGTTTGCACCTGTGCCAGGTCCAGGTGACCCTCCGGTTTAAATCTCCCAATTTCGCCATCTATCAAGGCCGGTATAAACGGCGGTGGCACGCGTATTCCTGTGTTGGTCGCGCCGTACATCTGATCCTAATTGAGGCTGCATTGAGGCTCCGCCGTATCGGGCTTGCGCTTCGCGCATTGCGAAGCTGATCCATCGTATACGTCCAGCGGCAGCGCAATTGCTCTCCGGTCTTCGAGAGATCGTGAAGACCGGAGAGCAATATGAGGGCGATCAAGGGGTTTGTTGTTCTGGCTGGATTTGTTTTTTCCATTTCTTGTCCAGTTTTGAGCCGGGCGGCAGTTCCGGAGCAAACGATCTCCGGGACTTTGATGCTTGAACACGGCCCGTTTCAATGTGATCAATGCGTCGTATCGCTGCTTGCGAACGGGGTCCGTCCGGTTTCCACGACCTATCTTGATTTCGGCGGACATTTTACATTTCGCGGTGTGGCACCAGGTTCCTACACAATCCACATGGAAATCAAGGGTTTCGAAGACGTCAATCAGCCTGTAGACGCCCGCGATGGTTTGGGGCTCGGGGGCCCCGTCACGATTACTCTGGTTCGCCAAGGGTCACGATCCCGCGCTGCTGGTGGCTATATTGTCGACGTTACGGAAATCTTGGACGGATATCCGAAGAAGGCCGTCGACGCTTTCAGGAAGGGTCTCGAATATCGGAAACAGAAAGAGAATGAAGACGCAATGAAGGCATTCGAAGCGGCAATTCACATCGCTCCTGGCTTTTATCAGGCTCACAATCAGTTAGGCCTCGTTTATAAGGAGGTGGGGCGGACCGACGACGCCGAAAACGAGTTTCTTCGAGCTCACGATTTGAACCGCACGAATCTCGATCCTCTATTGAATTTGACCACACTCTATCTCGACGAGAACAAACCCGACCGGGCCGTCAGCGCCAGCGAAGAAGCGGTCAAGGCGAACTCACGCTCGGCGGCGGCCTTCCTCAATCTCGGTATTGCTTTGTATAAAGCGGCCCTGCTGGATCGCGCGGAAGCTGCGTTGAAGCGCGCCCTTGAGCTTGCACCCAAAATGGCTTCCGTGCGCCTGATGCTCGCAAACGTTTACCTCAAGCTTCAGAGGTACGACAATGCTTTGGAACAGGTGAATACGTATATCGCTGAGAATCCTCGCGGAGACCAGCTCAAGGACGTGATCGAAATGCGCGATCAGCTTCTCAAGGCAAAAGAAACCGGCCGGCCATAGTATACTGTCCGCATATGGACAGGAAAGCATCCACCATCCGCGTAAAATGCACATGCTGTGAAGCAGTGCTGACGGTCGATAAAGCCTCCGGCGAAGTCCTCTTTACCGATAAACCGAAGGGCAGAAAAGTTTCCTTCGAAGACGCGCTGATGAAGGTGAAGCAGGATCAGGAATCGGCAGAGGATCGGTTCAAGGAAGCCTTTCTGAAAGAGAAAGACCATATGAAAGTGATCGACCAAAAGTTCGAAGAAGCGATGAAACGCAAAGACGAACTGGACATGCCCATCAAGCCGATCGATTTGGATTAGCCCTGTAGCGGCGGTCTTTTACTTGAGGCTGCGCGCTGCCGCGCTTGCGCTTCGCGGACCGTCGCTAATGTGGGCGGTCATAGACCGCCCCTACAGCTACTGCTTCTGCCGTTGCTCTCGTAAAACGGCTTTTCGCGAAAGCTTGATCTTGTTGCCTTCCAGGCCAACGACCTTGACCATCACCTGGTCGCCTTCCTGCAGCACATCCCGGACATTTCGGATTCGGTTTTCGTCGATTTCCGAGATGTGAAGCAGCCCGTCGGTTCCCGGAAACAGTTCCACAAATGCGCCAAAATCTGCGATGCGGACCACTTTTCCACGGTAGGTCTTCCCGATTTCAGGGGTCGCCGTCAGGTTTGAAATGATCTCGATCGCTTTATTCGCAGACGGGCCGTCGCTTGAAGCGATATTGACCCGGCCATCGTCGGAGACGTCGATCTTAACGCCTGTCTGCTCAATGATCGATCGAATCATCTTGCCGCCCGGTCCAATCACATCTCGGATTTTGTCGGTAGGGATTTTCATCGAATAAATGCGCGGCGCGTAAGGAGAAATCTCTGTACGGACTTCCGCGATGGCCTCGAGCATCTTATCGAGGATAAATAGCCTCCCCTCCTTAGCCTGCGCCAGGGCTTCCGACATGATGTGCGCTGTCACGCCTGGAATCTTGATATCCATTTGAAGCGCTGTAATTCCGTCGCGCGTGCCGGCAACTTTAAAGTCCATATCGCCGTAGTGATCTTCAGCGCCCGCGATATCAGTCAGAACGGCATATGTTTCGCCTTCTTTCACAAGTCCCATGGCCACACCGGCAACCGGCGCTTTGATGGGAACTCCGGCATCCATGAGCGCCAGCGTGCCACCGCAGACGGTCGCCATCGAGGATGAACCATTGGACTCGAGAATATCGGACACAACACGGATCGTATACGGCCACGCTTCCTCGCTCGGGATCACCGGCAGCAGAGCGCGCTCCGCTAATGCTCCGTGGCCGATCTCCCGCCGGCCGGGGCCGCGCAAGGGCGAGACTTCGCCCACGGAAAACGGCGGGAAGTTGTAATGCATCATGAACCGCTTGTAGGACTCGCCCTCCAGCCAGTCCATACGTTGAACGTCGTCCGCGGTTCCGAGGGTTGCCGTCACGAGTGCCTGAGTTTCCCCGCGCGTAAAAACCGCAGAACCGTGCGTACGAGGCAAGACACTGGTCTCAATCCAAATAGGCCGGATCGTTTTGAAGTCACGTTTATCCGGACGCTCCCGTTTGTACAAAATCTGGTCGCGGAAGATCCGTTCTTTTAGCGCATCGAAGACGCGCTTGATCATGACGAGCTTTTCTTCATCTTCGGCAGCTTCAGGGAAAAGCTCAATGGCCTTCTCTTTCGCGGCATCAACAAGCGCGTAACTGTCAAGTTTGCTGTACTTGTGCGTATCCAGAGCGTCCTCGAGCAATGCGCGGATCTCCTTCTCGATCTTCTTGCTGACCGCCGCGTCAATTTTCGGTGCTTCGACGGCGAGCTTCTGCGGACGGATTTTGTCGTAAAGCTGCTTTTGAAGCTCGATGATTTGCTTGATCGCCTGGTGCGCGAAGTTCAGCGCCTCAACCATAATCTCTTCAGACACTTCGTTCGCGCCGCTTTCCACCATCGCGATTCCATCTTCCATCCCCGCGACGGCTAGGTTGAGCCGGCTGTTTTTCAGTTCCGTGTAGGTGGGATTGAGATAGTAACGGCCGTCGATGAGTCCGACGCGGACCGCCGCAATCGGATGAGCAAACGGAATAGTCGAGGTATAGAGAGCCGCCGATGCGCCAACGATGGCATGCATCGACGGATCAATGTCAGGGCCGGCCGACAATACGAGCGCGATTACCTGAGTCTCATTTTTGTAACCTTCGGGGAATAGCGGCCGGATCGGCCTGTCGATCAGTCGGCTGTTCAGGACTTCGCGCTCGGAGGGTTTCCCCTCCCTTTTGAAGAACCCGCCGGGAATCTTGCCGGCGGCATAAAAATTTTCGCGGTAATCGACCGTGAGAGGGAAAAAGTCCAGTCCTTCTCGCGGTTCCTTGTCGGCGCACGCCGTCACCAACACCACGGTTTCTCCGTAGCTTACCAGTGCCGAGCCGTGCGCTTGTTTTGCCAGCTTTCCGATTTCGATCGAGAGTTCTCGCTCTCCGATCGTCGTGCTGACTTTGTGAACATTCATGTTTTTCCAATCCTCTCTGATAACTCAGTCCCGTACTGGATTACGTCCACTCTACGGGACGGCTTCGTGGATCCACAAAACGAAAACGACCCGAGAAGCGATGCCCCGGGTCGTTCTTCGTTTTTCCAGTCTTTCTTGTCATGTTGCGGCGATCCCGCCGCTGCTACTTTCGGATTCCAAGCTTTGTAATCACCTGCCGATAGCGATCGACGTTATACATTCTGAGGTAATCGAGCAAACGCCGGCGCTTCCCGACGATCTTCAACAACCCGCGCCGGGACCCATGATCTTTTTTGTGCGTTTTGAAGTGCTCAGTCAGATAGTTAATGCGTTCGCTAAGCAAAGCGATCTGAACTTCCGGGGACCCGGTATCTGAATCATGGACTCGGTACTGGTTGATGATCGTTCCTTTGTTTTCCTTCGTCAGACTCATTAGCTACAATTCAATTCCTTATCTAATGATACAGCCTAGCATATTGCCTTATTCCGAATTAATTGAAGTTAGCACAAGTCTGGGACGTGCCCAACCACTTTCTACGGAAGCGACTGCAATGAACTCGCCTCTTTTGTTCAAGATGCGGGCGAAATCACCGGCGCACGTGCTGCGAATCCGGTTGCCGTGCGCAACCCGCGATTCGTCGCCCTCCGACACCTCTATAGAAGGCCACGAAGAGAGCAGACGATTTATCGGAATCAGTTTTGCTTCGGTAATCCAGTCCAAGCCTATGGCATCTTCGATCCGGAACTCGCCGGACCGCGTCCGGCGAAGCGCGGTCAGATGCGCGCCGCATCCGGCCTTCCGTCCAAGATCGTGCACTAGGCTTCGGACGTAAGTGCCCGCGGAACAGACCACCATAAATTTTGCGAACGGCGGATCGAGGCTGAGCAATTCGAACTGCTGTATCTCGACCTTCACCGGCGCCATTTCGATCGTTCGATTCGTCCGCGCAAGTTTATACGATCGCACACCAGCGATTTTCTTGGCGGAAAACGGTGGCGGAACCTGGTCGAGAACTCCGGTCAGGGATTGCATCATTCTGCGAATGTCGTCCTTGGTTCGATCGAACGGCACCTCGGGACCTGCCGGAGATCCCTCCCGGTCGTAAGTATTTGTCGAAAACCCGAACCGGATTTCGCCCGTGTATTCCTTCGGCGAACTCGGAATGAACTGTGCAAGCCGCGTGGCTTTACCGATACATATGGGCAGAACGCCAGTTGCAATTGGATCTAGCGTCCCAAGATGCCCCGCTTTGCCGACGTTGAAGATTTTGCGAATCCTCTGCACGACATCGTGTGAAGTCATGCCTTCGGGCTTATCGATAATGAAGATTCCGTTCATGTGAATTGAAATTGCGGAAAATTCACCCCTCCCTCTGGGAGAGGGCGCGAAGCGCGAGCCCGATACGACGCCCTCAAAAAAAGGGTGAGGGGCTCAGGATTCGCCGAAACTTCTCTTCAGGCTTCGCCCTATCGGGCTCGCGCTTCGCGTGGCCCTCACCCGGCGCGTCAGCCTGCCGCTGTCGCGCCGGCCTCTCCCAGAGGGAGAGGGTCATTCTTCTTCATGCTTAATCTGCTCGAGTAGTTCCTCGAGCCGCATTTCCTTTTCTAAAGCTTCGTCGTAATCGAAAGCCAGTTCTGGAACTCGCTTGAGATGGTGCAGGCGTTTGCTGAGCGAGTGACGCACGTAGCTTGCAGCGGATCTCAATCCTTCGAGCGTCTTTTTGCGTTGGACATCATCCCCAAGCACAGTGACGAAGACGCGCGCGTGTCGCAGATCGGGAGAGATTTTCACGTGAGTGACTGTCGCCAGCCCGATGCGGGGGTCCTGTATTTCACGCTCCAGGATCTCGCTTAGTTCGATCCGCAATTGTTCTTCGATGCGGTCAATTCGTCTGCTCTGCATTTGGGTTCTTTTAGCGTCGGGCCCACCGTCCGGATCGCTTGGGAACGTCGCTTCGCGACCTCTTTACTACCGGCCGGTCCCCCCACGCCGCGCCTATACAATCTCGATGTTTGTCTGAATCATGCACTCAGGCGCGATTCGTTCGGCTTCACCGGCTGCTTCCTCAAGTACCTTCTGCAGGAACCTTTCGTCCGATCCCACAATGACCACGCTCACCTGAGCGCGTTGCCACAACTCTTGATGGTCTACTTCGGAAACCGAAACATTAAACTTCGCCCGCAGCCGGTCCTTCAAGCTGCGTACGATCATCCGCTTATCTTTCAAGGAATGGGCGTGGGGAATGTGAATATCCAGCGTTAGCAG
>Ga0209376_1003709_pt1 | contig 13663 bp, 8 predicted proteins | sample GraSoiAngelo_134_FD_185891 | JGI IMG/M metagenome (GOLD analysis project Ga0209376, IMG submission 185891) | Grasslands soil microbial communities from the Angelo Coastal Reserve, California, USA - 14_0929_05_30cm (SPAdes) (version 2) | ecosystem: Environmental > Terrestrial > Soil > Grasslands ... | reverse complement strand
ACTGAAGGAACTCCGGGAATTTCTCGGCGCGAAACTGGATCCAGTGGCGATCGACCGGAACGCCGATATTCCGCGCGAAGTAATTGATGGTCTTGGACGTGTCGGCGTTTTGGGAATGACTGCGCCGGCGGAGTACGGCGGTCGCGGTTTTACGCAAATGGCGAACTGCAAAGTTTTGGAGGAAATCGGTCGCCGCTGCGCATCGACCTCGGTGTTCGTCAATGCGCATCATTCCATCGGCATCCGCGCCCTCTTGCTTTTTGGGACGCACGAACAGAAGCAAAGATGGTTGCCGAAACTGGTGACCGGCCAACAACTGGGCGCTTTTGCTCTTACCGAAAAAGAAGCGGGCTCGGACGCGGCCAACGTGCAAATGACGGCGACCCCGAGCGCGGACGGTTCGCATTTCATTTTGACCGGCGAAAAACGCTACATCACTAATGCGGCAATCGCGCAAGTGCTGACGGTAATGGCGCGAACGCCGCTCCCGGGCAAAGAGGGCAAAACGTCGATCACAGCATTTCTAGTGACGCCCGACATGCCGGGATTCGAAATCCTCGATGCGCGCATGCCGAAAATGGGAATTCGCGGCACCGCGACTGGGCGATTCGCGATGCGCGATGTGAAGATGCCGAAAGAAAATATTCTCGGACCGCCCGGCAAAGGTTTGAAAGTTGCGCTTACGGTTCTCGATTTTGGGCGAACGACATTTGGTGCGTGTTGTACCGGTGCGGCAAAAACCTGCCTGGAACTCGCGGTGAAACACGCCAACACACGGAAGCAGTTCAATAAGACGCTTGGCAATTTTCATTTGGTGAAAGAAAAAATCGCGCGCATCGCTGCCGATGCCTACGCGATGGAAGCGATGACGACTATTACCGCTTCGCTGATCGACCGCGGCCTGGAAGATTACATGCTGGAGACGGCGATGCTGAAAGTGTTCACGACCGAACGGTTGTGGGAATGCATCAACGACGCGTTCCAGATTTATGGCGGATCAGCTTATTTTGTCGATCTTCCACTGGAACGAATGCTCCGCGATGCGCGGATCAATCAGATCGGCGAAGGCAGCAACGAAGTGCTGACTTCGTTCATCGCGCTGGTTGGGATGCGCGGACCTGGAATGGAGTTCAAGGAAATCTACGACACGATGTTGAAACCGACCCGTGTCGGCGGGATCGGCAAAGCGTGGAGCGCGGGGATGAATCGGCTCGGTGCGACCGTGAGAATTCCGGATGTGCCCGTGCGCAGTGTGGAGCTGCGATCGTTTGGCAACCAACTCGGCCGATTGATCTGGCGTTTTAATTTGGCAGTGAACCGGTCACTGATCGTGTATCGCGAACCAATTCTCGACATGCAACTGGTTCAGGAAAGGATCGCGGGCGCAGCGATGGACTTGTTTGCATCGACCGCGGTGCTGAGCCGGTGGGACTCAGAGATTCAAATCGGTCAAGGCAATGGTGAAGCGCCCAATCAAAAGAATACCGCTGCCGAACTTTTCCTGCGCCAGTCATTCCGGCGGATTCGCAATTATCTCGCCGGCCTCAATGATAACGACGACAAGTTCATTCTGAAAGCAGCGGATTCGGCGCTTCGCTAGGGATGTGCAGTGCGCTAGGGCGACTTCAAGATCTGAAGCGCGCTTGCCAGATCTTTCGTAACGAGATCGTAGAGCGGATACTTGACCTCGAGAATCACGTAGTTGTGGATTTCAGTGATGCAGATCAAAGCCACGAAGCTGGCGAGGGCGACATTTCGCCAGCGTGGACGGATCGCTGCAAAGAAGCATAGCTGGCTCAGGGCCAGCATTCGCAACGGCAGGTCCCACATGTTAGCAAACCGCAGGTTTATCCCGTAGCGAATGCCGCACATCATTGTGTAAGTAGAGACAAGGAATATTGCCAGGAACCACTCCAATCTTTTTTCCCGGGTCAGGTTGTAGATGCCGCCGACTGCCAGAAGCAATATGATTGGGCTGACCAGGAGAAGATCGACAAGGTAACGATGCCATGGGCCGTCCTGTGTAAGTTCCGAATATTTCAGGCCGTAATTCTTAGTAATAAAAAGGCGGTAGGTATCGATAAGTATCGGTACACCTCCCGCTAATAGCATCAGAACAATTAAAGAGATCGCCGGTGCGAGAAAGGTTAGGACGAGTAACCCGCGTGTAACAGTTCCGATTCGAAGCCATCGATTGGCGATTAAGATTACGATGACTCCAAGCCAAACAAATAGCGCGTTTTCTTTCGTCAAGACCAGCGCAACCAATGCTAAACCATATAATAGTTTCCAACCCAAGTTAGCCGGGTGGTTAAGGCTTTCCCACAGCGACCAGATGGTCAACAGCGCCCAAAACGCGAAAACCCCATCTATGATCGCGTGTTGCGACACATGCAATTGAGTCGGCGCAAACGCCATTAACGCGGTAATGGCAAGGAAATATCCGGAGCGGTTTAGACGGGCAGCAAACACCGTCGCAAGCAGCAGACTTAGAATACTAAAAGCGGCTGCGACATTGCGTAGTGCGCTAATGGCGTCGCCTCCGAAACAGTGCTGCCAAGCGAACGCCCAAACGATGTAGAGAACTCGAAGAGGTGGTAGGATCGCCGCTGGTGCCGCTTTCTGTCTCTCAACATAATTGTGAACGATCTGGGGATAAGAAGCTAAACCTAGCTGCCCGAGTTCGTTCACATAATCTCGGTATATCTTTTCATCTACGCCAATGCCCTTTAGGTGCGATTGTAAATGAACACTGCGTAAGGCGCGCAATGGTCCATGTTCGAATGGCTCCGGCGGCAATCGTAGAAAAATTCCGACGACGAGAAGCGCAATGACGACACAGAGACAGAGGAGCGGACGTCGCCGATCTGTCTCCTCGGAGTCTGGGCCGGTCATGGGCCTACATCGGGGGCGAGTTTGAGTATCTTGAGCGCGCGCAGCAGATGCGCAGTGACCAGCTCGTAGAGAGGGTAGTGGACTGCGAGCGCGATATATTGATAGAACTCGGCAGCGCACAAGGCGAACAGAGCAAGGCCCAGCGCCAGATTTTGCCAGCGGCGAACGATCGCCGCGAATGTAGTAAGTTGCTTAAACGCCAGCAGTCGCAAAGGAAAATCCCACATATTGGCATAACGGAGATTCATTCCGTATTTCAGATTGCACATTACGAGGTAGGTCGCCGCGATGAAAATGGTTAGAAACCATTCTGGCTTCTGCTCACGATTGAGCCGGAACACAGCACCGAGCGCAAGAAGAAGAACGATCGGACTAACAAGCAGAAGATCGACAAGGTAGCGGTGCCAAGGACCGTTTCCGGTGGCAATTGCATATTCGAGGGTAAAGTTCTTAGTGATCGAAAGATGGTAGGTTTCAAAGAGGGTCGGAACGCCGCCCGCGAGAAATACGAGGATTACAACTCCGAGCAAAGGTCCAAGAACTGTGGCAATGACTAACTCGCGCGTGACAATTCCAAATTGGAACCACCGATTAACCAGGATGAGGGCGACGCAACCGAACCAGACAAAGGCCGAGTTCTCTTTCGTGAGAACGAGCAGGGCCAGCGCGACCAGATAGCCGATAGTCCAGCGCCAGTTGTTTGGCCGACGGAGGTTTTCCCACAGCGATCCAAGAGCTAGCGTTGTCCAAAAAGTAAAAAAACCATCTACCAACGCGTGCTGCGACATATGGAGTTGCGTCGGAGCGACAGCAAAAAGTGCAGTCACGCCTAACGACCAGAGGGGACCGCGCATTCGCCATGTGAAGAGTGCAACGAGACAGAGCGTCAGCATGCTGAAGAATGCTGCGACCTGCTGAAGCGCGGTTATCGCGTCGCAACCGAACAAGCTGCGCCAAACGTAGGCCGTAAATATGTAGAGAAACCGGACCGGCGGCAGAATCGAACCGGTCAATGTCTTTTGGTGCTCGATGTATTCATCGACGATTTGCGGATATGCGCCGAGTCCGCCTTTGCTTAAACCTTCGACATAAACGCGGTAAAGATCTTCATCGAATCCGAGCGTCGTATAGGCCGGTTGCGGGTGGAGTTGCGCGAGCGCGTACAAGGATCCACCGCGATCAAATGTTGCTGGCGGCAATCGCAAAAAAACCCCGACGGCGAGAATTGTCGCCAAAAGCAGAATGTCGACGTTGCGTAGTCGCGGCTGAATTTCCGTCATCATTTACGCGTTTTCGGCGCGCAACTTCACGAACTTAAATAAACGCAGATCGAGTTTTCCGTCAGCATTTTTTCGCCAAAGTGCGATCGAGCCAGCCACGATCACCAGCCATGGCAACAGCGACCACGCGGTCCAATGTTGCCTGGAATCATCCATAGCGAGCGCGACCGACCAGGGCAAACCGCCAGAAGTGATGTTGTAGAAGGCGAACAAGAAAATCGAGCTCGAGATAAGCACGCAGGTGTAAAGCGGCGGCGAGAAAATGAGAATGAAAGGCGCAAGCCAGATCAAATATTGGGGGCAGACGCCGGGAGCGAACACGAAGAACACGAGCCACGTCCAAGCAAGCGATTCAACAAATGCGCGGTCGCGGACGTGGCGATGCTGCCATGCGATCCAGAGCGCAGCGCCGACAATGATGACCTTAAGAACCGTGATGATAATATTCTGCGCTGGCTCAAGATCAAAAAACGAAAGCCGACTGAAATCGGGCAGACCCGTCAGGCGAAACAAATAAGTTATCCCCCAGATTCCCCAATAGCTTCCGTAGGCGAGCACGTTTTTGGCAAACAAGCCGGGAAAATTGATGAGCGGCTCCAACCACAAAAGACAGGTCGTGACCGCTCCGGAAATCAAAAAACCGCGGCTTCTATTTTGCGATAGCCAGAAGAAAACAAACGCCGGTAAAAAAAGCAGCGGGACAATTTTAATCTGACAGCTAAGCGCAAAAAATAATCCCGCCAGCACCGGTTGATTCCGGAGACACATCCAAACGGCGCAGACCAACAGCAGCACCATCACTGGATCAGTGTTCCCGTGAAATCCGGAAACCATGAGCGACACAGGGCTGAGCGCGAAAAGCGCCAGCGCCCAGGTTGGAATGCGGATGTCGATCTTGCTCATTCGCAGCAAAACCGCAACGACCAGAAAATCGGCAATGATTCCGGGCAAACGAAGAAGAAACGGGAAATGGATGCCGATGTCCTGACACCACCGTTGCTCGGTCAGCGCGTAGATGCCGCGCAAGTAGCAAGCCGTCAGCGGCGGATGATTAAAATAGCGGCTGTGTTGGTAGGTCCATTCAAGACCGTGCTCGCTCAGCACTTTGGCGAAGCCATAAAAAAATACTGCGTCGTTGGTGCCGATGGTGTTGTAGGCGATCGCGAGTTTGAGTGCCATCGCGATGAGCGCCAGTGCAATGATGCAGGTCGTGCGCAGATCGCGATTGGGGTTCATCCTGAGAGTTCGAGCAGCTTCAGTGCCTTGGTGGTTGCAGGAATCGAAGGCGGATCATTGCCACCCGTCGAGCGTCGTAAGCGGAATGTCTTCGTAACTGTTAGTTGCACCGGCAGCTGGCAACGCAACTGGCCGCGCTCGATAAGTGTGCGATCGCAGAAATATTCCGACGTGTTCCAGCCACGATTCTGAATAGGCAGAGTCGTCCCAGCCGTACAACTTATTTGGTGCGGGCGGCAGAGACAAAGGCGGCCGGCCCTCCTCCGGCAACCTTAATTCACCTACGAACCAAATCTGATTCCCAGATGCGAGAGTATTCCGGATTGCTTCCAAGGAGTCGCCAATAGGATTGGGCGAAATCATTTTCGCTAACAGCAAGTCGTAACGATGTATTCGGTGATCGGTTATTTCTGGCAACGTCATCCATGTCGTCTTGCCGTGATAATAACGGTTGAAGGAGATACCGAGTTGCCACGGGGCAACGACGATGAGGTCGCGGGGTTTTGCCTGCTCGATCAGTTTTGCCGCGACAATGTTGATGTTTGTCTCCCGTTGGCGCGCTGCCGTCCAAGCCGGAACGGTTAGTAAAATTGCCGCCGTGCTAGCCAAACCAAGTCGAGCGAGACGAAGCCAGTATACACGCGCCATTGCGATTACGATCGTGTCCATCAGGACCGGCAACAATGCTAAGAGCAGCAGGTAATGCCACCAGTGCGTGCGGTAACCGACGATCAGTAGTGCTCCCAAATACGCAAACGGTGACAGAAGCATAACGAGCCACGCAAAACGTGAAATGATTGCGGCATTGTCATCCCACGGATTTCGAAACGACATCCATGCACCAGCGATGGTTATTATGAGAAAAGCAGCGCGCACGAGCCAAGTAATCAACCACTCCTGTCCATAAGCTTGCGTAAACTCATTCCACAGATCCGGTATGTGAGAGGAGTGTTGAAACAATATCCGCCATTCATCGTTTGCAAAAATCCTCAGATAGATTGTCCCGAGTAGCGTCGCGCAGACTGCGATTAAGGTCAGAATTCCGGCCGTCATCGACTTGCGATGGCCCAGTGCAATGACCAGCGCTGAAAGCACAATGGTCAAAACTAATATTAAGTTGCTGATGACAAATTGCTGACTGACAAGTGCTGCAAGGAAAACAAATAGGATCGCACAAGGTGTTCGCCGTTGAAGTAACTTAACGGTCGCTGCGAAAGCGATTACTATCAGGACAGCGCCGAAGCCGTATCCCCCCACCGTGGTCCCCCATCTTACGAACAGCGGGCTCAAGCCGAAGAGCCCAATCGCCATTAGTGGCACACCTTGACCGGCTACTCGAGCGGCCCACCAAGTCGCGCCAATATAAGTTATTCCAGCTGCTAACCCAAATCCGCGAAGTGCGAGATCACTGTCGCCAAAAAAGTGGATGTAACCGCGGACGATCACTGGTACTAACGGTGGAAAGGTTTGGTGATCGAAGTAATCCATGATATCGGAGACCTTCGGCATCATCGCAAGCTGCACGGTCCCGCATTCATCCCGCCAGAGCGCGCCGGCGTGTGTCGCGCGGACCGTGAGGAGAAAAAGTGCCGTTGCGGTAAGAAGAACCGCCAGGGCGCGCTCTGCTCGTTTCAAAAACTCCAGTCGAGTCACCGCGAATTTTCCTCAATCTGCTTTTTTAGCTCTTTGAACTCGGGTTGGTCGGGCTTGAGTCCAATCGCGGTGTCGATTTCAATTTGAGCGCCACGGCGATCATTTTTTGCGAGCAACGTTTTCGCCAGGAGAAAATGGGTTTTGGCGTTGCGTGGATCGACATCTTCCGCGCGACGAAACCAATTTTCGGCCTCACCGTACTCCTTCGCATCGAGAGCGATGACGCCGAGATTATTGAAAGCGCCCTTGTGTCGCGGGTCTAGACTCAAGGCGGCGCGATAAAATGATTGAGCCGCGGCTGGATCATTTTGGGCGAAACGCAAATTGCCGAGAGCGAAGAGCGTTTCCGAATTATCCGGTACGTAGGCATAGGCGACGGCGAGCTTTTTTTCCGCCAGCGGCAGTTTGTTCGATTCCAGCGCTTGCCAGCCTGAGTTGTAGGCATCGAGCGCCCAGAGTGACGGATCGCCCCGCGGCCAGGCGACCAGCACTGTTGAAGGAACCAGTAGCGCGAGATAGATCGCGGCATTCCTGAGTTGGCGAGCGGCAAATGCTTGCCACAAGATCGACAATCCGAAAGCGGAGAAAATCAACAGGCCGGGCACCGCTACTAGTCGATAGCGTTCGGTAATAAAAACGCCGAGCAGCGCGAACATCGGGAATAAGACCCCAGCGCAAATCCAGCGCGATCGCGGGGCGGTCGCACAGCCAAGAAACATTCCCGGAATGGCGAACGCTGCGACAATTCCAAAAGAGAGTCCCGGGAGAATTACGTTTTGTTCGCGGAGGGTGGTGATGATGCTGAGATCATCGTATTGGAATGCGCTCCAGAAATTGCGCAGCTTGCGCGCGATCAGGTTCAACCAATCGCCGAAGTGATTGGTGACATAAGATTTCGCTTTGTTTGACCAGTACGCGGAAACTTCGGCGTGCTTGAGCGAGCGACCGGCAGCCGCTTCGGCTTGCGTGATTGAATCCTGGAGCATTGCGGCCTGCCCGGCGCGGAGTCCCGGCGGAAAACGAGGATAGCCGTTGGCTTCGGGATTATTCCCAATCCAGAAATTAATACCGCTGTGCGCGGAAAGGAGAACCGGGTCACGGGCAATCACGTAGTTATGGATCCAGCAGGGCGATGTGCCGAGCGCGAGGCCAGCGAATAGAAGACCGCACCGTGTGGCCAAACCCCGCCACCGCCTATTTTCTTTTTTTAGTCTGAGAAACAGCGCCGCGAGAATCAACGGGACGACGGCGAGGATCGTTGCGACGGCGGTTGCAGTAATTCCAACAAGGAAGGCCAGAGGGAAGCACTCCTTTGCCGTCGGCGCGGCGCTCTTTCGCGTGAGTCGCCAGACGACGAACCAAAAAACGAGAACGAACCAGGCGGCGGGCATGAGGACGACGGAATAAGCTTGGGCCGGAACAAAAAACGCCCAACCGAATGCGGCGCTTAGGCCAATCAGCCGAGGAGTGAAGTTCCCGGTTAAAGATGTCGATCTAACCGAGACAAATATTCGAAGACAGATCTGATAAATCAGCAGGGCGACGCCGGCATCGGCTCCCGCCTGAAGCACTCCAGGGACAAAAGGGTTGTCGCCGAAAACTCGGTAAAGAAGCGCGAGCAGGTAGGCGTAACCGGGCAATCCATAAAAGGCCAGGTGTTGGGTAAACTGTCCGTGGAGGATCTCGCTACCCCAGTCGCTGTAAAAATGCATGTCGCCCCGGGTGGGCAGCAAGAGTGGCGAATACGTCAGCCGCACAAGCGCCCAAAGGCGCACAACGAAGACACCCCAACCGATCAAGTGCCCGGGACCGAGGGAGAAACGGCCGGCGGGCGGGTCAGATTTCACCGGGTTTGGCATTAACACTGCTCATCAAGGCTTACTTCGCGATCGATATCGCGAAGCGCAGTCAAACAAACAAGAGATAAAGAAAGCAATAGCATGTTAAACGCCATCAACAAACGCCGCGGGGGCTTCACCCTCGTGGAAATCATGATCGTCGTTGCGATCATCGCGTTACTCGCGGCGATCGCGGTTCCGGGGTTCCTCCGGGCGCGCAAACGCTCGCAAGCCAGCCGAATTCTGAACGATCTGCGCATGATCGACTCAGCGGTTGACCAGTACGCGATCGAAACCAACCGGAAGACTAACGATGTGGTCAAGGTCGCCGATTGGACGAACTACTTGAAAAAGGGTTCGCTCCTTTACAACAACGGCAAGAGCCTTCTGGGTACCGATTATGGTGACCAGACGGTGGACACTATCCCGCAGGTGCCAGCCTCCGACCTCGCCGTGTTGTCCGATGTGGCCAACACCGGTTTCTGGTCCCCTTACGGTCCGTAACGCAGCTTTGCTGTCATGACGGGAGCGTCCTTTTCAAACGGAAGGGACGCTCCCGCCTGTTCCTGAAGGCGCCAATGCGTGCCTCAACCCCACCCGTTACGTTCAACGATATCCGACGCGAGAGCAGTCACGTCCGCGGCGGTCAGCTAAGCGTTTCGATAGCTCCTGTAGCGCGAGCCTTTAGAACCGACTGGTTCCGCTCTCTCTTGATCGCAGTGATCGGGATCCTCGTTCATTCGCCTGCCTTACAGGGCCAGCGAATCTGGGACGATCACTATCTGTTAAATGAAAATCCGTTTATTAAAAGTCCGACCCTGATTTTAGAAACGTTTCGCCACTATCTCTTCCTGGATTCATTCTCGGCCCATTATCGACCGGTCCAGAATCTCTCTTTCATGTTCGACTACTTTTTCTGGAACACGGATGAGTTGGGATTCCATCTAACTAACGTTCTTCTTCACGTTGGCAGCGCGATTCTGCTCTATTTTCTTCTTGGCCACTTGTTCGCCTCGCTATTTTTTGGGCGTCTTCCGGTCGTCATGCGCAATCGTGCCCGCACACGCTTAGCGTGGATTTCTAATACCGCTTTTCTAATCTCTCTTGTCTGGGGCGTGCATCCGGTGCACAGCGGCGCAGTTGATTACATTTCCGGCCGCGCCGATAGCCTTGCATTTTTCTTTGCTGCCGCTGGCTGGCTGCTCTTTATCCACGCGCAACGCTTCTCTGGCCGAGTTATTCGAATTTCGCTTTATCTTTCAGCCGCGGTCAGCGCGATGCTGGCCCTGCTCTCTCGCGAAATCGCCTGCATCTGGATCTTTCTCTTTATCGTGCATTTGTTTTGGATTGAGAAAAGCATTCCACTTCGTGTCCGGCTCGCCGCCGTTTGTTGTTGTCTTGTGTTGTTCGGATTTTACGCCGGTCTTCGTCAGCTGCCGGAACAACGGCCGAGTTTGCCGCCGCAAGCGGAGTGGTCAGCGCCGGTTCGCAGCATGTTGATGGCACGCGCTCTGGGTGATTACGCCCGCCTGCTGGTCTTTCCAGCGAACTTGCACATGGAGCGGTCCGTTTTCGAACCGATGATGTGGCGCAGCAATTCCGACTGGAGAAAAACCATCGGTTTGGAATACTTGTCGATCTCGGGTTTGTCTCTGCTCGCGGTCTTTTTCCTTGGGGTGATCAAGAAAGGACGCGGAAAAGCGTTGCGCCTTTTTGGCGCGACCTGGTTCCTCGCTGCGTTTTTGCCGATCTCAAATATTGTGCAGCTTAACGCCACGGTGGCAGAGCATTGGCTGTATTTGCCAAGCGTCGGTTTGCTGATTTTTCTCGCTGGCTGCGCGTTTGAGTTGCCGCTGCGTCACCACCGGACAGCGACAGCCATTGTTCTACTCGCAGCGACTGCGCTAGGCGTCCGCAGTTTTGTTCGCAGCGGCGATTGGGCGACCGAAGAGACATTTTACAAGAGAACGCTCGCTGCCGGCGCTACCAGCGGCAGAGTCGCGGTGAATCTTGCTCAAATCTACGTTCGACGCGGCGATTATGCCGCGGCAGAAAAAATCTTGCGGCATCTTATGGAGACGAGTCCGGATTACCCGACCGGCCGCAACACTTTCGCTGCATTGCTGTCGCTCCAAGGAAAAAAGGGGGAGGCAGAAGCACTGTTGGCTGCCACTGTTAAAATGGCTGCGCAAACCCGTCGAGACTATCCGCGAACTTGGTGGGCAGCGCTGACCTTGGCTCAATTCCGGCATGAAGCGAACGACGATCAAGCGGCAATGGCGATCCTCAAAGATGCTCGCCAGGCATATCCAAACGTTTGGGATCTAATCAAGCTCGAAGCCGAATTGCGTCGCCTAGCGCGGGGCCCGACCGCCGCTCTTCCCCTCGTTGAAAAGTTCGCCCGCGAAAATTGGTGGCATTGCGGAGCGGCGCTCGCGCTTGGCCGCTTATACGCTCAGAAGGATGACGCTGGTCGGGCCGAGGCCGAGCTGCGCCGCGCCAGTCGATTGGATGTCCATAATACGGAAGCGTTGCACCTGATCGTAATTATGCGACTGAATCAAAACCGGGTGGACGACGCGTGTGAGATTCAGCGGAGTGCGATCGCGCGGCAGCCAGACCAACCGAGCCAGTACATTTTGCTCTCCAATATTCTTGAAAAGATGGGACGCAGGGATGAAGCGCGCGCCGCACTCGCGCAAGTCTCGCGTCTGCGCGCGTTGGCGGGTAACCAAGCCATCGTCAACTAAGGATCGAGCGGGCGCTGCCAAGCTCTTTGACTTGGCGTTGGAATCGCTGGCAATTGCAATTTGCTCGACGATGTATGGTCGTGCGCATTTATCGCGATAAAGATGTCGATCTGGCCCTGCTAAAAGGAAAAACGTGCGCCGTCATCGGCTTTGGCGCGCAGGGACATGCACACGCGCTCAATTTGCGCGATAGCGGAATGAGGGTCGTGGTCGGTCTCTATCACGGAAGCAAATCGCGCAGTCGTGCGAAACGAAATCGTCTCAAAGTTTTCGAGACGGGCGATGCGGTGCGGCGCGGTGACATCATTTTTCTCGCGCTGCCAGACACAAAGATGCCTGCAGTCTATAAGAAGGAAATTGCTCCGAATTTGCGAGCGGGGCAAACAGTTCTCTTTGCTCACGGGTTTGCAATTTGTTATCGAACAATCGTTCCGCGAAAAGATGTCGATGTTGTGATGGTCGCACCGAAAGGACTCGGACCGATGGTGCGGAGCGAGTTCGTCAACGGTCGGGGAGTACCGGGATTGATTGCTGTTTACCGGAACCGAAGTGGCCGGGCCAAGCGGATCGCGTTGGCCTGGGCCAAGGCGATCGGTTGTACCCGAGCTGGGGTAATTGAAACTACGTTTCGTGATGAAACGGAAACGGACTTGTTCGGCGAACAAGCCGTGCTTTGCGGCGGGACCAGCGCACTTATTCGTGCCGGGTTCGATACCCTGGTCGAAGCGGGTTATCCGCCGGAGCTGGCGTACTTCGAGTGTCTGCATGAGCTCAAATTTATTGTCGATCTAATCCACGAAGCCGGAATGAGCGGGATGCGGGCACTGATTTCGGATACGGCCAAGTGGGGTGAATTAACCGTCGGTCCGCGAATCATCGACGCGCGAGTTCAGAAACAGATGCGAGCGGTTTTACGCGATATCCGTTCTGGAAAGTTTGCGCGCGAATTCATTCGCGAAATGCGAACCGGTCGAAAGCGCTACCAGAAACTGCGTAAGGCCGCGGACAGCGATCGCATCGAAAAAGTGGGCCGGAAGCTGCGCGCGCTTATGGCATGGAAATAATCCTGCGTACCGGCGTGAGGGGCGCCGGAAACGAATTCCAGCGAAGTTATTACTTCGCCAAAATCAATCGTTTGTCGCCGAATGGCCGCCTACGCGGTCGAGCTGGTACGCAGTGGTCGGGATTACGCCGAGCCTGTCACAGGGCTGCCGAACGGCCGAACCTGTAATTAGAGCGACGCAGGCCTTCTTTCTCACAACAGTTTGTTGCTTTGAGGTTGCGACGCTCTTGTTGGGAGCAGCAAAAGCCGATGCGCAAAACGCGACTGAAATCGCGACCATCGCACATCGAACCGACCAACCGCACAAGCCACATTGCTTTGTTACAGTTGTCATACCGAAAGGTTGAGCCTTTCTAATGCCAAAGGCAAGGAAAAACGTGGCGCCTCAGCCGCTCATTCCTGACGCAAAAAGTGCTCGAGCCGAAGCCGATCCAATCGGTCTCGCGCTTCATCCGAGCGCGTCCCGCCCGCAGCCGCAAGTTTCTCGTAAACGGCCGCTGCCGATTCCCATTTCGCGTCCGCTTCTAACAACTGGCCCGCATTAAAGCCCGCCTTGTAAAACCAGAAAAATTCATGTGGCCGATCTGGGCGCATTCCTTCATCGAGAACCGCGTAAAAGCTGGCGAGTGCGGCAGTGCGATCAGCTTTTTTCCCCAAACAAAGCCCCTTCTTGAAGAGCGCCTGGTTGCGCCAGTGGGCCGGCGCATCTCGATCGGCTGCCAGCTTATCGTAAGCTTCAATCGCGCGTTGATAGTTTTGCGGGTCGGTCGCGGCCATTTCGAAAAAAATATCGCCCTTTCCGCAAATTGCTTCGCGTTTTTCGCCGGGGCGAGCGGCCCCGTTCAAAACTTCGTCATACAAAGCAAGGGCGTCCTGGGGTTTGCCTAATTTGCGTTCGATCACCGCTTGCTCGTTGCGCGCCGCCCATTTCAATTCGCCATTGAGTTG
>Ga0209376_1003708_pt1 | contig 13664 bp, 8 predicted proteins | sample GraSoiAngelo_134_FD_185891 | JGI IMG/M metagenome (GOLD analysis project Ga0209376, IMG submission 185891) | Grasslands soil microbial communities from the Angelo Coastal Reserve, California, USA - 14_0929_05_30cm (SPAdes) (version 2) | ecosystem: Environmental > Terrestrial > Soil > Grasslands ... | reverse complement strand
CGGCGGTGACGGGCGGCAAGACGGTCAACAACAGCGCGCGCGACGTGCCCGCCTTGCTGGTCGAGCCCCAGACCGTGACCCGGCGCACGCTGATCTCGACCGTGATCGCGGACGGGTTCTGGACCCGTTCGCAGCTCTGCACGGCCGACTATGCCAAGGCGTGCAAGGCGGCCGGCCTGAGTTAGGTTCAATCGGGGAAAATTCCGCACCTCTGGCGCCAACGGGGGCTCTCAGGGATGCGCGATAAATGCCGGTGGCGCCAAAGAGGCGGAATCCGCGCTCAACAACTCCTCCGCCCTCGCAAGCCAGGATTGGGAATTCTCGGTCCTGGGTAAACGTTCTCTCGTAAAGATGGCAACACCCAAATCCGAACTACTCCCGGTCCTCCCCATGGACGACGTCGTCGTCCTCCCCCACATGTCCGTCACCCTGGCCGTCGAAGACGGCAACCAGAAGGCGGCGATCGAGGCCGCCCGCCAGGGCAACCGGCTGGTGCTGCTGGTCCCCCGGATCGACGGCAAGTTCGGCGCCATCGGCACCGCCGCCCGCCTGGGCGAGTCGGCGGAGCTGCCGACCGGGGCCGAAGCCTTCATGATCCGCGGCGAGTACCGCGCCCGCCTGGGCAGCGGCCAGGCCGACATCGGCGGCGCGCTGTGGGTCAAGGCCGACCCCATCCTCGATCCCGAGCCCCCGACCGAGAAGTCGGTCGAGCTGGCGCGCGAGTACCGCGCGCTGCTGGAGAACCTGGTCGAGTCGCGGGGCGTTCCGCAGGTCGTGCAGTTCCTGCGCGCCGCGAGGACTCCCGGCCACCTGGCCGACCTCGCCGGCTACTCCCCCGACCTCTCGACCGAGCAGAAGCTCGAGATCCTGGAGATGACCGACCTCGAGGAGAGGCTCACCAAGCTCATCAGCTGGACCAAGGGCATCCTCGCCGACGCCTCGCTGAAGGAGAAGATCCGCAGCGATGTCGCCGAGGGCATGGAGAAGACGCAGCGCGAGTTCTTGCTGCGCCAGCAGCTGGAGGCGATCAAAAAGCAGCTGAACGAGGGCCAGACCGACGTGGTCTCGACCTACCGCGAGAGGATCGAAAAGGCCGGCATGCCAGAAGGCGTGCTTACGGAGGTCAACCGCGAGCTCGACCGCCTGGAGCGGACGAGCGAGCAGAACCCCGAGTACGGATGGATCCGCACCTACCTGGACTGGATGCTCGACATCCCCTGGAACGTGCGCTCCGAGGACAACTACGACCTGAAGAAGGCACGCGAGATCCTCGACCAGGACCACACCGGCCTGGGCGACGTGAAGGACCGCATCATCGAGTTCCTGGCCGTGCGCAAGCTGCGCCAGGAGCGTGGACTCGAGGTCCTGAGCGGCCGCGGCTCGGGTGCGATCATCACCCTGGTCGGACCTCCAGGCGTTGGCAAGACCTCGCTCGGCGAGTCGGTCGCCCGCGCCCTTGGCCGCAAGTTCACCCGCGTCTCACTGGGCGGCATCCGCGACGAGGCGGACATCCGCGGTCACCGCCGGACCTACGTCGGCGCCCTGCCGGGCCGGATCGTGCGCGCGTTGAAGGACGCCGGTACCAAGAACCCGGTGATCATGCTGGACGAGATCGACAAGGTCGGCAGCGACTGGCGTGGAGACCCGTCCTCGGCGCTGCTCGAGGTTCTCGACCCCGCGCAGAACCACACGTTCCGGGACCACTACCTCGAGGTCGACCTCGACCTTTCCGAGGTGCTGTTCATCCCGACCGCGAACGTCTCGGAGACGATCCCGGCCCCGCTACTGGACCGCATGGAGCTGATCCGCCTCGACGGCTACACCGAAGAGGAGAAGGTGGCCATCGCTCGTGACCACCTGCTCAAGCGCCAGGTCAGGCAGGCGGGCCTCAAGCCGGAGGAAGTCACCGTCGACGACGCGGCGATCATGAAGGTGATCACCGACCACACGCGGGAAGCCGGCGTGCGCAACCTCGAGCGCGAGCTGGGCAAGATCACGCGCAAGGTGGCGACCAAGATCGCCAAGGACGAGCTCACGCCGCCCGTCGCGATCACGCCGGACCGCGTCCGCGAGTTCCTCGGCAAGCCGAAGTTCGACAACGAGGTGGCTGCGCGCACAGCCGTGCCCGGGGTGGCGACTGGACTCGCCGTCACCGGCACAGGTGGCGACGTGCTCTTCGTCGAGGCGACCGCGACCGACAGCAACGGCCACGGGAGCACACTGACCCTGACCGGCCAGCTGGGCGATGTGATGAAGGAATCGGCGCAGATCGCGCTCTCCTACGTCAGGTCGCATGTCAATGAGCTGAAGGTCGACCACGACAGCATCAACAAGTCGTTCCACATCCACGTCCCCGAGGGCGCGGTGCCCAAGGACGGCCCGTCGGCCGGCGTGACGATGACGACCGCTATCGTGAGCCTGCTCACCGGCCGGCCGGTGCGAAACACCGTCGGCATGACCGGAGAGGTGACGCTTCAGGGATTGGTGCTGCCGATCGGCGGCGTCAAGCAGAAGGTCCTGGCCGCCCACCGCATGGGCCTGACCGAGGTCATCCTGCCGAAGCGGAACGAGAAGGACATCGACGACGTGCCGCAGAGCGTGCGCGACGCGATGAAGTTCCACCTCGCGAGCCGCGTCGAAGAGGTGCTCAAGTACGCCCTCGAGCCCGCGCGCCGGGCAAAGACCGAAGCGGCCTAAGTCCGGGCGCGGGATTTCGCACCGCTGACGTCGCTACCAGCCTTTGGGTGGGCCGATCGTCGACGCCTCAGGGCCGAATTTCTTGACGTAATCCTCGTGAACCGCGCTCCATTGCTCCGGCATCGAGGGCGCATCCGTTCCATCGAGCGCGTGCTCCAGCGCGTCGAGGCAGACATGCCAGCCGGCGCCGTCGCGTGCGGCTTTGCCAAGCTCGTCGATCGTGTCGATCAGAGTCAGGGTGCTGCCGGATTCACGCGGCGCGACCTCGAAGCGGATGGTGTCGCTTCCCCATCGGAACTCGAGCAGCGATGGTGGCGCGCAGGCCAGCACCTCACCGTCGAACGGCTGCATCTTGGCGTTGGCGTCCTGGAACTTCAGCTTGGCTCCGACTTTCCATTCCCCGACGACGATCTGGTCCGGGAACCACTTACGCAGCTCATCGGTTTCCGTCAGGGCTTGCCAGACTCTTTGGGGCGGATGCGCCAGCTCACGCCGAAAACGCAGCTGCCAGCGACTACCGGTTTTTTCGAGCTCTCCGATCATGTTTGCCTCCTTGCGTTCGCTTGTCGGCTTCGTCGAGATGACGCTCGAGGGCGTCGAGGCTGCGGGTCCACATGGCCCGGTATGGCTCCAGCCAGGCATCGAGCTCGCGCAGAGGTTGAGACCGCATCCGATAAACCCGTCTTTGCGCATCGATCCGCGATTCAACGAGACCAACCTCGCGCAAGACGCGCAAGTGCTTCGACACCGCCGGCTGGCTGACGTCGAGTTTCTGAACCAGCTCGCCGACCGTCCGCTCGCGGTCGCGAAGCAATTCGACGATGACTCGCCGGTTTGGCTCGGCCATGACCTCGAACGTGGAACCCACCGCCATAGCCTGCTGAACATAGCTGATGAGCTATATAGCTGTCAAGTTATTTGCGGAATAATGGCGGCGAGCATGTGCTTGGAGTTCTCGTGAGCCGTAGTTCGCATGAGATCCTCGAGAGCGCCAAGACCATCGCCGTGGTGGGCGCATCTCGTGATCCCAACAAGGCCGGAGGGTCAGTTCCGGAGGGTTTGCAGAGACGCGGATTCCGGATCATCCCGATCAACCCTTACGCGGAAACCCTGTTTGGCGAGCGCGTCTACCGATCGCTTCTCGAGGTGCCCGACAGGATCGACCTCGTCGATGTCTTCAGGCCCGCGGCAGACGCGCCCGAGATCGCGCGCCAGGCAGCGGCAATCGGCGCGAAGGCACTGTGGCTGCAGGAAGACATCCGCTCTGAAGAAGCCCGTCGGATCGCAGAGGCGGCCGGCATGGAGTACGTCGAAGACGAGTGCACGGCCGTGGTCGCCTCGCTTTACCGGCTGCGAAAGACCGCGGCGTAGAAGCGCCTGCAGGCGGCCCGCCGGCGCTCCAGCCGTTACGCTCGCAGCGTGGCGCGTCGCCGCTTACGCACGCCAAGAGACCGCACCATCGAGGCGGAGCTCAAGTTTCGCGTCGCCAGCGCACGCGACCACGCCAAGCTTCGCGCGATGCTCCGCAAGCGCGGCGCCAAGCTGACGGGCCGCTACAAGGAGGACAACTACCGTTTCAACGGGCCGGGCAAGTCGACCCGCAACACGACGCTGCGGCTTCGCGTGCTCAACGGCGGCCCACGCGGCGTCCTCACCGCAAAGGGTCCGGCGACCTTCGAAGGAGGCGTCAAGATCCGCGAGGAGACCGAGGTTGACGTCCCCGACGTTCACGCGACGCTAGACCTTCTGCAGCAACTCGGGTTCAGGGTCGGCTGGACCTACCCGAAGCGGCGTTCGTACTGGATGCTCGACGGAGTCGCGATCACGCTCGACGTGCTCGACTTCGGATGGTTTGTCGAGCTCGAGGGCCCGGCGGAGGTGCTGCCGGAGATGGCGCGGAGCCTCGGCCTCGACCCCGTCAACGCACTGCGGGACAGCTACTCGGTCATGGCCCGCAAGCACCAGAAGGCAAGAAGGCCGACGAAATCTCCCGCGACTCCGGTGGTTATTCCGCCCGCGGCGGCGGCGAGGTAGCCTTCGCCCCGTCGGTGCGGGCGGGGCCGACCCAGACCGTCTGGATGTTGGTGAACTCTTTGATCCCGTATTCGGACAGCTCGCGCCCATAACCCGACCTCTTGACGCCGCCGAAGGGGAGCCGGGCGTCCGATGCGACCATGCCGTTGATGAAGACCAGGCCGGCTTCAACGCGTTCCGCCATTTGCTTTGCACGCTCGACGTCAGCGGTCCAGATGTTGGAGCCAAGCCCAAAGTCGGTGTCGTTGGCGACGCGCAGCGCGTCCTCGGCATCCTTGACGCGGATCACCGCCGCGACCGGCCCAAACGTCTCCTCGTGGTAGACGGGCATCCCGGGCCGCACGTTGGTCAGCACCGTCGGCTCGAAGTAATACCCGTCGCCGTCGACTCGCTGGCCGCCCGTCGTCGCCCGCGCGCCCAGGCGCATCGATTCCTTGACCTGACGCTCCAGCTCCTCGACCAGGTCGCCACGGGCGAGCGGGCCGACCTGGTTGGCACGGTCCATGGGGTTGCCGACCTTGAGCGCGGCCACCGCGCTCGTGAAACGCTGCTCGAACTCGTCGGCTGCCGTTTCCTCGACGATGAAGCGCTTGGCGGCGATGCAGCTCTGGCCGTTGTTCTGGTTGCGTGCGCGGCACGCGACCGACGCCGCGACCTCAAGGTCGGCGTCGGCCAGGACGATGAACGGGTCCGAGCCGCCAAGCTCGAGCACCGTCTTCTTCAGCGCCCGGCCCGCCGACTCCGCCACCAGCGAGCCCGCCTTGTCAGAACCGGTCAGGGTCACACCCGCCACGCGATGGTCGGAGATGAGCCGCTCGACGGCGGCGGAACCGATGAGCAGGCTCTGGAAGACGCCCTCCGGCACGCCCGCCTCGCGGAAGACCTCCTCGATAGCAAGCGCCGATTGGGGCACGTTCGAAGAATGCTTGAGCAGCATCACATTGCCCGCGGTCAGCGCGGGCAGACCCGCGCGGAAGGCCTGCCAGAAGGGGAAGTTCCAGGGCATGACGGCGAGGATCACACCGAGCGGGTGAAACCGCACATAGCTCTCGGCGCCCGTGCTCTCGACACGCTGCTCGGCCAGCAGCCGCTCCCCGTTTTCGGCAAACCAGCCTGCTGTCCAGGCGCACTTCTCGATCTCGGCCTCGGCCTCGACGATAGGCTTGCCCATCTCCGAGGTCAGGAGCGCGGCGTAGCGCGACTTGTCCGTGCGAAGCACGCCGGCCACTGAGCGCATGAGCGCGGTGCGGACGCCCACCCCCGCCTCCCGCCAGGGTTGGCGGGCCGCCCAGGCGCTCGTCAGCGCCGACTCGATCGCGGCTTCGTCGGCCTCAGGAAATGACGCCAGCTCCCGGCCCGTGGCCGGATCGATGGATTTCAGCACCCCCTCGAATCATGCCACGATTTGATCTGTGGCCCGAGCACCGGTGAAGAGGCGCGTGGACCGGCCTTCGGCGACCCGCTCGCAGCGTCCGACCATTGACGTCGACGGGCGCCGGCGCGTCGTCATCGAGGCGGTCATGCCTGAGATCGACGCCGGGCGCTTCCCGGCCAAGCGTGCGGTCGGGGAGACCGTTCGGGTCGAGGCGGACATCTTCGCCGACGGCCACGACGCCCTGGCCGCGGTCGTCAAGTACAAACTCCTCCCCGCTCGCGGGGAGGAGGTGCCTCCTCCCGATTCATGGGGAGGTGCCGGGCGCAGCCCGGCGGAGGGGCAGCGCCGGAGGGGCCGGGCCGGAGGTGAGCCGCCGGGGGGGCCCTCGCCTTGGATCGAGGTCCCGATGACCCCGCTCGTCAACGATCGCTGGCAAGCCGAGTTCCCGGTCACCGAGCTCGGCCGCTACCTGTTCACGATCGAGGGTTGGGTCGACCACTTCGAGACCTGGAGCCGCCAGCTCGCCAAACGGATCCAGGCCGGCCAGGACGTGGCGGTCGAGCTCGAGGTCGGAGCCCGGATGATCGAGGAGGCGGCCTCCCGCGCCACCTCCAGTGACGGGGACTCCTCGCGGCTGAGGGGGCTGGCCAAGTCTCTGCGGACTTCACCCCCCCATCCGGCGGCTTCGTCCCCATCCGACCGGGCCGCTCTCGCGGCCGGGTCACCTTCCCCGGCGAGCGGGGAAGGGAAGACCTCCCCCACCCGGCGGCTTCGCCGCCGGCCTCCCCGGCGAGCGGGGAGGTGAAAGAGTTGATGCTCCGCTATGCGGACAGGAGCTTCGCCACGACCTATCGGCGTGAGGTCGAGGTTGTCGTGGAGCCGGTCAAGGCGAGGTTCAGCACCTGGTACGAGCTCTTTCCCCGGTCCGTAGGTACGTTCAAAGATGTCGAGCGGCTCCTTCCGGAAATCGCCCAGATGGGGTTCGACGTCCTCTACCTTCCCCCCATCCACCCCATCGGCCGCAGCCACCGCAAGGGCGCCAACAACCAGTCCGCCAAAGCCGGCGAACCGGGCAGTCCCTGGGCGATCGGGTCGGAGGAAGGTGGCCACAAAGCCGTGCACCCGGAGCTCGGCACCCTGGCCGACTTCCGGCATCTCGTGCAAGCGGCGCTCGAGCAGGGGCTCGACATCGCGCTCGACATCGCCTTCCAGTGCTCGCCCGACCATCCCTACACACGCGAGCACCCGGAATGGTTCAAGCACCGGCCCGACGGCTCGATCCAGTACGCCGAGAACCCGCCCAAAAAGTACGAGGACATCTACCCCTTCGACTTCGAGACCGAGCACTGGAAGGAGCTGTGGCAGGAGCTCCTGTCCATCGTCCTGTTCTGGGCCGAGCAAGGGGTGCGCGTGTTCCGGGTCGACAACCCGCACACCAAGCCGTTCGGCTTCTGGGAATGGCTCATCGGCGAGCTCAAACGGCTGCATCCCGACGCGATCCTGCTGTCGGAAGCGTTCACGCGCCCCAGGGTCATGTACCGGCTCGCCAAGGTCGGATTCAGCCAGTCGTACACGTACTTCGCGTGGCGCAACACGGCCTGGGAGCTGTATCAGTACTTCACAGAGCTCGCGCAGCCTCCGATCCGGGAGTTCTTCCGGCCCAACCTCTGGCCCAACACGCCCGACATTCTCAGCGAGTACCTCCAGGCCGGAGGCCGGCCGGCGTTCCAGGCGCGACTGATCCTGGCCGCCACGCTCGGCGCCAGCTACGGCATCTACGGTCCGGCCTTCGAGCTGATGGAGAGCCGCGCTCGAGAGCAGGGCTCGGAGGAATACCTTGATTCGGAGAAGTACCAGCTGCGCGCGTGGGAGCGCGACAGGACGGATAGCCTCCGCGAGCTGGTCGCGATCGTCAACCGGATCCGGCACGAGAACCCAGCCCTCCAGACCGATCGAGGCCTCCGTTTCCACCCGACCGAAAACGACCAGCTGCTGGCGTACTCGAAGAGCACGCCCGACAATGCCAACGTGGTCCTGACCGTCGTCAACGTCGACCCGCACCATGTCCAGCGGGGAATGGTCAACCTTCCCCTCGACGAGCTGGGCCTCGACGCCGACCGGCCCTACCAGGCGCATGAGCTGGTGAGCGGCGCGCGCTACCTGTGGAACGGGCCCCGCAACTTCGTCGAGATCAACCCTCACTCCATGCCGGGGCAGATCTTTCGGTTCCGCCGCCGCGTTCGCAGCGAGCACGACTTCGAGTACTTCCTGTGATCGCCAGCGCCCCTCACCGCCGGAAGCTCGAGCCGCTCCAGCTGGACGATGACCCGCTCTGGTACAAGGACGCCCTCATCTACGAGCTGCACGTGCGAGCGTTCATGGACAGCAATGCCGATGGCAGCGGTGATTTCCGCGGCCTGGTCGAGAAGCTGCCCTACCTGCAGGACCTGGGCATCAACGCGCTCTGGCTGCTGCCGTTTTATCCGTCGCCTTTGCGTGATGACGGGTACGACATCTCGGACTACAACAACGTCAACCCGATGTTCGGCTCGCTGGGCGATGTCCACCACCTCGTCAGGGAGGCGCACCGGCGAGGCATCCGCGTCATCAACGAGCTCGTGTGCAACCACACCTCTGATCAGCACCCCTGGTTCCAGCGCGCACGGCGGGCCCGGCCGGGCTCCGCCCAGCGTGACTTCTACGTGTGGAGCGAAACCAACCAGAAATATCAGGACGCCCGAATCATCTTCAAAGACTTTGAGACCTCGAACTGGACGTGGGACCACGTCGCGAACGCGTATTACTGGCACCGCTTCTACTCCCATCAGCCCGACCTCAACTTCGACAACCCCAAGGTCAAGGAGGCGATCTTCAAAGTCCTCGACTTCTGGATGGACGCGGGCGTCGACGGCGTCAGGCTCGACGCGGTGCCCTACCTCTACGAGCGAGAGGGCACCAACGACGAGAACCTGCCGGAGACGCACCAGTTCCTACGCGAGCTGCGAAGTCACATCGACGGCAGCTACCGCAACCGGATGCTGCTCGCGGAAGCGAACCAGTGGCCCGAAGACGCTACTGCGTACTTCGGCCAGGGCGACGAGTGCCACATGTCGTTCCACTTCCCGCTGATGCCGCGCCTGTTCATGTCGATCCGGATGGAGGATCGCTTCCCGATCGTCGACATCCTGGCCCAGACGCCGAGCATCCCGGACGCAGCGCAGTGGGCGCTGTTCCTTCGCAACCATGACGAGCTCACGCTCGAGATGGTTACCGACGAGGAGCGCGACTACATGTATCGCGCCTACACGCAGGACCGCCTGGCGCGCCTGAACCTCGGCATCCGGCGCCGGCTGGCTCCGCTGCTGGGCAACGACCGGCGCCGCATCGAGCTCATGAACGGCCTGCTGTTCTCCCTGCCCGGCACACCCGTCCTGTATTACGGCGACGAGATCGGCATGGGCGACAACATCTTCCTGGGCGACCGCAACGGTGTCCGCACGCCGATGCAGTGGAGCGCCGACCGCAATGCGGGCTTCTCGCGCGCCAACCGCCAGCGGCTCTACCTGCCAGTCATCACCGATCCCGAGTACCACTACGAAACAGTCAACGTGGAAGCCCAGCAGAGTAACCCGCACTCGATGTACTCGTGGACCAAGCGCCTGATCGCGCTTCGAAAACGACACCGGGCCTTTGGGCGCGGGTCGCTGGAGCTGCTGCGTCCGGAGAACCGCAAGATCCTCGCCTACGTGCGCCGGTACGAGTCCGAGCAGATCCTTTGCATCGCCAACCTGTCGCGCTTCTTGCAGGCGGTCGAGCTGGACCTCAGCAAGTGGAAGGGCCTCGTCCCGGTCGAGCTCTTCAGCAGCAACGAGATGCCCATGATCGGCGACAACCCGTACTTCCTCACTCTTGGACCACACGCCTTTTACTGGTTTGCCATGCAGCCGCGGGCGGCCCCCAACATCCTCAGCGACGGAGCGCAGGCGGCGACGGTCCTGCCCGAGGTGCGGGTCGTCGGCGGATGGGAGGCTGCGCTCGTCGGCGGCTCCAAGGAACGACTCGAGAACGTGCTGCTCGGCTACATACCTTTGCGGCGATGGTTCGCGGGCAAGGCGCGCCGCATGAAATCGGCCACCATCAGCGATGTCATCAGCGTTCCCGGGACCGAGGGCAACTCGTACCTGACCTCGGTGGTGATCGGCTACGCCGAGGGCGATCCAGACACCTACATGCTGCCGCTCGCGTACGCGAATCCCGCCGAGGCGCCGCACATCCTCGAGCGCTGGCCGCTGTCGGCCATCGCATGGGTGCGCAACCAGAGCCCCTCCGGCCCTTCGGGCCGCCTCCCCACGAGTGGAGACGGGGAAACCCGCGGCCTGCTCTACGATGCGCTCGGACCGCCGAACTTCGCCGAGGCCATCCTCGGCGCCATCGCGCGGCGCCGCCGCGCCGCCGGGGGCCTGGGGACGCTGGTGGGTTCGACGAGCCGCGCCTTTGCACGCCTGCGCGGCCCCGAGACGGTTCGCCTCGAGGCACAGCTCTCGGTTGCCGAGCAGAGCAACAACTCGATCATCTTCGGCGAGCGCTTGATGTTGAAAGTCTTCCGCCGGCTCGAAGAGGGCGTCAACCCCGAGCTCGAGGTCGGCCGGTTCCTGACCGAGAAGACGAACTTCAGCCAGATCGCACCGCTGGCTGGGAGCCTGGAATACCGGCGCGCGGCGGGCGAGCCCGTATCCATCGCCATCCTGCAGGGCTACGTCCCGAACCAGGGCGATGCCTGGCAGTACACGCTCAACACCCTCGCCCACTTTTTCACCTCACCCGAGCTCATCGGCGTGGTGCCCCCGCTCCCGCCGCGAAGCCTGGTCGAGGCGAGCCGGAAGGAACCGCCGGAGATCGCGACCAAGGCCATCGGCGGCTACCTGGACTCTGCCCGCCAGCTCGGCCGTCGCACAGCGGAGCTGCACGCGGCCCTCTCCTCGGACCCGACCGACCCCGCCTTCGCGCCCGAACGCATCTCGCCGCTCGACCAGCGCTCGATCTATCAGTCGCTGAGCGGCGTGTCGATGCGCGCCACCGACCTGCTGCGGACGCAGCTCGGCAAGCTGCCGCCCGACACGCGTGAGGAGGGCCGCAACGTGCTGGACCTCGAATCTCGGATCGCCTACATCCTGAAATCGTTCCTTGCCCGCCGCCTCAGCACGCTGAGGATCCGCGTTCACGGCGACTATCACCTCGGCCAGGTGCTGTACACAGGCCATGACTTCGTGATCATCGACTTCGAAGGCGAGCCAACCCGAACGCTTTACGAACGGCGGCTCAAGCGCCTCGCGATGCGCGACGTGGCGGGCATGCTGCGCTCGTTCTCATACGCGAGCCAGGCCGCGCTGCGCTCGCAGCAATCGACCCCCACGCAGCTGCCCGAGCTGCAGGCCTGGGCACGATTCTGGTCAGATTCGGTCTCCGGCGTGTTCTTGAAGAGTTACCTCGCCACCGCCGGCAACGCACCATGGGTGCCCCAAAACCAGGAGGATCTTGAGGTGCAGCTAACCACCATGCTTTTGGAGAAGGCGCTGTACGAGCTGAGATATGAGCTGAACCTGAGGCCGGACTGGGTGAGCATCCCGCTGCGGGGAATCCTTGACCTGGTGGTGCCGGCGTGACCGCGATGATCGCCCGCTCCCTGCTCAGCCCCTTCGACCTGCACCTCTTCAACGAGGGCACGCACGGCCACCTCTTCGACAAAATGGGCGCGCACCTCTCACACGACCCGGAGGGCACCTACTTCGCGGTCTGGGCGCCGAACGCGGACGCGGTGAGCGTGATCGGTGAGTTCAACGGCTGGGACAAGAACGCCAACGGCCTGTACCCGCGGGAGGAATCGGGGATCTGGGAAGGCTTCATCCCCACCGTGAGGCATGGCGCTCTGTACAAGTACTCCGTCCACTCCAAGGTCACGCGCACCGGGGTCGACAAGGCGGACCCGTTCGCGACGTACTCGGAGGCTCCGCCACGGCAGGCGTCGATCGTGTGGGACCTCGCCTATGACTGGGGCGACGATCGGTGGATGCAGAATCGCCGGTCCGTCAACCATCGTAGCGGGCCCTGGTCGGTCTACGAGATGCACCTCGGCTCATGGATGCGGGTCCCCGAAGAAGGGAACCGATGGCTCAGCTACCGCGAGCTCGCGCCGCGGCTGGCCGACTACGTGAGCCGAATGGGCTTCACTCACGTCGAGCTCATGCCGGTGATGGAGCACCCGCTGTACGAGTCGTGGGGCTACCAGGTCACCGGTTACTTCGCGCCGACGAGCCGCTACGGAACGCCGCAGGACTTCATGTTCCTCGTCGACTATCTGCACCAGAACGGAGTCGGGGTCATCCTCGACTGGGTCCCCTCCCACTTTCCCTCCGACGAGTTTGGCCTCCAGAACTTCGACGGCACGCACCTCTTCGAGCACGCGGATCCCCGGCTTGGCGTGCATCCCGACTGGGGCAGCTCGATCTTCAACTACGGTCGCAACGAGGTGCGTGGATTTCTGTTGAGCAGCGCGCTTTGCTGGCTCGACCGCTACCACGCCGACGGGCTGCGCGTGGATGCTGTGGCATCGATGCTCTATCTCGACTACTCGCGCAAGCAGGGCGAATGGATCCCCAACAAGTTCGGAGGCCGCGAAAACCTGGAGGCGGTCGATTTCCTGCGCCGGTTCAACATCGAGGTCTACAAGGAGCAGCCGGACACGCAGACGATCGCCGAAGAGTCGACTGCCTGGCCGCTCGTCTCGCGCCCGACCTACGTCGGCGGCCTTGGCTTTGGCATGAAGTGGGACATGGGCTGGATGCACGACACGCTCTATTACTTCGAGCGTGAGCCGGTGCACCGCAAGTTCCACCACTCGAACCTGACGTTTCGCATGCTCTACGCGTTCGGCGAGAACTTCATGCTGCCCCTGTCCCACGACGAGGTCGTCCACGGCAAGGGCTCACTGCTTTCGAAGATGCCAGGCGATGAGTGGCAGAAATTCGCCAACCTGCGCCTGCTTTACGGGTGGATGTACGCGCAGCCAGGCAAGAAGCTCCTGTTCATGGGCGGCGAATTCGGCCAGGGGCGCGAATGGGACGTCGAGCAGAGCCTCGACTGGCACCTGCTGGACTACCCGATGCACGGCGGGCTGCGGCTCTGGGTCGGCGACCTCAACCGCATCCTGCGCGAGGAGAAGTCTCTGCACGAGCTCGATTTCGACCCGGCCGGTTTCTCGTGGATCGACGTCACCGACGCCGACCACAGCGTCGTCAGCCTGATCCGGCGGAGCGCCACCCCCGGCGACATGCTGGTGGCCGTCTTCAACTTCACGCCGGTACCGAGGTACAACTACCAGATCGGCATCCCGTCCGCCGGCCGCTGGCGCGAGGTGCTGAACAGCGACGCGCCGCTCTACGGCGGCAGCGGCCAGGGCAACCTGGGCGGAGTGGAGGCGGTGCCGGTGAGCATGCACGGCCACATGCACAGCATCACCCTGACGCTGCCGCCGCTTGGCGCGCTGTTCCTGAAACCCGAA
>Ga0209376_1003705_pt1 | contig 13671 bp, 13 predicted proteins | sample GraSoiAngelo_134_FD_185891 | JGI IMG/M metagenome (GOLD analysis project Ga0209376, IMG submission 185891) | Grasslands soil microbial communities from the Angelo Coastal Reserve, California, USA - 14_0929_05_30cm (SPAdes) (version 2) | ecosystem: Environmental > Terrestrial > Soil > Grasslands ... | reverse complement strand
AAAAATAACCAGAGTGACTCCCGGAATGACGCACTACCGTGTCACCTTGCGGTGTGGGAAAACCGTTCTCGTCGCCCGGATTGACCCGAACTCCCTTATTGGTTTTGATCCGCGTGAAGGAGAGGATGTTGTGGTGCGCCTTGATCCAAGGACGATCCATGTCATAGGCCCATCCGACGCCCCAACGTCCGGCATGGCTCTGTGATAGAAATTCGCCAAGAATCATTGTAACTCCGCTGCCTTGAGATATTGCAGATCGACAAAGCGCTCGGGAGCGGGCAGGGGCGGCTTCAGTTCCCCCGCCTCGGCCATGAATTGAATGACTTGGCCCAATCCTTTGACGTCCAGCTCGCCTTGCTTCGGAACCACGCCGCGATCGGGTTCGAAATAGAGCGATAGCGTTTGGCGGGCGATCTCTTCGGGTGAGCCCGTGGTTTCGGCAGTCATGCGGACGACCTCATCGCGGTTTGCCGAGTCGCGCATGAAGCGGAAAGCCGACGCGAGCCCGCGGACGTAGCGTACCAGAGCCTCTTGGTTCTTTTCTCCCCAGGATTTTCGTACGGCGCTCACGGTAAACAGAAAACTCGGAACCGCGTCGGTGGAAACCCCGAGCCGTTGGTAGCCCTGCTTCATTAGAAGGAAGTCCTCCGGTTGCCCCAGCGGTACCGCGTCGCATTCGCCCTTCCGCAGGCAGTCGGCGCGCGCCGGCGTGCCGACCAGCTCCTTTACTTTAAAGTTCCCTTCCTTGATGCCGTTTTTCGCCATGAGCTTGCGGGTTGAAATGGAGATCGTATCGACGGCGAGAGACAGACCTACGACCTTACCTTTGAGATCGGCGAATGTTTTGATCTCTGGTTTGGCAATCAGGCTGTAGATAGGTGTTAGCGTCTCGCCGGCGATAGCTACGCCTTCCGAACCCTTGAGCACCGCTTGAATTAGATAGGGCGTAGCGGTGCGAGTGATCTCCACGGTCCCTTTGTCGAGTGCGGCCATCATATTGTTGGCACCGCCTTCAATAGGCAGCATCTCGAGATTGATTCCTTCACGTGAGAAAAAGCCCTTGCGCTGAGCGATGGTAAACTGAAGAGCGGATACGGTTTTGATGGTCGATGGGATTTGGCCGTAACGAACCGTGATGGTTTGTGCCGACAGAGTTTGAACTAAACCCAATAGCAAAAGTGCCCCTGTCGAAATGATTTTCCTCATTTTCGTGCATTCCTCTCTTTGGCCAAGTGAATCGTTGAAGGCTTATAGCCCGGCGAAGAGCGGATGTCCATAAAATTACGCTAGCGCCGTCGCTTGCAGACCGAAACTAAAGTAGATGAGGAAGAATTCTGCGGATTGGGGCCTGCCTTCCCGGGTGGCAACATGCGAAGATAGACGGTTAACTTCGGAGCCTCGTCTATGGGACGCACTCAATAGATTTTTTGTTGCTCCTTAAATTTGCCGTTTTCCGCTCTTATCATTAGAGCCCTTCTTGCCTGTTTGGCTGCGCTTGGCGGATTGGACGAAACATTCGTTTGTTTCTTCGAACGGCTCTCCTGCCAGCGCCTCAAACCGCGCCGGATATAGCGTGGATTCAAATCCACTGCCTGACAGAGATTATCAAAGGCGAATAAACGGCTACTTCGCTCCTCGAAAATCCACTGTTCAGTTTCCAGAAAGAGCTGCCGTTTCTTCTTGTCACGCGCAAAAAGGTTCTCTTGGAAACAGATAACGGCGTCCTCTAAGACCGCAAGCATCAGCCTTTTTTCCGGCTCCAACGGAACGGCCCGGTGCATCGTCTCTTCAAACTGCGCGGGAGCCAAGGAGTCCGGCTGAAAAAGTGGATTCATGGATGCTTCGTGCATATCGAAACAGACCTCGCTGCCGACGGATGACCGGCATCGTTCGCGAAAAGACTCTTGACCTGTGCTGTGACGGGACTCTTACTATAATAGTAGTAAACATTTTTTTAGCCGCAAGGGTCTCGGCTCAGATAGGAGAAATTTTTTGCCACACGCAGAGCAATATCCAGGAGTCATGTGAAGACGAAAAGGCGCAATAGATCATTCACGCTGCACTTTCCGCTCTTTTTTGCTATGACAGTGCCATGGAAGTCGTGCAGGCGACACTTTGGATTTATGCCAATGCTTTGCGTCGGTCATTTCAATGCGTGGCAGAGAACTGGGTTATCAGTTTTGCCCCATTAGCCTACGCTATCGCCTTGTCATTGGCCGGCTTGGTCGTCTCGCCATTGGGCATCGTCGGCGGCCTACTTTTCGCTTTGGCGACTCAGGCGTGTGTGAGCTCGGGCCTCTATCTCTTAGAAAACATGGTGAAAATTGGCAAAGCCAACTTCAATGATTTTCTTCGGGGATTTACCGCATATCTTTGGGAGCTGCTATTTATTTCCTTTATTTTGTGGATTCCCATGAGGGTTGCAGCGTTGGCTCTCGCCTCGTTTCCCAATGGCGCTCTAATATTTCTCCTTATTAGGATAGCTCTGTACGTTCTTCTCAACCCGCTTCCGGAATGCCTCTATCAAACCCGGTCGTCGGGGATTGAGCTGCTGACCGCCAGCTATAACTTTATTGTCGAAAATTGGATCGAATGGTTTTTGCCAAACATCCTCCTGACCGTGGCGGGATTTTTTGTGTTTCAGCTTCTTGAACTCCTGACTTACGGCTTGCCCGGCTTCTTGCAGCTTTTTGTGCTCGCCCTCGGACTCGGTGTTTGTCTCACGTATTTCATGGTTTTCCGCGGGTTTCTTTTTGCTGAGCTTAACGGCACTACGCGCCGAAGCCGGGTGTATCGCTACAACGCGCGTGGTCCGCAATAAAGGGTCCGCGGCCGAGCCGCCGGTATAACGTTAAGATTTTCCGCCGAAACGGGCGCCTAAACCTGAGCCTGGTTAACACCATATGAGACTTTTGGGAACTTGAATGCGCTTGCGTCCCTGGTTGCTTGACCTCCATAAGTTCTTATGGTGTATGGAGTGATGCTCTGAGAAAAATTGTATGAGAATTACAGCGATAAAAGGTTTTTCCGATATCCTTCCGGAAGCGGTGCAACCCTGGCAATTCGTCGAGGGAAAGGCGCGTCAGGTATTCTCATCGTACAACTTTTCCGAGATTAGGATTCCCATTTTGGAAAAAACCGAACTTTTCAGTCGCTCCATTGGCGAGACAACGGACATCGTCGAAAAGGAGATGTACACCTTCACCGATCGGGACGGATCGATGCTCACGCTGAGGCCGGAAGGCACCGCCGGCGTGGTGCGCGCCTATGTCGAGTCGGAGATGTATAAAACCGAACCGGTACGGAAGCTCTATTATATGGGGCCCATGTTCCGGCGGGAGCGCCCACAGAAGGGGAGAATGCGGCAATTTCATCAAATCGGCGCTGAGGCGCTTGGACGAGCCGATCCGTTCATCGATGCGGAGATGCTGCTCATGCTGCGGGATTTCTTTGCCGCGGTGGGTCTTGACGGCGCCACCTTGGAGCTCAATTCACTCGGCTGTGCCGAGTGTCGTCCACGGTATCGTGAAAAGCTGCTTGCCTTCCTAAGACAAAAAGAACATTTGCTTTGCGCCAATTGCCGAAGACGTATGGAGCGTAATCCGCTCCGGGTCTTGGACTGCAAGGAGCCAGGTTGCATAGAGGCAACCCGAGAAGCTCCGTCCATCCTCGAGAGTCTTTGCGCGGAGTGCCGTGATCACTTCGACCTAGTGAAGCGTTTGCTGGCTGAAACCAACGTCGCTTATGTTCTCAATCCGCGCCTGGTTCGCGGCCTCGATTACTATTCCCGTACGACTTTCGAATGGACCAGCGATCAGTTGGGTTCGCAGAATACCGTCGCTGCCGGCGGCCGCTATGATGGTCTCGTTGAAGAATTAGGCGGGCCGTCGATTCCCGGTGTTGGCTTTGCAATAGGAATTGAGCGCTTGACTCTTCTGCTGCGGGAAAAGGAAACGAACCAGCCGGCCGGTCCTTCAGTCTATGTCGTCTGGGTCGGTACCCCAGCGCGGGACTGGGCCTTCCGGGTGGTGAATCGCTTGCGGCGGCAGGGACTCGTTGTCGAAATGGAAGGGGAGGCGAAGAGCTTAAAGAGTCAGATGCGACGCGCCGATAAACTCAAGGCGCGTTCGGTTTTGATCGTCGGCGATGACGAACTGCAGAAAGGTCGGGCCGTATTGCGCGATATGGCGAGCAAACAACAAGCCGAGATTGCGTTCGACAATATCGAGGCAGAGTTGCTGTCGAGGAAGGCAAACTGATGGCGGTGGAAAGAGTTTTTAGCGACCCGCTGGGCGAGTGGAAGCGCAGTTGCTACTGCGGCGCGCCGCGGGCGGAGGCGGTCGGGCAAGAGCTGATTCTCGCCGGGTGGGTGCAGTCGCGACGGGATCATGGCGGGCTGATTTTTGTCGATGTCCGGGACCGAAGCGGTATCACGCAGGTGGTTTTTAACCCCGAAGTCGACGCGGCGGCTCACGAGAAGGCGAAGCAACTCCGTTCCGAGGACGTGATTGCGGTGCGCGGCACTTTGGCCAAGCGCCCGCTGGAAACATTGAATCCTGACCTGGCAACGGGAGAGGTGGAGCTTCGCGGCAAAGAGCTGAAGCTCCTCAACGCTTCGCAGGTACCGCCTTTTAACATCGAAGACGAGACCGAAGCCAACGAGAACACCCGGCTCAAGTATCGTTATCTGGATCTGCGCCGGCCGCAGAGCCTTGGCCGTCTGCTGTTGCGTTATCGCATGACGAAACTGATCCGTGATTATCTCGACGGCCTGGGCTTCATCGATGTCGAAACTCCGGTGCTGACGAAGAGCACGCCGGAAGGGGCGCGGGATTATCTCGTGCCCAGCCGTATTTACCGCGGGAAATTTTATGCGTTGCCGCAATCGCCGCAGCTGTTCAAGCAAATTTTGATGGTTGGCGGCCTGGATCGTTATTTCCAGATCGTCAAGTGCTTTCGTGATGAAGATCTCAGAGCCGACCGGCAGCCGGAGTTCACGCAGCTCGATATGGAAATGTCCTTCGTGCAGCGCGAAGACGTGATGCAAGTCGTAGAGGGAATGATCTCTGTGCTCTTCAAGGAGCTGAAGGGCATCGAGTTGAAGTGTCCATTTCCGCGCCTGACGTGGAACCAGGCGATGTCCCGCTACGGCTCCGACAAACCGGATATCCGCTTTGGATTGGAATTGACAGACTTTACAAATGCGCTCCGTAGCTCGCAGGCGAAGGTGTTTTCGGCGGCCATTCAAAAGGGCGGTGTCGTTAAAGGAATCTGTATTCCGAAAGGCGGCGAGCTTTCGCGGAAAGATTTGGATGATCTGACGCCGTTCGTCGCTACTTTCGGAGCCAAAGGAATAGCGTGGACCAAGCTGACCGAAGAAGGATGGCAGTCGCCCCTCGCTAAATTCCTGTCGGAAGCAGAGCGGAAAGAAATCGAAACTATCGCTGGCGCTCAAGTGGGAGATATCATTCTCTTCTCGGCAGACACCGCGAAGATCGTTCACGACGCTTTAGGGAACTTGCGGCTGCATCTCGGCGAAAAGCTCCGTCTGATTCCGGACAAGGAATATGCATTGGTGTGGGTCGTCGATTTTCCGCTCATGGAATTCGATCCGGAAGAGAAACACTACGTTGCCTTGCACCACCCGTTTACGTCGCCGCTGGACGAGGATCTCCCATTGCTGGGCTCAAAGCCGCTTGAAGTCCGGTCGAAAGCGTATGATCTAGCGCTCAACGGCGTCGAAATCGGCGGCGGCAGTATCCGTATCCATCAAGTCGAGTTGCAAAAGAAAATTCTCGGCCTGATGGGCATCGATCCGGAAGAAGCCGAGGCGAAGTTCGGGTTTTTCCTGGAAGCCCTTGGTTTCGGTGCACCGCCCCACGGTGGAATCGCCTTCGGCATCGACCGCATGGCGATGCTTTTGAGCGGCGCCAAATCCCTGCGCGATGTGATTGCCTTCCCCAAAAGTCAGCGCGCGGTTTGTATGTTGACGGACGCGCCATCGGCAGTAGATCCCAAGCAGCTGCGTGAGTTAGGCATTCGTACGACGACGGCTGACTAACCCTATCAAGCGATATTTAACGTTGAGACGATAGGGATCTTCTGTTATTGTCCGGGCGATCGATTATGACAAAAATTCTCCCTCTGGCGCTTCTTCTTGCGCTAGGCTGCAGCAGCTTTGGTCCCGGTAATCTTCAGAGCAGGCATTCGACGGATTTGCAGAATCGCAAAATCAGAAGAATTGCGGTTCTGCCTCCCGCGCTGACGCCGCTAGAACAGAATTCACGGGGACCTTTGGCGCCGAATTCATCGACCGACAGGGCAACGGCAGAAAGGGAAGCGCCGGAGATTCTTGCCAGGCTCCTCTATTCGACCATGGCATCTATGCCGAATTGGCAGATCGTTTCCGAAAGTGAGGTGCGGGAAATCGCCCAATCCGTCCGGGCCAGCAGCGAGGCCGCAAGGCTCAAGCAGATCGGAGAGAGGGTCTACGCGGATGCCGTGATCACCGGCAGGATCCTGCGTTTTCGTGAGAGAATCGGCAACGAGTTGGGTGTAAAGAGCCCGGCTTCCGTCGCATTCGTCCTGGATCTCGTGGACGTCCGGCGCGGGGACATCCTATGGTCCGCCCGCTTCGATGAAACCCAAAAACCATTGAGCGAAAACATCTTTGCGATCGGCGACATCAGCCAACGCGGCGTGCGCTGGTTGACGGCCGAACAGCTTGTTCACGAGGGCGTAAAGAAAGCCGTTGCTCAGTTGCACGATATTCTGGTTCGCAATCCCACCTCCTGAAATCAAAACTTCCCTGCGCGATAGGATTCGCGGGCCGAAGACAAACTAATTATCCGTTGAGTGAGCGCGGCGTCCACTTCGATCGGTTTCAGTAACCGATCACTGATCCGTTTGCCCATAGCTTCCAGTTTTCTCAAACTGCCCCGATCCAGAAGTACGGATTGGCCCCCTGACGTGATGAGGCGCAGGGCGGGCACCGGAAAACTTTCCGCCGCTGACGATCCGGCCAAGGCGAAGCCGCTGTAAACCTGATCAACGCCGAGTTTGACTTTTTCTATTTCCGAATAATGTGCGGCGAGCGTTGTTACGCTGTAAAGACTCCTCCGAGTAAGCGTGACTTCCTGCCTCGCCTTGTCGATAACGATGGTCCGTTTTTGCGATAGCAGATATAGCGAGATGCCAAAAAGTATCAGGTTCATGAGGGGGAAGTACCAAAGCGCGCCAGCGGGGCCCGCGAAGCCTCGGAGTCGAATGGCCTGAAAAATCGGAACGGATACGAACAGCAGCACAAGGGCGATGCTGAGACAGAGAAAAGCCGGAAAACGGGCCCCTTGCCAAATCAGCCGAAGCTTTTCGGGCGTTTCTTCGACGATGCGGAAGCCGAGCCGACTACCAATCGCTTCAAACTGCGCTGGATGACCGTCCATGGCGGCGATAAAAAGAACGGGAAGGATTCTGTGGCAACCTGAAGGGTTTATTGTTTCTGGTCTTTCTGTTCCCGATAAAAATCCCTGAAGCGGTATTGTTTTAACCGAATCAAATTCTGGTAGGAGCCGAAGCGCTGGGCCGGCTCTTCCACCCCATCGAGCAGGTCAATCGGATTTTCTTCCTGCTCGAAGACGCGGAGCTTTTCGTAGGTGGTTGAGCGCTCCGCCGGGATGCGCCCCATTTCGCGAATCAGGCCGCGGAACTGTGAGGGCTTCATGAGCTGGCCGTAGCCGGCTCCAGCGGCGGTCGAGATGCTCTCGTTGATTAACGTTCCGCCGAAGTCATTGGCGCCGGCCAAGAGCGCGATCTGCGATAGCTTCGGACCTTCCTTCACCCAGGAGACTTGTAGATTCGGGATCCATCGGTTCAACATAAGGCGCGATACGGCATACATCTTCATCACTTCGGCGCCGCTGGCTCCTTGGCGCAAGCCGGGGATGCGCTTGCGGTGAAACATCGGCGCCTCTTCGTAGACGAAGCTTAAGGGCACAAACTCCGTAATACCGCCGGTTCGATTTTGCAGATCCCGTAAGATACCGAGGTGAACAGCCTTATCATGAGACGATTCGATGTGACCGTACATGATTGTCGAGGTCGTGGGTATTCCCACTTCATGGGCGGTCTGGATGAGATTAATCCATTGATTCGTGGTAATGCGTCCCGGTGAGACTTGCCGGCGGATATCATCCACAAGAATCTCGGCCGACGTGCCCGGAAGGCTGCCGACGCCGGCTTCCTTTAGTGCCGAAAGATAGTCGCGAACGGTCACGCCCGTGAGAGTGGAGCCGTAGAGAACCTCTTCGGGGGAGAAGCCGTGAATGTGAAGATCGGGCAACGACTCTTTTAGTGCTCGACAAAGCTTGACGTAATGCCATCCGTCCATCCCGGGAGCTAAGCCTGCTTGCACGCAAACTTCCGTCGCTCCGAGATCGCGGGCTTCCGTCGCCCGCCGGATGATTTCCTCCGTGGGTAAAAAATATCCCTCTTCGGCCAAATGGCCGCGACTGAAGGCGCAGAAACCGCAAGCTTTGACGCAGACGTTGGTAAAGTTGATGTTGCGATTGATCACATACGTCACCACGTCGCCAATCGTTTGAGACCGAAGATAATCTGCCGCCGCGGTCATGGCCAGGAGATCCGACCCTTCGGCGTCAAAAAGCTGGGTGGCCTCGTCAACGGCAATTTCATGGTTGGACAAAGCGCGATCCAAAATGCGACTGATAGCCGGCGTTAGGGTGGACAGAAGTCGTTCGAGCGAACTTTGCAGGTGCGGAAAATCCATAGGGCGACTCTAACTTGTCAAGGCGTGGAACACAATAACAGTTGCGCCCGGAGCGCTTAGCTGTGAGTCCAGTAGCGGGCGAATTCCGTAAGGAAAGCGAGAGTCGAAAGATCGCGCATGCGATCGAGATAGACCTTTCCGTTCAGGTGGTCCCACTCGTGCTGAATGACGCGCGCGTGAAAATCGTGCGCGACAAAGTCCAACTCTTTCCCCTCTCTGTCCAAGGCTTGAACGCGAATGCTCTTGTAACGCGGCACTTGGCCTCTTAAATCGGGAATGCTCAAGCAACCTTCCCAATCATCCTCGGTTTCGTCCGTCAAAAGCGCGATCTTCGGATTGACGAGGACGCACAAAGGGATTTTGGGCTTCTCCGGATAGCGCGGGTTATCGGCGACTTCAAGGACGGCGATTTGCTTTGATTCGTGTACCTGATCGGCTGCCAACCCGACGCCGTCATATTCCTTCATCGTTTCAACCATATCGTCGATAAATTTTTGGATTTCGCCGGACTGAAGCTGCTGCAGGGACAGGGTGGCTGTGATCTGACGTAGGACCGGATGTCCGAGTCGCGCCACTTTGAGAATCGACATAGGACCTACTTAGCATAGCTACGTGCCCTGAGGAAGGGCCCGAATTCGTTCCTAAAAACCGCGAGGAGCCGGCTCCTGCTCAGCTCACTTGACAAAGAAGACCTAAGGAGTCTATATTTAAAAACAAGGGCTAATTTCATGAAGCGGTCAAAGTCGAGAGCGGAGCGAAGTTCGCTCATGAACGTCGGACGGCGGGTTGACTACGCGGTTCGGGCGTTGTCTTACCTTGCGGGCCAAACCGATGGAAAAATCTTAAGTCGGGCGGACATCGAAAAGAGTCAGGATATTCCTTCTTTTTACCTTTCAAAGATCATGAAGGACTTGGTGGCCGGCGGTTTGGTGCATTCGCACATTGGCTCCAAGGGTGGATTTACCTTAGCCAAGGCCGCCGATACGATCAGCATCAAAGAGGTTTATGAAGCAGTGGAACGACGTTTGGTGCTGATGGAATGTCTCGAAAAAGGGGCGAGTTATTGTTCCTACTGTGCGGTTTTCACAAAGGTCGATTTGGGAAGAAGCCCAATCTGTGTTGGCGAGTTTTCTCGCGGGCGTATCGATAGCCAATATCGCCGATAGGCAGGGACTGAAAGAGCGGTTGAGCAAGACTACCATGCAGAAGGCCGGATAACGCACCCCCAAGAGGAAGCATGATGTTGGAAATCAAGAACCTTCGAGCGAAGGTCGGCGACAAGGAAATTCTTCGCGGTATCAATCTCGGCGTAGGTGCCGGAGAAGTTCACGCGATCATGGGCCCGAATGGTTCAGGAAAGAGCACGCTTGCCCACGTTCTTTCAGGGCGTGAAAACTATGAAGTGACCGCTGGCGAGGTCATCTATAACGGTAAAGATCTTTTAGCCATGAGCCCTGAGGAAAGAGCGCGCGAGGGAGTTTTTCTGGCCTTTCAATATCCCGTCGAGATTCCCGGAGTGAGTACCACCTATTTTCTGAAGGCCGCTCTCAACGCGGTCCGCAAGCATCATGGGCTCGACGAGCTGGACGCCATGGAATTTCTTTCGGTCATTAAGGAAAAAATGAAACTGGTAGAAATGGACCAAGCGCTGAGCAACCGGCCCCTGAATGAGGGTTTCTCCGGCGGTGAGAAAAAGCGCAACGAGATTTTACAGATGGCGGTCATGGATCCGAAGCTGGCCATTCTCGATGAAACCGATTCCGGGCTCGACATCGACGCGCTGCGTATCGTGGCCGGCGGGGTGAATGCGCTGCGGCGCGACGATCGTGCAATGATCGTCATTACCCATTACCAGCGTTTGCTCAATTATATTATTCCCGACTTTATCCACGTTCTGTTTGACGGGCGGATCGTCAAGTCGGGAGCGAAAGAATTGGCTTTCGAACTCGAGAGCAAAGGCTACGACTGGATTAAAAACGAAGCGGCGCTTCCGCAGTAATCAATAATCAACGACGACGATTTAAGCGCAATGCAAGCAATCGAAAGCAAAGAGCATTATTTGTCCGCATTCAGACGCAATCAGACCACGGGAGCCGCCGGCGTCCCGCCGTGGTTGAATGATTTGCGCGAATCGGCGATCGCAAGTTTTGCGGCATTGGGATTTCCAACGACGCGGAACGAGGAGTGGAAGTACACCAGCGTCGATCCCATCGCCGCGCTCGCGTTCGGTCGCGGGAACGGTCAAGCGAAAACCCTCACTGCCGATGAGCTGTTGCCCCTATCGTTCAGCGATTTCTCTTGTAATCGTCTCGTTTTCGTAAACGGTGTTTACGTTCCACAGTTCTCCTCGTTGCGAGAGTTGCCGGAGGGGGTTCGGGTGCAGAGCCTGGCGGAGGCGATCCTAGGGGATGATCAGGTTTTGCAGCCCTACTTGGGGCGCTATGCCAGATATCAACGAGAAACCTTTGTCGCACTCAACACGGCTTTTATGGAAGACGGAGCCGTTGTTGTCGTTCCGGAGGGTTGCCGTTTAGAGGAGCCGATTTACCTCGTATTCGCTTCCATGGCAGGGGAAATGCCGATTGCCTCGCATCCGCGAAATCTCATTGTCCTGCGATCGGGCAGCGAGGCGAAAATCGTTGAGAGTTATGTCGGGCTCGGGACCGGAACTTATTTCGCCAATGCCGTAACGGAACTGGTCGGTGAGGAAAATGCCAGTGTGGACCATTATAGGCTGCAGCGCGAGACCGAGAAGGGGTTTCATATTGGCACATTAGAAGCTCGCGTCGGCCGCAATTGCAATTGCATGGCTCATGCAATCACGTTGGGTGGCTCGTTAGTGCGTAACGATGTGCATGTTGTGCTGGACGGTGAGGGTTCGGAATGCGTTCTCAACGGTCTCTATCTAATGGAAGGCAAACAACATGTCGACAATCATACGGAGATCGAACATGTCCAACCCAGGGCCACCAGCTTAGAGCTCTACAAAGGGATTCTGAGCGGCAGTGCTCGCGGGGTGTTCAACGGCAAGATCGTCGTCCATAAGGACGCGCAAAAAACCGACGCCCGACAGACGAACAAGAACTTGCTGCTCTCTGAAGGCGCGATGGTCAATACCAAGCCCCAGTTGGAAATCCACGCCGACGACGTCAAGTGCAGCCATGGATCGACCATCGGGCAACTGGACGGCGACGGGCTCTTTTACCTCCGGTCGCGGGGAATGGGTCTAGAAGATGCCCAGAGTCTGCTAAGCTATGGTTTTGCCAGTGACGTGGTGGGCCGAATGCGAATTCCTCGGATGCGGGCGCGACTGGATGATTTTTTGTTGACGAAGTTCGGGAGAAAGTAGACCTCGGGATCCAATGAAAGCGGCGCAGGAAATTTCAAAACTGGAGCCTCGGCGAAATAGGTTTGACGTCGAACAGGTGCGCAAGGACTTTCCTATCCTCGCCCAGAAGGTGCATGGCAAGCCTTTGGTTTATCTGGACAATGGTGCGACAAGCCAGAAACCGCGGGCGGTTATTGAGGCGCTCAATCATTATTACGCGGAGCAGAATTCCAATATCCACCGGGGCGTTCATCACTTGAGCGAGCGGGCGACAGCAGCGTATGAAGCGGCGCGTGAAAAAGTGCGGCGCTTTGTCAATGCCCGGCGCGAGCAGGAGATTGTCTTTGTTCGGGGCACTACCGAGGCCATTAATCTGGTCGCGCAGAGTTACGGGCGGACCTTTCTTAAAGAAGGCGATGAAATCATTATTTCAGCGATGGAACACCACTCCAATATCGTTCCATGGCAGATGCTCTGTGAGCAAGTTCATGCGAGGCTACGCGTGATTCCGATGAATCACAACGGCGAATTGGTGATCGACGAATATCGTCAACTCTTGAACGAAAAAACCAAGTTCGTTTCGGTTGCCCACGTGTCCAACGCGCTCGGGACGATCGTACCGGTCAAAGAAATGGTGAAGCTGGCTCATGAAAGGGGAGTGCCGGTTCTGGTGGACGGGGCACAAGCGGTACCTCATCTCAAAGTTGACGTCCAAGATATCGGCTGCGACTTTTATGCTTTTTCCGGCCATAAGATGTTCGGTCCTACGGGCGTAGGAATCCTTTACGGCCGCTCCGAGCTGCTCGACGTCATGCCGCCCTATCAGGGCGGCGGCGATATGATCAGCTTGGTGACTTTTGAAAAGACGCATTACAATGTCTTACCCTATAAGTTCGAAGCCGGGACCCCACACATCGCCGGCGGCGTCGGGTTGGGCGCGGCCATCGACTATTTGGAGGCGCTGGATTGGGAACAGCTGTCTTCACATGAAGATGATCTGCTGGCCTATGCCACAGGCGCCCTGTCGGACATTGAAGGGCTGAGGATCATCGGCAACGCGAAAGAAAAGGCCGGCGTGATATCATTTGTCTTCGATCACCTTCATGCTCACGACGTGGGGACGATCTTGGATCAGGAGGGAGTGGCGGTGCGTGCGGGTCATCACTGCGCGATGCCGGTGATGCAACGTTTCGGCGTGCCGGCCACAACCCGCGCTTCCTTCGCGTTGTACAATACTCGAGAGGAGATTGATGCGCTGGTCAAGGCGGTCCGTAAAGCTTTGAAGGTGTTTGGCTAATGTCAGATCTGGACGAACTCTATCAAGAGGTCATTCTCGACCACAACAAGAGTCCGAGAAATTTTCGGACCATCGAGAACGCCAACCGAAAAGCGGAGGGCTATAATCCGCTCTGCGGTGATCAGGTCACCGTGTACTTGAAGCTGGAAAATGGCGTCATCAAGGATATCAGTTTTCAAGGGTCGGGGTGCGCGATCTCGAAAGCTTCCGCCTCGATGATGACATCGGAGCTGAAAGGGAAAACGGAAGCGGAAGCGCACG
>Ga0209376_1003699_pt1 | contig 13695 bp, 9 predicted proteins | sample GraSoiAngelo_134_FD_185891 | JGI IMG/M metagenome (GOLD analysis project Ga0209376, IMG submission 185891) | Grasslands soil microbial communities from the Angelo Coastal Reserve, California, USA - 14_0929_05_30cm (SPAdes) (version 2) | ecosystem: Environmental > Terrestrial > Soil > Grasslands ... | reverse complement strand
CTCTACTACTGCTTCAAGCGCTACCTCGTCAGCGGGCTCGCCTCGGGCGCCGTCGCCGGGACTTGATCGGCGACTGCGCCGGGCGTACGCTACGAGCCGGTTGATCGTTCGACACCGCGGGAGCTCGGGGAACCGGGCTGAGAGGGCGACTACCGCCGCCGACCGCATGAACCTGACCTGGTTAATGCCAGCGAAGGGAGGCCGCACATGACAGCACCCCGAGCGACGCCTTCTCGAAAGGTCTACCTCACCGGCTCGCGGTCCGAGATCCGCGTGCCGATGCGCGAGATCCCGCTCTCGGGAGGCAACCCGCCCGTGCGCCTCTACGACACGAGCGGCCCCTACACCGATCCCGACGCCCAGATCGACCTCAAGCGCGGCTTGCGGCCGCTGCGGCTTCCGTGGATCCTCGGCCGTGGCGACGTGGACGAGCTGCCGGGGCCGACGTCGAGCTACCGGCGCCGTCGCGACGAGGATCCGGCCCTCGGCGGCGTGAGGTTCGCGAGTGTGCGCCGACCGCATCGGGCGAAGCCCGGCTGCCGCGTCACCCAGATGCACTACGCGCGCCGGGGCGAGATCACGCCCGAGATGGAGTTCGTCGCGCTGCGCGAGGGCATGCCCCCCGAGCTCGTCCGCGACGAGGTGGCGCGCGGGCGCGCGATCCTCCCGGCGAACGTCAACCACCCCGAGACCGAGCCGATGATCATCGGCCGCCGCTTCCTCGTGAAGATCAACGCCAACATCGGCAACTCCGCGGTCGCCTCCTCCATCGAGGAGGAGGTCGAGAAGATGACGTGGGCGACCCGACATGGCGCCGACACCGTCATGGACCTTTCGACGGGCAAGAACATCCACGAGACCCGCGAGTGGATTCTGCGAAACTCCCCGGTGCCGATCGGCACGGTGCCGATCTATCAGGCGCTCGAGAAGGTCGGCGGGAAGGCCGAGGAGCTCACCTGGGACGTCTACCGCGACACGCTGATCGAGCAGGCCGAGCAGGGGGTGGACTACTTCACGATCCACGCGGGGGTGCGCCTCCGCTACATCCCGCTCACCGCCAAGCGCGTGACGGGCATCGTCTCACGCGGCGGCTCGATCATGGCGAAGTGGTGCCTCGCGCACCATCAGGAGAGCTTCCTCTACACCCACTTCCGCGAGATCTGCGAGATCATGGCCGCCTACGACGTCGCCTTCTCGCTGGGGGACGGTCTTCGTCCCGGTTCGACCGCCGACGCGAACGACGAGGCCCAGTTTGCCGAGCTCGAAACGCTCGGCGAGTTGACGACGGTCGCCTGGGACTCTGACGCGCAGGTCATGATCGAGGGCCCGGGCCACATCCCCATGCATCTCATCAAGGAGAACATGGAGCGCGAGCTCGAGGTCTGCCACGAGGCGCCCTTCTACACCCTCGGCCCGCTCACGACCGACATCGCGCCGGGCTACGACCACATCACCTCGGCAATCGGCGCCGCGATGATCGGCTGGTTCGGCACCGCGATGCTCTGCTACGTAACCCCCAAGGAGCACCTCGGCCTCCCCAACAAGAAGGACGTCAAGGACGGCGTCATCGCCTATAAGATCGCCGCCCACGCCGCCGACCTCGCCAAGGGCCACCCCCGCGCGCGCGAGTGGGACGACGCACTCTCGAAGGCGCGCTTCGAGTTTCGCTGGGAGGACCAGTTCAACCTGTCGCTCGACCCCGAAACCGCGCGCGAGTTCCACGACGAGACCCTGCCCGCCGAGGGCGCGAAGCTCGCCCACTTCTGCTCGATGTGCGGGCCGCACTTCTGCTCGATGAAGATCACGCAGGACGTGCGCGACTACGCCGCCACGCACGGCATCGCCGAGGAGACCGCGGCGCTCGTGCAAGGGCTCAAGGAGAAGGCGGAGGAGTTCAGGAAGAGCGGCGGCGAGCTCTACCGGCCGGCGTAGCGGCGCGCGCTACTCGATCGTCCTCAGCGGGACCTATAGACCGGCCTTCGTGAGATGCGACTCGACGGCCTGGATGTAGCGAGGGTAGAGCTGCAGGAGCACCCCCACGGACGCAAGGACTTTCGCGTCGTCGATCGTCTCGTACTCGTGGACCAGCCGGTTCCGCAGTCCCGCCGATGGCGCGAGCGCGCCGGCCAGGTCTACCGGGAGAACTCCGAGCTGCCCGACCTTCAGAAAGCCGCCGTAGTACTCCTCCGGAACCTCGCCGCCCAGCTCCGCGATGAGATGAGCGTTGACATCAAGGGCCGCCTCGATCGCTTCCTGCAACAACCGTTCGGTCGCCTTTCGTTCGTAGAATCTGGCCCGGTACTCTTCGAGGCTCAGGCGCGCGACAGGTCGGAGGCCATCGAGGGACGCCGCGATTCGCTGGAGCTTGCGGCGGATGATCGCCGCATCGATGGGGCTCACGCCAGGCCCTCGCGCTCCAGGAACGCGTGGATCGCCCGCCGCCGGGCGCGACGGAGCTTGTCGGTATCGCAGTACCGGCGAGACGCCAGGGACTGGAATTCGCGGAACGCTCCGCGTTCGCGCTCGAAGAGCGGCCGGCCGGTCCGCGCCACGGCCATCGCAAGAAGAGGGCCGGCGCGGCGAAGGTCGATCAGGTCCAGACGATCGGTTCCGAGCCGCGGGGCGAGGGCCAGATAGAAGGCGTCGAGGTCGGCGGGCCCGTCGCACTGCACCGCCAGATCGATGTCGCTCTCCGAGCTTGCCCGGTCTCGGGCTGCCGAACCGAACAGGACGAGGAGCCGGAGATCCGGCATCACCTCGGGAAGATCAGCGAGGCGCTGTCGGATGAGCTCGGCGGTGGCAGCGACGGTCATGTGGTCACTGTATCGGAGCGGCGTGAGAGGGGTCAAGGGAACGATTCTGTTGATGATGCGTGCAGGCGCTCAAGGAGAAGGCCGAGGAGCTCGAGCGCCGTCAATGTCAGAGTTCGGATAGGACAGCCCCTCGAGCACGCGGGGAGCAGCGGGCAACGACGTCGACGCAGTCACCGACCTCGAGCGAGCTCGCGCTCGATGGCCCGCGTCAGGGCCTCGAGTGGCTGAGCTCCCGAGAGCAGCTCGCCGTTGATGAAGAAGGCGGGCGTGCCCGTCACGCCGAGACGAATCGCCTCGTCCACGCTCTTTTGCACTGTGGCCGCATGGGTCCCGCTCGCGAGGCAGCGCTCGAAGCTCGGGAGCTCCAGCCCGACCTGTTGAGCGTACGTCTTGAGCTGCTCGGGACTGGCCTTGGGCGCGTTGGCGAAAAGCGCGTCGTGATACTCCCAGAACTTCCCCTGGTCGTGGGCGCACCGCGCCGCCTCGGCTGCGTTCCGAGCCTGGGGATGGAGGCCGTCCATCGGAAAGTCCCGGTACACGAGCTTCACTTTCTCGCCGTAGCGGGACAAGATCTGAGTCAGCGTCGGGACGACCCGCTTGCAGAACGCACAGTGAAAGTCCGAGAACGTGACGATCGTCACCGGCGCAGCGGCTGGTCCCCGGAACGGAGCTCCCTCGACCCCAACCTCGGCCCTGAACGCCGCGGGTTCCTGAAGACGGACCACCACGGTGGCCTGCGAGCGTAGAGACCGCATGTAGGCCTGCCGCCGGGCGACGAGCTTCTGGCTCTTGAAGTACGCCCGGATCCGCTCTCGAGCCTCGACCTCGTCGCCCTTCAGTTGGGCCCGGTTGGCCTGGTAGAAGCGCTCGACCTCCTCGTCGCTCACGGGCTCGGCCTTCGCCGTGACCTCGGCGTCGAGCAGCGCCTGGACTGCGAGGCCCTGCCTCGCCGCCTCGAGGGTGAGGAGCCGCTCGCCGATCACCGCCTCGAGCCTCTGGCGCTTCATCTCGTAGATCTGCTGCTCGAGGCGCCGAACCTGCGCGCCGAGGGCCTGTTCGACTTCGGCGGCCGTGATCGTCTCGCCATTGACCTCGGCCACCGGCTCACTCGCCGGGCCAGTGTGGGCCGCATCCGGCAGGCTCAACGCGATCACGAACACAATTGCCGAGAACGGGAGGATAGCGCGCACGCTACGCACACGCTTCGGCGCAGCAAGATCTGTGCTAGAACTCTCTGCAATCGCTAACGTTTGGATCCGAATCTCGAATCACCTCGTCGTCCCCTACAACTTCTGCAACCGCTGTGCGCTTCCCTGGATGTCTCTTTCACGCCTGTGCAAAACGTTGCACGCGGCCGTCACGACGCTGCTCTAATGGACACAGGCTCAGTAAGGCGCACTTCGAGTTCCACCGTGACGACCAGTGCAATCGCTCGCTCGACCCCGAGTTCCTCGACGAAACCCTGCCCGCCGAGAGGGCGAAGCTCGCCCACTTCGGCTCGATGTGTGGGCCCCATGTCTGCTGACGGCTCAAGGAGAAGGCCGACGAGTTCAGGAAGAGCGGCGGCAAGATCTACCGGCGGACGTCCTAGCCGAGCCTAGCGACGCGGCAGCTCACCGCGCTCCAAGCGCTCGCGCAGCTCACGGAGTGCCTCGCTCCGGTCAACGTAACGAGGCCCGATACGCCCAGCCCGTGACCTATGGGCGCGGCTGGAGGCCTTGTTCGAAATGCACTGCTCCGCTCGCGGCCGTGCGGCGCGATCGTAACAATTGGTGATTTCCGGAACGATCAGGACCACCCTCAGTTTTCTCCGTTGACAACCGGGCCGTTTGTACCAATACTCCGCCCGTCGCAGGCGGCGTTCACCCATCCAAAGGTGCTCACCGGCCGGGCGGGGCGTAAGGGCGCAAGGAGGATCCGATCTTGTCAGCGGCGTCACGCGCGAGCCATGGTACTCCCCGACGGACTGAGAGCGAGCGCCTGCACATGACCAATGGCCATCCGCAGGGAATGCGATTCGCTGGTGCAATCCTTCTCGCAATGCTGCTCTGCCCCGACGCTGCTCCCGCTCAAACGCAGGAGAAATGGATCGCCAGAGCTATTTCAGTTCAAGGAACTGTTGAGGCGCGACGGGCGGGTGCAACTGCGTGGCAGCCCGTCAAGCTAAACGACACGTACGCGCCCGGCGACACGATCCGGGTGCGCGAGCGGAGCCGGGCGGACCTTGCCATGCTCGACCAGTCGGTGCTGCGTCTCAACGCCGACGCGGAGATTACCCTCGAGGCTATCAAGGAAGAGCGAACCGGCGTGGTCAACCTGCTCAGGGGCGCCACCCATTTCTTCAGCCGCGGTCCCCGCAGCCTGGAGGTGCAGACCCCCTTCATGGTCGCCGGCATCAGGGGCACCGAGTTCTTCGTCAGCGTCGAGCCCGACAGAACGCTCCTGACGATATTCGAGGGGACGGTCTTAGCCGAGAACCAAGCGGGAAATCTAACGCTCACCAGCGGGCAGTCGGCAATCGCCGAGGCGGGCAAGCCGCCCGTGCTGCGCGTGGTGGCGCGTCCCCGGGACGCCGTTCACTGGGCGCTCTACTACCCGCCCGTCCTCTATTTTCGTCCCGACGAGTTTCCGGCCGGACCGGACTGGCGGGGGATCGTTCGGCAATCCCTCGAGTATTACCAGCGGGCGGATCTCCAGAAGGCGTTCGACAGCATCGCGACCGTTCCGCAGACCGTCCCCGACCCGCGCTTCTTCGCCTATCGCGCCCACCTCCTGCTCGTCGTGGGCCGCGCCGATGAAGCCGCGGTGGACGTCGAGCGGGCGCTGCGGCTGGCACCGAATGACGCCAACGCCCTTGCGCTCCAGACCATCATCGCCGTGGTCCAGGGCGACAAAGACCGGGCGCTCGACACCGCTCAGAAGGCACTCCAGGCGGCGCCGGGCTCCGCGACGGCCCGAATCGCCCTGTCCTACGCGCAGCAGGCCAGGTTCGACCTCGAGGGCGCCCGCGCGAGCCTGCAGAAGGCGGTGGAACTCGACCCGCAGAACGCCCTGGCGTGGGCGCGGCTGTCGGAGCTCTGGGCATCCTTCGGCGAGCTCAACCGCGCGCTCGAAGCCGCACAGAAGGCGACCGCCCTGGAGCCGAATCTCTCGAGGACCCAGACCGTGCTGGGCTACGCCTACCTGATGCGGGTCAAGACGAAAGACGCCAAGAAGGCCTTCGAAAAGGCGATCGCGCTTGACTCGGCCGATCCGCTTCCCAGGCTCGGGCTAGGGCTCGCCAAGATCCGGGAAGGCGACCTGCACGGCGGAAGCCGGGAGATCGAGGCAGCGGCGAGCCTGGACCCAAACAACGCCATCGTTCGCAGCTATCTCGGCAAGGCGTACTACGAGGAGAAGCGCACGGGGCTGGACGAGCGCGAGTATTCCGTCGCCAAGCAACTGGATCCCAACGATCCCACGCCCCATTTTTACGATGCCATCGGCAAGCAGACCACGAACCGGCCGGTCGACGCTCTGCACGAGACGCAACGGGCGATCGAGCTGAACGACAACCGGGCGGTCTACCGCTCGCGCCTGTTGCTCGATTCTGACGAGGCGGCTCGCAGCGCGGCCCAGGCCCGCATTTACAGCGATCTGGGGTTCCAGCAGCTCGCCCTGGTCGAGGGCTGGAAATCCGTCAACACCGATCCGACCAGCTTTTCCGCCCACCGGTTCCTAGCCGATACCTACTCGGTTCTGCAGCGTCACGAGATCGCCCGGGTCAGCGAGCTGCTCCAGTCCCAGCTCCTGCAGCCCTTGAACATGACGCCCATCCAGCCCCGGCTCGCGGAGAGCAACCTCTTCCTCATCAGCGCCGGCGGTCCCGGCTCTCTCTCGTTCAACGAGTTCAATCCGATCTTCAACCGCAACGGGCTCACCCTGCTGACGACCGGCCTCGCCGGCGGGAACGATACGGTCGCGGGGGAAGGTGTCCTCGGCGGCATCTACAAAAACGCATCCTTCAGCCTTGGGTATACGCACTTCGAGACAGACGGGTTTCGCCCGAACAGTGGCCAGAACGATGACATCGCGAACGTCTTCCTCCAATTGGAACTCACTCCCGAGACGAGCATTCAGGGTGAGTACCGATATCGGGAGACGCAACGCGGCGATCTTCGACTCAGATTCTTCCCGGAAGACGTGTTCCCCGACGAGCTCAACAAGGAGCTGAGGAGGAGCTACCGCCTTGGCGTGCGGCACGCCTTTTCGCCAAACTCGATCGTCCTCGGCTCGTTCATCTATTCGGACGCAGACTTTCGCGTGAGAGAGAAGCGGCTTGCGCCCATCGAGCTCTTTCCCGGCCTGTTCCTGGAGAACAAGATCACGGAGTTCAAGGCCCCTCAGACTGCTTACAGCGGGGAGCTTCAACACCTGTTCCGGTCACGCTACGTGAACCTCACGACCGGGGCCGGCTACGCCGACGTCAATGGACGGCTCGACTCTTCGGTACGGCTCGCTTTCCCTTTTCCTGTTCCTGACCTTCTGTTTGAAACCAGCGACAGTACGGATGTCCGCCACACGAACGTGTACGCGTATTCATACATCAACGCCCTGAAGGATCTGACACTCATACTCGGCGCCAGCGGAGACTTCACGTACGGCGACAGGCTCAAGGACACCGAGCAGCTCAATCCGAAATTCGGGATGGTGTGGAACCCGTTTCCAACGACGACGGTTCGCTGGGCGGCGTTCAGGGCCTTGAAGCGGGCGCTCATTACGAACCAGACCCTCGAGCCCACCAACGTGGCCGGGTTCAATCAGTTCTTCGACGATTTCGATGCAACCAACGCATGGCGCTACGGGGTCGCTGTCGACCAGAAATTCATACACGACGTCTTCGCGGGCGTGGAATTCTCCCAGAGGGATATGGACGTTCCGTTTTTGTCTGCTCAAGAGCTTGGCAAACTTACATTCCGAGAAGAGGAGCAGCGCGAGCGGCTCGCTCGTTCCTACCTGTTCTGGACACCCCATCCATGGTGGGCGCTCCGACTTGAATACCTGTTCGAGCGATATACGACTCAAGGGGTGACCTTCACACCGAAAGACCTGAATACCCATCGTGTGCCGGTCGGAATCAGCTTTTTCCACCCTTCCGGATTCGGCGCCTCGCTGAAGGCGACGTACTTCGATCAAGAGGGCACGTTTGTCTTGAACAACGGAAACGTCCGCTCAGGTCGGGATGACTTCTGGGTCGTCGATGCGGGGATCAGTTACCGGCTGCCGCAGCGGTACGGGTTCATCACGGTTGGAGCGAGCAATCTTTTCGACCAGGCGTTCAGGTTTTTTGACCGCGACCTGAAGAATCCGAGCATCCAGCCGGACCGGATGCTCTTTGTCAGGTTCACGCTGGCGCTCCCTTAAGCAAAGAGGCTCTGACCCGGGGGGATACCGACTCCGGGTTCATCCCGGTCATCCCGGTCGAACCCCCCGCCTTCTCAGCGGCCCCCCTCGCTCCCGACCTTTTGTTCTGGGGCTGCTCGTCCGCTCCTCTCCGTCAGGGATCTTCCCATTTCCGATTCGGGTATCTACCCGATAGGAACCGAGGGAATGTCACCGGAGGGTACTCCCCGAGACGGATGATGAATTCCGGAAATGTTCCGGGGGGATCGGCCGTAGAGCTTTCTCGGCACCGACAGGGCACGGGCCGGCGAAGGAATGGACTGATGCGAACAACAAAATCCGAGCGCACGCGAGACGAGAGGAGAACGTTATGTCGAAGCGAGTCCTAATCGGCCTGTTCGCCCTGGGCGTGGTCGCGTTTCTGTGGACCGAGGCCAATGCGGGATGTGCGGTCATCGCGGGATTTCAAGTCTGCGCCTCCTGGATAACCGGAGGGAGCCAAGTCGGCCTGGTGAAAACTCAAGGATTCACTCCTGCTCAATTCGCTCAAAGCTGCAACGTCACGACGAACGCGTCGCCGACGGAAGAATTCGTCGCCTCGCAGACCTCCATGCCAGCCTCCATGGTCGACCTCAAGCTCGTTGGCACCGTCGGAACCAATTGCGGCCTCGCCCCAAACAACGAATCCTGTCGCATTCGGGGCGTCGTTTTTTGCGGACCCCCAGACCCTTCGATCACGATGACGCTTCCCCTGACGGCCCTCACGACCGACATCTTCACTTTCGGCTGGCCGGATAACCACGACGACGACAACGACTTCGACCACCCGCGTGCCCGACGTGCCACGACCGTTGGCCCTCTATTCGCCAACGCGCCTACGCCGGGGCAGGATGACGGGTCTGGCGGCACTTTTTCCGGGTTCAGGTTCGAGTTGAGTCGTGCGGAGCAGGACACACTCTGCAACGGCAGGCAGTTTCTAACGTTCCTTGCCCGAGAAGGCTTCTTTGAGGCATGCGTGGGCGTCGAGCCCAACAGGCCCTGCGTCAGGGAACGATGCACCTTCGACGTGAACGGCGTCGGTCCTAACGATCCGCGTCTCGGTCGCTGCCGGGACCTTGACTCCTGAGACGGGAGGAGGCGCTCTTGCGCAGCCTGGGCGCGTGCGCATCGCCCGTTTGGGCCTTGTCCTCGGGGTCGCGCCCGGAATTCCGCCGGTCGACGCTGAAACTCCGCCGACCGACCCACTGGCGGAGGTGAATCGGGAGGCCATCACGGCCAAGGACCTCGAACAGGCCCTCGGGGCGAGGCTCGCCGCCCTCGAGGAGGAGATCTACAGTCTCAAGCGCCAGGGGGTCGAGGCTCTCATCGCGGAGCGACTGCTCGCCCAGGAGGCGGCCAGGCGAGGAGTCTCGGTGGCGTCACTACTGGACGCGGAGGTGACAAGGAAGGTCGAGCCGGTCACTCAGGACGAGGTCGAAGTCGTTTACCAAGCCAACAAGACCGCTGGGCCGGAGACGAGGCTACCATCCGCCAGAACATCCAGGCGCTCCTGCAACGGCAGAAGGCGACCGCTCGGCGGGCGCTCTTCGTGGAATTGCTCCGCATGCAGGCGACGGTTCGGGTTCGTCTCCAGCCTCCCCCGATCTTCCGCGCGGCTGTTTCGATCGACGGTGCGCCGGTCCGCGGTGCGGCCGAGGCACCCGTGACCGTCGTGGAATTCTCCGACTTCCATTACCCCTTCTGCAAGCGAGCCCAGACGACGCTCACGCAGATTCTCGAGCGGTATCCCGGGAAGGTTCGACACGCGTACCGGGATTCCCCAGTCGATGGGCTCCACCCTCAGGCGCGTCAGGCGGCCGAAGCGGCGCGGTGCGCCCACGACCAGGGGAAGTTCTGGGACTATCACGACACGCTTTTCGCCAACACCCCCCGAGCCGCCCCTGCCGACCAGCGACAGTACGCGCGGAGCAAGTCGGGCTCGATGTGCCGACGTTCGAGCGCTGCGTCTCAGCGGGCTCCCACCAGGCCGCGGTGCAACGCGATCTCGAGGAAGGCGCCCGGCTAGGGGTGACGCGACGCCGGCCTTCTTCATCAACGGGCAGCTGCTCTCGGGAGCTCAGCCCCTGGACGCGTTCGCCCGAGTGATCGAGGAGGAACCGGGCGGCCGTAAACCATAGTAGATGCCACAACGCTCGATTTCGCGGAGTGATTCCTGATGCTGCCGACTATTGACAACACGACCTCTTCTCACGATACTGCCGCCGTTCTTTGTGCAAATTCGTCTAAACCATGAAGCTTCCGCGCAGATCCTGGCTCCGCATCAATCCCGCATCCCTGACGCTTGCCGTCCTCCTCCTGGTGGTGCTGCTCTTCCTCTCAGGCGCGCCCATCCTGGACCTGATCGAGTTGAAGGCCTACGACCTCCGGTTCCTCTCTCGCGGCCCTCGACCGCCCTCACCCGCGGTCGTGATGGCGGCGATCGACGAGAAGAGCCTCGATGCGGAAGGGCGGTGGCCCTGGCCCCGGTCCAAGATCGCGGCCCTCGTCGACACGCTCTCGCGACATGGGGCCAGGGTGATCGGATTCGACATCGCCTTCTCGGAGCCGGACGAGAACTCCCAGGTGGCCCTCATCGATCAGCTTGCGCGACGGGTGGATGCGCTGGCCATCAGAGATCGGAGGCTGGCCGCCTTCATCAGCGAGAGCCGGCGACACGCCGACAACGATCGCGCCCTGGCCAACGCCATCAAGAGCTCGTCATCCGCCGTCGTCCTCGGCTATTTCTTCCACATGAGCGAGGCCACCCTCGAGTACCGCCTCGAGCCGAGCGAGATCGACCGGCGCCTGAAGCGCCTCGCTGCCTCAAAGTACCCTTTGATCGCCTACCAGGCGCCGGACACGGGCGCGCTGCCATTCATCCGGGCCTACGCTCCGGAGAGCAACCTCGACGTCTTCAGTGACGTCGCCGCCTCGTCCGGGTACTTCAGTCTGCGCAGTGATCCGGATGGTGTCCTTCGATGGATGCCCCTGGTCATCCAGGCCGGTGAGGACCTCTTCCCTCCGCTCTCGGTCTTGTGCGCTTGGCACTACCTGGGAAGGCCGCGTCTCACGGTGAAGGTCGGCCGCCATGGGGTGGATGGAATCCAGATGGGCGACCGGTTCATCCCCACCGACGAGGGCGGGCAACTGCTCATCAACTACCTCGGTCCCCCGAAGACGTTTCCCCAGGTTTCCGTTACCGACATTCTCCGGGGCAAGGTACCTCGCGGCGCGTTCGAGGATCGAATCGTGCTCGTCGGCGCCACCGCCCTGGGCACCTACGATTTGAGGAACACGCCCTTCAGCCCGTTGTATCCCGGCATCGAGGTTCACGCCTCGGTCATCGACAGTATCCTGACGCAGAGCTTCATGGCGAGACCCGAGTGGTCGAAGCTCTTCGACCTGCTCGCCATCGTCACGCTGAGCGCCCTCGTGGGAACGGCGCTGCCGTGGTTGAGCCCCCTCAGAGGGCTCGGCTTCGCCACGGGCCTGTTCGTCCTCTACATCTTCGCCGCCCGCTGGCTCTTCGTGAACGCACACGTATGGCTCAACGTGGTATACCCTCTGCTCAGCCTCGCGACCACCTATACGGCCCTGACCGCGTACTACTACGTCACCGAGCAGCGGCAACGCAAGAAGGTCAAGGAGACCTTTCGGCAGTACGTGGCCCCGCTGGTGGTCGAAGAGATGCTCAAGGAGCCTCGACGCCTGAAGCTGGGAGGCGAGGAAAAGATCCTGACTGTGCTGTTCAGCGACCTGGAAGGCTTCACCACCTACTCCGAGCGCTATTCGCCACAGGAGATGGCCGAGATGCTCGGCGAATACTACAACCGGGTCACCGAACAGATCTTCCTTTATCAGGGGACGCTCAAGGAGTATGTCGGCGACGAGCTCATGGTCATCTTCGGCGCCCCCTTAGAGGCGCCCGACCATGCCGAGCGGGCGTGCACGGCGGCGCTCGCGATGCGGGAGCAGCGCCTCGCCCTCGCCTCAGAGTGGGCGAACGCCGGCCGCCCGCGCCTCAGAGCCCGCACCGGGATCAATTCAGGCCCGATGCTGGTGGGCAACCTGGGTTCCAAGTACCGGTTTGCCTACGGCGTCCTCGGAGACCAGGTGAACCTAGGCTCCCGCCTGGAAGGGCTGAATAAAGTCTACGGGACAGAGATCCTCGTTGGGGAGAACACGGCCCGTATGGTCGAGGGCGCGTTCTTGCTGCGCGAGGTCGACAAGGTCCGGGTGATCGGAAGAACACAGGCGGTGCGCATCTATGAGCTCCTGGCCAAGCTCGGTACGCCCCTCTCTCTGGAGCAGGACAAGGCGTTGAGGTCTTACGCCGCGGCGCTGGAGGCGTATCGCCAGAAGGTCTGGCGCGAGGCCCTGGCTCTCTTCGGACAGGCCGTGGCGCTGTGGCCGGGTGACAGCCCGGCCCGGACGATGGCCGAACGTTGCGTGATCTATCAGCAGACGCCCCCGCCAGAAGGGTGGGACGGCGTCTTCGAGCAAGCCTTCAAAAAGTAGGAGCGGGTAGTAACATAAGGGCTATGCGCGGCCTTCTCCTCGTCGTCCTGCTCGCCCTCCTGGCGCTCGCCCTCCCCGGCCAACCCGGCTTTCCTCAGTCCGATGAACTGAAGGCTCTGAGACAAGAAATCGACGCCCTCAAGGCGGAGCAGAGCGCCCTGCGTAAGGAGCTTCAGGAGCTCGTGACCTCCCTGCGCGAACGGGGCGGACCCACCACCCGCGACGTGCGGGACCTGACGATCAGCGTCGGCCACAGCCCCTCCCAGGGGAGCGACACCGCCGTGCTCACCCTCGTCGAGTTCTCGGACTACCAGTGCCCCTTCTGCGGAAGGTACGCCCGAGAGACATCCCCGCAGATCCAGCGGGACTACGTCGCCACCGGGAAGCTGAAGTACGTCTTTCGCGACTTTCCCCTCGAGTCTCTGCATCCGGATGCGTTCAAGGCGGCCGAAGCGGCCCACTGCGCGGGTGAGCAGGGAAAGTACTGGGAGATGCACGATCGCCTGTTCGCGAATCAACGCGCCCTCGGAGTGGCCCAGCTGGCGCTCCACGCCCAGGCGCTCGGCTTGGATTCTCAGAAGTTCGGTCAGTGCCTCGAGAGCGGGAAGTACACCGCGGGGATCCGCAAAGATCTCGAGGACGGGCAACAAGCCGGCGTTCGGGGCACGCCGACGTTCTTCCTGGGCGTCAGCGACGCGAAGACTGGTCAGATCAGGGCCGCGAAGATGATCGTCGGGTCCCAGCCGTACGCCCGCTTCAAGGAAGCGATCGAGGCTCTTCTCGCGGCTCCGAAGTAGCGCTCAGCCCTCCAGCCCGCCGGGGTCGATCCCGTGCTCGATGAGCTTCTTCCGGAGCGTGTTCCGGTTGATGCCGAGGATCTGCGCGGCGCGCACCTGGTTGCCGCCCGTCTCGCGGAGCACGGCGCGCAGGAGCGGCTTCTCCA
>Ga0209376_1003695_pt1 | contig 13711 bp, 7 predicted proteins | sample GraSoiAngelo_134_FD_185891 | JGI IMG/M metagenome (GOLD analysis project Ga0209376, IMG submission 185891) | Grasslands soil microbial communities from the Angelo Coastal Reserve, California, USA - 14_0929_05_30cm (SPAdes) (version 2) | ecosystem: Environmental > Terrestrial > Soil > Grasslands ... | reverse complement strand
ACTGTCACGAGACCGTGGAACGAGGACCGGTCGCCGGCATCCCCAGCGTCAAGGCATGCATGATCTGCCACAGTCAGATTGCGACGAGCAAGCCGCTCATCAAAGAGGTGACGTCGTACTCCGACAAGGGAATCGAGATTCCGTGGCAGCGCGTGTACGGCTTCTATCCGGAATCGCACGTCCGCTTCAATCACGCGCCGCACATCCGCGCGAAGGTGGACTGCGCCGCGTGCCACGGCGACGTGGCGAAGATGACGGTCGCCGAGCGCGTCGTCGATCACACCATGGGATTCTGCGTGAACTGCCACAAGCAGAAGAACGCGTCGAACGATTGTCTGACGTGTCATTTCTAGTAGCGCTCGCCTAAAAGGCTCGCGCTACACGTGCAGTTGGTACGCGAGCCTTTCAGGGAGTGCAGTTGTAGCGCGAGCCTTTCAGGCGAGCGTGGGGATCGATGGAGAGACGCGATTTCATCAAGCTGACGGCGGTCACCGGTACGAGCGCGGCGCTCGCGAGCTGCGGCAACCCGGAGCATCAGCTGATCCGCTTCGTTCCCGAGGAAGACATCATTCCCGGGATCGCGGCATGGAAGCCGAGCGTCTGCCCGGTGTGCAGCGCCGGATGCGCCGTCAACGCGCGTGTGATGGACGCCGACATCGAGACCGTTCGAAACGGTCAGCGCGGCGTCGTCCGCATGAACGTCGCGAAGAAGCTCGAAGGGCTGCCGAAGGATCCCATCAGCCGCGGCGGATTGTGCGCGCGCGGGCAGGCGGCGATCCAAATCACGTATCACCCCGATCGCATCGCGCAGCCGCTGAAGCGCGAAGGCGCGCGCGGCACCGGTCAGTTCAAGGCGATCGGTTGGGACGAGGCGATCGCGGAGCTGGTGTCAAAGCTCGACGCGCTCGCAGCGTCGAACGATCAGAAGTCGCTGGCGATCGTCGCGCGTCCGCGGCGGAGCCGCCGATCGGAGCTGCTCGCCGAATTCGCCAGGCGGTTTGGCGGTCCGCCTCCAATCGCGTTCGACCTGTTCGGCGACGATGTGCTGCGGCGAGCGAACGCCATCAGCTTCGGCCACGATCAGCTGCCGACATTCGATCTGGCGCAGGCGCGGTACCTCATCGGCTTCGGCGCCGATTTCCTCGGCACGTGGAACTCGCCGGTCGCGCAGAATGCGGCGTATGGCGAGATGCGTCAGGGTCGTCCGGGCATCCGCGGCAGGTTCGTGCAGGTGGAATCGCGCATGACGACGACGGGCGCGAGCGCGGACGAATGGATTCCGGTGAAGCCGGGGACCGAAGGCGTGCTCGCGCTCGGCCTTGTGCATCTGATGAATCGCGGCCCTGAAAGGACCGCGCCACAGGCAGCTGCAGCGTCGCGAGCAGATGCGGCGCGGCCCTTTCAGGGTGGCGACGATGAGTACACGCCCCAGCGCGTCGAGCAGATCACCGGCGTGCCGGCAAAGCGCGTCGAGCGGATTGCGAAAGAGCTCGCCGAGCTCAGGCCCGCGGTTGCGATCGTCGGCGGTCCGCCGCTCGCGCACACGAATGCGATGTTCACGGCGCTCGCTGTCAATGCGCTGAACACCGCGCTCGGCAGCGTCAACCAGCCCGGCGGAATATTTTTTACGCCGGGCGCGGCGATCCAGGGCCCAGCCCCCAGTCCCCAGACACCGTACACGAGTCTCGGAACGGCGAAGGTGCTTCTCATCGACGACGCGAATCCGGTCTACACGTCGCCGACGGCGTGGAAGGTGAAGGACGCGATCGCGAACATCCCGTTCATCGCGAGCTTCGCCAGCTTCGTCGACGACACGAGCGTGTTCGCGGATCTGATTCTCCCGGATCATTCGTTCCTGGAATCGTGGGTGCAGAGCAGCGCGGAGTCGGGATCGCTCGAAGCGGCGAGCACCGTCGCCGAGCCGGTGATGAAACCGATTCACAACACGCGCGCGACGCCGGAGGTATTGATAGAGGTTGCTGGAAAACTGAAGGCCCCGGTGTCGCTGCCGTGGAAGGACGCGGAGGAACTCGCAAAATCCGCCCAGCCCCCAGCAACCAGCAACCAGCGACCAGCAACCAGCCCCCGGCCCCCAGCCTCCAGCCCCCGTTTTGAGGAGCCGAGATTCGACGGCGACGCGGCGCAGTATCCGTTTCATTTCCTGCCGTATCTGTCGCCGGCGTTCGGCGACGGATCGAGCGCGCACCTGCCGTGGCTGCAGGAGATGCCGGATGCGATGACGTCCGCGATGTGGAGCAGCTGGGTCGAGATGAATCCGCAGACGGCGCAGAAGCTGAAGGTCAGAGACGGCGATCTGGTTGATCTGACCTCGACGCAAGGGACCCTGCGCGTTCCCGCCGTCATCTTCCCGGGCATCGCGCCCGACATCGTCGCCATGCCGGTCGGCCAGGGGCACGAGCATTTCACTCGGTACGCGAGCGGGCGTGGCGCGAACGCGATCAGTCTGATCGCGCCGATCGCCGAACCTGAAACGGGCGCGGTGGCGTGGGCGGCGACGCGAGTGAAGGTGGCGCGTGCCGCAGACGCGAACGGAACCCTGATTCTGTTCGCCGCCGAGATGCGCGAGCGTCCCCACGAGTACAAGGTGAGATGAAACGTGGCCACGAAGAGACGAAAACACGAAGAAGAACAAAATGCGGAACGTTGAGGTTGTAGATGCCGCATAGATGGGGAATGGCCGTCGATCTGGATCGCTGCACCGGATGCGGCGCGTGCGTGACGGCGTGTCACGCCGAGAACAACATCCCGACCGTCGGCGATTCGCAGGCCGCGCGCGGGCGCGCGATGCACTGGATCCGCGTCGAGCGGTACTGGGAAGGCGAGTACCCGGACGTCACGCTGAAGTTCCGCCCTGTGATGTGCCAGCAGTGCGACGCGGCGCCGTGCGAGCCGGTCTGTCCGACGTACGCGAGCCATCACACCGACGAAGGGCTGAACGCGCAGATCTACAACCGCTGCATCGGCACGCGCTACTGCGCCAACGCGTGCCCGTACAACGTCCGCTTCTTCGACTTCTTCCACCCGCAGTGGCCCAAGCCGCTCGACGCGCAGCTCAATCCCGACGTGTCGGTCCGCGAGGTCGGCGTGATGGAGAAGTGCACGTTCTGCGTGCAGCGCATCCACGCCGCCGCGATCGACGCGAAGGCGGCGAACCGTGAATTGAAGGACGGCGAGATTCAGCCGGCCTGCGTCCAGTCGTGCTCGGCGAAGGCGCTCGTGTTCGGCGATCTCAACGATCCCGAGAGCGAGGTCTCGAAGCTCTCGCGGTCCGATCGCGGGCACAAGCTGCTCGACGATCTCGGCACGCTGCCGAAAGTCACCTACCTGAATCGGCCGCAGGCATGAACGAAGCGCTCGCCCAACGCATCAGCGACGATCTCCTGCGTCCCGTCGTGACGACGACGTGGAAATTCTGGCTCCTCGTCGCCGTCCTCGGCAGCATCGTCGCGATGGGGCTCGGGACGTGGTTCTACCAGATGTACATGGGGTTCGGTCTCACCGGCATCAACATGCCGGTGTACTGGGCCTTCTACATCACGAACTTCGTGTTCTGGATCGGCATCAGTCACGCGGGCACGCTCATCTCCGCGATTCTGCGCCTCGTGAACGCAGGGTGGCGCCGGCCGGTGACGCGTTGCGCGGAAGTCATCACGGTATTCGCGCTGATGATCGGCGCGCTGTTCCCGATCATCCATCTCGGACGTCCGTGGCTGTTCTTCTGGCTCGTGCCGTACCCGAGTGAGCGGTTGATCTGGCCGAACTTCCGCTCGCCGCTCGTGTGGGACTTCTTCGCGATCAACACCTATCTCACCGGCAGCCTCCTGTTCCTGCTGCTTCCGATGATTCCGGACTTCGCGCTGGTGCGCGACAAGACGACGGGGTGGCGCAAGAAGCTGTACAGCGTGCTGGCGCTTCGATGGCAGGGCACGACCAAGCAATGGCATCGCCTCGAGTCGGCGATGCAGATCATGGCGATCGCGATCATCCCCGTCGCCGTGTCGGTGCACTCGATCGTGTCGTTCGATTTTTCGATGGCGGTGGTGCCGCTATGGCACTCGACGATCTTCGCGCCGTACTTCGTGACGGGCGCGATCTTCAGCGGCATCGCGGCGCTCATCCTCGCTATGGCGACGCTGCGCAAGGTGCTGCACCTCGAAGAGTACCTGCACCCAGTACATTTTCAGAACCTCGGCAAGCTGCTGTTGATGATGAGCCTGCTGTGGACCTACTTCGTCTTCGCCGAGCGGCTCACGGCGTGGTACGGCAACGAGCCTTCGGAAGTCGAAGCGCTGATCGTCACGCAGAGCGGTTCGTTCGCGCCGCTCTACTGGACGATGGTCGTCTGCAACTTCGTCGTCCCGTTCGTCATCCTGTCGCTCAGAAAACTGCGTACCATCACCGGCTGCGTGATCGCTTCATCGACCGTGCTCGTCGGCATGTGGCTCGAGCGCTTCCTCATCGTGGTGCCGTCGCTCAGCCACAAGTATTTGCCCTATACCTGGGGCCACTATCGGCCGCGGCCGGTCGAGATCATCATCACGATCTCGACGTTCGCGGCGATGATGCTGCTCTACACGCTCTTCGCGAAGCTGGTGCCCATCATCTCGATCTGGGAGCTGAAGGTCGGCGAGCATCCGGTGGCCGCGGGAAAGGCGGCGGAGCTGCGCGAGCACCCGTTGTGGAAGGCGAACCCATGAAGGCGGTTTACGCGCTCTACTCGGATCCGGACGACGTTCAGCGCGCGGTCGACGGGCTGCGCAAGGCTGGCATCGCGGACGACGACATCACTGTCATCTCTTCGGAGCCGATCGAGGAGTACGAGTTCAGCCATCGGCACCGAGCGACGTGGATCCACTGGATCGCGGGCGGCGGCGGCGCCATCGGCCTCGCGCTGGGGACATGGCTGACCAGCTTCACCGAGCGGGCGTGGCCGATCCCGACGGGCAACATGCCGATCGTCGCGTGGTGGCCAAACCTCATCATCATGTTCGAGATGACGATGCTCGGCGCGATCCTCGCGACGGTCATCACGCTGCTCATCACGGCCAGGATCCCGGCGCGCACGCCGAAGATGTATGACCCGGAAGTGACCGACGGGAAGATCCTGGTCGGTGTCGAGAACCCCAATGAAGGATCTGTGTCGGCGATCGAGCGGGCCCTGATGTCGCCCGGCGTCGCACGGTTGAAGACTATTCAGCTGTAAACCCCCTCGACACGACGTATAATCCCCACCCGTTCTACCCTTCGATCACCAGGCAACGGCCGGCGGTCCGCCGGCACGGAGGGACCCGTGAGACCGCGCTCGCTGGATCACTTCCTCAAGGAAGCGCGCGTTCCGTTCACGACGTTTCGCCACGCGCCGGCTTTCACGGCGCAGGAAGAAGCCGCCGTGTCGCACGTGCCGGGACGCTGCTGGGCGAAAACCGTCGTGTGCTTCGCCGACAACGCGCCAATCCTCGCCGTGCTTCCCGCGTACCTGATGGTCGATTTCGAGGCGCTGCGGCAGCTTGCCGGCGCGGGCGTCATCCGGCTCGCGTCCGAGCAGGAGTTCGCCGGCCTCTATCCGGAGTGCGAGCCGGGCGCGATGCCGCCGTTCGGCGATCTGTATCTCCAGCGCGTATTCGTCGATCGCACGCTCGTGGGCGAGTGCGACATGGCGTTCAACGCCGGCACGCACACCGACGCGATTCGAATGCACTACGGCGATTTTGCCGACCTCACGCGTCCGACCGTCGGTTCGTTCGGACGATTCCCGGCGGCGGGCAGCGCCGTCGTCGCCGCGGGCTCGGCCGTGTAAGCGTCGGGCGCCGCACAGCTTGGGTGGGCAGTATGAGATCTGTCAGAGCAGTCATCGGCGGGCGCGAAACCGTGACGGTCGCTCCGCTCGCATCCGTGTTAGAAGCGGCGCAGCTCATGGCGGCGCGTCGAATCGGCGCCGTTCCGGTCGTGGATGGAGACCGCCTTGCCGGCATCTTCACCGAGCGCGACGTCCTCACGCGTGTCGTGGCCGCCGGTCTCGACCCCTCTACCACTACCGTCGCCGACGTCATGTCGATCCAGCTGGTCGTCGCCGAGATCGGCGAACCCTACGACGCCTGCCTGCAGCGGATGCGACAAGCGCGCGTGAGGCACCTCATCGTGCTCAACCAGGGACGCCTGGCCGGCATCGTCTCGCTTCGCGACCTGATGGCCGTCGATCTGGACGAGAAAGACGAAGCGATCACGCTGCTCAACGCGTACGTGCATTACATTCCCGCGGACATTCACGTCAAGGCTCATACGTAATTCACACGCGTGGGGCCCCCACGCGCAGACACGCTCGCGCCGTAGCGCTCGCGTGTATCCAGAACAGAACGTCGCCAAGGGACGCCCGCCCGTCAGCGCCTTCGAGCCGTCCGTCGACGAGCGACAGGTCACAACATGCGGTGCCAGCCACCTCACGCGACCGCAATGCTGCGGTCGCGGACGCGGACAGGCGTTGGAAAGAAGGTTGTGAGACCGCCTTCTGGAAGATTGCTGGTTGCTGGTTGCTCGCCCGTTCAGCGGCCAGCAACTACCAGCAACCGGCAACCAGTTCAAGACACCGCAACCGGCGACGCCGACGATCCCGATTGAGCCGGCGGTGGTGGCGCCGGAGCAGGCGGACGGGCTTTGGGTTCAGCGGCCGGTTTGTGCGCCGCGGCGGCGGGCATGCGCTCCTTCAGCATCTGCTCGGCGTGTGCGAAGAAGTCTTCCTTCGAGATCTTCGCGGCGTCGACGTCGGCAAGCAGCGACCGCTGCGCTTTGTACTCGCGGTTCTCGATGCCGGCCTTGCTCTGGAGCATGCGCCATGCCTTCCGGCGCTCGACGCAGAAGAGCACGAGCTGCCGCGACAGCGCACGATATTCGACGTCGCCCGCGGCGCCCTGAACCTTGATATAGACGCCGAAGTCAGGCACGTACGCGCGGTGGGTTGGGACGAGGTACCGCCGGTAGACGACATCCTGCTGCGTGATGCGCGCCAGCATGTTGTCGAGCGGGATCAGCTTCTGCGCGTCCGTTTCCTTGATCTTCTTCAGGTGGTTTCGGAACCGCGCTTCGCTCGCGCACCAGTGCGCGACGGTATATCGATACGTTTCGGTGCTGTTCTTGAACTTGGTGTCGTACCAGTCGAGATCCATCGACGGGTTGCCCTTGAGATCGAGCGCTTCCTGATATGTTTCGCCGAGCCTCGGGTTGAAGACGAACTCGGGCGCCCCGCGCGAGTCACGGACGCGCTGCGCCTGCGTCAGCGCCATGTCGTCGGGCACGCCATGCTCCGGCTGACACGTGGTGAAGCACTGCAGAAACGCGGTGCCGCGATATTCGATGCCGTCGAGGATCGCCCGGTACAGCTTCGGCGCGTTCGCGATCGACACCTGGGCGACGAACGGCGACCCGTGCCCCGCCAGGAACGTCTCGGCGACGGTCTTCTTCTCGACGTTCTTCCCCTGCGTCGCGGCGCCGAACATGTTCATGTCGTTGCCGCCCAGCATCGGCGTCGAGTCGGAGTTCTGGCCGCCGGTGTTCGAGTACACCTGGGTATCCAGCATCACCGCCTTGACGTTGGGGCGGTTCTGCAGAACGACCTTCGACACGTTCTGGTATCCGATGTCGCCCATGCCGCCGTCGCCGCCGACGACCCACGCCTTCGGCAGCTCCAGCACCTCCTGATCCGTCATCAGCGCATCGCTGAAATGCGTGAACTCGTAGTACTCGCGCGGGGTCATGACGTCGCGCTCGCGATTCATGAGCGAGTCGACCAGCCGCTCGGGGATGACCGATCGCCGCGCGTGATCGACCATGAAGCTTTCGCCCAGCAGCCAGCCGACGGTGACGCCGTCCTGGAAGAGGGAATTCATCCACGGATACGGATGCGGATTGTTGGGCGGCGTCGAACCGTACACCGTGTTGCAGCCGGTATGCGCCGCCATCGCCATCACCGACATGCCGTTGGCGAGCCGGCCGTCGACCGACTGCAGGTTCTTGTGGTTGAACGCTTCCTGACGCATGACGGCCGTGAGCGCGCCGAGGATGTCCTCGTCGGTGAGCGGCCCGTGCCCCGCGATGCGCGCCTTGGTGTCCGTGTCGTCCTCGCCGCCCAGGCCCATCAGGAGATGCGCGACTATCTGACGGAACAGGTCGTACTCTTCCTGACTGCGCGCTTTCAGATCGGCGAGCTTCTGAGCGCCGACCTTTTCAACGTTGTCCGCTTTCGCCCGCAGCCGATCGGCTTTCGCGTGGAAGATCGGCCGCATGTAGGCTTCGGTCACCGCCGCGATGGCGCGCAGAATGCTCTTTTCGCCGCAACCGGCGCAGGCGCCGTCGCCCGACACGAGCGCGTCGTAGTTCCTGCGGACCATCAGCATGTTGCGCAGCGTGGCCGTCTTCGAGTCCTGCGGCCGCGTGTCGTTGTAGAGGCCGAGGTACTTCTGCGGCGTATCGGGCAGCAGGTTCAGGAACGCAGTGCCCGTTTCGTGCTCGGCGTTGACGTCTTCGGTCTCCTGCACCATCCGCAGCGCCTGGTGCTCGCCGCACGCGGTCACACACGCCGCGCACCCTTTGCAGAGGTCGGAGACGAAGATCGAGAAGATGCCGCCGCCGCCCGCGCTCCGCTTCTCCGGCGTCGCGAAGATCGCGTTCGCCTTCTGATACGCCATCGGCACCTTGTCGATGATGTCGAAGAACTGCCGCTTGGCGTCGACGGAGAAGCCGTCGACTTCGTTGGTGACCGTGTGGAGGATCTGCGGCAGCGGTGTGTCGGCGCCGGTCGCAATCGCCTCACGCATCATGGCGCGCGTGCGCGTCTCGATTTCCGGGAGCGAGCGGAGCATCTTGCCGCGCTCGCCCGCATCACGGACGTACCGCATGATCGCCGTGCGCAGGATCGTCTCGAGATCCTGCGAGCAGTTCGGGAGCGCCGTGTCGGGACAGACGGCGATGCACTCCATGCACTGCGTGCAGTTCTCGGCGATGTAGAGCGGTGTCTCGCGGCGGGCGACGTACTTCGACGCCGTGTCGCCGCTGCCCGCTGCCATGACGCCCACCGACGCCAGCGCCGAGGCCGGCTGGTTGTAGCCGAGGCCCGATCGGAATTCGCCGTCGAACGTCGCGACCTGCGTGACCGGCGTCCGCGCCGCCTGACCGTCCGGGATCGGATTCGATCGGCAGCCGCAGCCGTGTCCGTTGCCGTCCTCGACCACCGGAAGGAACGGTTTGCCCCTGAGCGTCGACCGATCCGGCGCCTGCAGCTCGCCGACGCGAATCTCGCGCACGCGCTCGAAGCCCTGCGTCATGACCTCCATGTTGGAGTTGACGACGGACTCGCCGAGCCGCCCGAATTTCTTTACGTACTGCCGGCGCACGACCTCGCGGAACTGGTCCTGCGTGATCCGGAACTCCTCGAGCAGCGGCGACACCGCGAAGAAGGCTCCGAGGAACGCATTGCCCTGCATGCGGAGCTGCAGGTCAGCACGATCGGTGGCGCGGCGCGCGATTTGGAAGCCGGGCAGCGTGAAGACGCGGATGTTCTTGTCGATGATCTGGCGGCGCGCCCAGAGCGGCAGGCGCTCCCACGCCTGTTCGCCTTCTTCCTCGGATTCCCACACGAGGCAGCCGCCTTCCGACATGCCGTCCAGCGGGTTGGTATGCGTGAACGCTTTCGGATCGCAGCACAGCACGACGGTGACGTGGCGGAGATCGCAGTTGACGCGGATGCGTTCGGGTGCGGCCACCATGAAGTAGGAGGTCGGAGCCCCCTTCTTCTCCGAGCCGTACTTCGGGTTGGCGCTGACGTGAATGATTTCCTTCGGGTTGCCGAAGTCGTCGACGACCTTGTCGCGCTCGTAGAGGAGGTCGTTCAAATCGCCGAGGATCGCGCCCAGATTCTTGCCGGTCGTGATCGCGCCCCAGCCGCCGATGGAATGAAACCGTACGGCGATCGCATGTTCGGGCAGCAGCGACGGCGCGTCGTCCGATTTCACTTCGTACGGATGATCGACGCCCAGGACGAAGAACGTCGTGCCTTCGTCGGCGCGCTTGCCGTCCTTGCGTGCCCGCGCGCCGGTGACGAACTCGTACGCGCCGATCACGTGCTCCGGCCTGAAGTCGCGCGAGCCGAGCCCGTAGATGCCGGAGAAGAGCTGCGGCATCTGATCGATCGTGATGGCCGGAAGTCCGTCGCTCGCCGGATGTGCCGGCGTCCGAAGCGCTTTGTTCAGCGCCGTCCGGATATCGCGACCCATTGGATTGTCGCCCGCCATCGCCTCGTCGGTCCGCTCGAGGATGATGACGTTCTTCTTGCCGGCGAGCGCCGCGATCACGGCCGCCTCGGGGAACGGACGGATGACGTTCAGGTGAATCGACCCGAGCTTCGCGCCGCTGCGCGCGCGGAGGTAATCGACCGCTGCTTCGATGTTTTCCGCCGCCGACCCGAGCGACACGAAGACCGTGTCGGCATCGTCGGTCTTGTACTCGGTGACGAGGCCGTAATAGCGGCCCGTCAACCGTCCGAACTCCTCGTACGCGTCCTGAAGGAACGCGAGAATCGGCTCGGTGAAGTTGTTGCGCCGGGCGACGACGCCCTGCATGTAGTGCTCCTGGTTCTGCACCGGACCGAGCAGAACCGGGTTCGTCAGGTCGATCATCCGCGGCACGCGACGCCGCTTCGGGCCGAACAGAATCCGCTGGCTCTCGGTGGGGCAATCGATGATGTCGTCGGGTGCGCCGAGGTATTCGCGGATGAGTGCCGATTCGTGCTTGTAGAAGGTTCGTTCGAGATGCGACGTCAGGAAACCGTCCTGGATGTTCATGCCCGGCGTAAGGCTCAACTCGGTGACCCGCCGCAGGATGAGCGCCTGGTCGGCCGACTGCTGCGCGTCCTTGCCGAAGACCATGATCCAGCCCGTGTCGAGCGCGCCATAGATGTCGTCGTGTCCGCAGTGGACGTTGAGCGCGTGCTTGGTCAGCGCGCGCGCGGCCACTTCGAGCACCATCGTCGAGCACTTGCCCGGCGCATGGTAGTACTGCTCGACGCCGTACACGACGCCTTGCCCCGACGTGTAGTTGACCACGCGATTGCCGCACACCGAGTACGCAATGGCGCCACCCTGCGCCGCGTGCTCCCCCTCGGCCTCCACGGCGATCGTGTTGCGGCCAAAGACGTTCAGCTTGCCTTCCGCGAACGCCTGTTGGTACAGCTCGCCGCCTTCGGTCGACGGCGTGATGGGATAGAAGATGCCGCCGTCCGCAATCCGCGTTTCCGTGTGATAGGAGACTAGCTGGTTGCCGTTGGCAGTAACCCGAATACCCGGATACCGTGGCCTGTCCGTCATGCGACATCCCTCCACGCCTGGAAGGCAGGGAATTTCGAGGACTCGTCGCCTATGAAACGATGAGGGTCTGTATCGCGCGGATTTTACCCCCTTACCGGGAGGGCGGCAACCACTCGACGGTGCCATCGGACGAGTCGGCGTCGCGGCAGAGATCGCGCTGCGGAGCAGCTGGGGCTGCGCCTGCACAAAGAAATGATGTGAGTCGCGCGCCGCTTGGATCCACCGGTGTTACCGTGCACGCTTCCCGAACGGGAGGACCAATGCATACACGTCGAGCGCCGCTCATCGTTGCAGCTCTTTTCGCCGCGACCGCCGTATCGCTCGTCGCTGCACCGCCCGCTACCGTCTGGTGGGGACAGTGGGGACAGAATCCACAGCATCAAGGCACGGTCCCGGTCGTCGGACAGACCGGATCGCGTATCCTCGCGAACGTCGTGTACGACCCTTTCACCGATAAAGAGCAGAACGGTCCGTATGCTGCCGGCGACCTGCTGGTCCACTATCAGACACCGCTCATCAGCGGGAACGACGTGTTCATGGAGTTCAAGACCGGTCAGTTCTCCAACATCAAGAACTGGCAGGTGCAGACATGGGGCGAGCGGAAGTTCTCGTGGGTGAACGGCCAGCTGGTGAAGCAGTGGGAGTTCACCGGCGACTGGAAGCCGGTGCCCTTCTCGCCAGACAAGGACGGTCCCGGCTGGGAGCCGGTGTATCACGGCGCGCTCACGACTGCTGCGCTGTACGTCCCCGGATTCGGCGGCACACTCTTGAAGCTGGATCGCGCGACGGGCGCGGTGCTCGCGCGCATCAATCCGTTCGCCACGATCGATCCGAACACGTACGCAGTCGGCCCGCTCAGTGCCGATAAGTTCGGCAACATCTATTACAACGTGATGCAGCTCGATGGCAGCGCGAAGGATCCGTGGCTCGTCGACGTTCCGCAATCGTGGCTCGTCAAGGTGACGGCGGCTGACGTGCCGAAGGCGGTGGCGTGGTCGACGCTCGTGCCGGGATCTCCCACGGCAACCGATCAGTGCACCTTCCGATACGCGATCGCAGACTTGCCGTGGCCGGTCCTGAACGCCAATGGGACGCCGGCGCCGACGCCGACGATCACGTGTGGTTCGCAGCGGCCGCCGGTCAATACCGCTCCCGCGATCGGTCCCGACGGCACGATCTACGACATCAGCCGCGCATCGCTCGACGACTACTACGGCTACGTCATCGCCATCAACAGGGATCTCACGCCGAAGTGGGTCTCGTCTATGCGCAACCGGTTCCATGACGGCTGCGGGACTCCGTTCCTACCGGCAAGCGGGACGCCCGGTGGCTGCCGTGCGGGCGCACCAGCAAACGTTAGCCCGCCGGACGGCATGCCCGGATCGGGCCGCGTGCTCGACGACTCGACGTCGGCGCCGGTCGTGGCGCCTGACGGCTCCGTCTACTACGGCGCGTACACGCGGTACAACTACGCGCAGGGTCACTTGATGCGCTGGTCGAGCGCCGGCCAGTATCTCGACACCGCAGCGCCGTGGGGCGGGTTCCAGTTCGGATGGGACACGACGCCGGCGATCTTCCCGTTCACGACCGCAACCGGTGCGCAGACGTTCGCCGTGATTACGAAGGAGAACCACTACGGCGACGTCGGCTCGTACTGCAACGACGCCACGATCTGTCCGCCAGATCGCACTGCCACGCATCCGGCATATCCAGAGGAGTACTTCATGTCGTCGCTCACGCCGGATCTGTCGGTGAACTGGCGGTTTCAGAATACGAATCCGTTGAGCTGCACCCGCAACGCGGACGGCACGCTGTCGTGCACGTCCGATCACCCGCGCTTCTTCGAGTGGTGTGTCAACGCGCCGGCGGTCGACGTGAACGGGACAGTGTTCTCGAACAGCGAGGACGGCAACCTGTACGAGATCGATCGCAACGGGAACCTGGTGAATATCGTGTTCACGCAGCTGGCGATCGGCGCCGCCTACACGCCGCTGTCGATTGGTCCCGATGGACGGGTCTACACCCAGAACGACGGGCGCATGTTCGTGATCGGATTCTGAGAGCACAATACAGAGTACCTATACGGGTGGGGCGGGCCTGGCGGCTCGCCCGCCAGTTCAACGGACCGAACTCGATCACGACCGATCAGGACGGCAACGTGTATCTGGCGGAAGTGTTCGACGGGCGCCTGCAGAAGTTCCGCCGAAGCGCGGCGCCGATCCGGCGAAGCTCGTGGCCAGTGCGACCCTTGTGTACGGCGAGGAGCGCCTCCGGAAACTGTTCGGCCCGGTGGACCCCTCGCCGCCAGACCGGATCCGGGCGGTGGGCGAAGGCGACGC
>Ga0209376_1003693_pt1 | contig 13713 bp, 9 predicted proteins | sample GraSoiAngelo_134_FD_185891 | JGI IMG/M metagenome (GOLD analysis project Ga0209376, IMG submission 185891) | Grasslands soil microbial communities from the Angelo Coastal Reserve, California, USA - 14_0929_05_30cm (SPAdes) (version 2) | ecosystem: Environmental > Terrestrial > Soil > Grasslands ... | reverse complement strand
CATCTCGAGAAGCGAGATCGGGTCGGAGGCGCGGACGTCCAGACCCACGATCAAGGCCACGCCGGCCAGCCCCACCACCAGCCCGGACAGCGTCGACAGGCGAAGGTAATCGCGGTTCCCGAGCACGGTGGCGATGACGACGCCGACCAGCGGCACGGCCGAGATCAGAAGCCCCGCCAGCGCGCTCGAGATGTGCTGCTCCGCGCTCGACAGCAGGAGCCACGGCAACGCCACCTCGAAGGCGGCGAAGAGCAGCAGCGGCACCCACTTGCCCCGCACCGAGCCCAGGCCGCCTCGCGACAGCGCGAACGGCAGCAGGATCAGCGCCCCTACGGTCGTGCGGAAGAAGACAAGCGTCGGCGGAGAGAGCTCGCTCACGGCCACGCGGATGAACAGGTAGGGGATGCCCCAGATCACGCACATGGCGACGAACAGGAGAAGGCCGCGGCGGCTCACTAGGTGTCTAACCTAGCGGCCGCGCGCGGTCTTCCGCCCGTCAGGCCTCGATGAAAGTTGTCGCCGTCTCCTTGATCGCGGCCGGGGATTGCGACTGCAGGTAGAAGTACAGGACCGCACCGATGACCAACCACGCCACCACGACCCACGGCGCGTAGCTGGCCGGCGGCGCGAGGGCGACGATGCCTAGGCCGAAGAAGTCGATCCCGAACGACGCGACCAGCACCGGGATGAAGATCAGGATCCCGAGCACGGGCACGATCACGTTCCAGACCACGTTCAGCTCGTCGCGATGCTCGCGCATGTAGAAGACGATGTTGGCGAGGTTGGTGAGGATGTAGATGCACACGATCACCAGCGTCGCCACGGTGCCCAGGAGCGCGAAGGCGAGCAGGGGACCGCCGAGCGCGAAGCCCAGCACGAGGGCGAGGGCGATGCCCAGCGCACCCTGGACGTGGACGGCGACGTAAGGCGTCTTGAATCGCGGGTGCACGTTTGCGAGCGCGCGGGGAAGGATCCCCGCCCGCGCCAGCGAGTAGCCGACGCGAGTCGCCGCGTTGGCGCCGGCGTTGGAGTTGGCGAACGCGCTGTTCACGATCGCGAGCAGGACGAGGATCGCGAACGGCCCCCAGACCGCGGACGCAAGGCCGTCCCACGGGTCCCCGCCGTTGAAGAAGAAGAACCCGTTCTTCGGGTCGGCCGCCTTGTCCGGGCCGAAGTAGACGATGGCGCCGTAGTAGCAGATCAGGTAGAAGACGCCGATCAGCACGCAGGAGAGGATCACCGCGCGCGGGATCGTCCTCTTCGGATCTTTTGCCTCTTCGCCGAGCGGCGCCGAAGCCTCGAATCCGATGAATGCCAGCACTGTGTACACCATGCCGGCGAAGACCGAGCCGAGTCCGCTCGAGTTACCGGTCGAAGGGTTGAAGACGCTCAGGGTGTTGTTGGAGCCGGCGGCGAAGATCAGCGTGATCCCGAGGGCGAGGAAGACGACGATCTCAAATGCGCCGAGCGCAACGCCGGTCTCGGTCGAGATCCGGACCCCGCGGTAGACCAGGACCCATACGCCGATGCCCGCGAGCGCGGCGAGCGGCGCCCACAACCAGGTCGGGGTGCCGAAGTGGGCGTTGAGGTAGGCGCTGATGACGTTGCCGAAGATCAGGTACAGCAGTGGGGCCACGAGCGGCTCGGCGAGCATGAACCCCCAGGCGACGAAAAAGCCGACCGTCGGATGCAGGCCGCGCGCACTGTAGGTGTACAGGCCGCCGGCCGAGGGCAGGTGCCTGGCCAGCTGGCCGATGCTGATGGCGACGAACAGACACGCGACCAATGCCAGCAGGACCGCGAGCGGCGTCGCCCCGCCCGCGTACGTGACCGCAAAGATGATGGAGAACGCCACGGCCGCGGCCGGGGCCATGTGGGTGATCGACTGGAACAGGACGGGCGCCAGGCCGACCGCGTCTCGCTGCAGCCTGGTCGCGGCGCCGGATGTGCTCACTTGCTCCCCCTCCCCGGACAAAGGCCGCCGCACGGCGGCCGATCGGTCGGAGATAACACCTCTCGGCCCGGCCGTCAAGTAAGGTCCGGGCCGCGCCCGTTTCTTGGGTGATGTTCCTGCGCTCGCGAACGACGCGCTGGATGATGTGGATGGCCCTGGCGGCCACGGCCATGTACTTCCTCGACCCTGACCGTGGTGCAGCGCGCCGGCGCGAGCTCCGGGCCAAGATCGAGAGCTACCGCCAGGCTGCGGAGCGACCGAAGCTTCAAACCAGCGTCTGATCAGACAATGGCCGGGTGCCCAAAGCGACCCCGGTCCTCGATCGCCGCGCGCTGAACCGCGCGCTGCTCGCCCGCCAGCTGCTCCTTCACCGCCGCGCCATGACCGCGGCGGCGACCCTCGAGCACCTGGTCGGCATGCAGGCGCAGGCGCCCGACCTGCCCTACGTCGGCCTGTGGTCGCGCATCCGCGATTTCCGCCACGAGGATCTCTCTCGCCTGGTCGAGGGAAGGCAGGCCGTGCGCCTCTCGCTGATGCGCAACACCATCCACCTCGTCACGGCGCGGGACGCGTTCGGCATCAAGCCCCTCTTCATGCGCCTCGGCGAGCGCGGCTTCACCCACGGAAGTCCGTGGGGCCGCGGCCTCCGGGACGCCGACCTGGCGGCGGTCCGTCGCGCCGGCCGCCAGATCATGGGCGAGAGGCCGCACACCATCGCCGAGCTGGCGAAGAAGCTTGCGCTGCGTTTTCCGGGCCAGGACGGCCTCGCCCTCGCCTACGGCGTCCGCTACATGGTGCCGCTCGTCTTCACCACGCCGCGTGGCGCGTGGCGAGGTAAGGGACCGGTCGCGCTGACCACTTTCGACGCGTGGCTCGGCCGGGAGCCCGGCCCCGCCTTCCGCGACGAGGACTTCGTGCTCCGCTACCTCGCCGCCTTCGGCCCGGCCTCGCCCGCCGACATGCGCGCCTGGTCTGGCCTGGGGACGAAGCCGGTCTTCGAGCGCCTACGGCCGAAGCTGTGCGCGTTCCGCGACACGCACGGACGCGAGCTGTTCGACCTTCCAAGGGCGCCGCGGCCTTCGGCCGATGTCGAGGCGCCCGTCCGCCTCCTGCCCGACTACGACAACATCCTGCTGGCGCACGCCGACCGGACCCGCATCCTTCCGCAGGGACGCCACCTCGGCCTGTTCAGCAGCAGCGGGGTCATGAAGGGCTCGGTGCTGGTCGACGGTTTCGTGCGCGGAGCATGGATCCCGGTGACGAGCGGTGAGGGCGTCGCGATGGTCGTCACGCCGTTTGAGAAGGCGCTGCCCAATCCTGATGCGAACCGCGTCGAGGAGGAGAGCCTCCGCCTGCTCGACTTCCTCGCGCCCGGCGCGCGGCACGAGGTCCGCTTTGCGCCGGTGAAGGCCTAGGCCGAAGCGACCGCGGCGGTCGAGACGGCGGCGGGCGCCGGCTGCACCTGCGACAGTACCGCGACCGCCGCCTCCACCACCTGCGGATTCCATTGGGTGCCCGCGCCGCGGCGAAGCTCCTCCATCGCCGACGCCCATGGCTTGGGGCCGCGGTACGCCCGCGCGGTGGTCATCGCGTCCAGCGAGTCGGCGACCGGGATGACCTGGGCGATCAGAAGCAGGCGCCGGCCGACGGTGCCGTTCGGGTAGCCGCGCCCGTCGTAGCGCTCGTGGTGGGTGAGCACCAGGTCAACCACCTTGTGGTAGTCGGAGAGCGGGCGGAGGATGTCGTAGCCGAGGCGCGGGTGGGTCTCCATCACGCGCCGCTCGGCCGGCGTCAGGGCGGCGGGCTTGAGCAGGATCGAGTCCGGGACGCGGATCTTGCCGATGTCGTGCACCTTCGCCGCCAGCTCGAGGAGATCCACCTCAGCCGGGCTGAATCCGAGCTTGCGCGCGATCGCGTGCGTGTAGACGGCGACGCGCTGCGAGTGGTTGAACGTGTAAGGATCGCGGCGGTCGACCTCGTCGGCCATCCGCTCCATCGCGCGCATGGCGTCGCGCCGCATCTCGACCCGCTGCCGCAGCGAGTGGTAGACGAGAGTGGCGGGCACGATCGCAAGCAACGGCAGCCAGGAGAACCGCGCGGAGGCGAAGGCTGCGACCGCGCCGAGCAGGTAGAGGCTCGCGAACTGGACGTAGACGAGCCGTTGGGTGTTGAGGAACAGCGGGAACGGGCTGCGCGAGGTGGCGAGGGCGACCGCAAGCGAGACGAGGAAGATGTTGACCCCATACATCACGACGGCCGCGGCGACCAGGGCGAGCGCGCCCTCGGCGCCGGCCAGCCCCGTGCGGGCGGAGACGCCGGCGGACTGGAGCAGCAGCCCGCCTATAAGGGCCGACAGGTACGCCTGGCCGCCGTTGAAGAGGAGGTTGATCGCGATCGCACGCAGCGGCGGCCGCTCACGCGTGCGCCGGATCTTGCGCACTGCGGCGACGGAGATGTCCAGCGCCTGCAGCGCGCCGACCAGCGCAGCCGCCTGCGCCACCGGGAGCAGCAGCACGGCGGCGAAGAAGACCGCGCTGGCGACGCTGACCTTCACGCTGAGGCTGATGTGAAGGGGGAACTCGAGCGCCAGCAGGCCCGTCGCGGACAGCGACGCCACCAGCCACCAGTCCAGGCCGCCGGCCTGAAGCCGGCCGAGCGTGGTGACGAAGATCGCGAGCGCGACCGCGCCGACGCCCAGCCGGTACAGCTCGGAGCGCCGGCGCGGTGCCATTTCGCCTAGGGCGTGGAGAGGGTGAACCTGAGGTGGACGGACTGGCCGCTCCAGCCGTCGGCCTGGGCATAGACGGTGCCCGAGCCCAACAGGCCGCTGGTCACCATGTCATGCACCTTGTAACGGAGCAGCAGACCGGTCGGCGTGTAGATCTTCATGTCGACCGCCGTCTGGGGATGGCCCGCGGGATCGTAGACGCGGGTCGCCGTGTAGCTCTCCAGGGGCAGCCCGAGGGAGAGGGGCGAGGCCGTCCAGACGCTGTCGTAGACCGGGACGACGTGTCCGCCGGGCGTCACGATCAGGACCAGCGGGTCCCAGTCGCAGTACGTGGCCCAAGCGCCGGCAGACGTGGGCGAGCACAACAGGATCCCTGCCGCCAGTGCGGCGGCCACCACCACCCTCTTCACTTGCTTCCCTACCCTCCAAAAAGCGCTGGATCTAAACCCCAACCCCAGCGGTTCGACAACGCTACTCCGAACCTTTTCGATCGCCTCTTAAGGAACTGTTAAGAGTCGTATGTAGATCAACCGATCGCCTCTTAAGGAACTGTTAAGAGTCGTATGTAGATCAACGGCCCTCACCCGGGGCCAGAACTCCCTCTCCCCGTCAGGGGCCTCACTCCCTCTCCCCCGTCAGGGGGAGAGGGTCGGGGTGAGGGGCGAAAGACCACGGATAGTCGCGACTAACGGAGGGTGGCCCGGCCGGCGGTCCTCTCCATCGGCCCGGGCTGGCGGTGCGGAGGGCGGGCGATGACCTCACGCACCACGTACGTCGGTTCCGAGCGCTGGATCGTCAGCGCGGCGAGAAAGAGCTGGACCCCGATGATCGCCAACCCCACGGCCGCGACGACCAGCAGGTTGGCGTGCACGTGCACGTAAGGCGGCACCACCCTCTGCACGGCCACGACCACCCCGGCCGCGAGGGCGAGCAACCACGCGCCGGCGGCAGCGACCCCCAGCGAGTACACCGGTCGGGGCGAGCCGCCCACCAGCTTGACCGCCACGAGGTCCAGAAGAACCCTCGAGCTGGCGGCCAGCGAGTACTTCGATTTTCCGTACGTGCGCGGCCGGTGGTTGACCGGGAGCTCCGTGATGCGCGCGCCGGCCTCGGCGGCGTAGACCGGCAGCAGCCGGCGCATCTCGCCATCAAGCCTCACGCCTTCGATCACCTCACGTCGAAACGCCTTCAGCGTGCAGCCGAAATCGCTGACGCCGACCCCGGTCAGCCGAGCCATCACGCCGTTCGCGATGCTCGACAAAAGCGCACGCGACCGCGACGCCGCCCTGGCTCGACGCCAGCCGCTGGCGACGTCGTAGCCCTCGTCCATCTTCTCGAGCAGGTGAGGGATGTCGTGCGGGTCGTTCTGCATGTCGCCGTCGAAGAAGACGAGCACCGCGCCCCGGCTGTGATCGATCCCCGCCTGCACCGCGGCCGTCCGGCCGAAGTTGCGGCGAAAGCTGACGACGCGCACACGCTCGTCGCGCGCCGCGATCTGGCCCAGCTTCTCGTTGCTGCCGTCGCGGCTCCCATCGTCGATGTACAGGACCTCGAAAGAGGTGCCGATCGCGTCGAGCACACCCATCAGCTCGCGGTGCAGTGGCTCGACGCTGTCGACCTCGTTGTAGACGAGGACGATGACCGAGACGTGCGGAGTCTCGGTGGCCGCGTGGCGGGCCATCGCCCGGGCGTGGCGGGCCATCGCCCGGATTATGCAGCTAAGCTCCGGACGCGGATGTCAGCCGAGGCACTGCACGTGGAGGGCGTGCGGCCCGACCGGGTCGCGACGGAGGCGTGGTGGGCTTTCCCGGCGGTGCCTTTCTTGGGTGCGGCGGCTTCCTTTGGCTGGATCCTGTACGCCGAGCTCCAGCGCGCCTACGGCATGACCGCGCTCGCCTGGGACCTCGCTTATCAGCAGCAGGTCGTGTGGAACGTCTCGCGCGGCCACGGGTTCTACTCGAGCTTTGCGCGCGCGGATCTCCTCGGCATCCACCTCGAGCCCATCCTCATTCCAGTCGCGGCCGTGGAGAGGCTCTGGCCGAGCCCGATCGTGCTCCTCATCCTCGGCTCCGCCGGTCTGGCCGCGACCGGCCCCGCCGCCTACTTCTTCCTCCGGGCGATGCTGCCCGCCGACCGGCCCGCCTCGCCGTGGCTGGCCGTCGCGCTGGCTGCGCCAATCCCTTTCTGGGCCGCCATCCAGGAGGCGGCCGGCGACTTCTTCCACCCTGAGAACCTGGCCCTCCCCTTCGCCCTGCTCGCGGCCTGGGCGGGCCTGCGTGACCGGCGGATCGCGATGTGGACGCTCTGCGTGCTCAGCCTCGCTTGCAAGGAGGACCAGGTCTACACGCTCGCCGTGCTCGCGCTGTTGATGCGGTCGTACGGAGCGCCCAGCGTGAGCAAGCACTGGCGATTCCTCCTCTACCTCGCCGGCGGATGGTTGCTCGTCGGCACGGGCCTCGTGCAGCCTTACTTCCGCGACTCCGGCTACACGGACCTCTCCTACTACGGCTGGCTCGTCGGCCTGAACCCCGACATGCCGGTCACGCCGCTCGCCGTCCTGTCCGCGGTTGCCCGCCCGGAGGCGCTGCTCATGGTCGCGGGCGTCATCGCCTCGCTCGGGGCCCTGCCGCTCCTGGCGCCGCGGTGGTCGCTCCTGGCGATCCCGCCCTACCTCGCCGCCGTGCTCAGCGAGCACGCGCCCCAGAACCTCCTTCACCTGCACTACGTGTTGCCGCTGCTCTTTCCGCTGCTCGCGGCCGCCGCGGTCGGCGGGCGCTGGTGGCTGCAGCGCCGGCCCTTGTCGCCGGCGCTAGCTCTGTTTCCGATCGCCCCCGCGCTGGTGATCGCCTACCTCACCGGAAGCGTCCCGCCGTCGCTGCGCGCGCCCGACTCCGTCTACACGCGCCCGAACGTGGTGGCCCAGCTGGCGCAGGCGACGGCCGTCATCCCGTCCGACGCCCCCGTCAACGCCGACAGCGCCCTCGATGTGTGGCTCGCAAACCGCCACCAGATCAACGACTTCCCCGACAGGCTCGACGCGAGCAGTTACGTGGTCATCGACCGCCAGGCGTATCTCGGCGGCCCCACCGACGTCTCCAGGCGGCAGCGCGAGCTCGCCGCCCTGGCCTCGAGCGGCCGCAGCTTGATCTACGACGACGGCCGTTTCCAGGTGTGGAGTCCGGTCCCCGACTGACGCAAGAGGGGCCTCGCGTAGGCTTAGTTGTCACCATGGCGGTGGCAACGTCCGTTCGAGAGCGCCTCGACCGGCTTTTTCAGCAGCGGATCGCGATCTTCGACGGGTCGATGGGCGTCATGCTCCAGCACAAGGGCCTGAGCGACGCCCAGTTCCGCGGCGAGCGCTTCCGCAACCACCCCAAGCCGCTGCGCAACAACAGCGACGTGCTCTGCCTCACTCAGCCCGAGCTCGTGACCCAGGTGCACCGCGACTACATCGAGGCCGGCGCCGACATCATCACCACGAACACGTTCACCGCCACGCGCGTCTCCCAGGCCGACTACGGGCTGGAGGACTTCGTCTACGAGATGAACCTCGAGGGCGCGCGTCTGGCGCGTCGGGCCGCCGACCGATACGAGGACAGGTTCGTCGCCGGCTCGTTGGGTCCGACCAACGTCACCCTCTCGCTTTCGCCCCGCGTCGACGACCCCTCCTACCGGGAGGTGACCTTCGACCAGCTGCGTGATGGCTACGCGGAGGCCGTCCGGGCGCTGAAGGAGGGCGGCGTCGACATCCTCCTCATCGAGACGGTGTTCGACACCCTCAACGGCAAGGCCGCGATCGCCGCGGTCAAAGAGGTCGCGCCGGAGATCCCGCTCTTCGTCTCGGTGACGATCGTCGACCGCAGCGGCCGCAACCTCTCGGGCCAGACCGTGGAGGCGTTCTGGACGTCGGTAGAGCACGCGCATCCTTTCGCGGCCGGCGTCAACTGCTCGCTGGGCGCCACCGAGATGCGGCCGTACGTCGAGGCGATGTCACGGATCGCACCCGTCTACGTGATCTGCTACCCCAACGCCGGGCTGCCCAACGCGTTCGGCGGCTACGACGAGCAGCCGCCGACCACGAGCAGCCTGCTCAAGGAGTTCGCCGAGGCCGGGTTCCTCAACGCCGCCGGCGGCTGCTGCGGCACCGGCCCGGAGCACATCCGCCAGATCAAGGCCGCCATCGCCGAGGTCCCGCGCCGCCAGATCCCCGGCCGCATGGCGCGCACACGTTTCAGCGGCCTCGAGCCTTTCGAGATCGGCCCCGACTCGGGCTTCGTGGTCGTCGGCGAGCGCACCAACGTCACCGGCTCGCAGCGCTTCCGGCGCCTGATCGAGTCCGGCGACTACACCGGCGCGGTCCAGGTCGCCCTCGACCAGGTACGTGGCGGCGCCAACCTGCTCGATGTGAACATGGACGCGGACCTCCTCGACTCGGAGAGCGCCATGGTCCGCTTCCTCAACCTGATCGCGACCGAGCCCGAGATCGCCCGCATCCCGGTGATGGTCGACAGCTCCAAGCCGACCGTCCTCGAGGCGGGCCTCAAGTGCCTGCAAGGGAAGGGAGTCGCGAACTCGATCAGCCTGAAAGGAGGCGAAGAGTCGTTCCTCGAGCAGGCGCGGCTGGTGCGGAAGTACGGAGCGGCCGCTGTCGTGATGGCTTTCGACGAGGTTGGCCAGGCGGACACGTTCGAGCGCAAGGTGGATATCTGCAGCCGAGCGTATGACCTCCTCACCGAGAAGGCGGGTTTTGAGCCCGAGGACATCATCTTCGACCCGAACATCCTCCCCATCGCCACCGGAATCGAGGAGCACGCCGCCTACGCAAAGAATTTCATCGACGCGACCCGCGAGATCAAGAAGCGCTTCCCGAGGGTCCACGTTTCCGGCGGGGTGTCCAACCTTTCTTTCTCGTTCCGGGGCAACGACCGCGTGCGCGAAGCGATCCACTCCGCGTTCCTCTACCACGCGATCCGGGCTGGGCTCGACATGGGCATCGTCAACGCGGGCCAGCTCGTCGTCTACGAAGACATCCCCAAGGACCTGCTGGAGATGGTCGAGGACGTCATCTTCGACCGCCGTCCCGACGCGACCGAGCGCCTGGTCGAGTTCGCGAAGTCGGTCTCGGGCGAAGGCTCTAAGCGAGAGGTCGACATGTCGTGGCGCGAAGGCTCGGTCGAGGAGCGCCTCAAGCACGCCGTCCTGCACGGCGAGGTCGAGCACATAGAGAAGGACGCGGAGGAGGCGCGCCTCAAGTTCGGCAAGCCGCTGCTCGTCATCGAGGGTCCGCTCATGGACGGGATGAAGGTCGTCGGCGACCTGTTTGGCGCGGGCAAGATGTTCCTCCCCCAGGTGGTGAAGAGCGCGCGGGCGATGAAGCGCGCCGTCGCCTACCTGGAGCCGTTCATGGAGGCGGAGAAGGAGGCGACCGGGTCGCAGCGCGTCCGCGGCAAGCTGGTGCTCGCGACCGTCAAGGGCGACGTGCACGACATCGGCAAGAACATCGTCGGGGTCGTCCTCGCGTGCAACAACTACGAGGTGCACGACCTCGGCGTGATGGTGCCGGCGGAGAAGATCCTCGACACCGCCATCGAGCTGGGCGCGGACGTGGTCGGGCTGTCTGGGCTGATCACACCATCGCTCGACGAGATGGTGGTCGTGGCCAAGGAGATGACGCGGCGCGACTTCCGCATTCCGCTGCTGATCGGCGGCGCGACGACCTCGAAGCAGCACACCGCGGTGCGCATCGCGCCGGCCTACGACGGCACGACGGTCCACGTGCTCGACGCGTCGCGGGTGATCGGCGTCGTGTCCGACCTGCTGGACGACGGCCGCCGCGATGGGTTCGAGCGAGACAACTTCGCCCTGCAGGAGAAGCTGCGCGCGCAGCACTCGACCTCGCGCCGCCCGCTGCTGTCGCTGGAGGACGCGCGGACGAAACGGCTGCGCCTGCCCTTCGGCGAGCTCCCGGCGCCCCCTTTCACCGGCAGGAAGGTGATCGAACCATCGCTCGCCGAGCTGCGCGAGTACGTCGACTGGACGTTCTTCTTCCACGCCTGGGAGCTGAAAGGGAAGTACCCCGCGATCCTGGACAACCCGTCCCACGGCGCGGCCGCGCGCGAGCTGTTCGGCCACGCCCAGGAGCTGCTGGACGAGATCCAGGCCAACGGCTGGCTGCGCGCGCGCGGCGTCTACGGCTTCTGGCCCGCGGTCGCGGACGGCGACGACATCGCTCTGGCGAACGGCGTGCGGTTCCCGATGCTGCGGCAGCAGGTTGACCACGGCGACGACAAGCCGTACCTGTCGCTGGCGGATTTCATCTCCCCGTCCGGCGACCACCTGGGCGCGTTTGCGGTGACAGCGGGCCTGGGCGTCGACGAGCTGGCGGCGCGTTTCACGGTCGAGCACGACGACTACCGGGCGATCATGGTCAAGGCCCTGGCCGACCGCCTCGCGGAGGCGTTCGCCGAGTACCTGCACGAGCAGGTGCGCCGGTCGTGGTACGAGACCGGCCCCAGGCTGTCGAACGAGGAGCTGATCGGCGAGAAGTACCGCGGCATCCGACCGGCATTCGGCTACCCGGCCTGCCCCGACCACTCCGAGAAGCAGACGCTGTTCGACCTGCTCGACGCGCGCTCGATCGGCATGGAGCTGACCGAGAGCGGGGCGATGACGCCGACCGCGGCGGTCGCGGGGCTTTACTTCGCCCACCCGCAGTCGCGCTACTTCATGGTCGGCAAGGTCGGACGGGACCAGGTCGAGGACTACGCGCGGCGGAAGGGGATGACCGCGGCCGAGGCCGAGCGGTGGCTGCGCCCGAACCTGGCCTACGACGAGTGAGGCATCACTTGATTCGCTAAGCGACCGCCCTTAAGCTTCCCGCACGCGGACCGCCGTCAGGGGAGGGAGGTGAAATGCTTAAGAAGCTTCTCGTGTTGGTAGTTCCGGCCGCCGTTCTCATGGCCCAAGCCTCGCCGGCTTCGGCCGACGCGAGCACCGGGACGCTGTTCGGGATCACCGGATTCGGGCAGAGCGTCCTGTCGACGATCGACCCGGCCAGCGGCGCGGTCACCGACATCGAGGACCTCGCAGGACCCAAGCAGGGCCAGCTGGTCAGCATCACCGGCGACCCGATCGCGCACCGGATCTACGCGATGAGGTCGAACACGGTCTTCATCCCGCCGTCGACCATCCAGGTAACGCAGGAACTGTTGACCATCAACTCCGTCAACGGCGCGTTCACCACGACCGGTCTTGCCTCCCCGCCGGGTGAGATCGTTTTCGACCCGTCGACCGGCACGCTGTTCGGCCTCGGTTTTCAGGGCGTCCTGCAGCTGGACCCGGACACAGGCAAGTCGACCCTGCTCGCACCACTCGCGAGCCGCGCCGACACGAGCTCGCTGGCTGTGGTGCCGGGCGCCAACCGCATCTACGTCGGGCGGTCGTTCTTCTCGTTCGAGACCTTCGACTTCACGCACCAGGTGCTGACCATCGACACCTTGACCGGCGCCACCACCGCGAGCCCGCTCAACCCGGGCCGGCTCGGGTTCTTGATGTACGACCCCTCAGCCGGTCTGCTCCTGGCGGCCGACAACCAGAACCTGTACAGCGTGGACCCAGGAACGGGCGCCCAGATCCCGATCGTCAACTTCAACACCAATCCAGGGGCTCTGCTCTTCTTCGCCGGGGCGGTCGACCCGTCCACCAACACCGTCTACGTGCACCTGAACGTCTTCGATTTCTCCAACCCTCTGGACGAGGTCGTGGCGATCAACGATCTGACGGCCACCATCACGCCCAGCGCGAACCTGACGACGCCCCAGCTCGAATCGATGTACTTCGAGCCGCACGTGACGGTGACCCCCGACGGCACCAAAGCGGACGTGGTTTCGGGTGGCATCACAAAGGCCGGGGTCGTAAAGACACTGTTCTCAGACCTGAGCGACGCTCAGGCGGCCCAGGACAGGGGCCAGTGCAAGACCGCCGCGAACATCTACCAGCAGTTCATCGACGATGTGAACGCGCAGCGAGGCAAGTCGATCCCGGTCGCGACGGCGAGCCGGCTGGTCAGCGAGGCGGAGTATCTGCAGGCGAACTGCCCCTGACGCCTTAAGGGCAGCGTTGTCAAAAGGCCAGGGGCAGAGGATGCTCCCGGCCAATGGCACCTAAGCCCCTGATCCCCCCGCAGCTCACCCACCGACCGTTCACGCTGGATGAGGCCCAAACCCTCGGTCTGAGCAAGGGACACCTACGTGGCGCGACCTGGAGACGCATTGGCCGCGCCACGTACGTCTGGAAGGAGCTTCGCTCCGACCCGATGCTTCAGTTGGAAGCCGCGTCAAGACGCCTGCCTTCCGGCTACGCATTCTCCGGACTGACCGCCGCGTGGCTGCACGGAATCGACGTCGCGCCGTGTACCCGATCGAGGTGACCGTCCCGGTGAACCAGGGGATTTCGTCCCGTGCCGGTATCTCGTTGCGTCGCTCGGCCATCTCAGCGGGAGACATCGTTCGGGTGCGCGGCGTGACTGCGACCTCTTTGGCGCGCACGCTCGCCGACCTGTCCTCCCGCCTCAGCCTGACTGAAGCGGTCGTCGTCACTGACGCAGCTCTACATTCGCGCCGCATCCGACTGGAGCAGCTCCGCGACTGGGCGGAGTCAAACTCTCCACGTCCTGGGATTCGATCACTGAGACGCGTGATCGGCCTGGCCGAGCCGGGCGCCGAATCGCCGATGGAGTCAAGGCTGCGGATGTTGCTGGTGCTCGCGGGGCTCCCGCGACCCGAGCTGCAGGTGCTGATTCGCGACGCAGACGGACGGCCCATCGGCCGACCGGACCTCTACTACCGAGCGCAGCGATTGGGCATCGAATACGACGGTGCCGTCCACCGGACGACTCTTGCCGAAGACAACCGGCGCCAGAACCTCTTGCTGAGTGCGGGTGTTCGTGTGTTGCGCTTCACGGCCGCCGACGTGCTCCATAACCCCGAAGCCGTCGTCAACCAGGTCCGCGCCATGCTCGGCATAGCGCCCC
>Ga0209376_1003686_pt1 | contig 13735 bp, 10 predicted proteins | sample GraSoiAngelo_134_FD_185891 | JGI IMG/M metagenome (GOLD analysis project Ga0209376, IMG submission 185891) | Grasslands soil microbial communities from the Angelo Coastal Reserve, California, USA - 14_0929_05_30cm (SPAdes) (version 2) | ecosystem: Environmental > Terrestrial > Soil > Grasslands ... | reverse complement strand
AGACATCGGCGGTTGGGCGGACGACGCGCAAAGGGGACAGGACGACGGAGGATAGATCGGGACGTTCACCTGGAGCGTGCTGTAGAATCGGTCCCCCATCTTCTCTTCCGTTTGACGGACGAGGTCAGCGACGCCCTTCGCGAAGACCGCGGCGGCGACCGAACGTCCGCCAAGGCGTTCCAGGAATTGAGGCAGACGGAGTCCGACGCAACGCCCCTGAAGGCTCACCCCGTTCAGGGCCAAGGCCCGGGAACCTGGAAGGACCGATCCCTCGACGAGTCGTTCTCCATACCGCCCGCTCGGCAGGTATTCCCAGTACGCGGTCGGTCTCCGGAGGCGTGCCCCGAGGGCCTCGGCCAGGGGCCGGACCGCAGGCTGAGCCGGGGCGAAGATCACATCGACGTCGATCGCGGTGCGGCCGGCCCAGGCCGCCATGTCGTCCGCAATCGCATCGACGAACGCGGGGAGGCGGGTGACCGGCTCGATGGCGAAGAAGCCCTTCGTGTGATTGCCGTCCGCGTCGGCGGGATACAGGAAGTGGCCCGTGTCGTTGAAGGGCCGGGCTCCCCGGAGAATTCGGTCCAGCGTACCGCGGGGGAAGCTCGCCGAAACGAGGCGGATCGGATCCGTGGACATCTGCATGGTCTGAACTCCCATTACGCGGACGGAGATTCCCAGCCTTCTCCTTTGGCTTCGGCATGCGGCGTGGTCTCGGCCCAGCTCAGCACGTACGAGGGGTCGCGGTGGGCGAAGCCGTGCGTCGTGATCCGCATGCTCTCGAAGTACGTGTCGAGCATCACCGCGAGTCGGCCCTGCACTTTCCCTCGGGCGGCGAGGGAGCGCTCGGCGGCCTTGCCTTGCGGGCTGTGCGGCGTCGAGCCGGGATGGAACGTAAAGGACCCTTCTTCGACGACGCCCTCGCGGGCCCCGTAAAAGGGGTTACAGAAGAACATCAGCTCGTCGGAGTCGACGTTGAAATGGGCATACGGCGCAGGGACCTCGAGCGGATGCCATCCCGCCATCACGGGGACGAAGGAGCAGAGGGAGAAGCCGCTGTGGGGCACGTTGCCCGATTGGAACGTCTGATGCATCGGCGGCGCGGTGTGGATCTCGCGCGCAATCCCGTGATGGCTCTTCACGTCGAAAACGAAAGGATAGAGGGCGCCCTCCCAACCGACGAGGTCGAACGGATGATGGCCGAGGGTGATCCGCGTCACCTTCCCGCCGGCGTGCTTCACGTCGACCGGGAACTCGCCGCGCTCATCGCGGTACGCCGGGAGAGTCGGGGTCTCGATCTCCGTCTCGACGACGGGCGACATCAGGGTGGCCTGGCCTTCCTTGTTGAAGTAATGCGGCGCGAAATTGATCGGATACATCGACTCGACTAGGAGGAACCAGGCCTTCGGCGACGTCAGGTCGATCTGGTACGTCGTCCCTTTCGGGATCGCGACGTACACGTTCTTCCGGAATTTCAGGTCGCCGTACTCGGACCGGACCACGCCCTCGCCGTCCTGGACGAAGTACACCTCATGCCGCTCGCCGTTCCGGAAGAAGGTCTCCTTCGGCATCGATTCCGTCGGCTTGGAGATGGAGAGGGTCGTGCGCGTCCCGTGGACGATCGCCTTGCGGCCGCGGATCGCGTCTCCCTCGTGCGGCATGCGCCCGGTGAAGATGTGGTACGGTTGGAGGACGTCGGCATCCGGAGGGAAGTCGGGCGCGAGGGAGAAATCCGCCTTCCGCGGCGGCTTGACCTGTTCCGTCGGATAGGATCGGACGTGGATCTTGCGGGACCAGGCGCCGCTGAAGCCGTAGGAGCCGTGGATCTCCTCGCGGGTGAGGACCTTGGGGATGGCGTAGAACTCCGTGTGAGGGGTCGGCGGGACCGTCCCCTTCTTCACGATCAAGACCATCGAGGCGTCCTCCGATGGCCGTGATATCGGCGTCCCGGCTTAAACCCGCGGCACTTCATCGAGGCACTTGGAGCTGCGCGTATCGGATGCCGCCGCCGGCGAGGAGGACCTCGCGCTGGTGCGGCCGGAGATTCAAGCGGAGACCCACCCGGGTCCCGCGAGTCAGGTCCTCCGCCGTCGCGTCGCCGCGACCTCGGATCGCCGCGAGCATGTTCGCGACCCGCAGCCGGTCCCCTTGTTGGATCGCATCGTATTCCTTCGGGTCGGCGAACGTCACGGGAGGAATTCCCGAGTTCACGAGATTGTCCAGGTGGATGCGGGCGAAGCTCTTCGCGAGGACGAGATGGACGCCGAGGAACATCGGGGCGACCGCGGCGTGTTCGCGCGAGGACCCTTGTCCATAGTTGTCCCCCGCGACGATGAATCCGCCTCCGGCCTTCTTGGCCCTCGCCGGGAACGTCGGATCGACGTACTCGAAGACGTGCTCCGCGATCGCGGGGATGTTCGACCGCAGCGGGAGGATTTTCGCGCCGGCCGGCATGATGTGGTCCGTCGAGATGTTGTCCCCGAGTCGGAGGAGCACCTCGCCTTCGATCGCGTCCTTCGGAGGATTCGCGACGGGCAACGGGGCGATGTTCGGGCCGCGGACGATCTTGACGGAGGCCCGATCTTTCGGCGGCCATTCGAACCCGCTCGTGTCGACGGGATATTTCTCGGGCTCCTTCAACGTCGGCAACTTTCCGAGGTCCCGCGGATCGGCGATCTTGCCCCCGATTGCGGTCGCGGCCGCGGTCTCCGGGCTGCAGAGGTACACGAGGTCGTCCGGCGTCCCGCTGCGGCCCTCGAAGTTCCGGTTGAAGGTGCGGACCGACGGGCCGCGGGTCGGAGGGGCGAAGCCCATGCCGATGCAGGGACCGCAAGCGACCTCGAGTTCGCGGACCCCGGCTTTGATCAGCTTCGTCATGAGTCCGCTCGTGAGCATGAGGAGGAGCGTCTGGCGGGATCCGGGCGAGACGGCCATCGAGATCCCCGCGGCGACCTTCTTGCCGTCGAGGGCATTTGCGACAACGCTCAGGTCCCGGAACGAGGAGTTCACACTGCTCCCAACCGCCACCTGCGCCACCTCAACGCCCGCGACCTCGCGGACCGCCTTGACGTTGTCCGGACTCGAGGGGCAGGCGATGAGCGGCTCCAAGGATCCGAGGTCGATGTCGACGGTCTCGTCGTACTTCGCGTCAGGATCCGGGGCGAGGGCCTTGAAGTCCTTCGCCCTCTCCTGGCCGGCAAGGAACGTCTTCGTCAGGTCGTCCGACGGGAACACGGACGCGGTCGCGCCGAGCTCCGTCCCCATGTTCGCGATCGTGCCGCGCGACGGGACCGTGAGTTCCTTCAGTCCGGGCCCGGTGTATTCGAGGACCTTGTTCAGGGCCCATTTCACATCGAAGCGGCGGAGCAATTCCAAGATCACGTCCTTCGCGCTCACCCACGGCTTGAACGTCCCCGTGAGGCGGACCTTGACGACCGATGGCATCGTGATGCGGTACGGCTCGCCCGCCATCGCGTTCGCGACTTCGAAGCCTCCCGCGCCGATCGCGAGCATGCCGCAGGCCCCCGCGTGCGGCGTGTGGGAGTCGCAGCCGACCATCGTCTCGCCGGGGATGTCGAAGGCCTCCATGTGGGCCCAGTGGCTGATGCCGTTCCCGGGACCGGAGTACAGGGCCCCGTATCGCTGGCAGACGCTCCGCAGGAAGCGATGGTCGTCCGCGTTTTCGTATCCGGTCTGGAGGATGTTGTGGTCCACGTACTGCGTCGCCTGACGGATCGCGACCGAGGCACGGCCCATCTGCTCGAACTCGAGCCAGGCGAGGGTCCCCGTCGCGTCCTGGAGGAGGGCCTGATCCATCCGGAGGGCAATCTCCTCGCCCGGGTCCATTTTCCCGGAGACCAGGTGGTTCCGAATCAGTTTGCGAGTGAGCGATTCCCCCATGGAAGCCCCTTCGGCGTCCGTGAAAACCTCGTGGCCTATCAATCTTCAGTGCGCACGGATCCGCGCCTCGGCTGTGCGATGCAACCTTGAACAAGGTTGACTTGCTCGACGCCCGCACGATCGGGACTCGGCCCGATTCTCTAATATCCCCCTTGCCTTTCGACGCGGACGGAGGGATCCGGACGAAGTATCTCGTCACCGGTGCAACGGGATTCATCGGCGGCCGGATCGCCCGCGCACTGGTCGCCGATGGACACCAGGTCATCGCGATCGCTCGGGATCCGTCGCGGGCCCGAGACCTCCGCGCCCTCGGGGTTCAGGTCCGCCCCGGCGACGTGACGATCGCCGAGTCGGTGTGGGGCCCCATGATGGGAGTCGACGGCGTCTTCCACGTCGCGGGCTGGTACAAGATCGGAGCGGCGGGCCGCGCCGAGGCCGAGAAGATCAACGTCGAAGGGACGCGGAATGTGCTCACCGCGATGAAGGAGCTGCGTATCCGCAAGGGCGTCTACACGAGCACGCTCGCGGTCTTCTCCGATACCCACGGTGCGCTGGTCGACGAAACCGTCCGGCCCGATGGCAAAGGTCCCTGGCTGACGGAGTATGATCGGACGAAATGGGCCGCCCATTACGAGGTCGCGGAGCCCATGATCCGCGAGGGCCTGCCCCTCGTGATCGTCGAACCGGGGGTCAACTACGGTCCCGGGGACACGAGTGAGATCCGGCCGCTCCTCGTCCGATATCTGAGGCGTCGCCTGCGAGCGCTGCCGAAAGAAACGGCCTATTGTTGGGCCCACGTCGACGACACCGCGAGGGGCCATCTCCTCGCGATGGAGAAAGGCGTCCCGGGGGAGACGTACATCCTCGCGGGGCCGCCCCACTCGCTCATCGAAGCGTTCCAGATCGCGGAGCGGATCACCGGCATCCGGGCGCCGCGCCTGAATGTCTCGCCGCGCCTCCTGCGGTTCATGGCCCGGCTCGCTCGCTCGGAACGGCTTCGGGTGGGCGCCGGCGTCACGTACCTCGGGAGCAACGAGAAGGCCCGGCGGGTCCTCGGGTACGAACCGCGGTCTCTCGAGGCGGGGCTCCGCGAGACCCTCGCGTACGAGATGCGGCTCCTCGGGATGGCGGCGCCGAAGAAGGGATGAGAGATCCGGGGAAATCCAAAGAAGTCTTTTCCGAAATCCTGATCTCCGCAGCGAGGTTCATTCTCCTCCGGTTACGTAGACCGTTTCCCCCGTCAGGAAATCATTCTCGATCGCGTAGCCCACGGTGTGCGCGATCTCCTCCGGACGGGCCATCCGGCCAAGGGGCACGCGGCTCACCCGTTCCGCCAAGTTCGGAAGGCCACCGCGGACGATTTCGGTGTCCGTGAGTCCAGGGGCAACGCCGACCACCCGGACTCCATCACAGGCCACCTCAAGTCCGAGCGCCCGGGTCAAACCGATCAGCGCGGACTTCGCAGCCGCATAGGCTACACGTCCTGGGCCAGGCGGTCGGACCGCAACAAACGAGGCGATGTTCACGATCACGCCTCGTTTCCGTTGGATCATCGCGGGAAGCACGTGGCGAATCATGTTGAATGCGCCGAATACATGGACCTGAAAGATGGATTCCCAATCTCGCGGCTCCATGGCCACGACGTTCTTGAGGGCAAAGTTCCCTGCGTTGTTGACGAGGATGTCGACCGGTCCGAGTCGATCGGTCGCGGACCGCACGATGCGTCCGCAGGCAGCGAAATCCGCCACGTCGCCCGCGGCCATCACGGCCCGTTCTCCTCCGATTGCTTTCGCGACCTGCTCCAGCGCCTCGCTCCTCGTCCGCGCGTTCACGACGACCTTCCCGCCCGCCGCTCCCAGCATTACCGCGGTCGCCCGGCCGATGCCTCGGGAGGCCCCCGTCACGATTGCGACCGAATCGCGAATCTCCAATTTCCCGCCTCTGACTCGCCTCACGTATCGGCGTTTGTTCGCCCGGCTCGGAGGACCGGCCGCGTCAAGCAGGTGGCGCCCCCCTCGGCCTTCCGCGAGATCTCGTTTCCCCGATACGTCCGGACCCGGCATCCGGCTTCCTCGAGCCATCGCTGCGTGATCGGATTCCCTTCCAGCATGATGCAATCCCGCGGCGCGACGGCCAGGACATTCGGGGCCATCCGGTCGAACTCGGCGTCGGGGACGTCGATGAAATCGAATCCGTCGGCCTGAAGGCGTTGCCAAAAGGGAACCGGCAAAAGTCGAGGATAGACGACCGCGAGATCGTCGTCCACGAGGCTGATCAATGACATCAGATGAAGGCATGCCGCGGGGCCCGTGTGGAACGGGAGTGGCACCGCTTCGGTCCGGACGCCGAGGGGCTTGAGTAGGGCCTTGAGTTGGCGGAGGCCCTCCGCATTCGTGCGAAAGCCTTGGCCCACCGCGAGCCGGTCATGGTTGATCCAGAGGAGATCCCCACCTTCGGCGGTCGCAGGCGATCGCAACGTGCCGAGGATGGGGACTCCCCGCTTCGTCAGGCTGCCGGCAATCGAGGCCTCCTCTCCGCGGCGGAGATCCTTCCCCATCCGGAGGACGATGGCCCCGCGATCCGTGACGAGGACCGGGTCGTGGACGAAGATCGCGTCCGCGCGGTCCTCTTGCGGCTCCTCGTGGTACCAGACGTCGGCGCCCGAGGCCCGTAACATCTCGACCAGCGCGATGTGCTCCGACCTCGCGGCGATCAAGTCCGGTCGTCCCGCGTATCCCCAGAGCTTCGGGTCGGCGTGGGCGAAGGCCTCATCGGGCCGGCGGACCAGGACCGTCCGAAGAGGATCGACCATGCTCTGGCTTCCGTACGACGCGCCCACCTTGACCTCTAGTCGGGAAGCGCTCGCGGCCCTTTCAAGTTCGCCAAAATCCTCATCGATTTTCGGCGCCGCCCGGTCCGGTCAAGATTCAAGTAGCGCGCAGGACGTCAGCGCGGGCCATGGCCCTCTCGATCGATTCGCGGATCACGCTCAACGATGGAAGGAAGATCCCCGTCCTCGGCCTGGGCGTGTGGCAGGCGGGCGCCGGCAAGGAGACCCGGAAGGCCGTCGCCTCCGCCCTCGAATGCGGCTACCGACTGATCGACACCGCGAAGATGTACGGAAACGAACGAGACGTGGGAGCGGCCGTCCGCGAGAGCGGCATTCCTCGCGACGAGGTCTTCATCACGACGAAACTCTGGAACAGCGACCATGGTTTCGACGCCGCGTTGCGCGCCTTCGAAGGGAGCCGCCGGGAACTCGGACTCGAGTACGTCGACCTCTACCTGATCCATTGGCCCGTCCCTCAAATACGAGGCGAGTCATGGAAAGCGCTCCAGAAGTTGAGGGAGCAAGGCCTCGCCCGTTCCATCGGCGTGAGCAACTACACGATCCCGCACCTCGAGGAGCTGTTGAAATCGTCCCCGCTTCCTCCGGCCGTCAATCAGGTCGAGTTCCATCCGTTCCTGTACCAACGGGAGCTCCTCCAGTTTTGCGAGGGCCGTCGGATCCAGCTCGAAGCGTACAGCCCGCTCACCCGCGGGCGTCGCCTCAAGCATCCCGTCATCAAGGAAATCGCCGCGAAGTACCGCAAGACCCCGGCGCAGGTCCTCATTCGATGGGGACTCCAGCATGGCCTCGTCGAAATCCCGAAGTCGGTTCGCCCGGAGCGGATCCGAGAAAACGCGGACGTCTTCGACTTTGAGATCGGGTCGGCCGACATGGCGCGACTCGACGCGCTCGACGAGCGATCCCACCTCGCGTGGAACCCCGACGATCTCCCGTGAGTCCCGTCGGGCACGAGTGAGGAGCATTTTACCTCGCCGTCGGATGTCCTGCCGTGGTCCGCCCCCGATACGAGCTGCCGGGGAACCTCCGGCCGGCATCGCTCCAGGAGCGGCGGCGTTTCTACGCGCGACGGATGGATTACGATGCCGCCGCCGCGTGGATGTCCCGTCCCGCCGGAGGCCGTGTCTTCGCACTGATCCTCGGAAGGCACTCGGGAATCTACCCGCGGCGATTTCGGCATCTGAAGAATGTGCCCCTCATCATCGACGACGCCGTGGAGGTGCGCGACCTCCGACCGTATCTCCTTCGCTACCTTCCCGAGGGCGTGTACTACGACCGGAACGTGTACGCCCCTCTGGATGAGACACGGAAGGCGCGAATCGATTACGCTCGGGCCTGGAGGAGCCGAGTCTTCCGCGGGCAGGAGTTGGCGTTCGACTTGGATCCGGAGAATGTCGACTGTCCGATCCATGGCGACATCGCCGCGAAAATGGCCCGTCACCAGGGCCTCTCCTTCTGCGATTGGGAATTCGAGGAGATCCGCAGGCAGGCGGCGGAACTGTTCGACGAATTGGCGAGGCGCTGGAGCCGCCTCCGAATCGTGTTCTCGGGCCGCGGGTTCCACGTCCATGTGTTCGACGCCGATGCCTTTCGGCTCTCCCGCAAGGAGCGGGGCGGGATCGCCGCCTCCTTGGCGCGGCGTTATGCGATCGATGAATGGGTCACATCCGGCGAGATGCGACTGATCCGGCTGCCCCTTTCTCTCCATGGGATGGTTTCGCGGATCGTGATCCCGGTGCCGCGACGTCGGCTTGAGTCTTTCTCCTACGACGACCCGCGGGCCGTGCCGAGGTTTTGATCAGCGGCTCACCGCTTCTTCGCCTTTCGTTCCTTACGTCCCGAATAGTACGCCTTCTTCTTGGCCCCTTTCTTGCGGGCCGACTTGCGCTTCTTCGCCGGCATGGGGACCCGCATGGATAGGCGACATTGAACCCTTTGCCTTGATGTCCCGATTGGTACGACAGAGCGGGACCCTCCGGTCGATGTGCCAAAACCTTCGAGTAGGGGAACGGCATTGGGCGGGACTCGTCCGGAGGAGGTACTTTGGCGCAAGGACCCATGTCCGCGTCGCCTGTGCCCGTTTCAGAACCGCCCGTTTCGCCCGCTCCGCGGGCGTCGTCTCGGCGGAAGTGGATCATCGTCGTGATCGTCGTCATCCTCATCGCCTCCGCCGCCGGCGGCGCGTACTTGCTCCTTCGGAGCCAGACTGTCTCCCTGAGGGTCGAGACGACGACCGTTTTCGCCACCGCGACCGAGGCGGTCGCGTTTGATGCGAAGATTACAGGTGGCACCGCGACCGCCGTCAATTGGATCTTCGGCGACGGGACGACGGCGTCGGGGACAAGCACGTCCGCGTCCCATGCCTACGCGACGGGGGGGACCTTTTTCGTCGGAAGCCAGGCGAATCTGAGCGGAGGGTCGAGCGTCAATAACTTCGATGCCCTCTACGTCATGACGGTCGGTCCTCGAAAGGACCTTACCACCCGAGACAGCCTTGGCGTCATCGCCATCAACCGGACGGCCTCGGCGGCGGGAGCTCCCCTCATCGCCGCCGGCAAGTGGATCGCGGCCGTGGGCAGCGTCCAGCAAGCCCCGTCCTACGCCTTCAGTGTTAAAACCACGCCGTCTCTTGGGACGACGCAATGGGACAACTATTCTTGGGCGGTCCAGGCGCTCTCCTTCTCCTATGGCGATGGCGCCGCGCCCCTGATCAACATTTCGGACCAGGCGCTCCGAATCAATCACACCTACGCCTCCGCCGGCATCTACCAGTTGGCCTTGGCGGTCGCGACCCAGAATCAGACGATGAGGACCACCTGCAACATTTCGGGTTGCTCTTCGACGCCTCTAACGAACGTCATGCCGTTTCAGATCCGCACGACCGTGGTCGGCCAGACGATCGCGGTGGGGACGTACAAGCTCCTCACGTACTCGGGGAGCGTCGTCAATCCGGGACTGATCGTCGTCCAGGAGGCCGTGACCGGCAGTTACACGACGCTCGATCCGGGCGCTGACTACGAATCGGTCGGGTTCGAAACGATCGCGAACGTGTACCAGACCCTTCTGTGGTACGACGGGACGAAGTCCGACGCATTCGTGCCCGTCCTCGCGGACAAGATCCCGTCCACGACCGACGGCTCGATCAGCTCGGACCACAAGAACTACACGTTCCACATTCGGCCCGGCGCGAAGTTCGCGGATGGAACCTCCGTCACGCCGTGGGACGTGAAGTACTCCTTCACTCGGACGATGCTCTTCGTCTTCGGAACGCCGGGCACCAGCGGGTGGATTCAGTCCCAATACCTCTTGCCGAGCCTCAGCCCTGCGGACCTGACCTTCGCCAACGTGAACAACGCCGTGTCGGTCGACAACGCAAGCAACACCGTCACCTTCCACCTCACGGCCTCGGTGCCCGCGCTGCTGTGGTTCCAGATCATCGCCGATCCGCTCGGTTCCTCGATCGTGAGCTGGAAATGGCTCGAGGCGAACGGCCCCGCCCTTGCGTGGACCCCGGCCGGTTTCACGGCCTACCAGAAGTACGGCGACCTCGTCAACTATGTCCCTGCCTGGCGGGACAAGACGATGGGCTCCGGGCCGTACACCGTCGACTACGTCGTGCCGGGCGAGTCGGTCGCCATGAAACGGAACCCGAATTTCCAGCCGTTGCCCGGGATTCCCGCACCGACGGTCGAGCGCGTGTTCCTCCAGTACGTGGAATCGCCGTCCACCCGCGAACTCTCCCTGGAATCAGGTCAGGCCGACATCACGACGTACAACCCGAGCAACCGCTTCGACGTGATGCGGCGGATGCAGACGGACGGTCTCGTTCACATCGAGTTCGTGCCGACGCTCAACTTGTTCTGGTGGAACTTCAACATGGAGATTGCGCCCAGCGCCGACAACACGGTGCCCAGGGACTTCTTCGCTGACCTCAACATGCGGAAGGCGTTCTTCTACGCATACGACTTCCAGAACTATCTCGACAACATCGTGGAGAACAAGCACTTCAACGCGAAGTTCGCGGACTCCTTCAACGGGATCATCCCGAACGGGATGGTCGGCTATGAGAACCTCTCGAGCTACAACGTGTTCGACATGGCGCGCGCGCGGCAGTACTACAACACGTCGAAGTTCGTGACGAGCCACGGGGGCCCCGCGAGCGCGTCCTTCACCCTGACGATCGTCGTTCCGACGGCGGACCCGGTGAACTTGGCCGCGGCCCGTTCATGGGGAGACAACCTGCAGAAGCTCGGCCCGACCGGGAACATCGTGATCAACACGCGGACGATGTCGTTCCACGACATCATCGCGGAGATGAACCCGCACGCGAACCGCATGTCCCTTTGGTTCCTCGGCTGGCTGCCCGACTACCCGTACCCGACGGACTACACGTACCCGATGCTCGAGCCGGGCAACAACGCTACGGAGTACGGCGGGACGTACCCGGCCGCGAACGGCTTCAACATCAGCTATCTCGCCTCGCTCGGCGAGACCGCCCAGTCCCGGGCCGCTCAGAACATCTCGGACTGGATCAACGCCACTTTGTCGGAGACGGACATCAATGTCGTCGTCGACCTGTCCCGGAAGGCGCAGCGCGAGGCGATGCTGAATCTGACGATCTACGTGCCCGCCCAGCAGCAGTACAGCTTCTTCGTGTACCGCACGTGGATCCAGGGCATCCCGCTCGAGAGCAACCCGATGCTCGGAGGGACGGACATCCTTTACAACCTACTGGCGAAGTCCGGAACGATCCAAGGTGCCGTCGCGACGTCGAGTTCTGCAGGCCCGGGCACCCAGGGAGGATTCGGCATTACGCCGTTGATTGCGACGCTCGGCCTCCTCGCCGTCCGAAGGCGGGATGAGGAGCCCTAGCGAGTCCGACCTTCCACGATCTGCGCGATTCGCCGCCGGCGCGAGGCGGGCCAGAGGACGCGATAAAGGCGGAGTTCGAGATAGGCGAGCGCGAAGAATCCTGCCGCGAGGAACGGCAAGAGGATGGCGTCCGCGGTCGGAAACGATAGGTGTGCCTGCAAGGCGACGAAGAGGTCCGCGGCCAGGCAGCCGACTACGTACAATCCTCGAACCATGTCGCCGAAGACGTAGGCGACTTCGGGATGCCGGACCGAGAACGTCGCGCGGGAAGAACCGGTCGGCGGTCCTTCGGTGATCCGGACTCGGTCCACGGCGGCGCCTCGTCGGTGGGCCCACCCACAGTGGGCGTGCCCGGGTCGTCATGAGGCGTGACCGACTTAAACCTGCACGAGGAACTGGCCTCTCCGCCGGGAGAGCGCAAAGGATATACAACCGCGCGGGATGGTCGCAATGACCCGATGCGCCTGCTGCTGTTCATCGTGCGTCGACTCCTCCTCTTAATTCCCACTTTGCTCGGCGTCACGTTGATCACGTTCGTCTTGAGCCGCGCCGTCCCCGTCGATCAACTTGTCGAGACCTACCTGAACCTACGAAGCCCGATTCCGAGAGACCAGCAGATCGCCGCGGCCCGCGCCCTCCTCCATCTCGACGATCCGATTCCTGTTCAGTACGTCTACTACCTCGGACTCCTCCTCCGCGGAGACTGGGGCTTCACGAACACGGAACTGTACCATGGGACCGTCACCGCGGCCCTGGTCCTGTTCTTCCCCCCGACGGTCGAGCTCGCGATCGCGGCGACGTTCTTGGCCACCTTCCTCGGCATCCCCCTGGGCACCATCTCCGCAGTCCGAAAGGACCGAATCTCCGATCACGTGACCCGAGTCGTCGCCCTCACCGGGTATTCGATGCCCCTCTTCTGGCTCGCCCTGCTCCTCCAGATTTTCGCGGTCCGGTTCGTCCCGTCGTTGCCAATCAACGGACAGGTGAGTCCGGGCATCTTGAGCGGGCGCGCGTGGTTGGTCGGCACCGGCGTGTTCGAATCGAAACCGACCCACTTCCTCATCCTCGATGCCGCGTTGAACGGAGACGGCGAGATCTTCTGGAACGCGCTCCAACATCTCATCTTGCCGACCCTCGCCCTCACGTACGGATTCCTCGGCGTCATCCTCCGGATGGTCCGTTCCGGGATGGTCGACGCGATGGGACAGGAGTACGTCAAGACGGCGTGGTCGAAGGGCCTCCCGGAGTCCGTCGTGATCCGCAAGCACATCCGGCGCAATGCGCTGCTCCCGGTCACGACCGTCGTCGGCCTCCTGTTCGCGGGACTCCTCGGCGGCGTGGTCCTCGTCGAGGACGTGTTCGTCTGGAACGGAATCGGACGATGGGCGACCGTCGCGATCATCAGCCATGACCTCGCGGCGATCCTCGGTACGACCCTGATCTTCGCCCTGTTCCTCGTGCTCGCGAATCTCGTCGTGGACATCATCTACGCGTACCTGGACCCCAGGATCACGCTGTGAGGAACATGGGAGCCCACGTCGAGGTCCGCCGCGGGATCCGGAGTGCGAGCGGGAGGGCCGAGCTCTGGCGCGGGTTGCGTCGGAGGCTCGACGAGTACTCCCTCACCTTGCGCCTGCTCCTGAAGCGCCCGCTTGCGGCCGCCGGCCTCCTGATCACCCTCCTGTACGTCGGCATCGCGATCGCCGCGTCGTTCCTGCCGGACCGGGACGTCCTCCAGACGAACTTCACGACCGCGTACCCCCAGCCGCCCTGGTGGTGGGGCAACGGGACGCCAGGCTCCTGGTTCGGCACCACCTATCCGGGAATCGATCTCGGCATGGCAATCTTCAAGGCGATCCGCATCGACCTTTACTACTCGAGCATCGTCGTCCTCGGCGGCGCGATCGTCGGCATGCTTGTCGGACTCGTCGCCGGGTACAAAGGCGGCCTCTTCGACGAAGGCCTCATGCGCTCGACGGACGTCGCCTATTCGATTCCGTTCCTCGTCTTCGCGATCGCCGTGGCCTACGTGATCTCCCGGGACTTCACGACGCTGAACCTCTCGCTTCTGATCCTCTGGTGGCCCCCGTACGCGCGGCTCGTCCGCTCGCAGGTCCT
>Ga0209376_1003678_pt1 | contig 13768 bp, 6 predicted proteins | sample GraSoiAngelo_134_FD_185891 | JGI IMG/M metagenome (GOLD analysis project Ga0209376, IMG submission 185891) | Grasslands soil microbial communities from the Angelo Coastal Reserve, California, USA - 14_0929_05_30cm (SPAdes) (version 2) | ecosystem: Environmental > Terrestrial > Soil > Grasslands ... | reverse complement strand
CTCCGCGGAGGAGGCAGTCGAAGGCAAACAGGGTGACCGGGAATTCCTTCGACATTCGCTCGACTTCCGTCTTCCGTCCTCTGCGCCGGCTCACCTCCTGAAACGGGAGGAACTCGCCCGTATTCGGGTCGACCGGCACGGCCTCACCCTCCACGATCACCGCGCGATCCCGGACCGCGTTCCGGAGACCCTCGACGATCTCGGGGAACTGGACCGTGATGTTCTCGAGATGGCGCGAGAAGAGCTCGATCTTGTTCGGAGAGACGTGGGCTTGCACGCGCAGTCCATCGTACTTGTATTCGAGGGCGGCTTTCCCCATTCGCTCGAAGATCGCCTCGAGCGTCTCGAGCCGTTCCGCGAGCATCGCGCGAATCGGACGGAAGAGCTTCAGGTGGATCTCATTGAGGCCATCGATGCCCTTCGATGCGAGGACCCTCGCGACTTCCCCGAGGTCGGACGACACATTGTATGCCCGCTCGACTCGCGCCCGATCGGACTTCGTCGCGAAGGTGGCCGCGAGTGCGTCGACGATCGTCATGTCCGCGACGCCGAGGCGCATCTGTCCGATCACCATGCGGACGATGTACTTCGCTTCCCGCGGGGTCGCGTTGCCCAGCAGTTCCGACAAGAGACGGACCTTCCGCTCCTGACTGCCTTCACCCGATTCCCGAGCGATCGCGTCGAGATGCTGATGGACCTTCGAAACGGTCAGCGGTGTCGATTCCAGTGGCTCTTGCCGCCGCGCGGCAATCGCCTCTTGGGCGACGAGCCCGAGGTCTCCCTTCTCCTTCCAGAGTCGGGCGACGCGCGCGTCATCGAGGCCGGTCGCATGAGCGAGGACCCGCATCACCATCTTCTCCGCGAGTCCCAGCTCGATTCCCGCGTAGTCGGGGTGGATCCGGCCCTGGGTCAAGTAGACCACCTTGTCGAGATCCTCCTTCGGCGTCTCCCGCAGAAGGCCAACGAGGAGTTCGGTCATCTCGAGCCGCTTCGTCGTCGCCTCGATTTTCTCATACACGTCGACGACGCGCGCGAACTGCATCATCGGGCGGAAGCCGCGGACGCATCTTAAGGTTCGCGGGTCCACCGTGACGATCGCCGACATGTTGTTATCCGGAAGACCCGATGACCGGTCGTGGCGTTGCGGGCGTTCGTAACCGGGGGCACGGGCTTCATCGGCCGTCACCTCGTCCGCATGCTCCTCGACGCCGGATGGAGCGTGAAAGTCTTCATCCTCGAATCGGAGCGGAGCCATCTCCCAAAGGATCCCAACTTGGAACCGGTCGTGGGCGACATCACGAAACCCTCGACCCTTCGGGGTGAGATGGACGAAACCGATGCGGTGTTTCATCTCGCGGCCTTGGTCGACTCATGGGTGCGGGACCCGCAGGACTACGTCCGCGTGAACGTCGAGGGGACCGGTCACCTGGTCGACGAATCCCTGCGGGCCGCCGTCCCTCGTTTCCTCTTCACGAGCAGCATGTCCGGAATCGGGGTGACGCCCGGCGTCGTGATGCGGGAGGACAGCCCGCCCGGGAAAGCGTTTGGGCCGTACGAGGCGTCGAAGGCGGTCGCCGAGCGGCTCGTGGCCAAGGCGGTGCGAGAGCGCGGGCTCCCGGCCATCACGCTGATTCCCAGCATCGTCATTGGCCCGGGCGATACGCGCAACACCGGGAAGTTCCTGCTGTCGTACGTAAAAGGTGAATTTCCCGGCACCTTCGCGGAAGGATCGGTCCTGCCGGTCGTCGACTCAGACGATGTCGCCCGCGCCCACCTGCTCGCGTATCACCGCGGCCGAGTGGGGGAACGGTACGTCATCTCCGGGGAGAACGTCCCTTGGGGCGAGTTGTTGCGGATGGCCAGCCTCGCGTCGGGGACCCCGATGCCGTCGCGCCACATCGGCGACCGGACGGTTCGGTTTGCCGCCCGAACCGGCGAGCTCTTCTCTCGAGTCACGCGATCGCCTCCCCGTCTGCCCTCGTGGCTCGCGGACTTCCTTCTGACGGGCGCTTCGATGGACAACGGAAAATCGGTCCGTGAGCTCGGGATGACGTATCGGCCGATTCACGAATCCATTCGCGACTCCATCGCATGGTTCCGGGACGAAGGCTTGTTCGAGGGGCCGCCGCTGCCCACGGAACCGGCGCGCGAAATCCCCGTCCCCGTCGAGAACCCGCGGGTCGGAGCCGAGACCGTGTTCGAGTCGGAACTCCCGGAGACAGGCTCCCGGGATGCGCCACCAAACCGACGGCCGAAGCCGCCGGAGGGTCCCGCTTAGCGGACCCGCTTCACGACCGCGTCGACGATCGCGTAGCTCTCCCCGAGATACGCGTTCGGATCCATTGCCGCTTCGATCTCTTTCTTCGACAAGACTTTCGTCACCTTCAGTTCGGCGAGGAGCGCGTCGCGCAGATGGATCCCTTTCGCCCGCGCCTTCTGGGCGGCGTCGCGGACGAGCTTGTGGGCGTCCTGCCGGCCGAGGCCCTTCCCGACGAGGGCGATCATGACCGCCTCGGCCATCACCTGGCCCTTCGTCGCCTCGAGGTTCTCCTTCATCCGGTCCGGATAGACGCGCAGGGTGCGGAAGACCTCCGCCGTCCGCGCGAGCATCTCGTCGATCAGGACGCACGCATGGGGTAGGATGATCCGCTCCGCCGCGCTGTTCGTCAGGTCGCGTTCGTGCCATAGCGGGACGTTCTCCAGGGCGGGCGTCACGAGAGACCGCACGATCCTCGAGAGGGAGCAGACGTTCTCGGAGGCGACCGGGTTCTCCTTCTGGGCCATCGTCGAGCTCCCGACCTGCTTCTTCGTTTCGAACGCCTCGGCGACCTCGCCGATCTCCGTCCGCTGCAAGTTCCGGACTTCCGTGCAGAACTTCTCCAGGGACGCCGCGAGGTTCGCGAGGACGGCGATGAACTCGGCGTAGCGATCCCGGCCGACGACCTGCGTCGCCGCCTCCTCCATTCCGACGCCCAAGTCGTGCATCACCGCGGGCTGGACGTCGAGGGCGTACGGACCGAACGCGGCCCCCGTGCCGACCGCGCCGGACATCTTGCCGACGACAACCCGGGGCGACGCTTCCCGCAGCCGGTCTCCGTGGCGGGCCGTCTCCGAGGCGAAGACCGCCATCTTGAGTCCGAAGGTGATCGGGACCGCGGCTTGGCCGTGGGTCCGGCCGAGCATCACGGTCCGCTTGTACTTGGACGCCAGGCCGGCCAGGACGCCCGTGAGCTCGCCGATGTCGGCCTCCAGGAGCCGGATCGCCTCGCGGAGCTGGAGCGCCGTCGCGGTATCGAGGATGTCGTTGCTCGTCGCCCCGAGGTGCACGTACTTTCCGGCGTCGCCCTCGCACGCTTCGGTCAGCGCCAGGACGACGGCCATCAGGTCATGCCGCGTCTCCTCCTCGAGTTCTTGGACACGCTTGACGGTGATCCGCTTCGTCGTCGCCTTCCTCGCGATTTCCGCGGCCGCCTCCTCCGGGATCAACCCGACCTTCGCCTCCGCGCGGGCGAGGGCCGCCTCGACGTCCAGGAGGCGCTGCAGCCGGGACTCCTCTTCGAAGAGCCCCTTCATCTTCGGCCGCCCGTAGCGGAAGTCGATCGGGCACAGGAGGGACATGGCCACCCGGCGAGGGCAAAGCCCGGAGGTGTTATGGAGCTTTCTCCCGCGGCCGAATCGTCACGGGGCGACGGGATCTTTGGCCCGACGACGGTGAATGTCGTCCCTTGGCCCAGCACCGACGCGACGTCGATCGTTCCGCCGTGGGCGCTCACGACGCTCTTCGCGAACGCGAGGCCCAGGCGGCCCCGCTCCTTCGGTTTCGTCGTGAAGAACGGCTGGAAGAGTTTTCGAGGACGTCCGCCGGCATGCCCGGCCCGGTGTCGCGGACGAGAATCGCGAGGGCGTCCCTTGCCAAGAAATGAAAAGGGGAGCAAAGGGCGACCGGGTCGCCCTCCGCTCGGTTACTTTCTTCGACCCGTCATCGCCGCGAGCGCCGCGATCACGACGAGCGCGAGGACCGCCACGATGATCGTACTCGTGTCGAGGCCTGCGGTGACCCGCGGTTCGACGGTGCCGACGCGTTGCTCCGCGACGACGGTCGTGCTGCCGCTACTCTCCACATAACCAGGAGCCGTTGCGGTCGCAACGATCCGGAACTGCGTCCGCGGACCGACATCCGCGGTGAACGCGGTCGTGAAGTGACCCGCCGCATCCGTCGAACCGGACGCGGGCGTGACCCTCCCGCCGAGCCCAATGACCTGGAGGCTCACGGCCGCACCGGAGACCGGCGACCCACTGGACGTCACCGCGATGGTGATCGTTGACTGTGCGCCCGACGCGATCGTGACGGCGGACGAACTCACACTGACCGCGAGTGCGCGCGTGTCCGAGGCGACTGTCATCCACGCCGACGTCGTCGCTCCTGCATATCCGAGCTTCGACGCTTGGATGGTCACCTGAACGTCGGTCGCTCCTTGCGCGCTCGGGGCCGTAAGAGGCGTGCTGATGTTGCCCGCGAGATCGGTTGTCCCGCTCGCCACTTGGCTTCCGCCGATCCAGAACGAAACCGCGGCCCCCGACACCGGGGCGCCCTGCGAGTCCGTCACCCTGGCGATCCCGGTCGTGGTCTGACCGGCCGTGACGGCTGTGGGAATCACGGTCAGGGTCGCCGATAGCGGACCGAGCTGGGTCACGTGGAGGTTCTGGTACGTCCAGAAGTTGTTCACGCCGCCGGGCATGCTCACCCAGCCGTCGAAGGATCCCCGCACCGCCGCCTCGATCGCGTTGAAGTGCAACACGGGGACGAAGAATCCTTGGGTCATCGTCCGCAGTTGCGCATCGAACACCGCGGTCGTGCGGGCCGCCGGATCCAACGCGGCGTCCGCGGCCGAGATGTCTGCGTCCAACGTCGAGTCGACAACCCCGAAGACGTTCAAGGTGCCCGAGCTGTGCACGTAGTCCCGCAGGAAGGCTGGATCCAAGGTCGTGTCGAGCGTCGCCGCGAACACGTCGTAGTTGCCGGCGAGGAGGGTGCTTAGGATCGTCGCGCTCGGAACGCTCACGAGGGTCGCGCGGATGCCGAGGCGCGTGAACACGTCGACGGTCGCCTCCTGGATCGTGAAGGTTCGTGCGTTCTCGGTGACCGGGATGCCGACGACGGTCAAGGCGAGGGGCGCCCCATTCGGCCGCTCGCGGAAGCCGTCCCCGTCGCGGTCAAGATAGCCCGCGTTGTCCAAGAGCTGCAGGCTCTGCGTGAGGAGGGCCGTCGACCGCCCGCCGACGATCGTGATCGTCACTTGGTACGTCGGGACGGCCGGGTTGTACCACGGCAGATCCTCCTGGACGACAGGGCTCCGCGAGATGATCGTCGATGGATACAGCTGGCGGTACAGGAGCGGGTTCAGCGTCACGGCCAGGGCGGAGCGCAGGCTCGCATCCGACGTGACCCGGCCCGAGCGCATGTTGAACCCGAACGACAGCTGCGGGAGACCTGGATTCTGGACGATCGTCGCGTCGTTCAGGAGCGTCTTGTTGACTCCGCCGATGTTGATGATCTGGGACGGCTCGTCGACGAGGAGGCCCCAGCCGATGAAGTCCAGGTTCCCGCTTAGGAGCGCCGTCGCGGCGGTCGTCGTGCTGCTGTACACGCTGAACGTGACGGTCTCGAGGTGCGGCGGCCGGAAGTGCGCCGCGTTCGCCGTGAGCGTCCACGAGGTCGACGATGGCGGGGACGTGAGCTTCCACGGTCCGCTTCCGACGGGGCTCGCCGCGCTGCCGGCCTTCACGATCGGCAGGGTGAGGCCTTGTCCGAACAGGAGGCCGCCTCCGGACGCGGACGACAGCGTCACCGTGCTTCCCACGTTGGACGCCGCGAGGTCCGCCGGAACGCGCGCGACCGTCTTGTATTGGTTGTACGAGTACACGACGTCGGCACCCCCGACGGCCGTGCCATCGGTGAACTTCAGGTCCGATCGCAACGTCGCCGTGAGCGTCGTGCCGGAGATCGACCACGAAGCCGCCGCCCAAAGTGTCGGCGTCAGCGTCGCCGGGTCGATCCGAGCGAGGCTGTCGTAGACGAGCGGGATTACCTTCCAGCTGTCCGCGCTCGTCGCCGTGAACGGATTCAAGCTGATCGCGCCGCGCACGGCCACTCGGAGATTGCCGCCATAGAGGCCGGATGCATCCCCGTGAGTGGCCCTCGCCGGGATGGCCGAAGACAACAAGAGGACGAGGACGAGCCCGAGGATCGCCGCGACCGCAAGCTTGCGCATCACAGCTCACCTCCCTCGGGGGGCGGCAGATCCTCTTCGGCGGCGGCCGCCTCCTTCCTCATCTCGTCCATCTTCATGCCCCCTCCTTCGCCACCGCCTCCGCCGCCCCCACGCCCTCTCCGGGCCTGGCCGATCGCGAGGCCCACGAGGAGCGCGATGACGGTGAGCACGGGCAACAGGATCAGGCCGACCGACGCGGTTGATACGCCTTGCGGCACGTACGAGACTGCCTGAGAGGTCGTCGCGGTGTTTCCGGCGGCGTCCGTCGCCTCCACGAAGATCACATTCGAGCCGAAGCTGAGCGCGACACTCGTGGAGTAACGTCCTCCCGTCACGGTAACGGGCTGTCCGTTCACCGTCACGAACGACACGGAGCTCTCGACGCTCCCGCTGACCGTGACGGTCGCCGAGCTGACCTCCGTCGGCAAGGCGTCCATCGTCAGGCTGGGCGGCGTCGTGTCCCGGGTGACCGTGAGGCTGTCGGAACCCTGGTTGCCCGCGGCATCCGTCGCTGTGATCGCAATCGAGTTCGCGCCTTCCGCCAGCGACACGGGGACCTCGAACGAGCCGTCCGCATGGACCATCGCCGGGATGCCCGCGACGGTCACGGAGGATGCTTCGCTCACGACGCCCGACACGACGGTCAGGTCCTTCGACGTCAGGAGACCCGCCGAGCTTCTCAGGAGGGAGATCGCCGGCGCGGTCGCGTCGCTCACGACCGTCAGCGAGGTCGAGGCCGTATTCCCGAGTGCGTCGGTCGCGCTCACGTCGATCGTGTTCGTTCCCGCGATAAGGGTCACGGCCGAGCTGAACGCGCCGGCTCCGTCCACGAAGACGCTAGATCCTCCAATCGACACGGTTGCACCTGGCTCCGTCGTGCCGCTGACCGTCACGGTCGCGGCGGACGTCACGAGGCCCGGCGTCGGCGACGAGATGTCGAGCCGCGGCGCCGTCGTATCGATCGAGAACGACCACGCGGTCGTCGCGAGGTTCCCGGCGAAGTCCCCCGCTTGGACGATCATCGTGTGAGAGCCGTCGCTCAACGGCTCGGTTGGCGTGAAGAGGACGGTCCCGGTCGGATAGCCGACGTTCGTCGAGTGCGGCACGCTGATCGACGCGATCGACGTGATATCGACGCCATCGAGCCAGACATCGATCTTCGTTTGATCGATCTCGCCTCGGTTCTCAAAGGCGCCTGGCTGGTTGTCGTTGATCTGGACGAACATCCCGGGCGTCGAGTCGCTGACCACGCTGCCTTGCGCCGGGAGTTGGCTGCTGAACGACGGCGGCGTGATGTCGTAGCTGTACCGGATCGTGATTTGTTGCGCGAGCGCGAACGGGGCGAAGCCGGGGCTCGCGAACAAGAAGCTTGTCAGCACGCCTTCCGGATGGCTTCCGGGGAAGTCCCAGCTGATATTGAATCCGGATGGCGTGAACGCGGCCACCGTCGTCGAAGGCGCGCCCTGAGACGCGAACGGCGACACCCCGATCTTGTTGACGGTCAGCGTGAGGTCGAACAACCCACCGGACGCGGGCACATCGAACCCGGCTGCGTGAACCCAATAGCAGCCCGCGGCCGGGAACGAGAGCGAGGCCTGTTCCGGATTGTTCGACGTCGCCGCGACGGTCCCGACCGCGTCGTCCGCGACCGTGTAGACGCCGTCGCAGTCGACATCGTAGAAGATGCCGACATCGACGTCGTTCGCGCCGCCGTAGAAGAACAGCGACCACGTGGCTACGATTGTCCCGGCCGGGATTACGGTCTCAACTTTGTTCGGCGCGCCGAACAGGTAAATGATAAACGGGCCACTGACGTAGTCATACTTGTCCACCGGTTGTCCGTCGAAGTGGTTCACCACGATTTCCGTCACGGCCGTTCCCAATCCGTCCTGGAGCGGCACTTGCGAGGTGACCGTGATTGGGGTTGAGCCGGCGAGCTGGTTCGTCGAGATCCGCGCCGTGATCGGGTTCGTCTCCATGATGCCGGCATCCAAGCTGAACGGCTCGCTTCCGGAAACCGAATTGAGGGCCTTGATCTGGATCGCAATCGGCCCGCTCAGTACGTCCGTCTGGAGGAACTCCTTGTTCAGGTACAAGGTGTCGGTCGCACCCAGGATTTCCTTCGTGGTGGCGAGTTCGACCATCGTGCCCGGTCCGTAGGTCGCGCTGTCCGTCCATGCCGCGTCCGGCTGGAGCGTGTAGACCGTGATCTCGCCTTCGGACGGTGCGGAATCGAGGAGGAGGTCGTAGATCAAGCGGCGGTTCGCGGCGGGCGTCGCGGAGAAGTCCGCCCAGAACAGGCGCGAGTCGCCGATCTGCCTCCAGGTACCCGGCAGCTGTCCCTGCGACACGGCGTTGTTGTCGTACAGGTCCGTCGTCGCCACGCCGCCGCCGAACTGCAATGGGAGTCCGGTGGCCGGCACGGTGATCAGCACCGGCACGAGGCTCGACTTGGATCCGTCGTTGACCCAGATGACGCCTTGGTACATTCCCGCCTGCGTCCCCGCGGGGACCGCGAAGTCCACGCTGAACGAAGCGGAGCTGCCCGCGGGCACGAGGAGGGACGAGACCTGCGGGGTCGTCCAGGCCCACGATGCCTTGCCGTAGAACTCCACCGTGACCGGGGTGAGGCCGTGAGCGCCCGCGAAGTCGCGGAACGAAATCCCCAGGCCGTCGTCGACCCGGTCTTTCGGGTCTCGGAGTTGCAAATACGTGTCCGATCCGCCCTCGATACCGAAGCCGAACCGGTTCTGCTCGTACGGTCGGTCGAATCCCGGGGTATCGATCGGGTGGCCGGGGTAGTTGTACCAATCGAACGACTCGATGAACGTATCCGGCGTCCCCGTGAGGAGGTTCGGATCTCGGACGAAGTTGATGCGGATGAAGTCTGCCGCATTCCATCCGGCCGAGATATCCGTTCCGCTCGGGTAACTGGGGTCCTGAGGGTCGACCGCGAGGCCATCCGGGCCGTACAAGCCTGATGGTTTGAGCACCTTCCAGTCGCGCACAAACGGCGCCGCCTGGAAGTCCCAGGTGAACGCAAAGTCAGGAGCGATTTTCGTGTACATCGCGTCGCCGATCGTGACGGTCACGTCCGAGACGCTTGGGTTGTATACCGTGAGGCCGGACGAGGCGGATCCTCCGGATGCCAACACGTTCACGAACGCTGGACGATGGACCCCCCCGAAGGAACCGGGGGTGAGGAAGGGTGGGTCGACGTAGACCCCCGACGCACCGGAGGCGAGCTTCACGGCTGCCGAGGCATTAACCCACCCAGCTCCCTGCTGCAGCACGTCGTACCCGTGGTCGTCTGCTGAAGACATCAGGATTTCTTTCGCCTGGGTGGATGTGGGCCAGGCTCCCGACCTGTCGTGGAACGCTTGGTAGATCAGGCTGACCACGCCGGCGGTCACGGGCGTCGACATCGAGGTCCCGGCCCAGAGGTCCCACGCGCCGAGGCCGTCGCATCCGAAGTCCAGGCACGCGGAATTGAGCGGTCGACCGCCCAGAGCGAACTCGGCGGTGGCATAGACGTCGGGCTCCGGGGTGCCGAGGACTGTTGGTCCCTTGCTTGTGAAGCTCGCAGGTTCTCCATAGGGTCCCGCACCGTGGATGCACGCTCCGAACACGCCGAAGTCGCAGTAGGCCTGACCACCGTCGGCACCCGAAATGAATGGATTGGTCCGGTAGTTCATGTTCGTCCCGCCGCCGACCGTGATCACGCCCGGCGCGGTATTCGGCGGGGTCGAGGTCGAGTATCCGGGACCGTTGTTGCCGGCCGCGAACAGGATCGAGAAGTTCGGCACCTGGTTCGTCGTGAGGTCGTAGAGGTATCGCTCGATGTTTGTGAAGCCGGTCTCCTGAGGCCTCGTGTAGCCCCAGCTGTTGGTTGCGATGTTCGCTTCGTCGCCGGTGCCCGGAACGCCGTCGTAGCCGCGGGACGAGAAGTAGAACAGTTCCGCGACGTCAAGCGATGTCGGCAAGTCGACGCCGACGATCTTCACGTTGGGAGCGGTCCCGTACACATCGAGGAGGCCGCCTGCGTTGCCGACCGGGTTGCCCGCGAGGTCCGTGGACACCCAGGTCCCGTGTTCCTCGCCGAGGGCGAAGGAGCCGTAGAAGGCGACGAGGTCGCCTGGCCCGGGAACGAACAGGTCCCATCCCTGGCGCTGCGCCGTGATGTTCGCGTACGGCACCGGCAGGCCCGCGTTGTACGTGGCGGTGACGCTCGCGCCGGCGGTCGGCGGCGTGTTGAACGTGATGGTTCCCGAGTCGTAGTTGAGGGTCCACGTGTCGAGTTGGTAGATGATGTCGACCGTCTCGCCCACCGGGAAGTTCACGAGCCAGGTGATGCGGCCGGTCGCCGTGTCAAGGGTGTAGTCGACCCCGGCGGTGAGAGGACCGACCGTGCTGCCCGAGAAGTCGTACACGAGAGACACCGGGTAGCCGGCCGAGAGCAGAGTGGCGGTGTCGACCGACGCCAACGTCACGATGTTCAGTCCAGCTGTCAGATCGTAAGTGGTCCCTTGCTCGTTCCCGGTTGCGCTGCTGATCGGCGTCTCGAAGATGTCTTCGGTCGCGCTCGGCCAGTACGTTGATCCCAAGGACAACGTCGCGGTCGCCATGAATGGAAGGCCGAATCCGTTGTATCCGTCGACGTCCGTCTCGATCCAGCCGTGTGCCAATGATGCACTCGTCTCGGTCCCTGTCGCGGCGGGGATGACGACTTCTCCGGAAATGGCGTTCGTCTGCTTCCCGACGAAGTACAGTAGACCGCCGGAGATGTCGTAGAAGCCGTCTGCGTTCAAGTCGACACCGGAAATCGGATCCGCGATGGTCACCGGCTTGTCGTTTGTGAAATTATAGTCGTCGTTCAGGTCCACGTAGACGGTGTCATACACCCCCGCGGTCGTGGGATCGGTAACGAGGATGCCGGGACGCTCGCAGTGAATTCCCTCGAGATACTGGTCCTTGTTCACGCCGAGATGGTACCAGCCGCTCATACTCGGGATGGCCCACGAGTCCGCGGGAGTTCCGACCGTGTACGCGCGGCTGATGCGATTTCCCGCTCCCGGACAGCTCGTCCATGTCGGAGCAACTCGGTTTGTGGCCTGGAGGAATCCGTATGTGAAGCCCGTCGTGTAGGTCAGCGTCCCGGTACCACTGGCTGTCGCCCGGTAACTCGTGTCTGTGAACCAGGTGGCTCCTCCCGCGGAGAAGAAGGCCGGATACGGAGCCCGGTCGAGGTCGCTGGATGCTGTGAACAACGAGAGTTCGTTCCAGAGGGAGAACTGGCTGTGCATGATTGGATACCCGAAGTACGGCGACGCGGGGTTCGAGTCGACCGCCCATCGCCCGACACCGACCGAGGGATTGTACAGGTTCGGGTGCGCGAAATCAGTGCCCCAGTCTTGCACGGCGATGTTGACGCCGTCGCCGGTGGCGATCGGCCATGCATCGGGTGCATGGTGGGACTGGACGATGCCCCAGTCCGCGGGAGAGATGTCACTCGGAGGCGCCGATTGTCGTTGCCGGTAGGCATTCAGCTGTTCCCGGGTCGTGGTGAGATCGAAGTTCGTGAAGTCCGCCGGTGCGGGGCGATTGTTCGCGTCGATGCCGAGGACGCCCGGGAGCTTGGCAATGGTCGAGATGGCCGATGCGGGGACGAGGACCGCGGTCGAGACGATGCCTTGCGCGGTTGCGTGAAGGCGCGTATCCGAGCGGGCCGACTGCCCACGGAACTCTTCCGGGAGCGACTGGACTGCGAGTTTGTCGAGCAAGGGTGCGAGCGAATTCATGTCATCCGTGTAGATGACAACGCTCTGGAGATCTTTCGAGCCTCGAACGGCGATGTCCCTCAACGAAGAATCCAGCTTCATCCGCCACGAGTCCTGCTGCGCGTCAGGATTCGAAAGCGTTGACGGGTTTGCCGAGTTCAAAGGCGACGACGTGACACCTGTCGTGGGCGCGGCGGGCGACTCGATCGCGCGAGCGGAGGCAACGGGTGCCGCCGTCACGAGAACGAGGATGCCTGCCAGAACCATCGCGCCAACGATCAGAAAGCTTAGCGCTCTGCGAGCGGTGGTATTCGACATTCTACTCCCTCTCCCCAACACCGAGGCCCGCAGGGATTCGTTCGAGCGTATAAATAAATTCCCCAGATTACCGAGGCGCTCGGCCCGGCCTCTGAACACCCGCGAGCGAACGCGGAGTTCGGAGTGACTTTTTGTCCCTCAGTCTTGGCGTTTTTCTCCATAGGAACTATTATCTAATGGTTATTATATACTACTGGTAATTCTTATCGATCAAGTGTGATTCGAAGACCGTCCTAACGGGCTCGTCTAACCAAGCCCGAGCGGTGCCTCAGAGGCGCTCGAGGTTTCTGCCGCGGCGTAACCCCTCGGGGGCCAAGAAGTCGGCGAGCGCGTAACCGGCCACGCAGCCGACGAGGTGGAGGGGGATCAGGAAGAGCGAGACGAAGATGATTACCGCGCGGGCAGAGTCCGAAGGACCGAGGGCCTCGAGACCCGGCACGACCCCCGCGAAGACCGGGGCGTACACCGAGATGAGGACGATGACAATGGCGATGGACGATGCCACGAAGCCCGCGAGGACGAGGTATTGGGGCTCCGCGTCTCGAAGTCGCAAGCCGATGGCGATTCCCGGGGCCAGCGCGACGAAGATGATGGTCCCTCCAACGTCCAAGCTCAGCAACAGCCCGTAGTCGGCGAAGTTCGCGACGGCGACGAGCGTCCCCATCGAGAAGCCGGCCAGGACGACGAACACCCCTTCGATGAGGACTCGCCGAACGACCTCACGATCCATACGGCACGATGCCTCCTGAGGTGGCGAACTCGATCCCAAGGACGCGCTCGACGATCGACGTGCCATGCACGCGGTAGACGAGCGCCGCGTCGATGATCGGGAAGTACCGTCCTCCGAAGGTGAGGTTCAACCGCGCGAGTTGGGTCGGCTGCGTCGCGCCGAAGACCGTCGCGTTCCCCCAAACGCTCGCGGTGCTGTGCGGACCCACGACGTAACCGATGCCCGGAGGGAAGAAGCCTCCCGGGACGACGAAGAGCGAAGCTCCCTTCTCTGCGAACGAACGCGTGTCCGTCAGGTTGTCCATGTAGAACCGGTACGAGATGTGCATGATGTCGATCGCGATGCCCGAGGGATTCCGGAGGAAGAACAACACGCCGACGGTCACGTTCTGGTCCGGCGACGTGACCGCCGGGATCGTCACGTTCCGGTAGCCGACGTTGCCGCCGATCTGCATGCGCGCGTCGCTCGCGGCAATGTATCGGTCCAAGAAGTTCACCCAGACGATCGCGCCGATGATGGCGAGGACGGCGAGGAAGACGGCCGCGACCTTCGCGAACCACGTCATGCCGGCGGTCCTCCGCCGGACATCGTCGCAGCGGCCGGAGGCGCACCCGAAGACAATCCGACCTCTCCGGCGAAGTGGCATTCCGCGAAGTGGCCCGGCACGATTT
>Ga0209376_1003676_pt1 | contig 13769 bp, 13 predicted proteins | sample GraSoiAngelo_134_FD_185891 | JGI IMG/M metagenome (GOLD analysis project Ga0209376, IMG submission 185891) | Grasslands soil microbial communities from the Angelo Coastal Reserve, California, USA - 14_0929_05_30cm (SPAdes) (version 2) | ecosystem: Environmental > Terrestrial > Soil > Grasslands ... | reverse complement strand
CCGGAAGGCGGACGGCAAATTGGAGATCCGAGAGGGAACGCCGTGTGCCTTCGTGCCGCTCGTGGGGGTGCGGGCCTGGCCGGTCTAGCTCACGCGCCCGGCGCCGGATGGCCCCACGCTTCGTCGGGGAGCGAGTTGTAGACCGGCTCCTCGGGAGGGGCCTGCTCGTCCACCAGAATGCGGTCGAGATCGGCTTCGTTCAGGGACCAGTAGAAGATCCGCCAGTTTCGGCCGTCCAGCAAGGGGACAGTCTCCCAGAAGCTCTGGAGCAAGCCGGCGTCGTGGAGCGCGTAGAAGACTTTCCGGTCGTCCGGATGGATCGCGTTGTCGATGATCACGCTCCGGAAACCGAAGTAACTCATCACCGTGCGCGACTCCGCAAGGGCCTCCGCCTCGGTTCCGCCAAGGCGTTTCGCAATGGCCTGCGCAAGCTTCTGGACTGTGATCATTGATCCTCCACGTTCTCAGGTAATAATTGGGCCCCCGTTATCCTTATAGGTTTGCCGGAAAGGCCCGCGGACCCCGCAAGAACGTCCATTCGAATGAAGGGGCCGTGTTACGCTTATCGAGAGTGAATTTGGCAGAAAACCCTTTAAGCCGTGCCGGGGAACTGATTCCCTGAGCGGGGCATTCCATGAAGCGGAAGTCCGGCAAGCCAATCGTCGACCTGGAGAAGAAACCCTCGGTCGTTCACTTCAACGTCGGGTCCGGTTACCTCACGTATCTCGAGCAAGACGCCCCCGAAGCCGCCCCTCGCGTGAAGAGCGTCGTGATTGCGAGAGAGACCGCCTAGACCGGATGTTGCAACAGGACGACAACGTCGCGTACCGGCACGACCTTTCCGTCCGAGTTGTGGCACCTCAGAATTCGCGCGGCGTGCGCCGTTGATTCGTGATCGGCATTATGTCGACTCGGCGGTGGATGGGCGTGGATCGAGTGGGTTGCGGACTACCCGATGTTTGGAACCTCGGGCTCTACCGGGGCTTCTTCGAGCGCCTCGGTGGGACTCCCGGGTACCCACCGCCATTCACAGACATTCCCCCCCCGGGTGGCTGAAGCGATCACCTCAGGTCGAGCCAGCTAGCGCGGCAATATACAAGCCGAGTCCCAGGCCGACTCCGCCGAGGACGATTGACACGACCACCAGCCATTGCCAACGGCCTAGCGCGCTGACTGTCCAAGGGGTCAGGAGAAGCGCGACACCGCCCATTACCTGAGACCAAAGGACCAAGCCTGGATAAAGGCTGGAATCAAAGACAGCGATCCTGAAGAGCGCGGCCATTATGACTAGACCAGCAATGGAAGCCGCGGCTCCAAAGCCGAACTGTCCAAGAATCAAAGCACTTCGATTTCTCATCTGACACCTCAATCGAGGGCGCGTCATATCATTCTGTTGCCTGTATCGGAGCAGAAAGACTTGCTCGCGAAAGCGTGGCATCACTCGACTCATGTCATCTCATGCAAGGGTGTCAGGACAAACGCTGGGCAGTCCGCCTGTAGAGAACAGGAAAGAAGATTCTGAACCCCGGGAAGGATGGACCGAGTGGGATTTGAACCCACGGCTTCCGCCTTGCGAAGGCGGCGATCTTCCGCTGATCTATCGGCCCAGCCGGACGATGACAAATCCCGGCGCACGAAATAGGTTTCGATGCTTACGTTCTCGTGGCTCGCGCGACCGTTTCGATTCGGCGGGTAAAGGGCTTAATAGCGCGGCTCCCGTGGCCGCGATTGCGACCTCATGGTCCTCCGATTGTACAACACCCGGACGAGAAAGAAGGAGCCGTTTGCACCTCTCACGCCCGGCATCGTCAAGATGTACGTCTGCGGCCCGACGACGTACGATTACAGCCACCTCGGCCACGCCCGGTCGTACATCGATTTCGACACGGCGCGCCGGTATCTCGAGTTCCTGGGACACCGCGTCACGTACGTCCAGAACTTCACGGACATCGAGGAGGTGATCATCCGACGGGCGAAAGAGGCCGGGCAGGCCCCCCTCGCGTACGCGCAGTATTACATCGATTCGTTCCTGGACGACATGCGCGCCCTGAACGTGCGGCGAGCGGATCACATGCCGAAGGTGAGCGAGCATATCCCGGAGATCACGGCCCTGATCGCCCGGCTCGTCGATCGCGGTTACGCCTATTCGGTGGACGGGGAGGTCTACTTCCGGACGAGGAAGGCGAAGCATTCGTTCGGGATCCTGTCGCACCAGAAGTTCGAGGACATCGTGGTCGAGGGGCCGGCCGCCGCAAGCCCGAAGGAAGATCCGCTCGACTTCGCCCTCTGGAAGCGGTCGAAGGGAGACGAGCCCTCGTGGCCGAGCCCTTGGGGCGACGGTCGCCCCGGCTGGCATGTGGAGTGCAACGCGATGGCGTACAAGTATCTCGGAGCGCCGCTCGACATCCACGGAGGCGGCGTCGACCTGAAGTTCCCGCACCACGAGAGCGAGGCGATGATCTGCGAGGGCGCCTGGGGCGTCGAGTGGGCCCGGACCTGGATGCACAACGGGTTCGTCACCCTCGAGCGGGAGAAGATGTCGAAGAGCCTCGGGAACTTCGTGACGATCCGCGAGGTCCTCCGCGACTACCCCGGAGAAGTGGTCCGTCTCTGTTTGCTGAAAGCCCCGTACCGCGAAGACGTCGAGTACGATGCGGAATGCTTCGCGCGGACGCGGAAGGAGTACGATGCGATGCGGGCGGCCATCGAGTCCGCGCGGACCGCGACCGGCCCCGGGACCGCCGGAAAAGTCGCGGCCTTGGTCGAGCGAACGAGGGACGGTTTCTTCCGAGCGATGGATGACGACATCAACACGCGCGACGCGATCTATCGGCTCCAGCAGCTCACGGAGGCCGTCGCCGAGGTGCGCGGCATGTCGGGGGCCGAAGGCCGGGCCGTCGTCGACGTGTATCGGGAGTGCGGCGAGATCCTCGGGCTCTTCCCGACCTTGCATTGAAGGCTGAATCGACGCCGACTCGGGCGCGGCGGGAGGCGAACGGCGGAAGTCTTATGTGAAAGCCCCGCATGGACGCATCTCTCTCCAAGGGAATCGATGGCGGAGTTCAAGGCGGTCATCGCCGACCCGAAGACCGGGAAGGCGTACAAGAAGGACATCACGGGTCACTACGCGAACGCGCTCATCGGCAAGAAGATCGGGGAGGACCTCGACGGCCTGTACGTCGGCCTGCCTGGGTATAAGCTTCAGATCACCGGAGGGAGCGACAAAGACGGATTTCCGATGCGGACCGACCTGCCCGGGCCGCGACGGAAGCGCCTCCTCCTGAGCGGCGGCGTCGGCTTCCATCCCGTCCGACCCGGGATGCGCAAGAAGAAGACGGTCCGCGGAAACACGGTGTCGCCCGACATCCTTCAGTTGAACCTGAAGATCGTCGTGCGTGGACCGAAGTCGATCGAGGACGCGTGGCAGGAGCAGGCGCGATGAAGGTCCCGGGCCAGCCGGAGGTCAACATCGGCGTCGTCGGTCACGTCGACCACGGGAAGTCGACCCTCACGGAACGTCTCACCGGAGAGCGGACGGACCGCCACAGCGAGGAGATCAAGCGGGGCATCTCGATCCGCCTCGGCTACGCGGACATGGCGATCTACAAGTGTCCGAAGGACACCGAGCCCGCCGCGTATCAGAACACCGAGATCTGCAAGACGCACAACGTGAAAGGCGAGTTGCAGCGGATCGTGTCGTTCGTCGATTCGCCGGGCCACGAGACGCTCATGGCGACGATGCTCAGCGGCGCAGCGATCATGGATGGGGCCCTGCTCGTGATCGCGGCGAACGAGGACTGCCCTCAGCCGCAGACGAAAGAGCACCTCATGGCGCTCGGCATCATCGGCGTCGACAAGATCGTGATCGTTCAAAACAAGATCGACATCGTCGACCCGAAGCAAGCGGCCGAGAACTATCGGCAGATCCAGGCGTTCATCAAGGGGACCGTCGCGGAGGGCGCGCCGATCGTCCCGGTGTCCGCGCACCATGACGTGAACCTGGACGCCCTCCTCATGATGATCCAGAAAGTTATCCCGACGCCGCCACACGACGAAACGAAGAGGGCGAAGATGTATGTCGCGCGGTCGTTCGATGTGAACCAACCGGGCATCCCGCCCGAGAAGATCGTCGGGGGCGTGCTCGGCGGGAGCGTGATGCAAGGCCGCATGAAGGTCGGGGAGGAGATCGAGATCTCCCCCGGGCGCCAGGTGACGCTCGGCAACAAGACGGAGTGGAAGAACATCACGACGACGATCCGGTCCCTTCACACGGGCGGGTCCGCACGCAAAGAGGTCCGGCCGGGCGGACTCATCGCGATCGGGACGAATTTGGATCCGGTGCTCACAAAGGCGGACGGCCTCGTCGGTCGGGTGGTCGGGCCCCCGGCGAGCCTCCCGGAAATCCTGATGAAGATGACCGTCGAGGTCAACCTGCTGGAGCGGGTCGTCGGGGTTCCGGAGGAGCTCAAGGTCGAGGGCATCAAGACCTCGGAGCCGCTCATGGTGTCCGTCGGCACGGCGACGACCGTGGGCGTCGTGACGTCCGCGCGCGAAAACCGGGCGGACATGGCCCTCAAGATCCCCGTGGTCGCGGAACCAGGACAGCGGGTCGCCGTCTCGCGGCGGATCGGCGGGAAGTGGCGCCTGATCGGCTATGGCGTCCTCAAGTGAGTCGACGAAACTGCTCCGGTCCGTCGCGGCGTCCGCAACCCTACGTTAGCATGCTCACGAAGAGCTCGTCGAGATGCCCGCGAAGCCCATCGCCTCGCCCAGCCGCGACCGGGAGCCCGGAATCGCGACCCGGACCTCCGTCCCTTCGGCCCGCGCCCGGATCTCCTGAAACGTCCTGTACGATTGAGTGTCGATGAGTTCGAGGGGAACTATTCGCCGGGGCGCCTCCGCCAGGAGCGGGAGGCTCCATCGGTCCCACCAGACGAGGACTCCGAAGAACCCCAGGAAGAAGACCACCACCGCTGCCACGCCGACGGCGACGCCGCCCACGTTCGGCATGAGCCTTAGCGCCACCGCCCCCCACAGGGACCCTCCGATGAAGATGTAAGCGAGGCTCACGAGCGTCGAAGTGATGCGAACGCGTCGTATCGACTCGGCCGATGGCACGAGGATCCGGAGGGACCCTCGACGGACCTCGAGGATCTCGGGATACGTGTAGCCCTGGCGTCCCGCTCGAAAGAGCAGTCGTTCGACGGCCATTTGCGGTCCGCAGGCGCGGCCGAGAACATAAGGCTAGCGCGCGCACCTATCGGAGCTGGCCCACCTCCGTTAGCATGCTAACGGGCACAGACCGCCGCTGCCTCCTTCGTCGGAAGGCCTCGAGTTCCGTCCCCGCGATTGTCACGCGGGCCGTCGTGACCGCGGCTCCGAGGCCTCGCAGCTTCTCCGCGAGTTCCCTCGCAACGGGCCCAGGCATGAGGAGGACGGACTGCCCGATCCACACGACCCCGGGCCGAGCGATGTACGGCGGAGGAACGTCCGGACCGGCGTCAGACCGCCCGAAGATTAGCTGGGCCACGCGGACCGAAAGCGACCGCGCCGCCCCGGCCACGTCGTAGGAGAGGAGGACCGTCGGCTCGCTCCAATCTCGGGCCGGGTCGGATTCTACCACGCATTTATATATGATGAGGCTATATTATAGCCTTTCGATGGGGTGGACGAATGTACGCAATCCGTCCGCGAGCCCCGAGTGATCCGAGTCGATCCCTCGCCGTTAGGATGCTAGCGAGCGCTGGGTCGGCCCACTTCGATACGCAGAAATACGAACCCGCTCCATGGCCCGCGACGCGATGCGCGTCCTCCATCGGGACCCGAAGACGGGGGAGATCAAGGTCCGCGTGGAGAACGCGGACGACCTCTGGCATCTCCACAACCTCGTCCTTCCCGGGGACCTCGTTCGCGCCTCGACCTACCGCCGCGAGGAAGTGAAGACCGACAAGGTCCGGCCGGAGCGAGGCGAGAAGGTCCGAGTCACCCTCACGATCCGGGTGGAGAGCGTCGAGTTCCAAGCGTTCTCGGACCGCCTACGCATCACCGGTGTCATCGTCGAGGGACCGCAAGACCTGGGGCGGCATCACACGCTGAACGTCGCCGTTGATGACGTCCTCTCGGTCATCAAGACGTGGCAGCCACATGAGTTGCGACGGATCGAGGAGGCCGTTGCGGCGGCCCAGAAGCCCCTGGTCGCCTTCCTTTCCCTGGACGACGAAGAAGCGCTCCTCGCGCAGCTCCGCCAATATGGCGTCCGGGAATTGGCGACCATCCGGGCGCCGGGCCATGGCAAGATGTTCCCGTCGGGAGACGCCCGTTCCGTCTACTTTGACGAGATCCTCGCGAAGTTGCGCATCATGGAAATCGGAGAGGCGTTGGTCCTCGTGGGACCCGGATTCACGCGCGACGCGTTCTTGGAGTACGTCAAAGCGAGGGAGCCTGCCTTGGCCTCGAAAGTCCATACGCACGGTACGGCGCACCCCGGGATGCAAGGGATTCAGGAGGCGCTCAAAGCGGGCGTCGGCGCGAAGGTGTTCGGCGACAGCCGGGTCGGTTACGAAACGCGGCTCGTCGAGACGCTGCTGGAGGCCATCGCCACGAACCGGCCTTGCGCATACGGTACCGCCGAAGTCGCCGAAGCGATCGAAGCCGGCGCGGTCGAGACCCTCCTCGTGAGCGACGCCGTCGCCAGGAATCCCGGAATCGAGGATCTCATGCGGTCCGCGGAGTCCGCTCGAGGGGCCGTCGTCCTGGTGAGCCGCCATCACGAGGCGGGCCAGAAGCTGGAGGCCCTTGGCGGGATCGCCGCGCTCCTCCGGTTCCCGATCAAGTGAGATGGCGACAGTTTGCGGGCGGTCATGCGCGGCCGCGAGACTCGCCTCGGATGATTCCCGCGGCGATCAGGTGCGCGACGCGGAGCGGTTCTGGCAGCACGCCCCGAACCGTGGTGAGGGAGAGCGCTTCTTGGACCTCCGCCTGCTTTGCACCGACATAGGTCACCCAGAGTGTTCCGTGCCCGGTGCGAATCGACTCAAGGTCGTGCCGACAAATCATCGCGAATCGTTCCTTCCAGTCGTCGAAACGGCGGCGCAATGCGGTCTCCATGGAATCGAGATTGGGTTTCTTCCGGGTGACCGTGATGACGGGTCGGTCGACTGCCTTGTGGACCGCGTCGATATCGATGACATTGAAGCCGCCGACCGCGGTCCCGTCGATCAGGATTGCCGCGAGCCCGGCCAGGTACCGCGAACGCCGCACCATCGCGGCGATCCGCTCCGTCGCATCGTGCCCGTCGACTTCGGCCAGTGTGGTGAGGACACCTTCGATGTACGACGGCGCCTGCACAACGACTCCGACGACGGGAACGGTCTCATCGGAGAAACGGAACGGGGCGTCGTCGATCCCGAGGAAGCGGGACTTCGCCTTCATGTCACATCAACGGGAGACGGCCCGTGACCTGGTCCACGATTGCGTTCGGGCCCGGACCGATCCCGACGCAAGTGAACGTCCCAGGCGGAAGCTCCGTCAAGCCCGCGTCCTCCACGAGGGCCGTCGGCAAATGCATCGATCGAGCCTTCGCCTGGAGCGCCCGCAAGTCCGGAAGGGAGCCGCCCTTCACCACGACTTTCTTCTGACCTTCCGCGATCCACTCCGCGAACCATTTCCGGTGGCGGGCCTTCGCCTCGAGGGCCGCCATCACGGCGGCGTGGGCCACTTGGACCGCAAGCTTCCCTCGGGACAAGTCGAGGTCCGAGCGAACCGCGATCACGAGCTTGTAGTCCATGTTCGGCCTCGTCAATAGAGTTCCGCAGCCCGCTCCTCTTCGAGCTTCTTCAGCTCCGCTTCGACGCTCCGGAGCTCCGCGCGCGACTTGTCGCGGAGCGATTCATAGTGGGATTGTGCGTCGGCCGATTGCAGGCGCATCCGTCGTTCCGCGTCCTTGATGGCCCGCCGCAACGCCTCGCGCTTCTCGGCGAGTTGCTGGAGCTTGAGGCGCACCCGATGGTCCCGCTCATCCTCCGTCAGGAGTTCTCCAGGCCCGGGCTTGGGCACCCGCGCGAGCGAGGGATGTACGCGGGCCATCCACGGGTAGGCGCCTCGCCACCATCCGAGTGCGAAGAACGCCGCGGAGAGACCGATCAATCCGCCGGCGATGTTAGGCCCCACGACGTAGCCGAGGCCCGTGGCTTCGTTAACGCCGAGCGAGTTGAGGAAGAACGACCAGAACACGGTCACGGCAATGGACAAGACGATCCCGAGGGTCACGCGGTACAATGCGTCGTACTCGCGGTCGAGCTCCCCTTTTCGCGGATAGAGCGCATTGATGAGGAGGAACCCCGGCAGGAAGAACAGGAGGACGAGCGCGCCGATCACACGGGCCGTCGCGACGACTGCGCCGAGGACATCGTCCGACAATGCGCGGCCCAGCGGCCGAGTCTATTTGAAGATTGTGCGCTCGACCTCTCGGAGGAAAAGGCTTAGGCCGATGGGCGCATACATCCAACCCTGGAGGGCGCGTCATGAGTCGGAATCGCGTCAAGACCTACGTGCGGGGCTTCGACGACGTCCTCAATGGTGGAATCCCGGAAGGGTACGTCGTCCTCGTGAGCGGAGCACCGGGGACGATGAAGTCCTCCCTCACGTATTCGATCCTGTATCAGAACGCACTCCAAGAAAGCCGGAAGTCCGCATACTTCACCCTCGAGCAAGGGAAGGATCTGATCCTCGAGCACATGGCTTCGATGGCGATGGCGGACCCGCGAGCGGCGGAGCAGATCGTGACCCTCGACATGGGGAACATCCGCAAGAACCTGAATTACCTCCAGGGCCGCGGCACTTGGCTCGAACTGTTCAAGATGTACTGCAAGAACGTGATGAAGGCCGACCCGGTTTCGGTCCTCGTCGTCGACTCGCTCGACGTCCTCGAGACGATGGCGAAGATGCAAGATCGTCGGTCCGAACTCTACTTCCTCTTCGAGTGGTTGCGAGACCTCGGGACCTTGACCTTCCTGATTTCGGAGAGACCGCTCGACCTCGGGACCGGCGGCTCGTCCCCCGAAGAAGCGTACCTTGCCGACGGGATTCTCGCCCTCGAGATGCATTCGACGTCCGACCTGTTCGTGCAACGTCGCCTGCGGGTCGTGAAGATGCGCGGCACGAAACACGACACCGGGTACTACGCGTTCTCCTTCGAAGATGGGTCGTTCGAGGTGACGCGGGCCGTCAGCGGGACCGCATAGGGGTCATTCGTCACTTCTTCGGGATGGGTCCACCAAACGCCTACGAATTAAGTGACGAAACCGCGAATCTCCCCGCTAGTCCTTTATACCCGCCGGGGAACTGGTGCGACGTCCTGCGCGAGGGCATCCTCGCGTCGGTTCAGGCGCCCACCGATCCGCCATGGCCCAGACGACTCCCTCTGAGGTCGCGGGGGCGAACAGCGCAGCCCCCGTTGCCGTCCTCGTGGTTGACGGCAACGAAGACCACCAGATTCTGAGCGTCGCGGCCCTGACCCGCAAAGGCTGGATCGTCCGCACCGCCGGCACTCGAAAGCAGGGTCTGCAGCTCGCGCTCGAATACCACTTTGACGCGATTGCGATCGGAAGCAAGTTGCGCGATGGGAACGGCATCGAACTCCTGCGGGCCCTCGGCGGTCGGCTGCCGGGCACGCCGATCATCTTTGTCGTGCCGCTGGGGGGCGAGGAGGCTGCCCTTCAGGCGATGGAGTCCGGAGCCCAATCGTACATCGTCAAGACGCCGCGATACAACGAGCTGCTCCCGGCCATCGTCGAGGAGCACGTCGTGGAGGCGCGGAATCGGAAGCGCCTCGTGGAGACGGAGCAGACCCAGGCGCAGGCCGTCACCGCCCGGAAGACGGTCGAGGAACAGTTGTCCCAGAGCCAGGCGCGCCTGAAGCTCGTCCTCGAGCAGGCGCCTGTCCTGCTCTGGAGCACGGACCGGGATCTCCGGGTGACATCCGCGATGGGGACCGGGTTCCGGGCCCTCGACCTCCCCCGCTCCGGGGAGCGCGGCCTCTCGGTCTACGAGTACTTCAACATCCACGATGACGACATCGAGCCGATCGTCTCCCATCGACGCGCCCTCCTCGGCGAGAGCGTCGCGACGCAGATCGAGTGGCGAGGCCGGACCTACGATGTCCACATGGAGCCGCTTCGTTCTACGGAAAGCGCGATCATCGGCACGATCGGGGTCGCGTTCGACGTGTCCGAGCGCACGCGCACCGAAGAGAGTCTTCGCCGGAGCGAAGAGCGGTTCCAGTTGCTCGGTCGGGCCACGAACGATGTCGTGTGGGATTGGGATCTCCAGACGGACGGCATGTGGATGAACGACAACGTGGCCGCCATGTTCGGGTACCGCGCGGAAGACATCGAGCCGACCGGGACGTGGTGGGAGGAACGCCTCCATCCGGACGACCGGGGGCGGGTCGGGTCCAGCGTGGACGATCTCATCGGGACCGGAGGGTCCGTGTGGAGCGCGGAATACCGATTCCGCCGTCACGACGGCACGTATGCCACGGTCGTCGATCGCGGGTACGTCCTCCACGACGCCTCCGGACACCCGGTTCGCATGATCGGTTCCGTGATGGACGTCTCGAAGCAACGCAAGGCCGAGGCGATCCAGTCCGCGGTGTACAAGATCTCCGAGGCGGCGAACGCCTCGAAGGACCTTCCGGAACTGTATCGTCACATCCACAAGGTCATCGGCGGATTGATGCCCGCCACGAATTTCTACATCGCGCTGTACGACGACCAGGGCCAGACCCTCAGCTTCCCGTACTTCGTGGACGAGGAGGAAAGCCCTCCGCCGCCGCAGAAGCTAGGCCGTGGCCTCACCGAATACGTCCTCCGGAACGGACGCCCGCTCCTCGCCTCCCAAGCGGTGTTCGAGGATCTCGTGCGCGCGGGGGAAGTCGAATCGGTGGGACCGGCGTCGGTGGACTGGGTCGGGGCGCCCCTCGCGAGCCTCGGCAAGACGATTGGCGTAATCGTGGTCCAGAGCTACACGGAAGGCGTGCGGTTCGGGGAGGAGGACAAGGCGATCCTCAATTTCGTGTCGGAGCAAGTGGCGGGAGCCATCGAGCGACGGCGGACGAAAGAGAGTCTCCTCCAGACATCGTCCGAGCTGCAAGCGATCTTTCGGGTCGTCCCCGACCTCTACTTCCGGCTCGCGGCGGATGGAACGATCCTCGGTTACTACGCCGGGCGCTATGCGGATCTGTACGTGCCGCCGGAATCGTTCGTGGGCCGCCGGATCCACGAGGTCCTCCCGCGGGAGGTCGGCGAGCCGTTCACGCGGGCCATGCAAAAAGTCCTCCGGACGAATTCCGTCGCGACGATGGAGTACGGCCTCGAGGTGCAAGCTGGCCGGAAGGAGTTCGAGGCCCGGATCATTCCGCTCATGAATGACCAGCTGGTCGTCGTCGTCCGCGACATCACGGAAACGAAGGCCGCCGACGCGGCCCTGAGGGAATCCACGGACCGGCTCCGGCAGTCGGAGCGGCTCGCGACGCTCGGCCAACTCGCAGGGTTCATCGCCCACGAGTTGAATACGCCCCTCACGAACATCTCCCTCCTCACAGACGCGGCGGCGCGCCGCACGAAGGCCCCCGGCGTCCACGAGAAGCTCGACAAGATCAACGAGGAACGACGAAAGGCGGCGGAGATCATCCGGAATCTCACGAGCCTGTCCCGGAACCAACAAATCCAGGCGATCGACTCGGACCTCCGGTCCATTGTCGAGGCGGCCCTCGACCAGGTGCGCTCGTATCGGAAGAAAGGCGTGCCGATCGACGTGAGTCTCGGGGAGGTGCCTCTGAGGCTGAAGGGCGATCCGCTTCAGCTTCAAGAAGTCGTCGTGAACCTCGTGAAGAATGCGATCGACGCGACGGATCGTGGATCGGTTCGAGTGCGCCTCGAGGAACGCCCGGGCTCCTACGCGATCGTGATCTCCGACACGGGGATCGGGATGTCGCCGGATATCTTGGCGCGGGTGTTCGACCCGACCTACACCACGAAGCCTCGCGGCGAGGGACTCGGCCTCGGCCTACCTCTCGCGAAGCACATCGTCGCGGGCCACGGCGGTACGATCGAAGCGACCTCCGAGCCGGGTGTTGGCTCCACGTTCACCGTCCTGCTCCCCCGAGGGGACGTCGATGAAGATCCTGGTCGCCGATGACGACGCGGTCCTGCGGAACGAGCTCGCGGACTTGCTACGCGAGGACGGGCATGACGTGGTCGGCGCATCGGACGGCGGGGTACCGAGCTCGACTGAGATCCGTCCAGATCGCGATCGAGGACAGGAAGCTTCGAGCCCGCGTGGTGCTCGCCCCCATGGGCCTTGCCGCGACATCCGAGAACGAGGTCACCGAGCAGGTCATGAACCTTCGCGAACCGTCTCTGACGGTGTAGCGCTTAGCGACGCGGTTGCACGGCGCCTCAGCGCTCGGTCTCAGCTCGCCCCGCTCCGCTGTGACTTTTTCTGAACGTCGTGCGAAGGCTGCCCGGCTCGATTCGGAAGCCGATCCGCGGTCACGAACCCGCCGTCCAAGCAGAGCGACCGCAAGCCCTCGTACGCCAGCTCCGCGAGCGGCTCCAGGTTGACGACATCTTCCATGTTGTATTCGAGGAGCAGGTCCAAGGCGTCGTCATCGCCGGCGTCGTACGCGTGCCAGAGGCGCACCGCGTCGAAGCCTCCAAGGCCCGTCGTCTCCTCGCTCCGCAGGATCCCCACCTGCGACTCGATCGCCTTGAGGCCGCCGACGAAGCCGAGTCGCCGCAGCGGATGCACCAGGTCGAGGTGGATCTGGTCCAGGGCCATTCGCGGGAAGGCCTTCCGAAGGAACGGCACATCGAAACGAGAGCCGTTGAAGGTGACGAGGAGTTTCGCGCGTTCCATCGCCGCGGGAAGATCTTCGAGGTTGTCGCCTTGGACGAACGATCTTCTCCTTTTCCCATCGAAGACGCCCACCACGGTCACCGCATCCCGACCAATCGATAGCCCGGTCGTCTCGATGTCCAGATAGGCAATCGCGTTCGCGAACTCGGGCCAGGCGCGCCAATGGTCCCGGGCCGGGAGATTTCGCGCGAAGTAGCGATGGCGCCCTCGGCGCAGCGCCTGATCGGAGCGGACGATCTCGTCCGCGATGCGACGCAAGACGCGCGCGGGCACGTGGCGCGGCCTCGATGCCACCGAGAAATCGTCCCACGTACGGATTCCCTTCCGCCAGAGCCGCTCCTCCGTCCGGTAGCCCACTCCCGGGATGTGAACGAACGTCTCGCGGAGCATGCTCGTGGGTGAGCCGTCGCACGCGGCATAGCCCTTGCGGGGAGGTGCGCGAAGCCGCGGAAAAGCCTTATTCGCGGCGGTCCGATGGCCGCGCATGTTCGAGGTCCGGGAGCGCGACGGGCTTGCCCGGATCGGGGTGCTCGAGACGGCGCATGGCCGGGTCGCGACGCCGACCCTCGCCCCCGTCGTCAATCCGAACCGGCCGATCATTCCTCCCCGGGACTTGGCCACGCGGTTTGGCGCGCAGATCCTGATCACGAACGCGTACATCCTCGGGAAGTCCCCGGACCGGGACGCGATCGTCCGCGACGGCGTCCACAAGTTCCTGGGTTTTCCCGGCGCGGTCATGACGGATTCCGGGGCGTTCCAATCCCACGTGTACGGCGACGTCGACGTCACGAACGCGGAGGTCATCGCATTCCAGAAGGCGATCCACTCCGACTTCGGGACGATGCTCGACG
>Ga0209376_1003672_pt1 | contig 13777 bp, 12 predicted proteins | sample GraSoiAngelo_134_FD_185891 | JGI IMG/M metagenome (GOLD analysis project Ga0209376, IMG submission 185891) | Grasslands soil microbial communities from the Angelo Coastal Reserve, California, USA - 14_0929_05_30cm (SPAdes) (version 2) | ecosystem: Environmental > Terrestrial > Soil > Grasslands ... | reverse complement strand
CGACAGCCCGCTGGCCGGACTTGGCCCGCAGGAGTCGCGCTGGTGGGGAGAATTCCTGGCGCAGCTTTCCAGCGGCCACGAGGTGATGGAAGGACGGCCCACCACGCTGGTGGTCGCCTGCCATGACCTGCGTCCGTGGACGGACCAGGGAAGACAATTCGCATTGTTAAAACAAAAACGATGGGCGCCGATCGGCGGACGCGCAGAATTGACTTGCAGCAAGGATCCATTGTTGCGTGAGCTGCTGGCGTCGGGTCTCAGCGGCGGGCAACCCGTCGGTTAGCGACGCGCCAAACGGGCTTACCCGACAATATGCGAAACGAGGAAAACGGAGTCCCGGAGAGCTGGAGTCCTGATTCGTCCTTTGCTCCGCAACTCCAGCCCTTCAGTATGCCGTCGCTCTAGCCCATGGCACTGCAGGATCTGACACCTCAACTGCGCACGCGGCTCAGCCGAATGGAGCGGGCAGTCGGGGTTTTCGTCGGATTGGCGGCGGTGCTGTTGTTGTCGGGCTTCTTCTACTACCTCTATCACACGGCGGTGCGGAAGGGCTGGTTCCTGACCAAGGTGACCTACTACACTTATGTGGACAGCGCGGCTGGACTGAAGGTGGGAGAGCCGGTGAAGTTGATGGGTTTCGACGCTGGAGAGATCACCAAAATACTGCCTGAGAATCCTGAGTCGGAGTATGACGTTTATATCGAGTTCAAAATCAAAGAACCGAATTATGGTTACATCTGGTTTCCTGACTCGCGGGTCAGAGTAATCGCGACGGGCTTTCTTGGGAGTCGCTTTTTGGAGGTGACCAAAGGCGGTAGTTCGGGTTCGACCAATGTCGAGTATCACGCGACCTACCGGGAAGAGGTGGTCAACGGCAAAAAGGTCGTCACGGGCGTCTGGCAGGACAAGGAAGGCACCTACGCGCCTTACACCAAAAGTTCCAAATACTGGTTAGTGGCCGACGAAGCCCCTCCGGTAACCGAGCGGCTGGAGAAGATCGCCAAGGAATTGGAACAGGCGCTACCCAATATTCTCAACCTGACGAATCAATTGACCGCGGTGCTGACCAACAGCGCGCAAGCGACGTCGAATCTGAACGCGCTCGCTCTGAGCGCGCGCCCCGGTGCGACGAATCTGGCCGAAATCACCGCTCAACTGCGCGAGTTTAACGGCTCGCTCGGCCGCTGGCTCTTTTCCACAAATCTCAATCAACAACTCGAACTGGCGGCGAACAATGCCAACGCCGCTCTCGCCAGTGTCGATACCAACCTGGTCGCCGTTGCGGAAAAGCTTTCGCTCTCGTTGGACAACCTCGCCAACATCACGGGCAATCTGAACGCGCAGGTACAGACCAACACCAACATTCTCGGTGCAATTTCCGCGGCCGTCACTCACACCGATGACCTGGTGCAAGGCCTCAAGCGACACTGGTTGCTGCGTTCGGCGTTCAAGACCAGGACCACGAATCAGCCGCCGTCTCGACCCTTGCTGCCCCCCAGCCGCCCGCGACCGTAAGCGCCAGGGACCGTATCGGCGAGCCGCGCCTTTGAACATTTGACCTGCTGGACGCCTTCCCCTACAGTGCCCGCCCTGCTTTATGAACGTGATGATTTGCGACCCCATTTCGCCGAAGGGAATCGCCCTGTTGCAACAGCAGCCCGAGTTCAAAGTGACGGTCCTGGAAAAGCGGTTGGCCGAAGCCGAACTGCTGCCGCTGGTGGGCGAAGTTGCCGCGATGGTCGTGCGATCCGAAACCAAAGTGACGAAACGAGTCATTGAGGCGGCCCCGGAGCTTCGCGTGGTGGGCCGCGCGGGCGTGGGGGTTGACAACGTGGATGTGGAGACGGCGACGCAGCGCGGCATCGTGGTGATGAACACGCCCGGCGGCAACACGATCTCGACCGCCGAACTGACATTCTCGATGTTGATGGCGCTGGCGCGGAAAATTCCACAGGCGCACGGTTCCATGAAAGCGGGTGAGTGGAACCGCAAGGAATTTCAAGGTGTCGAACTTTACAACAAAACGCTCGGCGTCCTCGGCATGGGCCGAATCGGAAGCGAAGTCGCCCGGCGCGCCATCGCCTTCGGCATGAGGGTGCTGGCCTGCGACCCGTATTTGTCGCTGTCGCGGGCGAAGGCGCTGCAGGTGGAGCTGGTCGAGCTTGACGAAATTTACGCCCGCGCTGATTTCATCACCGTCCATATGCCGATGAGCGACGAGACGCGTGGGATGATCAACGCCGCGGCGTTCGCGAAGATGAAGAAAGGGGTGCGCGTGCTCAACTGCGCCCGAGGCGGCATCGTCCATGAGCAAGACCTTTACAACGCGATCAAGAGCGGGCACGTGGCCGGCGCGGCGCTGGACGTTTATGAAACGGAGCCGCTGCCGAAAGAATTTCCCTTGCGCGATCTGCCGCAGGTGATCATGACGCCGCATCTTGGCGCGAGCACGGAGGAGGCGCAGGAAAACGTCGGCATTGAAGTAGCCGAGGCGATCACCGACTATCTGGTGCACGGCGCTGTGCGCAACGCGGTCAATCTACCAAATCTCGACGCCAAGACCTACGCATTGGTCAAACCTTATTTGAACCTCGGCGAAAAGCTTGGACGCCTGCTCGCGCAATTGGCGCCGAAACGCAACGAGCGTCTGGTCATCACCTACGGGGGCAGGGCTACCGAAATGCCCGGCGATCCCATCAGCCGTTCGGTGCTCAAGGGTTTTCTGGAATTGGCCGGCGGCAAAGATGTGAATCAGGTCAACGTGCGCGCCCTGGCGAGCTCGCTCGGTTTGCTGGTTGAAGAAGTCAAATCGAGCGAAGAAACAGATTTCAACGAATGGTTGCATGTGGCTGTCTATTCCGAGGGACAAAAAGTGTCCGCGGGCGGCACGTTCTTTGGCAAACAGAGCCATCCGCGGATCGTGCGGATAAACAGTTTGCCGGTGGAAGTCGTGCCGTCCGGCGTGCTGTTTCTGATGACGAACAAGGACCGGCCAGGCATCGTCGGTTACATCGGCACTCTGATGGGCAAATACAAAATCAACATCGCCAACATGAGTTTGAGCCGCGACAACAAAGGGGGCCACGCGCTGACGGTGCTGAATCTCGACAGCGTGCCGCCGGCGGAATTGCTCCAGGAAATCCGCACTGACCCGGACATCAGCAATGTGCGGGTGGTGAAGTTGTAATCGCCTTCGAGTTGTGCGAGGCTCGAAGCATTCGGCGGTTGAAGTCCGCTGGAAACAGAAAGATAAAATGAAGACCAGGACGATAAAGGCCCTGTTGGGCGCATTGGCTGTCACTGCCGTCGGCGTTACCGCGGGTGAGGCCACCAAAGAAAACACGCCCAACCCGACCGCGAATCCCAAGCCGCTTTTTGCGGACGATGTTCTTTGCAAAGGCAGAGGGGTCGAAATCAAGCGCAGTCAGTTGGATGAAGCCTTCCTGCAGTTCAAGGCCAACCTGAACGCGCGCGGACAAACCCTGCCGGAGGACAAGCGAGAGCAGGTCGAGTCGCAGTTGCTCGACCGGCTCGTCATCACGAAGTTGCTCCTGCTTCAAGCGACCGAAGAGGACAAAAAGAAAGCCCGGACCTCCGCTGACAAATTCGTGGTTGCCACGAAGGAACAGGCTGGCTCGGAGGAATCCTTCAACCGTCAGCTCGGCGCGATGAATTTCACGGCGGCGCAGTTTGACGCGCAGGTGATGGAGCAAGCGATTTGTGAGGAAGTCGTGGATCGGGAGCTGAAGAGCAAAGTCAACGTCACCGAGGAGCAGATCAAACAGTTCTATGCCGAGAACCCGCAGCAATTTGATCGGCCGGAAACGGTCCGCGCCGCGCATATCCTGCTTTCCACGCGAGACGCAGTCACCGGCCAGGAGTTGGGCGAGGAAAAAAAAGCAGAGAAGAAACAGCAGGTGGCGAAGATTCTGGAGCGTGCCAAAAAAGGCGAGGACTTCGCCGCACTGGCCAAAGAATTCTCGGAGGACCCGGGCTCAAAGAACAAAGGTGGCGAATACACTTTCGCGCGGGGGCAATTCCGAAATCCTGAGTTTGAAAACGCAGCCTTCGCGCTGAGGACCAACGAGGTTAGCGGCATCGTCACCACAGCATGGGGCTACCATATCATCAAGTTGTATGAGAGAACGCCGGCCCGGAGGCTCGAGCTGGCCAAGGTGAAGGACGACCTCAAGGAACAACTCGCGCGGTTCGAGGTCCAGGACAAACTGCTGCCGAATTATCTGAAAAAAATGAAGAAGGAGGCGAATCTGGAATACCTCAACGGCGCCAAAGCGCCGACGGAAATGTCCTCCGAACCTCCGTCAGAAAAGCCTGTGGAGAAAACCGCCGGCAAACCTGCTGCGCCGGACAGGAAATAGTTTCGGGACAGACGGGGGAGGTGGAAAAAAGGGCGAGTCAGCGGACGGCCGGTGCGTCGCTCCATGGCTCAAATATCCGACTCCTCCGCGAATCAATACTTTTTGGAGAATTTCTTCCGGGAGCCCTCGTCGGAGGGAGGTATGGAAGGTTGGCCTGCCCCTTCTGAAGATTTCGCTGGTCCGGCAGATTTCGCGGGCTCGCTCGCTGGCATCGATGGGATTGCTTGAGGCTGGCGGGCCTGGCTTTCAACGGCTTCCACGAACGCCAGGCGCAGCGCTGTCAAACTCTGCTTCAGGAGCTTGTCCTCCTGTTTGTCGAGGTTGCCTCTGGTCTTACCCTCGAGCATCTCCAGTTGGTCAATGAACAGCTTCGCGCTTTCGATGTCCTGCATGGTCTGGCCCGTTTCCGGATGCGGCATCCTGCCGAGCAGCATCAGCGCCATATTCGTCTGTTGGACCACCAGGCCGACGAACAGCGAGGACATCATTTCTTCACCGCTCGCGTTGGCCAGGGCATCTTTGGAAAATCGCGTGCCGTTCATCGGTTCTTGTTCTTTTCCTGGCGGCGGATTTCCGCCATCAAAAAATGAATCAGATGCCTCAGACGCGATTCCAGGTCAACCGTCTCCAACAGAAGTTGGCGTTCCAGCGGCGAGGGGAGCAGCGTCCAGGAAATCAGGTCAGTGATCTCTTCCGGGTTGTTGCGTTGGGCCAGAATCTCGACCCCGTGCTTGACCAGAAAGTCCGGGGGCAGGTCGTTTTCGCCGAGATCTTCCAATTGTCCGAGTTCCTTCAGCACGGGAACCGGAAGCTCGAAGCCTTGTTTGACTCGTTCAGAGACCAGTTCCAGGAGTTTGACCGTGAGCGCGTCCACGGCCACGCTGTCGGTTTTGGTTGAATCCAGCGCGCGGATGCGGTTCACCCGATACGGTTTGTAGCGCATCGTCTCGGTCAATTCCACGCGCGCGATGCCTTGCAGGATCAGGTTCGACGTGCCGTCTTTGCGCGCCACCGAAGCGCGGATCAAACCGAGGCCCGCCACGTTGCAAGGTGTTTCGCGCGTGCGCCCCGGTTTCTGCATCGCCACCGAAAACATCCGGTGCGTGCCGAGCGCGTCGATGAGCATCCGTTGATAGCGCGGCTCGAAAATGTAGAGCGGCAGCATCGCCTGGGGAAAGAGGATGGCATTGGGAAGCGTCATGACCGGAACCTCGTGCGGCAATTCCATGAATAGAATCTAGTCGAGAGCGTCGGTAATTCAAGCGGAGATGCGGGCTTGCCAAATTTTCCCGCTCCGCGCATGGTTGAACTTTATGAAAGGTAAAACTGGAATTGTTGTATTGGTGGTCCTGTGTATCATACTCGGCGTCGGTCTGTTAATCCGCCATGCCAAGGCGGTTCAGGAAAAACAGACCGCCGAGGCGAGAATTATGCAGCTTTCCAATGACGTCGTGCACACCCAGGACCAGCTCAACGAGCAGAAAAAGGTCAACGACACACTCGAGAAGAACCTGGAGACCAGGACGACGGAAGCGCAGGGCCTGTCGAACAAACTGGAAACCGTGACTACCACGCTGACCAGGACCGAGCAGGAGGCCAAGGCTGCGGCGGACCAGGCCAAGGGCGAAATCGCCAAGCGCGACGCCAAGATCGCCGACCTGGAGGGCCAGAATGACGATCTGTCCAAGAAAATGGCCGACCTCAATACTTCGATCACCAGCCTGGAATCGCAGATTGATAACACCAAAAAGAAACTCGCCGCTTCCGAAGGCGACCGTGATTTCCTGCTCAACGAGTTGAAGCGCCTGCAGACCGAGAAGGCGGAGCTGGAGCGGAAATTCAACGACCTCGCCGTCTTGCGTGACCAGGTCCGCAAGTTGCGCGACGAGCTTTCCATCGCCCGCCGCCTCGAATGGATTCGGCGCGGTCTTTATGGTTCGGAAAAAGGCGCCGAAAAATTGCAGAAAGGATTGGCCGCAGCCGGATCGCAGACGAATTACGACCTCAACGTGGAAATTAAACAGTCCGGCGGCGCCAAAATCGTTTCGCCCTCCACGAACGCGCCTCCGCCCCCCAAATGATGCGGTCGAATCTGTCTGACTCGTTCGGCCGTGTCATGCGCGACCTGCGGGTCAGTGTGACCGACCGCTGCAACTTTCGCTGTCTTTACTGCCTGCCCGAAACGGAGGAAGCCGCCGATTTTTACCGCGTCAAATTCGACGCGCTGAAAAACCCGTCGCCACCAACGCCGATCACGCGCGAGTGGAAACCGCGATCGCAAATCCTTACCTTTGAGGAAATCGAGCGCGTGGTCCGGCTGGCGGCTCAACTCGGCATCGAAAAAGTCCGCGTGACCGGCGGCGAGCCGCTGTTGCGACACGGTTTGGAATCGCTCGTCGCTAGACTCGCGCAAATCCCCGGCGTGACCGACCTGGCGATGACGACCAACGGATTTCTATTTCCGCAAAAGGGCCGCACGCTGCGCGAGGCCGGACTGCAACGCGTCAGCTTCAGCCTCGATTCCCTCGACCCGGCCAACTTCAAGAGAATCGCCGGACGCGACGGCTTGCGTTCCGTGCTCGCCAGCATTGATTTGGCGCAGGAACTCGGTTTTCGCCCGGTCAAAGCCAATGCCGTCATCATCCGAGGACTCAACGACCACGAAATTGAATCGCTCACCGACTTCGCGCGCCAGAAAAATCTTAGCTTCCGTTTCATCGAATTCATGCCGCTCGATTCCGGCCGGGCGTGGCAAAAGGAACTCGTCGTGCCGGGTCGCGAAATTTTGCAACGGCTTCAGGCGCGCTTCGATTTGCAGCCGGTCAAGTCGTCCAACATCTCGGAAACCGCGAAGCGCTGGTCGTTCGCGGATGGCCGCAGCGAGATCGGCATCATCGCGCCGGTGAGCGAACCGTTCTGCGGCCATTGCAATCGGCTCCGCCTGACCGCCGACGGCAAGCTTCGCACCTGCCTGTTCAGCCTCACGGAGCATGATTTGAAACCGCTGCTGCGCGGCGGCGCGTCCGACGGCGTCATCAACGAACGCCTTCAGGAAATCGTCCGGCAAAAAGAGGAGCGCCATCACATCGGCGAACCGGATTTCGTCCAGCCGGAGCGGACGATGAGTTGTATCGGAGGATAGCCGCGATTTGGCGACGTAGGCGAAAGAGGCTTTTCCTGAAGCATGAGCGCCCTAGGACTGTGATAAAGAAATTTCGAGATACTTTAGGTAGGGCGCGTGACTACGTGCGCGCCGTTCGGCGAACAGATTGGAGCCTGCGGCGCGCACGGAGTGACGCGCCCTACCCTGCCGGCCTTGCGACGGGCGCGAGCCTTGGGATGTAACGAAATCTCCGTGTTGTCCTATGAGGGCTAACTCACCCGTCAACGTTGGCGATCAGAATATGCTTACTAATGAAACCGGCGGCGGCAGCCAGTTCTATCGTCTGCGGAAACCAGAGTCGCCAGCAACGAACTTGACGGTGCGCTAGGTATCCACGTATTTATCCGCCACTATGCCGACCTACGAATACGTATGTTCCAAGTGCGAGCATCGGTTTGATATTTTTCAGGCGATAACCGAGAAGCCGCTGACGGTCTGCCCGAAGGAGAAATGCAGCCTGAAACGCTGGGGCAAAGGAAAAGTGAAACGCGCCATTGGCACCGGGGCCGGGATCATTTTCAAGGGGAGTGGCTTTTACGTCACGGATTACCGCAGCGAAGGATACAAGGAAGCAGCCAAAAAGGAATCCCCGCCGACCGCGCCGTCCACCAGCGGGGATGGCAAGCCGTCTGCAAAGGCAGAGACGAAACCGGCGCCCCAATCCGAGTCAAAGGCTGCTAAACCCAAGTCGGACGGCAAGTGATGTTGCTGTAACGGCGCATGGTGAGCATCGCTGGCGCTTCCATGAGTCTCGGCCGGCGGTCATAGACCACCGCTACAAAGCCATGAAAACCATCGCGATCATGCTCGGTTCGCTGATCGCGTTCTCCGCTATCGGCGCGGCGCTGGACGGGCCGGTGCGTACCGTTCGCAGCAGCACCGACCAATTCGTTGTCCGCGGTCCGACCATTGCGCAGGTTCGAACCAATTCTCCGTCCAGTGAATCCGCTTTGATCGAGCTGGACCCAAGTATCCTGGCGGTCAGTTGCGAGCGGCTCAAACAGGCGTTGTTGCGCGAGTTGGGGTTGGTTGACTTCTGGCGCGGGCGTATCTACCTCGAGATCAGCCCGGCCTTGTCCACCAACCAGGCGCCGATCATTGTTGCCAAGCCGTTTCTCGACGGTTGGCAATATCAGATGGAACTGCCGCGGTGGATTGAAAAGCCGAAGCTCGTGCGCGGTTTGATCCAGCTTCTGTTGATGGAAATTGCCAACCGCAGCGCGGGCTTGCGCTCGGCGGAAATCCCCCTCTGGCTCTCGGAAGGTTTGTCGCAGCACCTGGTCCACTCGAGCGAAGTGGACCTCGTGCTGGCCCAGCCGCAGTGGAATTTCAACCGCGTGAACATCAGCTGGCAGGCGCGCCAGTCCGTCCGCCAGGACCCGCTCAAGGAAGTGCGCGAACGATTGCAGTCCCACGCGGCCATCACGTTCGCCAAACTCGGTGACGCGCTCCCGGACCCGGTGCCGGAGGAGACCTGGAAAACCTTCCAGGCTTCTGCGCAATTATTCGTCAGCCGGCTTTTGCTCTTGCCCGGAGGCCCGGCGACGCTGGCTGAAATGCTCAATGAGCTGCCCTTTTACCTGAACTGGCAATCCGCGTTTCTGAATGCTTATCGCGCGCACTTCCCGCGTTTGCTCGACGTGGAGAAATGGTGGGCGGTTGTCCTCGTCCAGTTCACCGGACAGGATCCCACGCAAGCCTGGTCCATCCCCGTGGCGCTGGAGAAACTGAATGAAACTCTGCATCCGTCCGTCCTGGTCAGCGCGACCCGCAAGGACCTGCCGCAGCGTGCCAGGCCGAGCATTCAGCAGATCATTACCGATTGGGAATACTTGCGCCAGCGTATCGTGCTGACAGGAGTGACCTCCCAGTTGCTCGTCGTGCGCTTCAAAACACCGCCGGAACTGACCTCCTTGGTGGAGGATTATCGCGCGACGATTGAAAGTTACGTGAACAAGCGCGACCAGGCCGGCCTCGCGCGCTCGCTGCCCGGTTTGCCGCCGACGCGCGCCGATTTGCTCGTGCGCGACGCAGCCAAAAAACTGAACGAGTTGGACCAGAAACGGGCTTCGATCAGCGCGACCAACGCACCGCCCGCCAACGCCTTAGCCAGGCCGGCGAAATGAAGTTCCCGCCTATGGGAACTCCGCGCGCCACTTGACAGGTAGGCGACCCAAAATATAGTTCCCGCACAATGAACGAAACTTCATCGGCAAATGGCGAGGAGCCGCCATCAGGCAGTTCGTTAAACGCTCTTAAGGAGTTCAAATCGGCAGGACGCGGCTTCTGGTCGGACGTTTCAGACGCTGACTGGAACAACTGGCGCTGGCAGCTCAAACACCGCATCACTTCGCTCGAACAACTCCAGCGGCTGATGCCATCGCTCACGCCGGAGGAATATGCCGGCACCAAACTGGCCAACACGAAACTGGCCCTGGCCATCACGCCTTGCTTTTTCAACCTGATTGATCCGGCGGATGAAAACTGCCCCATCCGCCGGCAGGTCATTCCTCGGGTCGAAGAAACACACAACGCGCCATGGGAAATGAGCGATCCTTGCGGCGAAGATTCGCATTCGCCTGTGCCCGGACTGGTGCATCGCTATCCGGACCGGGTGCTCTTCCTCGTCACCGACCGCTGCGCGGCGTACTGCCGTTATTGCACCCGGTCGCGACTCGTGAGCAATGCGACGGGCTACGATTTTCACCCGGAGTTCGATCGCCAGATACAGTACATCCGCCAGCACCCTGAAGTGCGCGACGTGCTGCTCAGCGGCGGGGACCCGCTGCTGTTCAGCGACGAGAAGCTCGAAGACCTCCTGAACCGGTTGCGCGGGATCAAGCACGTCGAGTTTCTTCGCCTCGGCACGCGCATTCCTGTTTTTCTTCCGCAACGCATCACGCCGGAACTCTGCGCGATGCTCAAACAGTTTCATCCGCTGTTCATCAGCATTCACTCGAACCATCCGCGTGAGCTGACCACCGAAGTTCGCGACGCGCTCGGTCGCCTGGCCGACGCGGGCATCCCGCTCGGCAATCAGTCTGTGCTGCTTAAGCACGTCAATGACGACGTAACAGTGATGAAGGCGCTCGTGCAGAAACTGCTCATGTGCCGCGTGAAGCCGTACTACATTTACCAATGTGACTTGATTTCCGGCTCCGCGCACCTGCGCGCCAGCGTGCGCAAGGGGCTTGAAATCATGGAAGGCTTGCGCGGTCACACGACCGGCTACGCCGTGCCGCAATACGTCATCGACGCTCCCGGCGGCGGCGGCAAGGTGCCGGTCAATCCGAACTACGTGCTGAGCCGCAACGCCGACCGCGTCGTCATTCGCAACTTCGAAGGCAAAGTCTTTGAGTATGTCGAAGCCGCCAACACCAGCCCGCGGTATAAGGCCTCCGAGGACTTCGTCGTGCCGGAGTTGGTTTGACCGTTTGAGAAACCGGTAATTCCGGTTGGATTGCTCCGAGTGCCTCCCGAGTCATGGCAAACTAAAGCCGCACGCGCGAAAAAAATCATTGCCGCGCTGCGGAAGACTTACCCTGACGCGCACTGCGAGTTGAATTATTCGAACCCGTTGGAACTGCTCATCGCCACCGTTTTGTCGGCGCAGTGCACCGACAAACGGGTGAACCAGGTCACGGCTGAATTGTTCAGGAAATACCGCACGGCGGCGGACTACGCCAACGCCAACACCACTGCGCTGGAGCAGGACGTCAAGACCACCGGTTTTTTTCGGAACAAAACAAAAAGCATCCAGGCCTGCTGTCGCAAACTCGTTGAGCAATACGGCGGCAAAGTGCCGCAGACGATGGAAGAGCTGGTCCAACTTGGCGGCGTCGGGCGCAAGACGGCGAACGTGGTCTTGGGGAACGCTTTTGGCATCAACGAAGGCATTGTGGTCGATACGCACGTCGCCCGGCTGTCGCATCGGCTCGGTCTGACGAAGCAGAAGGACCCTGAAAAGATCGAGCACGACCTGGTGAAGCTTGTGCCGCGCGCACAGTGGACGATGTTCAGTCACTGGCTCATCTGGCACGGGCGCCGGCGTTGTTACGCGCGCAATCCGGATTGCTTGAATTGCGAGATCAAGGCACTCTGCCCGCGCGTTGGTTTGTAGCACGCGCCTCCGTCGGGTGGCTCTCGGCGTCCCGCCGAAAGCACTCGGCTTTAGATTGAAAACCTCCGGTCCGCAAACCTGGCTGCGGTTGAATTCCGGCTCCGGCACGGCGGCCTGCGCTTCTATGGTTGGACGGAACGCGCGGCGTCGTTCGGTTATTCGCAAAAGTACGCCGAGGTGGCGCGATTGACTTTGTTGCGACCGTTGGTCCGCCGGCCGACCGGCGGCGGACTCGTGCCGCACGATGCCGACTGGACTTACAGCCTGGTGTTTCCGCAGGGTCACTGGTGGTATGCATGCCGCGCGACGGAAAGTTATCGGCGCGTCCACGAGTGGATTCGCGCGGCTTTCGCGCGGCTTGATGTTCCGACCCAGCTTTCACCGTGCTGCCGCAAGGAGCTGCCCGGTCAATGCTTCGTCGGTATGGAGCAATTTGACATTCTTTGGCAGGGGAAAAAGATTGCCGGCGCCGCCCAGCGTCGCAATCGCCAGGGCCTGTTGATTCAAGGTTCGGTGCAACCGCCGCCTCTCTCGCTCGTCAAAGCCGACTGGCAGAAAGCAATGTGCGATGTCGCCGTTGAAACCTGGGGTGTTAACTGGGTTGCGTTCGAGCGGGACACGGCTTTGGAGCGGCGGGCGGACGAGTTGGTGTGTCGGAAATACTCTTTAGCTGGATACAACCAACGCCGATGAAGTTGTCCTCTTGGTTCGAGGGACCCGAATTACCTTCCGCTCCGAATCGAAGCGCCTGGGCCGTTGCGGTACAGGCCCATGACCGTGGAGATCACTCCAATTAATAACTATGAACTTTCCCTGCCGGTCCTCCCACAATCGCCACGCCGGATGAAGTGCCAAGGCGCGTGGCGCCCGCTTCGATCATCGCCAGCGCGGTCGGCGCGTCACGAATGCCGCCCGCGGCTTTCACGCCGAATTTTTCGCCGACGATTCCGCGCAGCAGTTCCACGTCTTCAATCGTCGCGCCACCGCTGCTGAAACCGGTGGAGGTTTTCACAAATTGCGCGCCTGAATCGAGGACGAGACGGCAAGCGCGGATTTTTTCTTCGTGGGTCAGCAGGCCGGTTTCGAGAATGACTTTGACCGGTCGTTCGTCTGCGGCCTCGGCGACATCGCGAAGTTCCCGCAGCACATAATCGTAATTGCCGTCCTTCAAACGCCCGAGATTGATGACCACGTCGATTTCCTGCGCGCCGTTGTCGATCGCGGCTTCGGTTTCGAACCGCTTGGTGTCGGAGTCCGTCGCTCCGAGCGGAAAGCCGACGACCGTGGCCACCTTCACAGCGCTGCCGTCAAGCAAATGGCGAGCCTGAACCACCCACGATCCGTTTACGCAAACAGCATAGAAACGGTGCTCGCGCGCCTCGGCACAGAGCCTTTCGATGTCTTTCGCCACGGCGTCCGCTCTGAGCAGCGTGTGGTCGATACAGCGCGCGAGGTCCTGGGCCTTCATCGCAAAGAAGGTGGGGCGAGTGTCGGGCCGTCCCCTCCGCAGGAGTCGAGGTCACGTGACTCAAACATCCTGATGGGATCGTTCATGGACGCGATTTGTTGACAGCCGCTTGCTCACCTTGGGAGCAAGTCCGCCACCATTGCGCGCTCCTCCTGCAATTCGTTGACGGTGGCGTCGATTTTCGCGCGGCCGAATTCGTTGATCGGCACGCCTTGAACGATGGAAAGCTTTTTGCCGTCGCCACGCACCGGAAACGAGGAGATGAGTCCCTGCTCGACACCGTAGCTGCCATCCGAGCAAATACAGACGCTGTGCCAATCGCCGGCGGACGTGGGCTCGATGATGGAGCGGACGCTTTCGATGATGGCGTTGGCCGCGCTGCCGGCGCTCGACGCGCCGCGGGCCTTGATGATGGCTGCGCCGCGCTGCTGCACGGTGGAGATAAACTCACCTTTCAACCAGGTTTCGTCTTTAATGAGATCAGTCGCAGGCTTGCCGTTGATTTTCGCGTTGTAAAAATCGGGATACTGCGTCGCCGAATGATTGCCCCAGATAGCGACGTTGGTGACGGCGCCGGCATCGGCGCCGGCTCTTTTGGCGAGCTGCGATTTCGCCCGGTTCTCGTCGAGCCGCGTCATGGCGTGCCA
>Ga0209376_1003667_pt1 | contig 13787 bp, 15 predicted proteins | sample GraSoiAngelo_134_FD_185891 | JGI IMG/M metagenome (GOLD analysis project Ga0209376, IMG submission 185891) | Grasslands soil microbial communities from the Angelo Coastal Reserve, California, USA - 14_0929_05_30cm (SPAdes) (version 2) | ecosystem: Environmental > Terrestrial > Soil > Grasslands ... | reverse complement strand
GTGAGCCGCTCGATCTCGCGCTGGTGCAGCAGGAGCTTGCGCGGGCGCGTCGGCTCGTGATTGAATTGATTGGCGCCGGGATAGGGACTGACGTGCGCGTTGACTAGAAAGGCCTCGCCCTTTTGAATGCGCCCATAACTGTCCTTCAGATTGGCCTTGCCATCGCGCAGTGATTTGACCTCGCTCCCGAGCAAAACCAGACCGGCTTCATAAATTTCATCGATGAAATAATTATGGCGCGCCTCTCTATTGACACAAACGATCTTTTCGCCCGATTTGTCTTTAGGCATGATTCTTGTTTTTATCCTCCGGCGTAATCAACCCGCCGGAAGTAATCAGCTTGAGCGCTTCTTCCATACTCATGTCCAGGGGCGACACCTCGTTAATCGGAACCAAAAGGTAGAATCCCGAAGTCGGATTGGGCGTCGTCGGCACGAAGACGTTAAGCAGTTGGCTTTCGTTTTTCTTCTCCAACTCATGCCACGCCCGGCCCATCGCAAACCCGACGGTATAAATCCCCTTGCGCGGGTACTCGATCATGACGACTTGCCGGTTACCCTGCGATTGCCCCAAAAAAGTCTGAACCAGCTTCTGGACGGCTGTATAGACCCCGCGGAAAACCGGAATTTGCACAAAAATTTTGTCCCAAGCAGCGAGGAATCGGCGCGTGGCAACGCCTTTGGTTAAAAAGCCAAGAAACAGGATCAGCCCGATGGTGAAGACGGCGCCCAGTCCCGGCACTGCAAATGGCAGGTAAGAGTTCGGATGCACCGGAGCCGGCAGCACGTCCAATAGTCCGTCCATGAGACCGACGACCCAGCCGAGAAACCAGAGAGTGATCACGACGGGAAGAAAAACCAACAGACCCGCCAAGAACTGGCGTTGTAAAGTCTCCCGTAGACTGAGTTTGGATCGAGTCTGCGTCTCTTCCGCCACGTCGTCCGCTCTCCTTTAGGGTTTGATCACCGTATTATCGATAAGCCGAGCCTTGCCGATGCTAACGGCCAAGGCTAAAACCGCGTCCTGGTCAATCCGATCGACTTCCTGCAAAGTTTCCGGATCACATAAGATTACATATTCCATTTTCGCAAGGGGCTCCTTACCGATTTCCGCTTGGACGGCGTCCACGATCGCCTTTCCCCTCTTCTCCCCTTGCCGCGCGAGGGACTCTGCCAAACCGAGCGAACGTGAGAGGCATAAAGCGGCTTTGCGCCCTTCGGCATTAAGATAAACATTGCGCGAGCTCAGCGCCAGCCCGTCCGCTTCCCGCACCGTCGGATGGCCGACGATTTCGATATCGTAATTCAGATCCGCCACCAGCCGGCGGATCACTTGCAACTGCTGATAGTCTTTGCGACCAAAAACCGCGACATGGGGTCGGACAATATTTAAAAGCTTGGCGACGACCGTAGCTACGCCGCGAAAGTGGCCAGGGCGAAGCGCGCCGCAGAGAGGGAGGCTGAGACGCTCCACTTCGATTTGAGTCTGGTAACCCTCGGGGTAGATTTCGTCAACCGACGGATGAAACAAGACATCGACCCGCTCTTTTTTGAGAAGCTGTCGATCGCGCTCGAAATCCCGCGGATAGGCAGCAAAGTCTTCCTGAGGAGCAAATTGGGCGGGATTGACAAAGATCGAAACCACGACCTGATCGCCGCGCTTCCTGGCGTCGCGCACGAGGCTCAGATGTCCTTCATGGAGAAACCCCATGGTCGGAACGAGAACCAGACGCCGTCCTTGGCAGCGTTGCGTCTCACTCCAGCTCCGCATCTCGTGTATGCGCTCGATGATCTGCATGGTCACAGGATTCGTAGGGGCGACCGGCCGGTCGCCCTTATTTGAACGAATGCTCCTTGCCGGGAAATTTTTGCGCGCGCACTTCCTCGATGAAGCTCTTTACCGCAGCCGTCATGATTTCCCCGAGTTCCGCGTAGCGTTTAGCAAACTTCGGTCTGAAATCATCGAACAGCCCTAGCATGTCGTGGATTACCAAGACTTGACCGTCACAATGCACTCCTGCACCGATCCCGATGGTTGGAATCGTCAGTCGCTCGGTAATCTCCATGGCCAAATCTGCAGGCATGCCTTCCAGCACGACGGCAAACGCGCCCGCCTCTTCGACCGCCAGCGCATCGCCGAGAATCGCTTGCCGCTGGTCTTTTTCTTTACCTTGCATTTTATAGCCGCCGAAACGATGGACCGATTGCGGCGTGAGACCGATATGCCCCATGACCGGGATGCCGATTTGCACAATGGCCCTGATAGTCTCGCGCATCGCGATGCCACCCTCCAATTTGACCGCCTCGGCTCCCGCTTCCTGGAGAAATCGCCCGGCATTTTGGATCGCCTGTTCTTTACCGAGCTGAAAAGACAAGAAAGGCATGTCCCCTGCTACCAGTGCCCGCTTCCGACCGCGCACCACCGCGCGGGTGTGATAAAGCATCTCCTCCATTGTGACCGGCAGCGTATTCGGCTGTCCCTGAACGACGCAGCCAACCGAGTCACCCACCAGTAAGATATCAACGCCGGCGCTGTCGAGAATTCGCGCAAAAGAATAATCATAGGCGGTGAGGCAGCGATCTTTTCGCCACGCTGCTTCATCTTGATGATTTCAGGTACGGTGACCTTATCTGCCATCGATCTACCCTCCCAAATAAAAAAGCCTTCCGGATTAAGCCGGAAGGCCATTAAAAAGGACGCAGTCCACGACCCAGGCTGCAGTGAATTCCTGCCTGCCGCCAACTGCCGTCTGCTTCATTCGGCATCCGTCTCAGTCCGAATTACCTGGATCCAAGCGGTATGTAGTGCTGCGTCCCCGACCCCATGTTGTTGATTTCCTTGATCAAGTCAGCCAGATGCTTGCTGCTTGCTACGAAATCAATCTCAGAAGTATTGACCACCAGCAGAGGCGTGTCGTCGTAATGGAAAAAAAACTGGTTATAGGCCTGAGCCACTCCTGAGAGGTACTCGAAGGTGACGCTACGCTCATATTTTTTATCTCTTTTTTTAACCCTTTTGTAAAGTACTTCGGGCCGGGCCTGTAGATAGACCACGAGGTCCGGCTTCGGCACTCTTGTGTTGAGCAGCGCGTAAATTTGCTGGTAAAGGTTCAGTTCCTCGTCGCTCAACGTCAAAGTTGCAAAGATCTTGTCCTTGGCGAATAGATAATCGGCGACCGTGTTCTGCTTAAAGAGATCCTGCTGGCTCAGCTCCATCTGCTGCTGATAGCGGTTGATCAGAAAAAAAGTTTGGTTCTGAAAGGCGTAGGTCTCGCGAGCCTTGTAGAACTTGGGGAGAAACGGATTGTCTTCCACCCTTTCAAACACGGTGCGGGCCTGGAACTCGTTGGCCAGGATCTTCGCCAGGCTGGTCTTCCCGACGCCGATGGGCCCTTCGACGACAATATATTTGCACTTCGTCATCTGGCCCGGCGAATTTACACAAACGACCCAAAATTGTCTAGCTATGTTATAGTTATTCGCGATGGCGACACCGAGGGAAAAAATCGGCCAGATGTTCATGATCGGTCTTCAAGGAGAATCGCTCACCCGCGACGAACAATTGGTTATCGAAGAATGCGGCTTTGGGGGTTTCATTCTTTTCAGTCACAACTGTTGCGGCCCGGAGCAGATCCTATCGCTCTCTCGCTCGCTCTGGGAAAGCAACCCAAAGACGCCGCCACTGATCGGCATCGACCAAGAGGGTGGTAGAGTTCATCGCCTAGCCAATCCATTCACCCATTTCCCCGCTGCGGCGCTCGTCGGACGGAAAGATGATCCCAATCTCGCGTACAGGGCCGCACGGGCAACCGCCGCCGAGCTCGCCCTGGTCGGCGTCAATCTCAACTTCGCGCCGGTGCTAGACGTCAACTCTAATCCGAACAATCCGATCATCGGCAGCCGCTCCTTTGGCACAGAGCCCAATCAGGTCATTACATTCGCGTGGCCTTACGTTCAAGGTCTTCGGGACGGCGGCATCATTCCCTGCGGCAAGCACTTTCCCGGCCACGGCGGTACCGATAAAGACTCGCATCTTGATTTGCCGGTCCTCGACAGATCACCGGATGAATTGACGGCGGTCGAGCTCCCGCCGTTCGTTCATGCCTGCCGGAATCAAATCGAATCGCTCATGACAGCCCATGTGCTTTACCGTTCGCTGGACCCCAACTTTCCGGCCACGCTGTCTCCCAATATCGTTACCGGCTTGTTACGGCAGCAACTGGGTTACGCGGGCGTGGTCTTTAGCGACGACATGGAAATGAAAGCGCTGAGCAGCAACTACGATGCGGACGAAGCCGTCGCGCTGGCTGTTCGCGCCGGGGTCGATGTAATGCTCTATTGCCACGATCTGCCCGGAGCAGTAAACGCCCTGGAATTTCTCTGCTCCGAGGCGGAGAGAAATCCGGCCGTTTGCGCGCAGGTGGAGAATAGTTATCACAGGATTACGGAACTGAAGCAACGTTATCTGAAAAGGTTCACCGGCATAGAGGAAAAAGAATGTGCTAAGCGCCTGGCGCGATTGGATCATCGGCGAATCGTTAACGAGATTTCAGGGTAATTTGTAGGCGCTGTAGGCGATCAGCTTCTTGATATCGTGTTCCAACTCCCCTTCCCATTTCTCGATGAGGACATCGGCGGGGCATTTTCCCTGGAACAAGAGGGTTTTTAGCGGACTCAAATAAATCGTCTCATCCTCACCTTGACTGTTGAGCGCTTTTTGGCGCCGCAAGCCCTCCCACGCGATCTGCAATAATTCCTTCGCCAAATCGAGCAATGAGTAGCGCCGGATGCGCGCGGCCAGCGCATCTTGATGAGAATCAAGATAAACTTGCATCCGCTCATCCCAACTCCAGCCCTTCACTAAATCCCAGGCGGCTTGCAGACAATCCGCGTCATAAAAAATTCCTTTGATGACCGCGGGGAAGGCCGGCATGAGTTCCGGCGGCTGACTATCCGCGGAGCGAACCTCGATATAGCGCTTGATCCGAGTCTCGGGGAACAACGTTGTGAGATGATCATTCCAATCGTCAACGGTAGCCCGCTCGCCGTTATGACCATGCTCGAGAAAGCGGCGGAAAGTCACGCTGGTCATGTCGATGTAGTCATGATCGCGGATGATGAAGTACATCGGGACGTCGAGGGCATACTCAACATAGTGCGCGAAATTTACATCAGGCGAGAAGGCGAATTTGAGCAGTCCCGAGCGGTTTTTGTCCGTATCCGTCCAGATGTGCTCGCGGAAGCTGCGATAGCCGTTCAGCTGCCCCTCGCAGATCGGCGAATTGGCAAACATGGCGATAATGATCGGCGTCAGCCCCATGCCGGTGCGGAACTTCGCCATCGCATCCTCTTCGTCGCTGTAGTCGATATTGGCCTGAACCGTGGCGGTTTGTTTCATCATCCGCTGACCGAGAGTCCCGACCTTGAGCATGTAGGGCGCCATGATGCGATAACGCTTCTTCGGCACCCATTCGATCTCTGCCAAGCGGCTGACCGGCTGCATTCCCAGCCCCAGAAAAACGACATCCAGCGGATCTGCAACCTCTAACAACTCGCGGATATGCTGGGTGAACTCAGCATAGGTGCAATGGATGCTCTCGCAGGGCTCGCCGCTCAGTTCGATTTGCCCGCCAGGCTCGAGAGTAATCTGCGCGTTGCCGCGGGCCAGCGCGATAATATGACCGTCCTGCTGCTCCGGCTCCCAATTATATCGCTCGCTCAATTCCCTCAGAATATGCTCGACACCGCGGCCGCCGAAATAAGGAATGGCCTTGGCCGTGCTCCTGTCGATACCGACCTTCTCGTATTCGGTTCCGACGCGCCAGCGCTCGCGGGGCTTTCCCGCATCGTGGAAAAACGCTTCCAGCTCTTCTTTTTTTTCAATGACTGACATGGTTGCGAATATTTTGTTGATACGGCGGATGGATCACTCCCTTTTCAGTGATAATCGCCGAAATTAAGTCTTGGGAGGTTATGTCAAAGGCCGGATTCAATATCTTTGTGCCTTTGGGCGCGAGCGCCCGACCGAAGATATGCGACACCTCTTTGGGGTCCCTTTGTTCGATGGGGATGTCCTCTCCCGTCGTGCAATCAAGATCGATAGAGGAAGTCGGACCCGCGACATAAAACGGGATTCCGTGCCTTTTCGCGAGCACTGCGATTCCGTAGGTGCCGATTTTATTGGCCACATCGCCGTTCGCCGCCACGCGATCGCAACCGACCACCACGGCGTCGACCCGACCCTTTTGCATCAAGTAACCCACCATATTGTCCGTGACTAGCGTGGCAGCAATTTTTTCTTTCTTGAGCTCCCACGCCGTCAGACGCGCGCCTTGAAGAAAAGGTCGCGTCTCGTTGATCCACACTTCGACTGATTTTCCTGACTCCTTTAACGCCCGAATCACACCGAGCGCCGTTCCATACCCCGCGGTCGCCAGCGCGCCGGCGTTGCAGTGAGTCATCACCTGCCGGGCATTGCGCAGCAGGCTCGCGCCGAATTTGCCTAATTGTTTGTTAGCGACGATATCCTCTTTATAGATTTTCTGGGCTTCCTCTTTGAGTAACCGCTTGACGGTTTCAACGCCTCGGCTCCGATTTTCCGTGTAAACCCTGCGCATCCGCTCCAGAGCCCAGAATAAATTCACCGCGGTGGGACGGGTCTTGGAAAGAGTTAAACAAATGCGCTCGAATTCACGGTCGAAACGCTTCTCTCGGGCTTTCGACGCGCCCAAAGCCACACCCATGGCCGCGGCGACGCCGATCGCCGGCGCGCCACGAATCACCATGTCGCGAATCGCTTGCGCCACTTGCTGGTAGTTACGGCAACCCCGATAGATCTCTTTGTGAGGCAGCATTCGCTGATCGAGCATGATGACTCGATCGTGTTTCCATTCGATGGTTCTCACGGCCATGAGAATGTTCCTATTTTCGAGAAGAATGAGTATATTAGGCGCAAGAAGGAAGCGTCAAGAGCGACCTCGTGGATTTCCATCATCTCTTCGGTTATCTGTCCGGACTCCTTCTCATTAGACCAGAGATGGAACCTGGCACCTTGTTCCGCACTGCCGGTCTGGTGCATGTTCTCGACGCGATTCTGTGTCGTGTGATCGCCGGTCACAGCGGACGACGGAAGAATCTCTGGACGGTCGCCGGCTTGCTGTTGGGAATTTGGGCATTGGGAACGCTCTTTCTTTTGCCCGCCAAGGTGCGAGAAAACGGATGAGTATACGGCTCGCCGTCAGGATCGACTCGGAGCACGGGTCGTCCTAATCATCGACAAGTTAAAACTTACCGCCCTCAGCGATTACATACGCCAGACCGTGTTCTTTGGTATGAGTAATCGATAGTGCCCAGCGGCGAATGCCGAGCTGCTCCGCAAGCTGTGCGGTTTTATCGTGCAGGACAATCTCCGGTTTTCCGCTTCGCGCCCGCCCCACCTCGATATCGAGCCAGCGGACCTTAGAGCCCCAACCTCTTCCCAGCGCCTTCATCACCGCCTCTTTGGCGGCAAATCGCCCCGCATAGCTTTCGTATTTACCGCGCCGTTTCTTTTCGCAATACAGAATTTCCTTTTCCGTGAAAACCCGTTCGCGAAACCGCCGGCCGATACGGCTATCCTCCAAGGCCTGCTGAATCCGCTCGACTTCCACCAGATCCACACCGGCGCTGATGATCATGACTTAAAACCTAGCTTCTCCGGGTACCGCCGTCAACGGATCCCATCGACGACACCATTGCGCATTGACTGAGGCATCGGGTTCGCGTAAGTTTCTTGACAAAAGGAGAATAGAAATGACTGTATTGCGACGACTGACGGCGATCGTACTGTTTACCGCGTTATTCAATGTTCCTGTCGTTGCCTGGGCGCAGAAGGGCACGATCAAGCTCGCCGTACAAGCGCCACTCTCCGGAGAGCAGGCCGCTTTGGGCGAGCATGTAAAGCTCGGGGCGCAGTTAGCGGTGGAGGAGGCGAGCAAAGCGTTCAAAGCCCTGGGCTACGATCTCGTCTTCGTTCCCTATGACGACCAGGCGAAGCCTGAAGTCGGCGTCGCCAATGCCAGAAACATCGTCGCCGATCCAAATGTGCTCGCGTTGGTGGGCCATTTCAATTCCGGCGTCGCTCTGCCCGCATCGGAGGTGTACAAAGACGCGATGCTGGCAATGATCTCGCCTGCGAATACCGCCACCGAGATTACCGACCGAGGCTATCCCAATGTCAATCGCGTCTGCGGCCGGGACGATGTGCAGGGGCCGGTGGGAGCCCGATTTGCCGCCCAGGACTTAAAACTGAAATCGGTTTATGTCATCCACGACAAAACCTTATATGGTCAGGGCGTGGCGGATAACTTCCGGCAGGAGGCGATCAAGCTGGGACTCAAAGTCTTGGGTTACGACGGCACCGAAGAACGCGCCAATTTTGCTCCCATGATCATTCCCATGAGGGCCAGGAACCCCGATCTCGTCTATTTCGGCGGCATCTACTACCAGGGAGGACTGCTGCTCAAGCAGATGCGCGAGAAGGGAGTCAAGGCGGCGTTTATGGGTCCCGATGGGCTGGACTCATCGGAGATGGTTAAAATCACCGGGGCCCAGGTGATTGGCAGCTATTACACAACCGTCGCCGGGCCACCGGACGCCTATCCGGAGACGGCCGCCTTCGCCAAGAAATTCAAGCAGCGCTTCGGCAAAGAGGTGGAGTCGTTCGGTATGTACGGCTATGACGCGGCGCAAGTCGGGCTGAAAGCCATCGAACAGGCAATCCAGGCGAACGGGGGAAAGAAACCGAGTCGCGCCGAAGTTTCAGCGGCTGTTCGAAAGCTGAAAAACTTCAAAGGGGTTACCGGTTCAATTACCTTCGACAATAAGGGCGATCCGGTCAAAGCGAAATACTTCGTGCTCCAGTTCGACAAAAGGAGCTATCCCGGGAAAGTCGTGAAGGTGATCGAGCAGCAAGCGCCCCAGGCTCTGGCCCGCAAGTAATAATCGACGGCGTCCCTGTTGCTGAGCGTGTCATCACCCCCTGTCTCCTGCCGGCTGGCTCCGCTCCGACAGATTCAATCTAAATCGATGAGTAAAAAACTGCGCGTCGCGGTCCTCTTCGGTGGTAAATCCGCTGAGCATGAGATTTCTCTTATATCGGCCAGGAACATTGTCGAGGCGATGGACAAAAAAAAATACCAGATCGTGGCTATTGGCATCGACAAAGAAGGGCGATGGTTTTTCGACGAAGGACAACGGCTGTTGGGCGCCGCAGAACAGGCTGAAGTGAAGCTTACACGGCGAAGCGTTTGCACTGCCATCTTGCCGGGAGCCAAACAATCACCGATGATTCCGCTCTCTCCACGCCGCGCGTTGGGAGAAGTAGACGTCGTCTTTCCGGTGCTGCATGGTCCGTTCGGTGAAGATGGCACGGTTCAGGGGCTGCTCAAACTCGCCAATGTTCCCTTTGTGGGCGCCGGAGTTCTCGGGTCGGCCGTGGGGATGGACAAGGACGTGGCGAAACGCTTACTTCGGGACGCGCACATTCCCACTGCGAAGTTTCTAGTTTTCGAGCGGGGGGCACAAGCCCGGATTCATTTCGCCGAAGTCAAGCGAATCCTCGGTCTTCCCGTATTTGTCAAGCCCGCGAACCTCGGCTCTTCCGTAGGCATCAGCAAGGTGAGCAACCATAAACAACTCGGCGGCGCCATAAGCGAAGCTTTTCGTTATGACAATAAGATTTTGATCGAAGAGAGTATTCGCGGCCGTGAGATCGAATGTTCCGTCCTCGGCAACGAGCATCCCATCGCCTCACTGCCGGGAGAAATTATTACCCGCCATGAATTTTATTCTTATGACGCCAAATACATCGATGAGAAGGGCGCTCAACTTCTGATTCCCGCCCCTCTTCCGAAAGCCCTCGTGAAGCAAGTCAAAGAAATAGCCATTCAGTCTTTCAAGGTTCTCTGCTGCGAAGGAATGGCGCGCGTGGATTTTTTCCTCCGCCATGAGCGCGAGGTTTTCGTCAACGAGATCAATACGATACCGGGCTTTACGAAAATCAGCATGTATCCGCAGCTATGGGAAGCCAGCGGGATCTCCTATCCCGACCTCATCGATCGGCTCATTCAGCTCGCCTTGCAGCGGTTCGAGCGAGAAAAGAGTTTAAGAACTTCCGTCTAGTGCCGATCAACTCGGTAGGGGGTATGGGTGGCCTTCAACTGGACGGCGGCGGAATTGACTTCAGCAACAGTTACTTCCGCAGTGCCGACCTCCGCGGCGTGGACTTCTCCACCTCCCGGCTGGAGGGCGTCAGCCTCAATCGCGCAAAGATATCCGCCGCCTCGTTACACGGAGGAAATCGCCCTTTCCATCCAGCACGGCACGCGGATGCGCTATCGACGGTAGCGCACCCGACCACCAACCAACGGGGCGCGCTTTAATCCATTTGCCGTCTTAAAAACGTCGGGATGTCGTACTTATCGTCCTTGTCCGAGTTGGCGCCCAACTGAAAACTCGCTTTGCTTAACGTCACCGTCTCGATCTCGTTGCTGCCCTGTTTCTTGCGTTGCCAAGTCGGCGTGTCCAGATCGTCGACAATGGTGCCCAAGTGAACGACCTTCTTACTCTTCTGGTTCGCGTTGGCGGAAATCCTGGAGACATTTGCCGCAGCAGGCTTTGGTTCTTCTTTGACCTCTCCGAAGCCGGTGGCAATGACCGTGATACGAATCTCGTCGACAATAGCGTCGTCGATGACCGCGCCGAAGATGATGTTGGCGTCATCGTCGGCTTCTTCTTGGATCATGGATGCCGCCTCGTTGACCTCGTGCAAGCAAAGATCCGGTCCACCGGTGATATTGATCAAGACGCCTCGGGCCCCTTGAATTGAAATATCTTCGAGCAGCGGGCTCGAGATCGCTTTCTGCGCGGCCTCGATGGCGCGATTTTCGCCGGACGCCGCCGCAGCCCCCATTAACGCCAACCCCATTTCCGCCATGACCGTTCGCACGTCGGCAAAGTCGAGGTTGATCAAACCCGGCGTGATGATCAAATCCGATATGCCGCGAACCGCCTGCAGCAACACATCGTCCGCTTTGTGAAACGCCTCCAACATGGTCGTCGTCTTCGCGGCGATGCTCAGCAGCCGTTGGTTCGGGATGACGATCAGGGTATCCACGTTTTGTTTCAGTTCTTCGATCCCGTCGTCCGCCAGATGCATTCTTTTCTTGCCCTCGAAGATGAAGGGCTTGGTGACGACGCCCACGGTAAGCGCCCCCGCTTCACGGGCCAACCGGGCCACCACCGGCGCCCCCCCTGTACCCGTGCCGCCGCCCATCCCAGCGGTGATAAAAATCATATCGGAGCCCGCAAGGTATTCCTTGAGGGTCTCTTCGTTCTCCATCGCCGCTCGCCGACCGATCTCGGGATTGGCTCCGGCGCCAAGCCCTTTCGTCACCGCCGCTCCCAACTGAACCCGCACGGGCGCTCGGCTCGCTTCGAGAGACTGAGCGTCGGTGTTTGCCACCAGAAAATCAACGCCGCTGAGTTTGGCATTGATCATGGTATTCACCGCATTACCTCCTCCCCCGCCGATGCCGATGACTTTTATGCGGGCTTTAAGAATTCCATGCTCCACGATTTCAAACATAAATTTTCCTCCTTCAAATAAGGGTCAATAAATTTGTTTTCGATTTAAAAAAACTCACTGAACCAGTCCGCCATGCGATGTTTGACCTTGGAAAAAATCCGATCGTCGCGGATGCGGAAGAAATTTCGCTCTTGCCGCTTCATCCCGTAAAGCACCAAGCCGACCCCCGTGGCGTAGACCGGACTGGAAATGACATCCACCAAGCCACCGACGTGACGGGGAATGCCGAGCCTCACGGGAATGCCGAAAATCTGCTCGGCCATTTCGATGGCGCCCGGCAGAAGCATGGAACCGCCGGTCATGACCACCCCCGAGGCCAACAGGTCTTCATATCCCGATTTTTCAATCTCTCGCTGCACCAGCTGAAAGACTTCATCCAGCCGGGGCTCGATGATCTCGCAAAGAATTTGCCGTGAAACGGTTCCCGGGGGCTTGCCGGCTGCACTGGGCACTTCAACTCGCTCGTCCTCCGCCACCATCGAGGCTTTGGCAAAGCCATAACGCTGCTTGATCCGCTCCGCGTCGCCGAAGGGCGTGCGTAAACCGGCAGCGATGTCGCCGGTCACGTGATTCCCTCCGATCGCGAGCACCGAGGTATGTTTCACGCTACCGTCATGGAAAACGGCGATATCCGTCGTACCGCCGCCCATGTCCACCAACGCGACGCCCAACTCGCGCTCTTGGTCGCTGAGGACCGCCTCCGCGGAGGCTAACGGTTCCAGCACAATGTCGGCGACGTTTAGACCGGTGCGGTTGCAACACTTGATAATGTTCTGTGCCGAGGTCACCGCGCCGGTGACAATGTGCACCTTCGCTTCCAAGCGAACGCCGGACATGCCCAAGGGCTCTTTGATGCCATCTTGATCGTCGATGATGTAATCCTGCGGCAGAACATGCAGCACTTCCCGGTCCATGGGGATCGCCACCGCTTTGGCTGCGTCGATGACCCGATCGAGGTCCCGTGGAGTGACCTCTTTATTTTTGACGGCGACAATGCCGTGGCTGTTAAATCCTTTGATATGGCCACCCGCGATCCCCGTGAAAATCGTGTGGATCTCGCAGCCAGCCATCAACTCCGCTTCTTCCACGGCCTTTTTGATGGAGTTCACCGTGCTCTCGATGTTGATGACCACGCCCTTTCTGAGGCCTTGCGAGGAGTGCGTCCCCACCCCGATCACTTCCACGCCATGCTCGGTCATTTCGCCGACAATGGCACAGACTTTTGACGTCCCGATATCCAAACCAACTACGATGCTGTGTTTCTTCGCCATAACTTTCTAACGAGAATGGTTTGTTCCTTTTAATTCACCGCCGCACCCGCCTGAGGCGGGCCACCACTTGATCACGAAAACTTACATCCAGCGACGCTAATCGATCTTCGTTCCCCTTCCACAGCTCCAATACGTGATCCAAACGTATCAATTTGTTATCCCAATCCCCCCAGCCCATGTGAAACGCGACCGGATACGCCGTCGTATAGAGAACCAAGCGATCCGGAGCATCGAAATGAATCTCCGAAAGCGTGTGCGAATCCTTGGCCATCAGGTCGCCCAGTCGGACGGCATCCTGAATTCTCCTGCGGCTGGCAGGAGTCGAGCTGCTGAGCTCCTCGGGCCGAAAACCGGTGAGCAAAGGGAAGTTGACGCTTTCTCCCACTCCGACTTCTTTAAAAACCACGCCATCCGCGTCCACATAATAGAGCTTTCCCAACGCCACGATCGCTTTGGGAGCGCGCTCCTCCACCTCAATCACGACGCGACGAGGAAACTCGCGACGCACTAACACGCGGCGTACCCAAGGGTGCTTGGCGATTTTCCTCTCGATGTCAGCGGGTTCGATCTTCCACATATTCATGCCATGCCTCAGTCCGGCCATGGCAACGATTTCGCTGCCGCCCACGTTTTCGCCGCCGCGCACTTGAATCTCCCGCACTGCGAAGTAGGGATTCTCACGGACGAACGCCCGAACCGAAGCGGCCCCGGCCATCAATGGACCCCGCCACCGGTACGTCGCCATGGCCGCGACAAAAAGAACCGCGATGCTGCCCGCCAAGCATAAACGCCGGCGCCATCGACGGGCGTTCCGTTTTCGATTGTCTCGGCGATAAACCGATAGTTGCATGAGCTTTTTCCCCGCTTAGCTCGCCGACCACTCTCCCAACA
>Ga0209376_1003663_pt1 | contig 13788 bp, 17 predicted proteins | sample GraSoiAngelo_134_FD_185891 | JGI IMG/M metagenome (GOLD analysis project Ga0209376, IMG submission 185891) | Grasslands soil microbial communities from the Angelo Coastal Reserve, California, USA - 14_0929_05_30cm (SPAdes) (version 2) | ecosystem: Environmental > Terrestrial > Soil > Grasslands ... | reverse complement strand
TGAAGTGCTCGGAGTTCGGGACTGCCATCATCCAGACGATGGCGAAGCTGTAAGGGAGCACGCATGCAAGTCGGGAGAGCGGAACCGCTGAGCGTCATCAATCGCCGCCCCAAGATCAGCGTCGTCGGTGCCGGCAACGTCGGCGCCTCTGTCGCCCAGTACGTCGTCGAGAAGGAATTGGGCGATGTGGTGCTGGTCGACGTGATCGAGGGCCTCCCCCAGGGCAAGGCGCTCGATCTGGCTCAGGCCGGACCCATTCACCGGTATGACTCGACCCTGATCGGATCGAACGGATACGATGAAACGGCGAACTCCGACATCGTCGTCATCACCGCCGGTATGGCGCGCAAGCCGGGCATGACGCGCGACGACCTCCTGTTCAAGAACGCCGAGATCGTCGGGGGCGTCGTCGACCAGGTCGTGGCGCGCTCGAAGAGCGCGATCCTGATCCTCGTGACGAACCCGCTCGACGCGATGGTCCAGCTCGCGTGGAAGAAGTCGCGCTTCGCGCCCCACCGGGTCATCGGGATGGCGGGGATCCTCGACTCCGCGCGCTTCAGGACCTTCGTCGCGCGCGAGCTCAACGTGTCGGTCGAGAACGTCACCGCGTTCGTCCTGGGCGGCCACGGCGACACGATGGTGGTGCTGCCACGCTACTCGACGGTCGCCGGCATCCCCGTCACGGACCTGCTCGCGCCCGACCGTATCGAGGCGCTCGTCAAGCGCACCCGGGATGGCGGTGCCGAGATCGTCGGGCTCCTGAAGACCGGCAGCGCGTACTATGCGCCGGCGGCGTCGACCGTCGAGATGGTGGAAGCGATCGTCAAGGACAAGAAGAAGATCCTGCCCTGCGCCGCCTACCTCGACGGCCAGTACGGCGTGCGGGGGCTCTACGTCGGTGTGCCGGTGAAGCTCGGCAGGAACGGCGTCGAGCAGGTGATCGAGATCAAGCTCACGCCCGAGGAGCAGGCGGCGTTCCAGAAGTCCGCCGCGGCCGTGCGCGAGCTCGTCGACAAGCTGAAGCTCTAACGGAGGAGACGCATCATGGTGAAGCCGGTTCCCGAGGGCTATCATGCCGTCACGCCCTACCTGATCGTGAGCGATGCCGGCAAGGCGATCGAGTTCTACAAGCGGGGACTGGGCGCGCAGGAGATCATGCGCATGCCCGGGCCGGGCGGGCGGATCATGCACGCCGAGGTCAAGATCGGCGACTCGATCGTCATGCTGGGGGAGGAGCCGCCCGACAAGCCGACCTTGCGCGCGCCCCAGGCGGCCGGGCTCCAGACGGCCAGCCTGTACCTCTACGTGCCCAACGTCGACACGGCCTTCAAGCGGGCGCTCGACGCGGGGGCCAAGGCGGTGCAGCCGGTGACCGATATGTTCTGGGGCGACCGCATCGCGCAGATCGCGGATCCCTCCGGCCACCAGTGGACGCTGGCGACCCACAAGGAAGACCTCACGCCCGAGGAGATCGGCCGTCGTCAGAAGGACTTCCTGGCGACCATGGGCGCCCAGCAGAAAAAGAAGAAGTAAGGGCATGCGCGAGATTCACGTCAGCGCGATCACCGACGCGGTCAAGAAGCTCTGCATGGAGGCGAACCTCGAGCTCGAGCCGGACATGCTCCGCGCCTTCGACCGAGCGCTCCAGCGCGAGCGCTCGCCCGCGGGCAAGCAGGTGCTCCAGATCCTGAAGGACAACGCGGAGATGGCGCGGACCAAGCTCATCCCGTACTGCCAGGACACGGGCTTCGTCGTCTGCTTCGTCGAGCTGGGCCAGGACGTGCACGTCGTTGGGGGTGGCCTCGACGAGGCCATCAACGAGGGCGTGAGGCAGGGCTACAAAGAGGGCTACCTCCGCGCGTCGATCGTCCGCTCGCCCTTCGATCGCGTGAATACCGGGGACAACACTCCCGCCGTCATCCACGTCGACATCGTCCCGGGCGCGACACTCGGGATCATGGTCATGGCCAAGGGCGGCGGCTGCGAGAACCGGTCGAAGTACAAGATGCTCACGCCCGCCGAGGGTCTGGCCGGCGTGAAAGAGTGGATCATCGAGTGCGTCAAGACGGCTGGGCCGGACGCGTGCCCGCCGCTCATCCTGGGCGTCGGCATCGGCGGGACCTTCGAGAAGGCGGCGATCCTCTCGAAGAAAGCGCTGTTCCGCGAGCTCGGCTCGCCGAACCCCGACCCGCAGCTCGATGCGCTCGAGAAGGAGTTGCTCGACCGCGCGAATCGCCTCGGGATCGGCCCCCAAGGGTACGGCGGCGACACGACCGCGTTCGGCGTCCACATCCTGACCTATCCCTGTCACATCACGTCGCTCCCGGTGGCCGTGACCATCGAATGCCACGCGCATCGCCACAAGGACGTGACGCTGTGACCTGGGACCGTTGGCACAAAGAGGCGGCGCTGTGAGCGTGACGACGGCGCCCGACGGGATCAAGGAGGTCGGGACCCCGCTCAGCGACGCCGACGTCGTGTCACTGAGGGCCGGCGATCGCGTGCGGATCACGGGCGTCCTCTACACGGCGCGCGACGCCGCTCACGGGCGCCTCTTTCCGCTGATCGAGCGTGGCGAGAAGCTCCCGATCGAGGTGCGCGGCCAGATCATCTACTACACGGGCCCGTCGCCGGCGCGCCCGGGCGACATCGTGGGCTCGATCGGGCCGACCACCGGCGGGCGGATGGACAAGTTCACGCCTGCGCTCCTCAAGCTCGGGCTCAAGGGCACGATCGGCAAGGGCGCGCGCTCCGAGGCGGTCAAGGAGGCCCTCAAGCTGTACAAAGCCGTGTACTTCGGCGCGATCGGCGGCGCGGGCGCGGTGCTCTCGCGCTTCGTGAAGAAGCTCGAGATCGTCGCCTACGCGGACCTGGGGACGGAGGCCATCCGTCGCCTGGAGGTGGAAAACTTCCCGGTGATGGTGATCAACGACTCCTACGGCGGCGACCTCTACCAGGACGGGATGAAGGCGTACGCACGGGAGGACGCATAATCGCGACGCGCTGATCAGCGCGAGCGGAGCGATGACCCTCTGGTCCACCTCGATCGGGAAGAAGGCGGTGATGGCGGTCACCGGCCTGATCCTGGTCGGTTTCGTCATCGGTCACATGCTGGGGAACCTCAAGGTCTTCCAGGGCGAGGCGAAGTTCAATGCCTACGCCGCCTGGTTGCGAGAGATCGGCAGCCCTGCGGTCGGTCACGCGCAGGTTCTCTGGCTGGCCCGCCTCATCTTACTCACGGCGACCGTGCTCCACATCGTCGCCGCCGTCCAGCTGACCCGGATGAGCTATGTCGCGCGGCCCGTGAGCTATGAGCGGAAGGAGGCGATCGGCTCGACGTACGCGTCGCGGACGATGCGCTGGGGCGGCCTGATCATCACGCTCTTCGTGATCTACCACCTCCTCCACCTCACCTTCGGAGCGGTCGGCTTCGCGCCCGGGCAGTACAAGCCGATGTCGGTCTACCGCAACGTCGTGATCGGGTTCGCCATATGGTACGTGTCGGCCTTCTATATCGCGGCGATGATCGCGCTCGGGCTTCACATCTACCATGGCGTGTGGAGCGTGTTTCAAACGCTCGGCCTGAACACCGCGAGGACCGATCGTGTCTACCGAGTGCTCGCGACCGTGTCGTCGCTGGCGGTCGTGCTCGGCAACGTCTCGGTCCCCGTCGCCGTGCTCACGGGTGTGGTGCGATGACCGTCGGCGCGACGAGCGCGAGCCTCGTCGACGGTAGGCTCGACGCGAAGATCCCGCCGGGCCCGATCGAGCAGAAGTGGGAGCGGCACTGCTTCGACATGAAGCTGGTCAGCCCGGCCAACCGGCGCCGCTACACCGTGCTGGTCGTGGGCTCGGGCCTCGCCGGCGCGGCGGCGGCGGCATCGCTCGGCGAGCTGGGCTACAAGGTCGAGTGCTTCTCCTATCACGACAGCCCGCGCCGCGCGCACTCGATCGCGGCCCAGGGTGGCATCAACGCGGCGAAGAACTACCGGAACGACGGCGACAGCGTGTTTCGGCTTTTCTACGACACGGTGAAGGGTGGCGACTTTCGCGCGCGCGAGGCCAACGTCTACCGCTTGGCCGAGCTCAGCCTGAACATCATCGACCAGTGCGTCGCCCAGGGGGTCCCCTTTGCCCGCGAGTACGGCGGGCTCCTCGACACCCGCTCCTTCGGCGGCGCGCAGGTCTCCCGCACCTTCTACGCCAGGGGCCAGACGGGGCAACAGCTGTTGCTCGGAGCGTATCAGGCGCTGGAGCGCCAGGTCGGCCTCGGTACCGTGACCATGCACACGCGCGCGGAGATGCTCGACCTCGTCGTCGTCGACGGGCGCGCGCGTGGCATCGTGACGCGCAACCTCGTTACCGGCGCCGTGGAGTCGCACGTCGGCGACGCCGTGGTCCTCGCCACCGGGGGCTACGGGAACGTGTTTTACCTCTCGACGAACGCGAAGGCGTCGAACGCGACGGCGATCTGGCGCGCGCACAAACGCGGCGCCTTCTTCGGCAACCCGTGTTTCACGCAGATCCACCCGACGTGTATCCCGATGAGCGGCGAGCACCAGTCGAAGCTCACGCTGATGAGCGAGTCGCTGCGCAACGACGGGCGCGTGTGGGTGCCGACGAAGGTCGGCGACACGCGACCGCCGGACCGGATCCCGATCGGCGAGCGCGATTACTACCTGGAGCGGAAGTACCCGAGCTTCGGCAATCTGTCGCCGCGCGACATCGCCTCGCGCGCGGCGAAGGAAGTGTGCGACGAGAAACGCGGCGTCGGCCCCGGCGGGCGCGGGGTCTACCTCGACTTCGCCGACGCCATCGCGCGTCTCGGCGAGCCGGCGATCCGCGAAAAGTACGGCAACCTCTTCGACATGTACGAGCGCATCACCGGGGAGAACGCGTACCGGGTCCCGATGCGGATCTATCCCGCCGTCCACTACACGATGGGCGGTCTGTGGGTCGATTACAACCTGATGTCGACCATTGCCGGGCTGTTCGTCGCCGGGGAGGCGAACTTCTCCGACCACGGCGCGAACCGCCTCGGCGCGAGTGCCTTGATGCAGGGGCTGGCCGACGGCTACTTCATCCTGCCCTGCACGCTCGCCGATTACCTGGCGCGCATCAGGGCGGACACGCTGGACGCCGGCCATCCGGCGTTCCGGGCGGCCGAGGTCGAGGTGGCCGAGCGCGTGAGACGACTCCTCGCTATCAACGGCACGCGCACGGTCGACTCGTTTCACCGGGAGCTCGGGCATCTCATGTGGGACTACTGCGGCATGGCGCGCAACGAGGCCGGGCTCCGCCACGCGCTCCGGAAGATCCCCGAGCTGCGCGCCGAGTTCTGGGCGAACGTGCGCGTGCTCGAGCGGAACGAGGAGCTCAACCAGTCGCTCGAGAAGGCCGGTCGGGTGGCAGACTTCCTCGAGCTGGGCGAGCTCATGTGCATCGACGCGCTCCATCGCACGGAATCGTGCGGCAGCCACTTCCGCGAGGAGCGCCAGACCCCGGACGGAGAGGCGCTGCGCGACGACGAGCACTTCGCCCACGTGGCGGCCTGGGAGTACACGGACCGGCTGGCCGAGCCGAACCTCCACCGGGAGCCCTTGCACTTCGAATACGTCCACCTGAGCCAGCGAAGCTACCGATGAACCTGACGCTCAGGGTGTGGCGCCAGAAGAGCGCGAGCGCCCGAGGCCGCTTGGTCACCTACGAGGCGAAGAACATCAGCCCGGACATGTCCTTTCTCGAGATGCTCGACGTCGTCAACGAGGAGCTGATCGATCGCGGCGAACCGCCGATCGCGTTCGAGCACGACTGCCGCGAGGGTATCTGCGGCGCCTGTGGCTTCATGATCAACGGCGTCGCGCACGGACCCAAGCGCGCCACCACCGTCTGCCAGCTCCACATGCGGAGCTTCCGGGACGGTGATCGCCTGACGCTCGAGCCCTGGCGCGCCAGAGCGTTCCCGGTCATCAAGGATCTGATCGTCGACCGGAGCGCCTTTGACCGAATCGTCCAGGCGGGCGGCTTCATCAGCGCGCCGACGGGCTCGGCGCCCGACGCCAACGCCATCCTGGTCCGCAAAGAAGACGCGGACCTCGCCTTCGACGCGGCGACGTGCATCGGCTGCGGCGCCTGCGTCGCCGCGTGCCCGAACGCCGCCGCCATGCTGTTCACCGCCGCGAAGGTGTCGCACCTCGGGCTCCTGCCGCAGGGGCAGCCCGAGCGCTCCGCACGCGCGCGTAACATGGTGGCCGCGATGGACGGGAGATGTTCGGGAGCTGCACGAACGCGGGCGAGTGCGAAGCCGTGTGCCCCAAGGAGATCGACCTCGCCTTCATCGCGCGACTGAACCGCGACCTGCTCGGCGCGACGTTCAGAGGAGGAGGGGCCCGGAACGCGGCGTCCCCGTCCGATCGGACGCCCCGCGCTGCCCCATAATGCGATCATTTGATAGCATGAAGGGAAGCGGCAGAGCCATGGAGGCCGAGCACAGGGAGATCCTGCGTGCGGCGCTCCGTCCAAGACGCGGCAGGACGAGCTTCAGGGAATGGCTTCTGCGGATGCCTACCGTCGGGACCGACAAGGACTTCGCGCGCGCTCGCCGCCGTCCGCGCCCGGTGGGGCTGTGACCTATCTCCTCGATACGAACGCCCCGTCGGAGCTACTGTGATTGAGAAATCTTGGACAGCTTCGGCGGCGAATCTCACGTTGGATCGGACCGCGGGCTCGCGTTCGCTCCCCCCGGCCGCTCAACGTGGCCGTTGGGCGGCGGACCAAGAGAGGGGGTCGTGATTGCACTTCGAGTGGGATCCAGCCAAGGCGGCCGAGAATCTTGCCAAGCATGGCGTCTCATTCCAGGAAGCGGCAACGGTTTTCCGCGACGCCCTGTCGGCGACGGGCTCAGACCCCGATCATTCATTCGGCGAAGAGCGGTTCGTCACCTTCGGCATCTCGACCGCCGGCCGTCTTCTGGCTGTCGCTCACACCGACCGTGACGATACAATCCGAATCATCAGTGCACGTCCGGTGACACCAGGCGAGAGGAAGATCTATGAAGAAGGGTAGCCGGAAACAGGCTGACGAGCTGCGGCCCGAGTACAAGCGCTCCGATTTTGAGGCGTTGGTCCGCGGCAAGTACGCACAGCGCATCATCGCAGCCACGAATGTAGTCGTTCTCGATCCCCAGGTCGCAAAGGCATTTCCAAACGATCGCGCCGTCAACAAGGCACTCCGAGGGCTGCTTCGCGATCGCAAGTCCTCCATCCGCCCAACTACCCGTTCAACACGGACGCGCCGCGAGCGGCGCGCCGGTTAACGGTGCGTCTGACGCCGTCCGCCTCTAACGCCACGCAGCCCACGCCTTGACGGCAGTGGGGCTGGCGGCGTAGTGTCCATTTGACCCATGGATCGCTTCGCCTGCGACGTGCTCGTGGTGGGCGGCGGGGGAGCTGGCCTGCGCGCCGTCATCGCCGTCGCCGAGACGCATCCGAAGCTCCGCGTCGCGGTGATCTCCAAAGTCTATCCCATGCGAAGCCACACGGTGTCGGCGGAGGGCGGCGCCGCCGCGGTGATCAAGGCCGGGGATAGCCTGGACGCGCACGCCTACGACACCATCTCCGGCGGCGACTGGCTCTCCGACCAGGACGCGGTCGAGGCGTTCGTTCGGGAGGCCCCCGAGGAGATGCTGCGCCTGGAGCACTGGGGCTGTCCCTGGAGCCGGGAGCCGGACGGCCACATCGCCGTGCGTCCCTTCGGCGGCATGAAGATCGAGCGGACCTGGTTCGCCGCGGACAAGACCGGCTTTCACATGCTGCACACGCTCTTTCAGACCACGCTGAAGTACGACGCGATCGAGCGGTACGACGAGTGGTTCGTCACGAAGCTTCTGGTGGACGCGGGGCGCTGCCAAGGGGTCGTGGCCGTCGAACTCGCCACCGGGAAGATTCAGGTCATCACGGCCAAGGCCGTCATCCTCTGCACGGGCGGCTGCGGCAAGGTCTTTCCCTTCACGACCAACGCCAACATCAAGAACGGCGACGGCATGGCCCTCGCGTATCGCGCGGGGGCGCCGCTCAAAGACATGGAGTTCGTCCAGTACCATCCCACCGGCTTGCCCTTCACCGGGATCCTGATCACCGAGGCCGCCCGCGCCGAAGGAGGCTGGCTCCTCAACAAGGACGGCTACCGCTTCCTTCAGGACTACGACCTCGGAAAGCCCGAGCCCAAGCCGGTGCTGCGCTCCATGGAGCTCGGCCCTCGCGATCGGCTCTCGCAGGCGTTCGTCAAGGAGCAGGAGAAGGGGCGCACGCTCGAAGGCCCGTACGGCCATTACGTTCACCTGGACCTCCGCCACCTGGGAGCAGAGGTGATCGACACGAAGCTCCCCTTCGTCCGGGAGCTGTGCCTCAAGTACCAGAACATCGATCCGGTCAAGGAGATGATTCCCGTCCGCCCCGTCGTCCACTACATGATGGGCGGCGTCTCGACCGACATCCACGGCGCCACGCCGCTGCCGGGGCTCTACGCGGCCGGCGAGGCCGCGTGCGTGAGCATCAACGGCGCGAACCGGCTCGGCTCGAACTCCCTGACCGAGTGCCTCGTCTTCGGGGCGCGGGCCGGCGAGGCGGCCGCCGCCTTCGCCGCGGCCCAACGGGAGCCGAGCCCGTCCGGCCGACGACGAAGGGCGGCGTCTCGAGGAGAAATTCCGGCGCAAGACGGGCGGGCACGAACGGATCGCCACGCTGCGGGCCGAGATGCACGAAACCATGGAGGAGAGCGCGGGCATCTATCGGACGGGCGCCACGCTCGAGAAGGCGGCGGAAAAGCTTCAAAGCCTCCAGGAGCGATTCGGTGATCTCGCGCTCGCCGACCACAGCTACACGTTCAACACGGAGTTGACCGCGGCCCTCGAGCTCTCCTACATGCTGGATGTTGCCGAGGCGATCGTGCAGTCCGCGCTGCGACGCCGGGAGTCGCGTGGCTCTCACCAACGCACGGATTTCCCCGCGCGCAACGACACGGAGTTCCTGGCGCACTCCCTGGCCTATCGCGGAGCGGACGGCGGCCCCCGGGTCGAGTACCTGCCGGTCACCATCACCCGCTGGCCGCCGGGCAAGCGCGTCTACGGAAGGTAGAGACGATGGAACCGGCTGTCACGCTGATGGTGACGCGCTACCGACCGGAGCAGGAGTCCGAGCCCACGCTCGCGACCTACGAGGTCCCCTATCGCAAGGACTGGGTGGTCCTCGACGCCCTCAACTACATCAAGGACACGCTGGACGGCTCCCTGTCGTTCAGGTGGTCCTGCCGGATGGGTGTCTGCGGCAGCTGCGGGATGAAGGTGAACGGCTCGCCGAAGCTCACGTGTGCGTCGTTTCTGTCGGACTCCTTGCCCGGCCCGATCCGCGTGGAGCCGCTGGACTACTTCCCGGTCGTGCGCGACCTGGTCGTGGACATGAGCGACTTCATGCGCAAGCTCAAGAAGGTGAAGCCCTGGATCATCCGACACGACGAGCGGCCGCTCGCGGAGGGCGAGTACCTCCAGACGCCCGACCAGCTCGACGCCTACAAGCAGTTCAGCATGTGCATCAACTGCATGCTCTGCTACTCGGCGTGTCCCATCTATGGGCTCGAACCCAGCTTCATCGGTCCGGCGGCCATCGCCCTGGCCCAACGCTACAACATGGACTCGCGGGACGAGGGGGCGCCGGAGCGGCTCGAGATCCTCTCCGAGCACGACGGCATCTGGCAGTGCACCTTCGTCGGGGAGTGCACGAAGGTGTGCCCCAAGCACGTCGATCCCGCAGGCGCCATCCAACAGTACAAGCTCACGGGAGCCATCCACTGGCTCAAATCGCTCCTCCTCCCCCGGGGGGCGCGATGAGAGCCGAGGCCCGCTACACTCCGTACCATCCGCGATGGTATCGTCGCCGCGTCTCGGTCTGGTGGTGGCTGCAGAATCGCGCCTACGCCGGCTTCGTGCTGCGCGAGCTCACCAGTGTCTTCGTGGCGTTCTTCGCCGGTGTCACACTCTGGCAGCTCCGGACGCTCGCGCAGGGCCCGGACGCGTACGCGCGATTCCTCGCCTGCCTGGGGACGCCTCTCTTCGTCGCGCTCCATGCCGTCGCGTTTCTCTTCGTCCTCTTCCACTCCATCACGTGGTTCAACCTGGCGCCCACGGCCGTGGTGGTGCGGCTCTCGGGCAAGCGCGTGCCCGACTGGGTCGTCGTCGGCCTGAACTACGCGGCCTGGCTGGTTCTCTCCGGGGCCGTGGCTTTGATCGTGTTGCGAGGGCGATAGATGCCGCGGTCGATCACGCCGTTTCTGTGGCTCCTGTTCAGCGCCGGTGGAACGGTGGCCGCGCTCCTCTTCCCCATCCACGTCTTGTTGACCGGGCTGGCCGTTCCGCTCGGATGGGTGAACGCCCCGAGCTACGAGTCGGTCCTCGGCCTGGTCAGGAACCCGGTGGCGCGACTCTACCTCTTCGTCTTCGTCTCGCTGCCTCTCTTTCACTGGGCCCATCGCTTTCGCTACACGCTCTACGACGGCCTTCAAGTCAAACACCTGACCGCGCTCATCGTCGTCTTCTGCTATGGAACCGCGCTCGCGGGCACCGTCATGGCCGCCTACCTCTTGTGGACCATCCCGTAGCACGAGGGGTGCGGGCGTGATCTTCGAGCTCAAGCCGCTCACTCAGGAGGCGATCCCCAAGGCGCTCGAGAAGGCGGAGCGGTACCGGCTCCTCAAGGAGCCCGCGCAGGCCGAGAGCATCTGCCTCGATGTGCTGCAGATCGATCCGGGAAACCAGCAGGCGCTCGTGATGCTGCTTCTGGCCCTCACCGACCAGTTCGAGCAGGGGATGGCCGGCACCGTCACCCAGGCCCGGGAGGTGTTGACGCGTCTCACCGACGAGTACGCGCGGCTCTACTACGCCGGGATCATCGCCGAGCGTCGGGCCGGGGCCAGGCTCCAGCATGGCGGCCGCGGATCCGAGTTCGTGGCGTACGAATGGTTGCGGGAGGCGATGGCCTGGTACGAGAAGGCCGAGGCCATCCGTCCAGCGGGCAACGACGACGCGCTGCTGCGGTGGAACACGTGTGCCCGCATCCTGACGCGCAACCCGCACCTCCAGCGCGGTCCGGAGGATCACTCGGAACCACCCCTGGAGTAGTCGCGATGAAAATTCACGAGTACCAGGCGAAGGCGCTGCTGCGGGAGTTTGCGGTATCGGTGCCCTCCGGGGATGTCGCGACGACGCCCGCCGAGGCGCGCGCGGTCGCGGCCCGGCTCGGCGGGCGCGTCGTCGTGAAGGCGCAGGTCCACGCGGGCGGGCGCGGCAAGGCGGGTGGGATCAAGCTCGCGGACGATCCGGTGGCTGCCGAGCGGGCCGCGCTGCAGGTCCTCGGCATGAGGCTCAAGACGCCGCAGACGCCGCCCGAGGGCATCGAGGTACGCTCCGTGCTCGTCGAAGAGGCGTCGGCCGTCGAGCGAGAGCTCTACGTGTCGATCACCCTCGACCGGGCCCGCTCGACGCACGTGGTGATGGCCTCCCAGGCGGGCGGGATGGAGATCGAGGAGGTCGCCGCGCAGTCGCCCGAGAAGATCCTCCGCGAGTGGGCGCACCCGTCCCTGGGGCTCGCGGATTATCAAGCCCGGCGGCTGGCGTTCGGCCTCGGCCTGGCCGCCGAGCAGTTCAGGCAGGGCGTCGCGCTGATCCGCAATCTCTTCGCGCTGTATCTGGCCAAGGACTGCTCGCTCGCCGAGGTGAATCCGCTCGTCGAGACCCGCGATGCGCGCGTCCTTGCCCTCGATGCCAAACTCAACTTCGACGACAACGCGCTCTACCGCCACAAAGAGATCGTGGCGCTCCGGGACACCAACGAGGAGGACCCGCTCGACGTCGAGGCGTCGAAGTACAGCCTGAACTACATCAAGCTCGACGGCAACGTCGGCTGCATGGTCAACGGCGCCGGCCTGGCGATGGCGACGATGGACATCATCAAGCTCGCGGGCGGTGAGCCCGCGAACTTCCTGGACGTCGGCGGCGGCGCCTCCCCGGAGCAGATCGAGAACGCGTTTCGCATCCTCTCGTCCGATCCGAGCGTGAAGGCCGTCTTCATCAACGTCTTCGGCGGCATCCTGCGCGTCGACCGTCTCGCCGAGGGCCTGATCGCCGCCGCCAAGAAGCTCGGCCTGCGTCTGCCCGTCGTGGTCCGGATGGAGGGGACGAACGTGGAGTTGGGCAAGAGGATGCTCGCCGAGTCGGGGCTTCGGTTCGTGACCGCCAACGACATGGGCGACGGGGCGCGTAAGGTCGTGGCGCTGGCGAAGGGGTCCCGTTGAGCATCCTGGTCGACAAGTCCACGCGCGTCGTCGTCCAGGGCATCACGGGCCGCGAGGGGGCGTTCCACGCGGCTCGCTGCAAGGAGTACGGGACGACGGTCGTCGGCGGCGTCACGCCGTCCAAAGGTGGCACGACCCACGAAGGGTTTCCGGTGTGGAATACGGTGGCCGAGGCCGTCGCGAACGAGGGGGCGAACTGCGCGCTCATTTTCGTCCCGCCGCCTGCGGCGGCCGACGCGATCATGGAAGCGGCGGCGGCGGGCATTCCCTTGATCGTCTGCATCACCGAGGGGATCCCGGTTGCCGACATGGTCCGCGCGAAGCACTTCCTCGCAGGGACGCGGAGCCGGCTGATCGGCCCGAACTGCCCCGGCGTCATCACGCCGGACGCGGCGAAGATCGGCATCATGCCCGGTCACATCCACACGCCCGGCCCCGTCGGCGTTGTGTCGCGGAGTGGCACCCTGACTTACGAGGTTGTCGGCCAGCTCACGGCGCGGGGGATCGGCCAGTCCACGTGCGTCGGGATCGGCGGCGATCCGGTCACCGGCACGAGCTTCGTGGACGTCCTCCGGCTCTTCAACGACGACCCCGAGACGCGCGCGATCATGATGATCGGCGAGATCGGGGGGACCGCCGAGGAGGAGGGGGCGACGTTCGTCAAGGCTCACGTGAGAAAACCGGTGGTCGCCTTCATCTGCGGCCAGACGGCGCCGCCCGGCCGGCGCATGGGGCACGCGGGCGCGATCATCGCGGGCGGCAGGGGGACGGCCGCGGAGAAGATGCGGGCGCTGGAGGCCGCCGGAGCGACGCTGGTCCGGAGCCCGGCGGAGATGGGAGCGACCGTCGCAAAGGTGCTCGGCCCATGAGCATCGAACGGACACTCGCAATCATCAAGCCGGACGCGATCGCCAAGGGCGTGACGGGCCAGATCATCACCCGCATCGAGAACGCGGGCTTCAAGATCCTCGCGGCGAAGCTGATCCGGATGTCGCACCAGGACGCCGCGGGCTTCTACATCGCCCACAAGGCGCGGCCGTTCTACCGAAGCCTCTGTACGTTCATGACCCAGGGGCCGTGCCTGCCGATGGTGCTCGAGGGCGACAACGTCATCCAGCGTTGGCGCGATCTCATGGGCGCGACGGATCCGGCGAAGGCCGCGCCCGGCACCATCCGAAGAGACTTCGCGGCGTCGATCGAGGCAAACGCCGTGCACGGCTCCGACTCGCCCGAGTCGGCGGCGTTCGAGATCCCGTACTTCTTCTCGAGCCTCGAGCTCTGCCCGCGCTAAGTGCCTCGGCGGGGGGCGTCGCCCCCCTTCCGAACCCTCCCCCCAGGATCGATTGCGCGGGCAAAGCCCGCGCTCGAACCGAAGTGACTCGGGGCGTCGCTCGACCGCCGCCGTATACTTACTGGCGTCGAGGAGGTGCGCCATGACCCCGTCTC
>Ga0209376_1003662_pt1 | contig 13791 bp, 12 predicted proteins | sample GraSoiAngelo_134_FD_185891 | JGI IMG/M metagenome (GOLD analysis project Ga0209376, IMG submission 185891) | Grasslands soil microbial communities from the Angelo Coastal Reserve, California, USA - 14_0929_05_30cm (SPAdes) (version 2) | ecosystem: Environmental > Terrestrial > Soil > Grasslands ... | reverse complement strand
CGCACATCCTCTTATCCTTTTATCCTTTCTCCCCTTTCTTTCCCCTCACGCTTCCGTCGCCCCTTGCGTCTTGCCTTCCACCAGCCAGCGATGGGCCCGCTGGAGGCAACGCGCGCCGGCGGGCGGCCCACCCCGGATTATTCACTTGCAAGGCCCTCGCAATCGCGAGCGCATCCGCCGGCACATTCTCCGTCACCGTCGATCCCGCCGCTATCACAGCCCCTCGCCCCACTGTGACCGGCGCGATCAACTGCGTATCGCTCCCGACAAACACCTCGTCCTCGATGACGGTCTCATGTTTGCGAGACCCGTCGTAGTTGCAGGTAATCGTGCCGGCGCCGATGTTCACTCCCTTGCCGATACGGGCATCGCCGAGATAACTCAAATGGTTTGCCTTGGACCCCTCGCCCAATTCGGTTTTCTTCATCTCCACGAAATTGCCGACCTTGGCCGAACGGCGCAGCACGGTGCCCGGCCGCAGGTGAGCGAATGGGCCCACACTGGTGTCGTCTTCGAGACGAACGTCCCGAATGACACAGCAGTCATGGACCGCCACTCGATGACCAAGCCTGCTGTCACTGATTCGAGTATGGGACCGGATCACGCAGCCCTCGCCGATGATCGTCTGTCCTTCCAGCGTCACATGGGGATGGAGGACCGTGTCCTGCCCGATCTTCACGTCCGCGTCGATCCAGGTCGTCACGGGATCCTGGAGGGTGACCCCCGCCTGCATCCAGTGAGTACAGAGTTGCTGTCGCACGACCCGCTCCGCAGTCGCAAGCTGTTCGCGGGTATTAATGCCCAATCCTTCCTCCGCCTCCCGGGTCGCCATCGCTGCCACTCGGAGCCCTCGCTTCACGGCCAGCGCCACAATATCAGTCAGATAATATTCCTTCTGGGCGTTCTGCGGCTTGAGCCTCTCCAGCGCCTCGAACAGGAACGGGCCATCCACGACATAGGTTCCGACATTGACTTCCTGGATGCGAGACTCGGCTTCGGTCGCGTCACGGTCCTCCACGATTCGGAGCACCCTCCCTCCCTGTCGTGCGCTTCGCCCGCCGGCCTGTTTCCGCACGACACGTCCGTATCCGGTCGGATCCTCCAGGACAGCGGTCAGCATGGTCACAGTCGCCCGTTCAGTTTCATGCAGCCTGACAAGATCCCGAACGGTTGATTCCTTCAGCAGCGGCGTGTCCCCGTTGAGGATCACGTACCGCTCAGCAGGCCCGCCACGTTCTCGGGAAAAAACTGTTCGGGCTTGCATCACCGCGTGACCTGTCCCAAGTTGTTCCTTCTGCTCGACGATGAAGGTGCGGGAAATTCCAGCAGCTGAAGGGCCCCGAGCCTCGATCAAGCCCTTCACCTGGTCTCCCTGGTGTCCTACGACCACCGCCACCCCTTCACTGGCAAGCCGTTCCGCCAGTTCGACGCCATACAGGACCATGGGACGGCCGGCGACCGGATGGAGCACTTTGGCCAGCTTGGAACGCATCCGCTTGCCCAAGCCGGCCGCCATGACGATCGCCCCCAGGCCCTTGACGGGAAATTGAGTGATTTGTTGATTTGGCGATTGCTTCATTGCAAGGCGACAATCAATAAATCATCAGATCATCAGATCAAGAAATTCCGACGTCATGCAATAGGAACCTCCAGATTCGGCGTGGGAGCTGTCGCTTTCGCCTTCGCCGATTCACTGCTGACGGCGGGTTTCATCGGCTGTGCCGGCGAGTACAGTCCGCCGGAGACGATCAGTTTCATCGCCTCTTCCACACTGAGGTCCAGCGGCACCACTTCTTTTTCAGGAACCATCAAAAAATATCCAGACGTGGGGTTCGGCGAGGTCGGCACATAGACGTTCATGAGTGGACCAGCCGTGATGTCCTGGACCTCTCCACGGGTCACGCCGGTCACAAAGGCAAAGCAATAGTGTCCGTTCTTGGGAAACTGGATGAGCACCACGCGGTTATATTTCTCCCGCTCCGTAAAGGACAGGATGTCCATCATGGACTTCAGCGTCGAGTAGATGCCGCGGACAAGCGGGACCCGGTGGAGAAACTCTTCCCAGAGTCTGACGATCTGCCCACCGATGAAGTTGGCTGCCAGGAGACCGGTGGTAAAAATCAGCAGGACCAAGGTCAGGATACCGAGCCCTGGTACGTAATAGCCTGGGGTCACGACCTTCGCCAACATGTCCCCCAAGATACCGTCCACTGTGATAAAGAGCGTCTTCAGGATGAGTACCGTGCCCCAGATCGGGGTAATGACCAGTAGGCCTGTAAGAAAGTACCGTTTTAGCGAGGCTCTGAGGGTTTTCACCGGGGGTACTCCTAGATTATTCATGATACAAGCTTTACGAGGGTGCCGCAAGCCTTTTATTGCTATTTTCAAATACTTGGACTACTATCGCCCTCACGCTTTCGGGAAGGCCAAGGGGTAAAAATGGGGAGGAAACGAAGCGGAAGAAAAGGCGTCCTGATCACCTTCGAAGGGATCGAAGGAAGCGGCAAAACGACCCAGCTTATCAGGTTGGCGAAGCTTCTTCGTGAGGACGGTCACCGCGTGGTGGAGACCAGGGAACCCGGGGGAACCCCCTTCGCCGAACGGATACGTGACCTCCTTCTAAGCCCCGCAGTCGAACCGATCGCACCGGAGTGCGAGGCCTTCCTAATCCTGGCCTGCCGCAGCCAACATGTCGCCCATGTTATCCAGCCGGCCCTCAAAGAGGGAGCGGTGGTGTTGTGCGACCGCTTTTCGGACTCCACCCTCGCCTACCAAGGCCACGCCCGCGGGTTGGATGTCCAGCTCCTTCGCACGCTGAACCGATTCGCGACCAGTGGACTGTCTCCTGATCTGACCCTGCTCTTTGATGTGCCCGTGTCTCTCGGCCTCGCGCGGCGGCGGCGACATGAGACGGAGCAGAACAGGTTAGATCGCGAGTCACGACGTTTTCACGGACAAGTCCGCCGAGGATTCCTGGACCTGGCAGCCCGGGAGCCGCGCCGGATCAGAGTGGTTGACGGAAGCGCTGACCCGGAGGCTCTTGCTGCGGAGGTGGCCGCCATCGTCAGACGGTTTCTTCAAACCCGTTGAAAGTCAAAAGTTCGAAAGTTATAAAGTCGAAGAAGATTTCTTGACGTTCGACACTGCGTAACATGCCCTTCCGCGACCTCATCGGACACGAACGGCCCAAAGCCATCTTAAGAGCCGCGATGCTCCACGATCGCGTGGCGCACGCGTATCTGTTCTACGGAGAAGATGGCATCGGCAAGCGGCTGATGGCGATCCGATTCGCGCAAGCCATCAACTGCGACCGCGACTCCGGACCGGACGGCCCCGACGCCTGTGGAACCTGTCGATCCTGTCATCAGATTGAAGCCTGCATTCACCCGGACTTCCTGCTGATCGAACCGGACCGGGAACAGACCAACCCTCAGATCAAGATCGAGCACATACGGGAACTTGAATCCCAGATCATCTATAAGCCCCTGGTCGGACGGCGGAAGATCTGTATTGTTGATGAGGCGGACCGGATGACGCTCGGAGCAGCCAACGCGCTGCTCAAGACGCTCGAAGAGCCTCCGGGTTATAGCCTGTTTCTGCTTGTCACCAGCCGACCCTTTGCGTTACCGGCGACCGTCAGATCCCGGTGCCAGGGTCTTCGCTTTGCCGCTCCAGCCCGGACCCAGGTGGAGGCCGCACTGATTCTGAAACGGGAGATCCCTCCAGACGACGCCCGTTTCTTAGCGGTCGTGACCCAAGACCGAATCGGTCAGGCGCTTCAGACCGATCTTGGGGCGACCCGCGCGCAGCAGGAGGAGTTCAGCACTCTCACCGCGGCCAGGTCTCTGGAGTCAATCACCACGCTACTGACCGCGGCCGAGGCCCTTGCCAGAGCGGATCGCGCGCCCGAAGCCCTGGAATGGATCGCAGGGTGGGTCCGGGACCTGGTCCTGGTTCGTGTTGGTGCCGACCCGGACAACCTGCTGAATCTGGACCAGCTTCCTGCGTTGAAGGAAAGAGCCCGAGGAATGCCGCTCGATGGCCTGTTGGACTTGCTGGACGACATCGAGGCGATGCAGCGAAGCGCAACGCGAAACCTGAACCTCCAGATGGCGCTAGAGACGGTCCTGTTGCGCCTGCGAGATGCTGCCTCCGCGCCAATCGAAACCCGCTCTGCCAGGTAATCTAGCTTTCCATGCCAGCGACCTGTTATCTTTTACCCGTTTGCCGATGAGCAACACGTTTTACATCACGACCCCGATCTACTACGTCAACGACGTCCCGCACATCGGGCACGCCTACACCACGATTGCGGCCGATGTTCTCGCCCGCTACTGGCGCCTGCGGGGACGCGACGTGTTTTTCCTCACCGGTCTTGACGAGCACGGCCAGAAAGTTCAACAGGCCGCCGCCAAAGCAGGCATCGATCCGCAAGCCCACTGCGACAGGTTGGCTCCACAATTCGAACAGTTGTGGAATCGTCTGAACATCTCCAACGACGCGTTTATCAGGACAACGGAGCCCCGACACAAAGGGGTCGTTCAACGCTATCTTCAAGAACTATTCAACAAGCAATTGATTTATAAGGACACGTATACTGGGTGGTACTGCACATTTGACGAGCGTTTTTGGACTGAAAAAGACGTCACTGATGGACTCTGCCCTGACTGTAAGCGACCCCTCGAACGCCTGAGCGAAAGCAATTACTTTTTCAAGATGGGACAGTATCAGGAGCGGCTCATCGAGCACATCAAGACACACAAAAACTTCATCCGTCCACCCTCGCGCCGCAACGAGGTGCTGGGGTTTCTCCAGACTCAAAAGCTCGGAGACCTGTCAATCTCCAGACCCAAGTCACGGCTGTCGTGGGGCATTGAACTCCCTTTCGATAAAGATTACGTGACCTACGTGTGGTTCGATGCCTTGGTGAATTATATCTCCGCCCTCGAGTACAAGACGCCGCAACCTTCTCTTGATCGTTACTGGCCCGCGTCAGTCCATCTGGTCGGGAAAGACATCCTCACGACGCATGCAGTCTACTGGTCCACCATATTGATGGCGCTCAATCTGCCGCTGCCGGAAACGATATTCGCGCATGGATGGTGGACGGTGAACGGCGAGAAGATGTCTAAGAGCCGAGGAAATGTCGTCGACCCGAACGCCGTCGTCGATGAATTCGGCGAGTTCGGCGTCGATGCGTTCCGGTACTTTTTAATGCGGGAAGTTCCATTCGGCCAGGATGGGGACTTCTCGCGCGAGGCGTTGATCGGTCGCGTCAACAGCGACTTAGCAGACGGTCTTGGCAATCTCGTGAGCCGAACACTGACGATGATCGAGCGGTTTACTCAGGGGAGAATTCCACCTCCAAGCGACGCAGCCGAAAGCGATCTGGATGCCCAATTGACACAGAGCACCGGGGAATTGATGGCCTTCGTGATGGACCACATAGAACAACTGCGCTTCAACCGTGCGCTTGAAACCATGTGGGAGCTAATCCAGCGTTGCGACCAGTACATTGACAAGACCGCCCCGTGGACTCTCGCCAAGAAATCGGAGGATAACGCTCGGCTTCACGCGGTTCTCCATCGCGTGGTGAAGGCGCTGGAATTACTCATTCCGCTTCTCTACCCGATCATGCCGCAGACGGCCGAAAGCATGGCTTCTCAACTCGGCCTGAGCCCACAAATTTATGGACGCAGAATGGTCTTACAGGGTCTTGTTCCGGGCCGTGAGATCGCAAAGGGAAAGCCACTCTTCCCGAGAATTGACCATAGGAAGACACAAGGAGACTCGCACGTGACCGATTCATCTTCTCCAACAGAGACACTACAGCCAAGCAGCGCCACGACACAGATTACACTCGAAGAGTTCCAGAAGGTTCACCTCAAGACCGCGAAGGTCCTGAGTGCCGAGCGGGTGCCACGATCCGAGAAACTTATTAAGCTCCAAGTGGACCTCGGTGGCGAGCAGCGCCAAGTCGTGGCCGGCATCGGCAAGAAATACACGCCAGAGGAACTGATCGGCCGTACCGTCGTGCTCGTAGCGAACCTCAAACCGGCCAAGCTCATGGGTGTCGAGTCGCAGGGTATGGTTCTGGCGGCGGGGGATGCAGACGTGCTTGAAGTGCTGATCCTGCAGCGCGATGTTCCACCCGGGACGAAGGTGAAATGAGGGGCAGTCCGTCACCCCATTGGGGACAGGGTGAGAGAATGAGGAACAGAAGTTCGCTCAACCTTCACTTCAACCTCTCTGATTTGCTGTCCCTTTGCAGTATCCTTCTGGGGCTCTTCGCAAGCCTCGCACAAGCTGGCGATTCAGCCAATTCGATCTCTGCTGTGGACGGCGAACCAGTTGCCACAGAGGTGATGGTCCGTGTCGTGGCGCATGGCGCTATGGTAGTGGGCGATGAAGTCGGCGGCGCCCGCGTGACCATCACTGACGTGGCAACCGGCCGTTTGCTTGCCTCCGGCCAGCAACAGGGCGAAGCAGGGGACCAGAACCAGATCATGCACACTCCACGATTGATGGAAGAACCGCATTACTCCACTCGTCCGTCCGGTTCGTTCCGGACGACGCTCCACCTCGATCGACCGACCCTGGTTGAAATTTCCGCCCAAGGTCCGTTAGCGTATCCGGCCTCGATGCAGCGAGCCAGCAAAACGGTGCTGCTTATTCCCGGGCGCGACCTCACGAGAGACGGCATCGTGCTGGACCTGAACGGCTATATCGTCCAGATTGAACATCCGGCGGCGGGAGAGTCGCTGATCGCAAAGGAGGACGTGACGCTGAGAGCCTCGGTCCGCACCCTGTCCGGAGCCTTAGTCAGGCCTCACGGCGATTGGGATTCACGAAAGATCACCATCTACGGAGAGGTGATGATCGGCGACCGCGTGATCGAGCGACTGCAGTTGTTCTACTCCGGTTCCAAGAGCAGTTTCGAGGCGCCGTTCTTTGTCCCGACACCGGCGGAGGCGCCCAAGGGGATCTCGCTGCGGGTCGTGGCGGCCGACGGAGCCGGAGCAAATTTCGGCATGGACCAGGCCAACTACCCGGTCCTTCCGGAACAACTCAAGCCGAGGAAAAATTGATGAACCTCTGGATTGGCCGATTTGACGAGGAGAGTATTGACCGGCCATTGCCAATCAACAACTCAAACAATCACTCAATCAACAAAGTCGTAAGACATGGATCCTAAACAAAAACAATTCTCCATCTGGTACGTGTTTATCGCCCTCTGGGCGCTGATGCTCATTCAGATCTTCGTCACTCCCTTTCTCTTCTTGAAACCGATGGAGATTCCCTATAGCGAGTTCAAGGCCGCGGTCGCAGCGGGCAAGGTAGAGGAAGTCTCGATTGGATCCGCCGTGATTCACGGGCGAATGAAACCTGACCCTTCTGCCCCGACGAAAGAAGGTCGCCTGTTTGATACGGTTCGGGTCGAGGATCCGGACCTGATCCGCGACTTGCAGGCCCACCAGGTCAAGATCACCGGCGTGATCGAGAGCACGTTCCTGCGAGACTTGCTGTCCTGGGTCATTCCGATTGGCTTGTTTTTCGCGGTCTGGCTCTTCCTCCTAAACCGCATGGGGCAAGGCCAAGGGGGATTCATGACCGTCGGCCGAAGTAAAGCCAAGATCTACATGGAAAAAGAGGTGAAAGTCGGGTTCAACGACGTGGCCGGAGTGGACGAGGCCAAGGAAGAGCTCCGGGAGGTCATCGAGTTCCTGAAAACTCCCCAGAAGTTTACTCGTCTGGGCGGTAAGATTCCTAAAGGCATTCTCCTGGTCGGTCCGCCTGGGACCGGCAAAACCCTCCTTGCCAAGGCAGTGGCCGGTGAGGCCGGTGTCCCCTTCTTTTCGATCAGCGGATCCGAATTCGTGGAAATGTTCGTCGGCGTTGGAGCGGCGCGCGTCCGCGATCTGTTCCTCCAAGCCAAAGAAAAGGCCCCCTGCATCATCTTCATCGATGAGCTGGATGCCCTGGGCAAGGCGCGTGGTATGGGGCCGATGGCTCATGAGGAACGGGAACAGACACTCAATCAATTGCTGGTGGAGATGGACGGGTTCGATCCGCGCGCGGGGGTCATTCTCATGGCCGCCACTAACCGGCCCGAGATCTTGGATCCGGCTTTGCTGCGTGCCGGTCGCTTCGACCGGCACGTGCTGGTGGACCGTCCGGATAAGGGTGGGCGGCTGGCTATCCTGAAGCTCCATGCGCGCAACGTGCCGCTGGGCCCTGATGCTGACCTGGAAGTCATTGCCGCGATGACCGCCGGGCTCGTGGGCGCAGACCTGGCCAACATCATCAATGAAGCGGCCTTGCTCGCAGTTCGGCGCGGCAAGGATGCAGTGGGTTTTGCAGAACTGCAGGAGGCGGTGGAGCGAGTCATCGCAGGCCTGGAGAAGAAGAACCGCGTTCTGAACCAAATGGAAAAGGAACGGGTCGCCCATCACGAGCTCGGTCACGCCTTGGTGGCCCTCTCGATCCCAGGCGCGGACGCCGTCCAGAAAATCTCGATCATCCCCCGTGGGATCGCGGCGCTCGGGTACACCATCCAGCTTCCCACCGAAGACCGATTTTTGATGACCAAATCCGAATTGGAAAACAAGATTGCGGTGCTGCTGGGTGGGCGGGTCGCGGAGGAGATCATCTACCGCGAGGTCTCGACCGGCGCGCAGGATGATCTCATGAAAGCCACTGACATCGCCAAGAGCATGGTCAAGCGTTACGGGATGAGCGAGAAATTAGGACTGCTCAGTTTTGATCGGGATCGCCAGCCGCTCTTTCTCCAGAACGGCCAGCCGCAGGCCCCAGGCGATTACAGCGAAGAAACTGCCCGCGAGATCGACTGCAAGGTCCACCGGATCATTGACGAGCAGTATGCTCGGGTCTCCAGGGTGCTAAATTCTCAACAGGAGGTCTTCCGAGAGGCGGCGGCGGTCCTGCTGAAGAAGGAAATCATCACAGGTGAGGAGCTCAAAGCTATCATCGCGAAATCGAGTGCCCGCCAGACGATTTCATGATCCGATGTGCGCTGTTCGATCTCGATGGGACTTCGGTCAACCCCTGGCGCCTGTACGTCGAATCCTTTCGACGCACGCTGAAGCCGTGCTTCCACCCTACCCTCACCGACTCTGAGTTCCGCTCGCTGCAGGCCAACCGGACGGATATGACCGGTTCACAATGATGACAAGACGGATCATTGCGTTCCTTTTGCTCGGCGGGGTGATGACCAGCACAGTCACGCTCGCCCAGCATGGGCAAGACCAGCGTCGCCCGGCGGACATCAAGGAGTATCTCGAGCAGCTCGATCATCCTGAACGGGATCAGTATCAGAAACCTTCACAGGTGGTGGAGGCGCTCGGGTTGAAACCTGGGATGGCAGTGGCAGATCTGGGTTCCGGCTCCGGCTATTTCACCAGACGATTTGTGGAAGCCGTCACGGACAGTGGGATGGTATACGCCATTGACGTCGAACAGGAGATGCTCACCTATGCCAAAGAGAGCCTCGTACACCTGCACGTCCCCTTTACTGCTGAGTTCATTCTGGCTCGGCCTGACAGCCCGAAGCTGCCGACAGACTCCGTGGACCTGATCTTCGTCTGCAACACCTACCATCACTTGGAGAACCGAGCTACCTATTTTTCAAACGTCAAATCAGCCCTGAAACCAGGCGGTCGTATTGCCATCATCGACTTTTACCATGACGACCGATCCGGGCCCCTTGGCTTCCCCAAGCATCATCTCGTCCCGCATGACACGGTGGTGACGGAGATGACCCAAGCCGGTTACAAGCTGCTTCGTGAGCACACTTTCCTGCCGCGACAGTATTTTCTGGAGTTTGTACCAGCCACACCGTGACTTTCGAGACAGTTCTCTGCCTTGCTCTGCACGTGAAACCGTGCGAAACTAGGCATTATGCAAGCCTCGCTATCCAGTTATGCCCAGCTCAAATACCGTCTGCACGTTGCGCTGGCGCTGAACGCCGTCATCATTCTGGCCGAATTCGTGGGCGGCCTGCTGATCAACAGTATCGGGCTGATGAGCGATGCAGGCCACAACCTGATTGATCAGGGTTCCTTGTTCCTGGCTCTGTACGCCCATGTCCTTTCCGCCAGACCCGCCACCGAGGCCAGGACGTTCGGCTATCACCGGGCCGGCATTGTCGCGGCGTTTACGAATACCGTTGTGCTGCTGATTGCCGCCACGGCCATCGGCGTGCTGGCCGCAAAGCGGATCCTGACTCCGGTGCCGGTCGCCGGCGTGTGGGTGATCATCATCGCCTTGTTGAGCTTTGCAGGCAACCTCGGTATTGCCCTCCTGCTTCAGCAAGGGGCTCGTGACGACCTCAACATCCGGAGCGCCTTTTGGCACATGCTGGGAGATGCCTGGGTGTCACTGGGCGTGGTCGCCAGCGGCGCGGCAATCCTGCTGACAGGCTGGTCTGTCCTGGACCCCCTCGTGAGCCTTGTGATCGTCGGCGTGATCGTGAAGGGGGCTTGGCCGATTTTCAGGGAGTCGTTGGAAGTGTTACTGGAGTCCGCGCCGCCAAGCATCAAAACGGCGCATGTGGTCGAGGCGATCGAGAAGATTCCGGGCGTGAAGAACGTGCACGACCTGCACATCTGGGCCGTCGAACCCAGGCTGGTGATGTTGACCTGTCATGTGACCGTGGATGGAGATGATTCACAGCTTACGAACGAGCTGCTGCGAACGATCCGCGCGCGGGTCGCCTCCGAGTTCAGCATCAAGCATTTGACCATTCAGATGGAAACGCATTGTTGCCATCCCGACGTCACATATTGCGACTTAAGCCAACTCGCTGCGTCCCATAGCTCGGGAGCAGCCAAACATATTCAACATTGAGGCATCTTAGTCCGACCAGCAGGCCGATCCTCAGTGTCCCGGAGTGACCCCTGCCGGTCGGAACCTCCGCCAATGCTTCAGTAGCAGCGCGACTCCTGCGCCGAGCAGCCCACCGATGACCCACGCACCCAGGACATCGCTCACGTAATGCGCGCCCACATAGACCCGGGAAAAGCCAACGAGGACAACCAAGGGCCACGTCACCCATCCGGTCACCGGATACAGCACTTGCGCAAAGGCCGCCGCGGCAGCAGTGTTGAGCGCGTGGTTGGAGGGAAAGCTGAAGGTACCGCCGCAGCCGGCCACTTGGTGGACTCCTTCCAGCAAGTGGCACGGCCTGACACGACCCACGACCTGTTTGATCTGAGCGCCCAGTTGGTCGCCCACAATAATCAGGACGGTCAGGACCGTCGTCCCGATCAACGCTTCGCGCCAATTCAGCCAGAGCCAATAGCAAAAGACCAGCGCCCCCGGCACCAGCAGGCTGCTCACGTGACCCAACGCCAGCATCGCCCCATCAGCCAGCGGAGACCGACCAGCCAAGCCATTGATCGCGTAAAACAAGGCGACATCCCAGTTCATGATTTTCAATGGCTATAGGCTATGGGCTTGCTCTTAGCTCGTCCGAAACAGGTTCATTGTTCAATGGGCCATGCTCGCTAACCCATCCCACAGGCCAATCACGTCTTGCACCGTAAAAGGTGCGCGAAGCGCGCCTTTTCCAGTACAGACCTTCACAGACCCCTCAACAGTGTTGCGAGCGTCGGTCGTGCGATCATGATTGCCCCTCCAACGAGCAAGAATTCGCCAATTGCCTATCGTCCATCGCCCAATTTTTACTGTGTCCGGAAGTGAATTCGCACAGTCAGTTCTCCATCTACCGGTTCGTCCCCTCGCATCTGGGGATCGAACTTCCACTGGTTCAGCGCCGCCAGGCCCGCATTCGTCAGCTCGCGATGCTTGGCTGGCTCCAGTACCACCACTGTAACACTGGCTTCCTTTGAGACCAACATCCGCGCCTTCATCCAATCATCCAGTGCTTGCCCCTCAAGCGAGCTGGGAATGGCGGGCCAGGGGGTGAACGTTGGCACCGGTCCGATCTGCTGATCTTTGTTCAGCGGGAGTCCATGGACATGGACCTCCGGTAGTTCGAGCACATCCTCATCGTGGTCAGAGCGATGGGTGGCGCGGTCACCCTCAGCGGCCCAACTCGGAGTCAGGCACAACAGCGTTGCCCAGACGACTAACTGAACAAGACCTCGATCCTCTCGCATATTTTTCACTGGGCCGCAGACTAAGGTTGAGGTTGAGGCTAAGTTTAGCAAAAACCAGAATACTGTGTCCCCCCTCCTCCTCCTCCTCCTCCTCAACCTCAACCTCAACCTCAACCTTAACCTTAACCTCAGCCTCAACCTAAACCTCGTTCAAAAAAACCACTGCGCACGGAAGAAGAAGGACCGTGGCATGCCAGCGTGGGCTATGCCAAGACCTATACTGCCTCCACCCGTATTATAGAAGTACTTCTGGTCGAACATATTGATGAAATCGAATCCGATCAACATCTTTTGCTGATCCCAGGGCAACGGAATCATACGGGTGATCGATGCGTTGTAGGTGGTGTACGACGGGAAGTGCGAGGAATTCGTCTTTGCCTCGTCGTTGGCGGCGGTGCGCAACCCTGATCCATAGAGCATCTCGCCGGACACCGTTGTTCGCTCCAAAAACCGATAGGCGAGCACGGCGGAACTTGTTATGAACTGAGAATGATCGCAAAACACGCCCCCCTGCGAATTGATATCGTTAATCTCCTTATTGTCCAGCAGGAATTGCCCGGACTGAAGTCCATACCCCTTGCATTGGCCCCAGGCCACACTTCCTCGACCACTCAAATCGTCTGTGAATTGCACCTTGAGCGCTCCGTCTATGCCCCGCTTCCATCCTCTCTCGAAAGCAAAAAAGTTAAACAATGGCGTTGCTCCGAACTGCCCCGCATCCGACGCGAAGTGGTCGAGTTTGTAATAAGCGGCTAACTCCAACGTCGCGTATTTATAGATCGCATGGTAACTGCCTACTTCGAAGTAATGAGACCGTTCGGCACGTGGTCTGAAGCCTGTGGGATTATCGGGTTGCGCTGTTGTGTTAGCAGTATTGAGCTGGGTAAAGGCGACCTGTTCGATATTGGGCGCGGTAAATAACCGACCATAGTAGGCATGAAACACATTGGACTGATTATACTTATAGGTGGCGCCAAGGCGCGGGCTGGCTTGGCCTTCTTTATAAAAGCCTTCGATCTGGTCATACCGAACACCAAGATTCAAGGTCCACTGGTCGTTCACGCTCCACTGATCTTGCACCCAAAACTCTTCTCGCGTTTGGATTTTTTGATTGGATGCTTCTCGCGTGATGACTGGCACTGCAGGCGCGCCGCTACTAGTATCGAAGGCAAAGATCTGGGCTGCATTATCCGCTCGAGTATTATCAACTTGAAATCCGGTCTTGATTAGGTGCTGGCTGTTGGCAACCCACGTATGGTCGAGTCGCACTCCCCCGGAGTATGCCGTGCGCTTTTGATTGGCTGCCTGCGCGCCGGCCACGTCGTCTGCAAAGGCCAATACGTTCAATGCATCAGTTTTGAAATCCGCCACTCCCCGACGAAAATATGCTCCGAAACTAAAGAAGTTGCTGGCATTGATATCATGCCGCCAGACTAATTGTGTGTATTGGTTGTTCTCCTTCTGAAATTGGTTGACGGCTTGCGAGGCGACCGGTTGAAAGTTCGGGTCCTGCGCCTGGAGGAGCGTGAGCACGTCTTGGTTGGCCGTCAGGTTGGGAATTGTCGGAATCTGATACTTGGCAACGGCGCTCAAGAAAATCCAACTGAAATTATTGTTATTGTCATGTTGATAGTCGCCCCGCAGGTAGGTA
>Ga0209376_1003661_pt1 | contig 13794 bp, 9 predicted proteins | sample GraSoiAngelo_134_FD_185891 | JGI IMG/M metagenome (GOLD analysis project Ga0209376, IMG submission 185891) | Grasslands soil microbial communities from the Angelo Coastal Reserve, California, USA - 14_0929_05_30cm (SPAdes) (version 2) | ecosystem: Environmental > Terrestrial > Soil > Grasslands ... | reverse complement strand
CAGACGGACAACTTCATCGTCGTCCGCGGGCAGGCCAAGGTCGTTTGCTATGACAACCGGGACGGCTCGAAGACCAAGGGAAAGGTGAACGAGTTCTTCCCGGGGGAGCGGAACCCGATGCTGATCCAGATCCCGCCCTTCGTCGTCCACGGATTCAAGGCGGTCGGCGGCGAGTCGGTGACGCTCGTGAACGTCCCGACGGAGCTGTACAAGTACGACAAGCCCGACGAGTTCCGGATCCCTTATGACTCGAAGGACATCCCGTACAACTGGGACGTCGAGATGAAGTGATCACCGCTTCGGGGTGCGATTCTCGCCGGCCGTGGGTTCGTGGTCCCTCATGTGCGCGAGGGAATCCGCGAAGGTGGGGACGCGGATCTTCAGGACACGCTCGATCCTCGCGGTCGCCAGGCAGCTGCGAAGGGGCCGAGGGGCTTTCAGGGGCAGGTCCGCGAGTCGAATCGGCTTGAGCAGGGTTTCGGGCAACCGGAAGGTCTCGCAGACGGCCCGCCCCATCTCGAGGCGGTTCCGGCAATCCTTGGAGCCGATGTGGAAGGTCCCGTCCGCATCGCGGTCCAAGAGGTCAAAGGCGATGCGGGCCACGTCCGGGGCGTAGGACGGCGTGACCCATTGGTCGGTGAAGAGTCGGACCGGCTCGCTCCGCCGAAGCTTCTCTAAGATCCAGGTGACGGCGTTCGTCTTCGTTCGCAGCCGATTCCACCCGAAGTTCGCGCTCGTTCGGAGGAGGAGTGCGGACGGCAGAGCCTTGAGAACGGTCCGTTCTCCGGCGAGCTTCGTCTGACCGTAGGCGCTGCGGGGCTCCGCGGGGTCCCCCTCTCGGTACGCGGCCTGCGTCGATCCCTCGAACACATAGTCCGTCGAAAAATGAACGAGTCGGGCGCCCAGCGACGCGCATGCTTTGGCGATTTCTCCGGGAGCTTCTGCGTTGATGACGGCGGCCTGCTCGGGATGCGACTCGCAACCGTCAACGTCCGTCATTGCCGCGGCGAGGAGGACGACCTTCGGTCGGAGACGGACGAGCGTCCTGATCGTGCCTTCGAGGTCTGCGAGCTCCATGCGGATTGCGCCGGGGATCGCACCGCCCGCGTAGGTGGCCTGGACCGGGAAGCCGCGGGCCTTCGCCTCCTCGACGAGGTGCTGGCCGAGGAGCCCGCTTCCTCCGATCACGAGTACGTCGGACAATGGCCGCCCGATGCGTCGGCCGACTCAAATCCTTTCGCCGTCGAAGGGTTTTCAAACATGGCCGGCTTCCGTCGGACCGATGACGCGCCTCCTCGTTACCGGTGGAGCCGGATTCATCGGCTCGAACTTCACCCGAAGAGCGGTGGGGCAAGGACATGACGTCGTCGTCCTCGACAAGCTCACCTATGCCGGGAACAAGGAGAATCTGCGGGACCTCCTGGACGCCAAGAAGATTCGTTTCGTGAAGGGAGATGTGTGCGACCAAGGCCTGGTCGCCGACCTGGCGGCCCAGGCCGATGCGGTCGTGCACTTCGCGGCAGAGACCCATGTGGATCGCTCGATCCTGGAAGCCGGAAACTTCGTGCAGACGGATGTTGTGGGCACGTTCTCGGTCCTCGAGGGCTGCCGCAAGACCAACGTCGATCGGGTGATCCAGATCTCGACCGATGAGGTGTACGGGGAGGCGGAAGGGAATCCATGTCGCGAGGATGCGCCCCTCATGCCGAAGAGCCCGTACGCCGCGAGCAAGGCGGGGGCGGACCGGTTGGCCTATTCCTATTTCGCGACGTATGGGTTGCCGGTCGTCATCTCGCGGTGCACGAACAACTATGGACCGTACCAGCATCCGGAGAAGCTGATCCCACTCTTCGTAACGAACGCGCTGGAGGACAAGCCCCTCCCCGTGTATGGCACGGGAAAGAATACCCGGGACTGGATCCACGTGGACGACCATTGCGCCGCCCTCGACCTGCTCCTCGAGGCGAAGGGCGTGGAGGGTGAAGTCTTCAACATCGGCGCGTCAGAGGAGTACTCTGTGAACGAAATCGGGACCGCGATTCTCAACACGCTTGGAAAGCCGAAAACTCTCCTGAAGAGCGTGGCCGATCGACCGGGGCACGTCCGGCGACACGCAGTCGAAACCAAGAAGATTCGGTCGAAACTCGGCTGGAAGCCATCCCGATCCTTTACCCAGGGTCTGACGGAGACCATGCAGTGGTACCGCGAGCATGAGGCGTGGTGGAAACCGATTAAGGCGGGAAGCTACCGGGACTACCATTCGGCTCAGCACCACGGCGCTGATTGAAGGGGGCCTCGTGTCGTTTCACTCGCGGCGGCACGTTGACCGCCGACCCACCGCTCCCCGACGAGGACGATCTTGGGGGACATCTTACGGATGCGCACGCGACAATCACTTCATCCTGAAACATAAGGGGTCGGCCCTGGTTTCACGCTAGGTCTCTATGAGGCGCAGCCAGGTGACCACGTCAAGGGTTCGTTCGCGACCGGCGGCGACAGGGGATTAGCCATGCCCTTTTGACCCTAGATTCTCATTCACCGTAAGGTTCGGGAACATTCCTTGGCGTCTACCCTGGGAGGCGTTTCGGCTGCACTGTTCATCCTAGCTCTCGCGCTGTTGTACTGGCATTTTCTGGGCTACGTGATAGCTATGGCGATCATGCGGCGACGAAGGAAAACCACCCCAGCGTTGGAAGAGCCTCCGACCTTGAGCGTTGTAATCCCCGTGTACAACGAGGCGAATAACCTTCGCTCTCGGGTGGAGAATCTTCTCAGTCAAGACTATTCTCAGGATCGTGTGGAAATTATCATCGTCGAATCGGGTTCTACGGACGGCACGGCGGAGGCCGCCCGAGAGCTCGAAGCCCGGACCCCCAATCTCCGAGTCCTCATTCAACCGGCGCGACTTGGAAAGGCTTCGGCCGTCGCCGAGGCTAAGCGAGTGGCCAAAGGCTCGATCATCGTCGTTACGGACGCAAACACAGTTTACGACCGCAGCACCTTGGCTAAACTAGTGGAGCCCTTCAGCGATGCCCGGATAGGCGGGGTTGGAGGCCGATTTGTCCCGAAAAACGTCAGTGACCCAGCCGCAGCAGGGAGCGCCCTGTACTGGTCGATCGAGGAAATCCTCCGCGCAGGTGAGGCCGCGCTCGACAGCTGTTGCACTTTCCACGGTGAGGTGTACGCATGGCGTCGCGACCTTGTGGAGCCTGACCCGGAAGCAATTATCGACGACCTGGATTCCGCGATTCAGATTCGCAAAAAAGGATACCGGATCGGATACGCGCCCGAGGCGGTTGCGTTCGAAGTTGTCCCGACGTCCGCCGGTGACATGGCAATCCAATGGAAGAAGAACGCCCTCGGGGCGATTCAGTGCGCGTTTCGACACGCACGGTTTCTGTGGACAGCGCCCAACTATTACACGTACCTAATTTTTCCTTCCCATAAGGGGCTGCAAGTCCTTCAGCCGTTTCTACTCTTGCTGGCGGCCGCGGGCCTCCTGGGAGTCGTCCTCACGGGTGCTTACGATCTTCCGCTAATCGCCAGTTTTCTGAGCTGGATTGTGATCTCGGTCGTCAGCGCATCGCTCGCATCCGTCGAGATTCGGCGAGAATCAGGGAGTCGGCCCGGCTCGTTAGTGAAGCCAGTGGTGTGGATACGGACCTTCTTCGCGTTTCAGTGGGCGGTCTTGCTAGCCTGGAGAGACTACGTCCTCGGCCGCAGAGACGTTCGGTGGGAGAAAGTCGAGTCAACCCGGGTTTGATGGCGTCGATGCCGTTGGGAGGTTGCGGTGACGGGCCTTTGCCGGGTCGCAGGGGAGACCTTTCCTCGCGGCGGTCATCCGGAGACGATCCATTGAGGTCGATTTGGCTTAGGCGGAAATCCGAGATTGTGTCTGAATCCACGTGGCGAACCGACGCATCCCCGTCGGCAACGCAATCTTTGGCTGGAAGCCGAAGACTTCTTCCATGGCATGCGGCGAAGCGTGGAATCGAATGTACTCCGGCGATTCTCCTTCGTGGTTCAGTGTGAACTGATGTCCGAATATGGTGGCCACGCGCTCCGTGAATTCATTGAGGTCGAAGGCATTTCCTGCACAAAAGTCGACGGTCAGGTTTATTCTGTCGGATTGAAGCACCGCAACCAGGCCCGCCACCGCGTCGTCAATGTGCATCACGTCGATTAGATTTCTACCGTCCCCGAAAATCGTAAACTCCCGCGCACGTGCGAGGGCCGACTGCACGAGTTTCGTCGTGATTTTTCGCGGCGGCTCGAAGGGACCGTAGGCGCCGAAGAATCGGAGGATCACATAGCCCTCCGCCCAGCCCCGTTCCGCAGCGAACTGGACATAAAGCTCGGAAGCATGTTTGCTAATCGCGTAGGGGATGGTGGGTCGTAAGCGGGCCGTCGGGGAGACGGGGCCATCGAGTCCCATGTAAACCGCTCCGGATGACATGAACAGGATCTTTCCGCCTCGATAGCTCTTCAGGAAATTCGCCACGGTCAAGATGTTGTTCGTGACGTCCAATGGCGGGTCGGAGACGAGGGCGCGGACGGCGGTGTCGGAAGCTAGGAACACACATGCGTCAGGTCGCGAGATGGAGGCGAGGGCTTTCTCCACCGTCGCCTCGTCTCGGAGGTCCAATTGAAGGGGGCGAACGTGATCAAGTCCGAACGCGGATAGGAACCTCGAAAAGTCGACCGGATTCCGGCAGGTACCATAGACTTCCCAGGACCGGGGGACTCCCAAGAGCAGGTTTCGGCCAATGAACCCAGAGGCGCCGACGACGAGAACCTTCATCGATCTTTGCTCCGATAATAGTCCACGACCCTCCCGATGGCCTGTTCCAGATCGGTGGGATGGAAATCAATTACCGCTCGCAGCTTTGAGTTGTCTGCGAAGTGCCGTTTCACATCCGTCCCCCGAGGATTCGGCGATACCTGGATCTCACCCTTCCATCCCATGACGGTAGCGATTAGTTGGAGGAGATCGTGGATCGCGATTTCTCGTCCGCGGCAGACGTTCAAGATGCCCTTTCTGTATCCCGCTTCCGTCAAGCGGACGACGGCATCGACCGTGTCCCGCACGTAGATGAAGTCACGCGTCTGGGTTCCGTCGCCGTGTTGAACGGGAGGCTGGCCCGAAAGAATCCGTTTGATCGTGGTAGGGATGACGCCGGCGTAGGCCTGGTCGTTCTGCCTTTCCCCGAAGTTGTTGAAGGGACGGAAGATGAAGTAGTTCAGGCCGTACATCCGATCGTATGCTTGAATGAGCAGGTCTTGTGCGGCTTTGCTTGCCCCGTACGTCGTCGTCGGGTGGAGGGGATGTTCCTCGGACATGGGGACAAATTGGGCTGTCCCGTACGCCTCTGACGAAGAGCAATGCACGTACAGTTCGAACTGGTCTCGCCGAAGTAGCTCGAGGAAGGCCATGACAATGCCGATATTGTTCTCGAATGTCCACCGGGGTTGTCCATAGGAGGCGGGGAGCGGGATCGTCGCGAGGTCGTAGACCAGGGAGACATGTTCCTCCCGGATGATTTGTTCGATTACGGGAGGGATGGAGGCATCGCGGATGTAGATCCTAAGACGGTCCCCCAGGACCTTCTTCGCGCTCTCCAGGTTCTCGGGCCGACCCAGGAATAGGTTGTCGACCACGACGACTCTCTCGGGTTGCTCATGGGCGATTCGATCGACGAGGTGGCTGCCAATGAAGCCAGCCCCGCCAGTCACGAGGATATTCTTGCCCGCCAAGTCCACGCCGGTCAATCTCTTAACCTCCTAGATTTTCGTTTCTGTCCATCCCGCCGGGACGTCGTCATCGACGATAAAGCTCCGCTCACACATTGGACGGGTCGGAGATCTGGATTCGGTTTCCCAATCCTCGAATCGCTAGATCGCGCCAAGTGCTCGGCTCCTTTTTCGCCACAAGCATCAGGAACCCGGAGGTGAAACCGATGAGGACAAAAGCGGCTTCCCGGATCTGTCTCTTGAGAGCCCAAGAACCAAACCGAAGGCCAGAAACGAGCGCCATCAGGACTATAGCGACCAGGACAAAATGTCTGGGAGTGTGCTTGGCCACAAAAATCAGGCGATTTCGTCCGTTGACGTATCCACGCAATCCAGGAATGGTTGAAGAGCTGAGGCCCTGGAAGGAATGCATTCGCGCGCTCGGGACTCCCGTCACCTTGTAGCCAAGCGCCTTCGCTCTCACGCAGAAGTCCACATCCGCATAATACGTAAAGAACTGTTCATCGAATTCGATTTGTTCGAGGACTTCTCGTCGAACAAGAGCATTTCCTACGAAGTCGAAGTCCGTTGGCCCGCTCGCAGTGCCCACCCAGGTCGCCCAAGCTGTCCTCACATCTACGCAGCCGCCGATGAAATACGGTTTGCCTCCCGGATACCGGAATTGCTGAGGGCCGACGATACCACAATTTCCTTGGCGCTCCAGATGCCCGACGAGTCTCTCCACCGCCTCAGGCTCCAGTTTGGCGTCGCTGTCCAGATAAAAGACGTATTTACAGCCATTTTGCAGCGCTGCTTTCGTACCTATGTTCATGGCCGCGAATCCGCGATTTGCCTTAATCTCGATTAGCGGCAGGTCTGCGAATCGGTTCCTGACCAGCTCTACCGAGTCGTCTGTTGACCCATTGTCGACGATCCAGATGGCAATCCCCTTGTAAGTCTGATCCAGGACCGACTGAATGCATGTCTCTAGAAAGTCATGACAATTGTAGTTCAGGACTACCACGCCTACCTCGTTTGTTGCTTCTGCGGGTTTCATGAACTTAGCCTCCTACTTGGGACCAGCTCTCCAAGACATACCCCGTCAAGGTCTGATCGGGTCACTCCCTTCTGGGGTCGGTACGCATTGACCGTTGGCATCGCCCAGCCTGTCACGTGTAGTCCGCGAAGATGGCATGCGGTCATGTACTCTTACCTTAACCGGATGGATGGTCAAAATACCGGAGGATGCTGTTTGGAAGACGACTTTTGGGCCCCTGGATCGGACCTGACGCGAGGCGAGCCCGTACTAGGTGCCGGGGTTCCCGGCACCCGCGAATTCCGTGCCACGATCAATGGGTTGAGTTTGAAAGTCGCCCTAAACGGTGCGAGTCCGGTTCGTGCCACGGAGTGTCATTCCGATTGCGATTGTTGACTGACTTTCGTATCGTTGATGGCTTACAACTTGCGAAGGCTTTATTGAAGCTGTCCGCCCTCTCATGGTCGATTAAGACGTGTCGCTCGAACGAGCCCTACCGGTCGAAGAGCCTTCCGGGTCCTTACTGAATCGAATCTTTGCTTTTCGTAGATTGGTCGGTTCACCGTTCATCCGGGACGTTTTGGTTCCGATGATCGCTTTCATGGGGCCGCTTGTTGCAATCGTCCTGATTCAGTTTCAGGAGTTTGGCTACGGCTTGCTCCTCGGTTGGGACAGCTCGACCTACGCGTGGTGGGCGACTCAAGTCCAACAGAATGGAGTACTGCCGACAGTTGTGGAATGGAGGTACCCAAACCTATACATCCTCATTCTAAGCGGGTTCGGATCGCTCGTTGGGAGCGTGAGCTTTGCGGAGCACGTGTTGCCGTTGATCGTTTCCTTACCGCTCGGCTATTCATATTACGCCCTGACTCTCCGGATAACAAACAACCGGGGACTCGGACTTTTCGCTGCCTTTCTTGGGGGCGTTTCGATGGCGACGATCGAGATGGTGTCTGACCTTCACCGCAACTTGCTCGCCCTCAGCATCGCCCTTCCGCTCGGGGCCAGCATCTACATGAGTCTCTTCGTCGCCGTTCCTCCCGCTAAGATATTACGGAATCGAGCTCTCGCTGTTTGGCTCCCGCTCTTTTTGGTCATCGCCGCCACTCACTTCGAGACGTATGTCGTCCTGGCCGTCGCACTGCTGTTCGCCTGTCTTTCTTTCTGGAAACTGCGTCGATTCTTCGAGTTACTCATCCTGTTGGTCATACCTATCGGTCTCCTCCTCCCCGTCATGAGCAGCTATCTTACGGAATACGTGTCACAAAATTCGAAGTTGCTGCCCTTTGGTCCGCCTGAGATTCTCGCCTGGTCCCTGCTCTACTTTAGCGGATTCGCAATTCCATTGATGTTTGTTGGCTTCGGCTCCCTGTACCTAGCCGTCCGCAAGCAAAATCCGACGGCACGCTATCTGCTGGTCTGGCTAGCTGCGCTCGTGCTTCTTCTCCCTCTGGCCATTGCCATTGGAGCCCCGCCGACGCGGTTGATCTTCTTCGTACCGCTGCCGGTGCTGCTTGCGATTGCCGTCCCCGACATTGCCCATTGGCTCGAGCGCGTGTGGAGGTTTGTCCGACTTCAGAGCACGATGCGGACCCGAGGTTCCGGTCTCCGAGCGACTCGAGACCGTCGTCTAAGGCACCCGAGGGCAGGTTGGCCGGTCGTCATTCTCGTCGCCGTTGCCTTGGTAGCGACGCCGGTCGTTTTCACCACGGCCGTGCACAAGGACCAGCTCCGGCCGTTTGTGAGTGAGGACGCCGTGCAGCGATTGACGCGAGTTGGCACTTTTGCGCTGGCCATTCGGTATCCAGATCCAATTATCGTACTTTATGGAAAACAGGCTTCTCTCTTCGCATCGCTGTACCGGGCGTACTTCGGAATGACCGTTCCCAATAATCTCGCGTATTACGGGAAAATGCAATTCCTATTGAGCCTTCCCAATCCCGCCCTTGCGTACAGCTGGAAGTATGACAGCCGGACGGAGATGAACTACGCAATGAACTTCCAAAACGAACTCCTGGCCACGGTCGGCAAATCGGGAATCACATCCCATCCAATTGTGATTGCAGGGGGCGATACGTACGACGCTTTTCCTTCGGAAACGTTCCTGGGGAGATTTGCAAAGGCACCTGGCATTTACGTGATTCCCGCGGGAGCGCTCTCACCGCTCGAAATCGATACCTGGCAAGTTTACGCCGCTATCGACTGTTTTGACTGCGGCGGTGGGATTGCGACCCCCAATACATGGTCTCATGCGCCAATCGTCCTGGGCTATCTCGATCTCTCGAACTCGTCTGCCTTCGGAGCGAGTTACGTCGTCAGTCTCGTACGCAACTGGTCTGGCGGGAACCTCCGATTCTCGTTCTGGGACTTTCCGGATCGCGTCCCAGCAATCGGAGGCGGCTACGTATCGCTCGCCCCAATCGAGTTCTACCTCGACGGGAATCCAGTGCTCAGTCACTCGTACCAAGGGGCGGGGGCAATCGAACTCACGGCGCCAACGGGTCCGCTGGCGGCGGGTCTCCATCGCATCAGCGTCAAGTCCACGTTGCCCGGGTACGGCGTCGAGGTTGCGCTCGACGCGTTCGAATTGATCCCCAGCTGAAACCGAAGAATCCCGAATAGTCCGGACGAGGCGGGAAAGACCACCAATCAACTATCCAAAGCGTTCAAATGAGGCGCTCGTAGAGCCTTTCGGTCATCTCGGCGACCCGAGTCCACGAGTACTCATGCTCCACGAGGGCGCGGCCATTCCGCCCGAGACGGTCCCGCAACTCGGGATCCCGCAGTAGACGCACCACATAGCCCGCGAACCGGTCCAAGTCCCCGGTGGGGCACAGGTATCCGGTCTCGCCATCCCGAATAATCTCAGACGTGCCGCCTGTATCGGAGGCGACGACCGGAATCCCACAGGCCAGGGCCTCCAGGCACACCGTGGAGAGCCCTTCGATGAAGGAGGGCAGGACGAGGACGGACGTCTCCCGCATGAGATCCGGAATCCGGCTGTGGCCTACCTCGCCCAGGAACGAAATGTGACCGTCGAGGTCCCGTGAGTCGGCCATGAGCTGCGGTTGGAGCGGACCGGCACCGGCCACCTTGAAGGTTGCTTCGGGGACCTCGGCACGGACGCGGCGGGCAATCTGGACGAACGAATGCGGGCCCTTCCATTCCTCGAGCCGACCTACGAACGTGACGGTGAGGGGCGCTTCGGTCCCATTGGCCGCCGGGCGGAACTTCCCGACGTCGACGGCGTTCGGAATGAGGTGGAGCTTGTCGAGACTGACGTCGAACGCCTCTCGGCATTGCTGCATGTCGAACGCGGAGACGGCGGCGATCGCATCGGCGCATCCGATCGTCCAACGGCCGATTGTCTTGTCGTACACCTTCTCCTTCAGGAACAGAGCGCTGGAAATCCTCCGGTCCATGATCCCGCCGCCTTGGTAGGTCGCGCCGTGCATGTGGAGCACGAACGGCCTGCGGAGGACCCGGGCCGCGATGGCGGCCTGGTTCGACGTGGCGTAGATGTAAGAGTGGGCATGGATGACCTCCGCGTCGCTTTTGAGGAGGTCGGGAAGGACGAAGGCCATCGGGTTCACGCCGAAGGCGACCCCGAACGTGGGACGGGTGTGGACGGCCACGTTCTTTTCCTTCAAAATCTCTCCGTCTTCCGCGGTCGTCCGAGCAGCATAGAACTCGACGTCATGGCCCCGGATCTTGAGTTGGAGGGCCAAATTCGTCGAGTAGATGACGGAACCGCCCGCCCGGGACGGCAGGAAGGGGCTAACCTGAGCGATTCTCATCCGATCCCCCCGGTCTAACTCCTCCCCACGACATGGCGTTGGTCCCGAGGTTCATGGTTTCCCGGCCGCCATTCTCAACCGTCCAACGAGTCGGAACGGATAGAGGGGTTCCGCCTTTGCTCTGGATGACGTGACGGAATCCCCCCACCAATGTCCGGCCGGCCATTGGGCCGTATCGGACCGGAGCCCGGAAGCTATATTTCAAACTTGCGAGAGAGTGACATGGTCCACTAACAACGCCGGATTTGCGAGTCGACCCGGACATCTGGCCTGTGGACTTCGAAGGTCGTCCGAACCGGGGGAAGCTCATGAGAGGCGTTCCTTCGACTCTCGACCATTTGGACCTTCCGGCGCGGGAATCAGAACGGATGGAGGACCTGCCCATAGCGACAGCTCGAGCATTGAATGGGCGGTCTCCCATCCGATGAGACGCGGCGAGAGCCGCCCGAGGGCGATCGGGTCGAGGTCGCATCTATACGTCGGGATCCCGCGGCCTACAAAAAATTCAGCCGTGGGTGCCCCGACGGTGCCGAGACCGACCCCGCACACCGACGCGTGTTCGCTCTGCACCGTCTCTCGCATCTGCTGCAAAGGTCTCCCCCCGCGTTTTCCCGCCCTCTCACGGGTCGCCGCGTCGACCTCAGACGTTCCCGTCTTCGCACTTGAAGCGAATTGAACACATCTCGAACTCGGACGTCGACGAGATCCGGTCCGTTCCCGGGATTGATTCCACTCGAAGGCTCACCGGAAGAGTCGGAAGAGAAACTCAGGTGCGCTGGGGCGGTCGGGCGGTGTGGTCCATGGGTTTCCCCACCTCGATCGCGCCGTCGTCCTTTCGCCGTGCCCAGACGATCAACAAAGCTTCCACCGCCGACGCGACGCCGAACAGGATCGCCGCCAGGTGGAGGGGCACGGGCGTCCCCGAGACGAGTTGGGATCCCTCCGTGGGCGGCCGGGCTGGCAGCCCTCCCGCGGACGGGATGTAGACATGGACCTCGACCGTCTGTCGATTCCCCGCCGTATCCGTCGCGCGGGCGTAAATCGTGGTCGTCCCCGGTGGGATCGTCAGGTTCGCGGTCCACAACGCGGTCCCGTTCGTTCGGATCCACGTCATGTTGTCCGTGCTCAGCTCCACCGTCTGGACCCCGACGTTGTCGGAGGCGTTCCCCGTCACCGTGACGTTCGCGTACGGGAGGACGGTCGAGTTCGAGGGGAACGTGATGGCAATCTGCGGCGGGATCGTATCTATCTTCGGTTCGCCCGGGAATAGGGTCACCAGGATCGGGACGGACCGGGTCAGCGATCCGCTCGTTCCGGTGACGTCGACCTTGAACAGGCCGGGCGTCCTCCCGCTCAGGACGCAGATTGCGGTCCCGGAACCCGGGATGCTCGTCGGCGAGCAGACGGTGGTCACTCCCGCGGGGTCCGAGGTGGCGGTCAGACCCACGGTGGCGGAGAAGTCCCCCGTCGCCATGACCGAGATCGTGGAGGAGTCTGACTCGCCGGCGTTGAAGGAGACGGCGGCGGGATCCGCCGCGAGGGAGAAATCGGGCAGGACCACCGGCGGGGTGACTTCAACGGACACGGAGGCGGTATGGACCAGATTTCCGCTCGTGCCTGTGATCGTGACCGCGTAGGATCCGGCCGTCGAGCTGCCCAGCGTACACGTGGAGGTCTGGCTTCCCGTGATGCTCGACCGCGCGCAGGAGATAGTCAACCCATCGGGCGAAGACGCGGTCGTCAGGTCGACGGTCCCCGCGAAGCCTCCCGTGGATTGCAATGAGATCGTCGTCGATCCGGAATCACCCGCCGTGAGGGAGAGGGCGGACGGATTCGCGTCGAGGGAGAAGTCCGGTTGTGGCGCCGGGGTCACCGTGACGTCGAATGACGCGTTGTGGCTGAGGTTCCCGCTCGTGCCCGTGATCGTGACCGTGTACGAGGAGATCGTCGTCGAGTTCACCGTGCAGATGGACGACTGACTCCCGACCAAGATCGTGGGGGAGCAGGACGTCGACAGGCCTGCCGGCGAAGACGTCGCGTTCAGGCTGACATTCCCCGAGAAACCGCCGATCGAATGGAGCGCGATCGTGGAGGTCGCCGAATTGTTCACCACGAACGAGACGCTGTTCGGGCTCGCGGTCAAGGAGAAGTCGGGCTCCAACACGAGGACGTCGATCGTGGCGGAGTGGACGAGGGTCCCGCTCGTTCCGGTGATCGTCACCGTATACGTGCCGGTCTTGTTCGCGGTGAGCGTGCACGTGGAGGTCCCATTCCCGGTGAGGCTGGACGGGACGCACGAGGTCGTGATGCCCGTCGGCACGGAAACGGAGGTCAAGTTGACGGTGCTCGCAAAACCTCCGGTCGACGAAAGGGAGATCGTCGAGCTCGCGGATTGTCCGGTTCCGAACGAGACGCTCGTCGGGTTCGCGGAGATTCCGAAATCCGGCCCACCGGGTTGGAAGAACTCGACGGGAGAAGGCGCGGTGACATCGTTCTGGCCCAGGTTCCCGCCGCCCCAGACGTCCTCGAGGAGCTTGCTGAAAGAATAATGAGAATAGGCGGCCGAGGACTTGTACGCCAGGTTCGCGGCGGTGCCGATGAACGCGGTGAAGATGTATGGAGGGGTCGTGTAGCCTTCGTCGAACGTGATGAGGAGTGCCGCCTTCTTTCCCGCCATTGCAGCCAGGAGGGCGGGGACCCAGCTCGCGATCCAAGCATCGCCCTGGGCGACGGAGCAGGAGTGCATGTTGTTGCAATCGTTCGGCGTGAGCCAGATGAAATTCGTGCCCGCGTTGAAGGCCGAGATCACTTCGTTCGAGGAGCCGGGCAGAAGGTTGGCGCACCGCGAGGCGTTCCCCGTGATCGTTGTGAAGGAGAGGAACGGGAAGTGGTCCTCGCCCCGCGGAGGATTCAGGCCGCAGCCGGTCCCGCTCGCGTCCTCGGCGAACGCCTTCCAGGTCTTGCCGGTGTTCTCCATGATGTCGACGATCGTCGGGTGATTGAGGTTCGGATGGTTTCCGTCGCCGGAGATGCCGAACGTGCTGCCCCCGATGAGGGCGATGTAGTTCGGCTGGGACGGGTGCGTGAGGCTCGTCCAACCCGTTGAGAAGGCGAACGTGTCCGCGAGCTGGGTCATGTAGGTGGCCGGGCCGTACACCTCGTTCAGGTTCCTGTTCTCCATCAGGACGACCACGAGCTGATCGAAGTTGTTCGAGGTCTCCACAGAGATGG
>Ga0209376_1003658_pt1 | contig 13808 bp, 12 predicted proteins | sample GraSoiAngelo_134_FD_185891 | JGI IMG/M metagenome (GOLD analysis project Ga0209376, IMG submission 185891) | Grasslands soil microbial communities from the Angelo Coastal Reserve, California, USA - 14_0929_05_30cm (SPAdes) (version 2) | ecosystem: Environmental > Terrestrial > Soil > Grasslands ... | reverse complement strand
TGTCCTCGGCGCCTTCGCCCGCCGCGGGTTCTGGGAACGCATCGCCTCAGGCCCCGTCGCAACGCTCGTGCTGCGGGGCGAGGGGGAGCGGGCGGAGCGGGCGCTCGCGCGGGAGCTCCTGACCTCGCGGCTCACCGCCCCGGCGGCCACCGCGGGCCGGGGAGTGGGTGAGGTCTACCTGATCGGAGCCGGCCCCGGCGATCCCGATCTGCTCACGCTGCGGGCGCTGCAGCTGCTGCAGCGAGCGGATGTGATTCTCTACGACCGCCTGGTGAGCGAGGCCGTGTTGGAGCGTGCGCGCCGCGACGCGCAGCGCATCTTCGTCGGCAAGGCGTACGGCGCGCACGGCCAACAGGAGCACATCCACGCGTTGCTGGTGCGCCTCGCCGGCGAGGGCAAGCGCGTCGCGCGCCTCAAGGGCGGCGACCCGTTCGTGTTCGGGCGCGGAGGCGAGGAGATCGAGGCGCTCGCCGCGCACGGCATCCCCTACACGGTGGTCCCGGGAATCACGGCCGCGCTCGGCGCCGCCGCGGCCGCCGAGCTGCCTCTCACCCACCGCCGCCTGGCGAGCAGTGTCAGCTTCGTGAACGGACACGCGGGCGGTGGCGCCCTGCCGGACTGGCGCTTCTTCGCGAACCCGCGGCACACGGTCGTGGTCTACATGGGCGTGGCACAGCTTCCGGGCATCATCGCGAGACTGCGCGCCGCGGGAGCGGCCCCCGGACACCCGGTGGCCATCATCGAGCGCGCGACGCTGCCCGAACAGCGGATCCTGCGCGGCACTCTGGGCGACATCACGGCGCTCACCGCAGCGCAGCCGGTCCAACCGCCGGCGCTGCTGATCCTGGGCGACGTGGCGGCGTTTGCGGCCACGGGCACGGGCGCCGCCCTCACCGCGCCGGCGGCAGCGGCCGGGGTGCCGGCGTGAGCGTCGCGGGCGGCGACGCCGGCGGCTGCGTGAGCGGCTTCGTCGGCGCGGTCGGCAACACCCCGCTCATCCGGCTCAGGGGCGTGAGTGAAGAGACCGGCTGCGACATCCTCGGCAAGGCCGAGTTCATGAATCCCGGCGGCTCGGTCAAGGACCGCGCGGCGAGCGCGATCGTGCTGGAGGCCGAGCGCCGCGGAGAGCTCCCCCCGGGAGGCACGGTCGTCGAGGGCACGGCCGGCAACACCGGCATCGGGCTGGCGCACGTGTGCAACGCACGCGGCTATCGCTGCGTCATCGTCATGCCCGACAACCAGTCGCCGGAGAAGTACGCTCTGCTCAGGATGCTGGGCGCCGAGGTCCACCAGGTGCCCACGGTTCCCTACAGCAATCCCAACCAGTACCAGAAGGTCGCGCAGCGCCTCGCGGCATCGCTGCCGAACTCCGTCTGGTCCAACCAGTTCGACAACACCGCCAACCGCGACACCCACGCGCGCACCACGGGCCCCGAGATCTGGGCTCAGACCGACGGTCGGATCGATGCGTTCGTCGCCTCCACGGGCACCGGTGGCACCTTTGCCGGCGTCGCGGAGTATCTGAAGTCGCGCCGGCGCGCGGTACGCTGCGTGCTGGCCGATCCCCCGGGCAGCAGCCTCTATGAATACGTGCGCAGCGGGACGCTCAGGGCAACCGGCAGTGGCTCGATCACCGAAGGCATCGGCATCGGCCGCGTCACCCGCAACCTCGAGGGCGCACCGATCGATGAGGCCGTGCACATCGAGGACGGCGAGACGGTGCGGCACGTCTACCGGCTGCTGCACGAGGAAGGGCTGCTTCTGGGCAGCACCAGCGGCATCAACGTCGCCGCAGCGGTGCGCGTGGCGCGCTCTCTCGGGCCGGGACACATCATCGTGACGGTGCTCTGTGACGGCGGGGCGAAGTATCAGTCACGGCTCTTCAATCGCGCCTGGCTCGAGCAGAAGGGTCTGGCCGCGTACGCGGCGACCCCGCCCGAGCGTGCCCCCATCACGCTGGACGCGGCACTGGTCGCCTGAGGCCGCGGAGGGCCGAGCACATGACCGTGGCGCCCGAGGTTCCCTGGCTGGTCTTGATGCGCACCTGAGACGGCCCCGCGCCGCCATCCCGATGAACGGCACTTCCGGCCCCGCCGAGCTCGATGCCTTGCGCCTGAGTCTCGAGGTAGCCGCGCGCAGCGTCGGCTTCAGCCTGCCGCTGGCGGTGCTGGTCGCCTGGATCCTGACACGCGCGCGCTTCCCGGGCCGGATACTGTTCGATGCGTTCGTGCATCTGCCGCTGGTGCTGCCGCCGGTGGCCGTGGGCTACGTGCTGCTGATCCTCTTCGGGGCGCGCGGACCCATCGGCGCCTGGCTGCGCAGCCATTTCGGCATCGAGCTGGCCTTCACCACCGCCGGAGCCGCGCTCGCCACCGCGGTCATGACCTTTCCGCTGATGGTGCGCGCGATACGCCTGTCGCTGGAGAACGTCGATCGCGGGTTGGAAGAGGCGGCGCGCACGCTGGGTGCGGCTGCCGTGGACCGCTTTGTCTCGATCACCCTGCCGCTGATGCTGCCCGGGATCCTCGCCGGGGCCGTGACGGCCTTTGCCGCCGGCCTGGGCGAGTTCGGCGCCGTCATCACCTTCGCCTCCAACATTCCCGGCGCGACCCGCACGCTCCCGCTCGCGCTCTACACCGCGATGCAGTCACCCAGCGGGGATGCGCTGGCGTTGCGGCTCGCGATGCTGTCGTTGGCGCTCGGCCTGCTGGGGCTGCTGGCCTCCGAGCTGCTGGTGCGGCGCGTGCGCCGCCTGCTCGGCCGCTGACATGTTGCACGTGTCGGTGCTCAGGAGGCGCCCCGGGTTCTGCCTGGAGGCGACCTTCGCCGCACCCACACCCGGCATCATCGCGCTGTTCGGGCGCTCGGGCAGCGGCAAGAGCACGCTCGTCAACATCATCTCCGGGCTCCTCGCACCCGACGCCGGCGAGGTGCGCCTGGATGACGAGGTCCTCACCGACAGCCGCGCCGGCATCGCCGTGGCGGTGGAGCGCCGGCGCATCGGGTACGTATTCCAGGACGCGCGGCTCTTCCCGCATCTTTCGGTCAGCGGCAACCTGCGCTACGGCGAGAAGCGCGCACGCGCCGCGTCACGGATCATCGGCTTCGACGAAGTCGTGTCGCTCCTGGGACTGGCGCCGCTGCTCGCGCGCCGGCCCCGTGAGCTCTCGGGAGGCGAGCGCCAGCGCGTGGCTCTCGGGCGCGCCCTGCTCGCGCAGCCGCGCCTGCTGCTGCTCGATGAGCCGCTCGCCTCGATCGACGTCGCGCGCCGCGAGGAGGTCCTGCCCTATCTGGAGGCGCTGCGTGACCAGCTCGCGATCCCGATGGTTTACGTGAGTCACCAGTTCGACGAGGTGCTGCGCCTCGCCACCCACGTCGTGCTGCTGGAGGCAGGCAGGGTGCTGGCGCAGGGAGCGGTGAACGAGGTGAGTCTCCGGCCCGAGCTGCAGAGCGTGGTGGGACCGGATCTGGTCGGCGCGGTGCTCGAGGGCGTCGTCGTGCGCCTGGACCCCGACAGCGGCAGCGCCGAGCTCACCGTCGGCACGGGCACGCTGCAGGTCAGTCTGCGGGATGTTCCGCTGGGCTCACGCGTGCGCCTGCAACTGCTGGCGCGCGATGTCATTCTCGCCACTCAGCCGGTGCAGGGCCTGTCCGTGCGCAACGCGCTCGCGAGCACCGTGACGGCGATCTCGAGCGATGACTACGGGGCGGTGCTGGTCAGGCTCGACGTGGGCGGGGAGACCGTACTCGCTCGCATCACGCAAAACGCCCTGCGGGCGCTCAACCTGCGCCCGGGGGACGCCGTGTGGACGCTGGTGAAGGCGGTGTCGACGCGCGGGCATGCGTATCGGCTGGCCGCGGGGCCTTAGTGCGCCGGCGGCGTACAATCGCAGGCCCGCGTCACCTTAAGTCTCATGCCAGCACCTCATCCACCACTGGGCGCGTACTACCGCACCGAAGGCGAGCGCAGCGCATGGGTGCGCGGCATTTTCGATCGCACCGCCGCCGACTACGATCGCCTCGAGCGCATCGTGGGGCTCTGGACCGGCTCCTGGTACCGCAGGCGAGCCCTCAGGGATGCGGGCCTGAAGCCGGGAATGAGCGTTGTGGACGTCGGCACGGGCACGGGGCTGCTCGCCTGCGCCGCCGCGAGGATTGTCGGTGATCCCGCGCGCGTCACCGGCGTGGATCCGAGTCCGGGCATGCTCGAGCACGCCAGGGTGCCGGCAGGCCTGCGGCTCCTGAACGGCCACGCCGAAGCAATTCCCGCCCCGGACTGCAGCGCCGACTTTCTCAGCATGGGCTACGCGCTTCGCCACGTCGGCGATCTGTCCGCGGCGTTCGCCGAATTCTACCGGGTCATACGACCAGGCGGACGCCTGTGCGTGCTCGAGTTCACCCAGCCGGCGGGGGCGGTGCCGCGTGCCCTCGTGAAGGTCTGGCTCAACGGGCTCGTGCCCGTGATCGCGGCACTCGTCGGCCGTCGCGACGCGCGCGTGCTCATGCGCTACTGCTGGGACACCGTCGCGGCCTGTGTGCCACCCGGGAAGATCCTGCAAGCCATCGGCGCGGCCGGCTTCGCGGACGTCGAGCGGCACGTCGAGCTCGCGGTATTCTCGGCGTACCGCGCGCGCAAACCCGCCTAGATTCTGTTATGCGAGGCGCTCGCCAGCTCTGCCCGAAAGTCCTGCGCCCGGGCGGACGGAGCATGAGGTTGTCGCGCCCTACGCGTCGGGCACCAGCTTCTCGCTGACCATGGTCAGCACGTCGTAGTTCGCAACCACCTCGCCGCTCTGATTGGTGATCGCCGTGTCCCAGCGCACCTCGCCGTAGCCGGCCCCAAGGCGCAGGGATTTCTCCTTGCAGGTGAGGCGCACCTTGATGCGGTCGCCGGGCTTGACGGGCTTGGTGAAGCGCAGGCCGTCGATACCGTAATTGGCGAGCACCGGGCCGTAGGACGGATCGACGAACAACCCGGCAGCCGCCGACACCAGCAAGTAGCCGTGCGCGACGCGAGCGCCGAAGAGTGGATTGCGGGCGGCCGCAGCCTCGTCCATGTGCGCGTAGAACCGATCGCCCGAGAGGTCCGCGAAGCGCTCGATGTCCTCGAGCGTGACCTCGCGCTCGGCGGAGTTGAAGGTATCGCCGATCGCAAGCTGCGCGAAGGGTTTACGGAACGGATGCGTGCCGGGCTGCAGCTCGCGTGCGCCCCTCACCCACCGCCCGGTGACCGCCGTCACGACATCGGGGGTGCCCTGCACGGCGGTGCGCTGCATGTAGTGCATCACGCCGCGGATGCCGCCCATCTCCTCGCCGCCGCCGGCGCGCCCCGGACCCCCGTGCACCAGGTGCGGCAGCGGCGAGCCGTGGCCGGTGGACTCCTTGGCGCAGTGCCGGTTCACGACCACGACGCGCCCGTGATACGGCGCCAGTCCCAGTACCAGCTGCGCCGCGATGGTCTCGTCGGCGCTGAAGATCGAGCCGGCGAGACTGCCGCCCCCGCTCCGGGCGAGCGCGATGGCCTCCTCCACCGTGTCATAGGGGACGAGCGTGCACACCGGACCGAAAGCCTCGACCGAGTGAACCGCGCGGGCACTGCCCGCATCGCGGCAATACAACAGGGTGGGGGACACGAAGGCGCCGCGGTCGGCGTCGGCACCCACGGGCTGCGCCCTGTCGGCATCGCCGTACACAACTTGCGCCTCGCGCTTGAGCTTGCCGAGCTGCTCGAGGACCTCGCGTCGCTGGCTCAAGGAGGCCACCGGGCCCATGCGCACATTCGGGAGGCGCGGATCACCGACGACGATCTCACCGAGCGCGCTCCGCAGCGCGTCCAGCACCTCCGTGACGCGGCCCGCGGGCACGAGCGCCTTTCTGATGGCGGTGCACTTCTGGCCGGCTTTCACCGTCATCTCACGCACCACCTCGCGTACGAACAGCTCCAGCTCCGGGGTGCCGGCCCCGGCGTCGGGACCCAGCACCGAGGAGTTGAGCGAATCGGTCTCCGAGGTGAAGCGCACCGAGTTGGCGCTCACCACCGGATGCTGGCGAAGCTTCAGCGCCGTGGCCGCAGAGCCGGTGAACGACACCACGTCCTGGCAGGTGAGATGCTCCAACAGATCCCCGACGCCCCCGCAGATGAGCTGCACCGCGCCTTCCGGCAGGATCGCGGACTCCACCATCCGCCTGAACACGCGCTCGGTGAGGTAACAGGTCTGCGAGGCGGGCTTCACGATCGCCGGCACGCCGGCGAGCAGTGCCGGCGCCAGCTTCTCCAGCATGCCCCACACCGGGAAGTTGAACGCGTTGATGTGCACCGCGGCGCCCTCGAGCGGCACGCACACGTGCTGCCCCACGAACGTCCCGGTCTTCGACAGCGCTTCCACGCCGCCATCGACGTACACGCGGCTGTCGGGCAGCTCGCGCATGCCCTTGCTCGCGTACACGAACAGCGTGCCGATGCCCCCGTCGATGTCGATCCAGGAGTCGCCCCTGGTCGCCCCGGTGGCGTAGGAGAGCGTGTAGAACTCCTCCTTGTGCTCGGTGAGAAACCTGGCCAGTGTCTTCAGCAGCGCGGCGCGCTCGTGGAAGGTGAGCTTGCGCAGGGCGCGCCCCCCGACCTCACGCGCGTGCTCGAGCAGCGCGCCTGAGTCGAGCCCGTCCGCGGTGGCGTTGGCGATGACCTCACCCGTGGTGGCATCGCGCAGCGCCACGCCCGCGCCGCGGCCCGCCCACCATTTACCGGCGACAAAACTCTGAAGCTGCATGGTGTCGTTTACTCCCCGCTGACCACCTGGCCGTCGATGCGGTAGGAGCGCCCGCGAAACAGCGCGATGCGCTCGCCGCGCTGGTTGGAAACGCCGATCTCGTAGATGCCGTTGCGCCTGGTGCGCCACAGCTCGCTCGCCTCGGCCGTGAGCTCATCACCCTCGCGGGCGGCGGCCAGAAAATCGATCGTGGCCGCGGCCGCCACGGTGCTCTCGTTGTGCGAGTTGCACGCAAACGCAAAGGCGCTGTCGGCGAGCGCGAAGACGATGCCGCCGTGACAGACGCCGTGGCCGTTGAGCATGTCCGCACGCACCGTCATCACGACTCGCGCCCACCCCGGGCGCATTGCGGTGATCCGCATGCCGAGCGCCTGGGAGGCGCGGTCGCGCTCGAACAGAGCCGCGGCCGCACGCTCGGCGCGATGCTGCGCCCCGCCGGCCGTACCCGGCGCATCCTTGTCTTTCATGAATGAAAATCCATCGGCGCTGCTTCAGCGTCCCGTGAAGCGCGGCGTGCGCTTCTCGGCGAAAGCCGCGACCCCTTCCGCGTAATCCATGCTGTGACCGAGCTCGCCCTGGTAGTCGCGCTCGATATCCAGCTGCTGGGGCAGCGTGCGAGTCAATCCCTCGTAAATCGCCTGCTTGGTGCGGGCCAGGGCGCGGGTCGGTGCGGCGGCGAGCTGCCGCGCCAGACCCTCGACCACGGAGGCGAGCTCACCGTCCTCGACGCAACGCCAGATCAGCCCCCAGGAGGCCGCCTGCTCGGCGCTCAACTTGTCGCCGAGCAGCGTGAGCCCCAGCGCGCGCGCCGCGCCGACGAGGCGCGGCACGGTCCACGTGCCGCCCGAATCCGGGACGAGCCCGAGCTTCGCGAACGCCTGCACGAAGCTCGCCGAGCGTGCGGCGATCACCAGGTCGCAGGCGAGCGCAATGTTGGCGGCCGCCACGCCGTTGACCGCCGCGATCACCGGCATGGGCAGCGAACGCAGCGCCAGCACCAGGGGCTTGTAGTTCCTCTCGATCGAGGCGGCCAGGTCAGGCGGCGCACCCCCCGGCGCAACCGCCCGATCGTTGAGATCCTGGCCAGCACAAAAGCCCCGCCCTGCTCCGGTAATCACCAGCACCCGGGCGGGAGAGTCCCTGAGCGCCAGCAGTGCGGCGCGCACCTCGGCGTGCATCTCGGTGTTGAACGCGTTCAGGCGCTCGGGTCGATTCAACGTCAGGCGGGCAACCCCGTCCGCCGTCTCGAAGAGAATGTTCTGATAGCTCACGTGGGACTCCGCTGACCGAAGGCGCTACGGCGTGCAGCGCGGCGGTCACTTCTCGTCGTAATCGAGCTCGAGCGAGGCGGTCCTGACGCGCGACTGACACGCCAGCACGTACCCCTGCTCGAGCTCCCAGTCCTCCAGCGCATAGTTCTGCGCCATCGCCACTTCACCGCGAACCACCTTGGTGCGGCAGGTGGAGCACACGCCCGCGCGGCAGGAGAACGGCAGCTCGATGCCGGCGCGGGCGGCGGCGTCGAGCACCGTTTCGTCATCCATTTTCATGCTGAAAGCGCGGCGCCGGCCGTCCATGAGAATCGTGACCTCGGCTTCTCCGGCCCCCCGCCCCGCTGCCGGTGCCGCAGCCGCACGGGCCGGCGCCTGAGCGCCGCCGCGGGCGGCGTCGGCGGCGGTGGTCGCCACCGTGAAATGCTCCGCGTGCACACGGGCGGCCTCCACGCCCAGCTCGTGCAGCGTGGCGGTGACCTGCTCGATCATGTCGCCGGGACCGCAGACGAAATATTCCCTGACCTCCTCGGGTAGGAACAGTGTCGCTGCGAATTGCCGCACCCGTGCCGCATCCAGCCTGCCGTTGTACAGCGCGACTTCCTGCGGCTCGCGACTCATCACGAAATGCAGCGCCAGTCGCTCGAGGTAGCGGTCCTTGAGCGCCAGCAGCTCCTCCAGGCACATCGCGCGGCCGGTGCCGCTGTTGCCGTAGAAGAGCATCACCCGCGCCGCGCCGCGCGCGAGCAGCGTGCGCACCACCGACAGCACGGGTGTGATGCCACAACCGGCCGCAAACGCCACATAGGTCCCGGCAGCGGCCAGGGGCTCCCGCGGTGTGAAGCTGCCGTTTGGCGGCAGGACGTCCAGCCGGTCCCCGGGGCGCAGCCGCTCGGCCAGGTGGCGCGACATGCGCCCCAGGGCATGCACGCGCGGCACGATGCGCAGCGGCCATTCCCCGGGCGCGTTCACCACTGAATAGGTGCGCCGGATTTCCTCGCCGTCGATCGCAGCGCGGATCACGACGTGCTGCCCCGCGCTGCCGCGGTACTCATCGCGCAGCTCCGCCGGGACCTCCAGCGCGATCGCCACCGCATCCTCCGCATCGGGGGCGAGCTGCGCGACCTTGAGCGGATGAAACTTCAGCATCTTCTAAAGGCACTTGAAGTAGTCGAAGGGCTCCCGGCAGGCGCTGCAGCGGTAGTGCGCCTTGCAGGGCGTCGAGCCGAACTCGCTCACGCGCTCGGTCGTGCGGCTGCCGCAGCGCGGACAGGGCACGAGCGGCGCGTTCCACAGGCGGCGCGGACTCGACACCGGCTCTTGCGGGGGCGCAATGCCGCAGGCCTCGAGCTTCGCATGCGCCGCACTCGTCAGCCACTCGCTGGTCCAGGGTGGCGACAACACCTCCTCGAGCACCGCGTCCGCATAACCTGCCGCATCGAGCGCCGTCCGCACCGCCGTGCGGATGACCTCGGTCGCGGGGCAACCCGAGTAGGTCGGCGTGATTCCCACATGCAGCCGCCCATCGGCCTCGAACCGCACGTGCCGCACGATCCCCAGGTCCACGATGCTCAGGACCGGGATCTCGGGATCGGCCACCTCGGCGAGCAGCGCCCGGATGGCCTGCTCGCGTGCGGCGGCGCCCCCGGGTTTGATCACGGCGGACATCGTGCCGACCTCACCAGCGTACGCCCGGATAGGTGCGCTGCAGGTGCTGCATTTCCGCGAGCATGTGACCCAGGTGCTCGGTGTGCACGCCGCGCCGGCCATGCCAGGGGTAGGGTTGCGCCGGCGGGCGCTGCAGGGTCGCGGCCTGCAGATCCTCATCGATGCGCGCCGACCAGCGCGGCGCAAGCTCCATGAGCGCCGGGGCGATACCGGCGGCCTGCATGCGTTCATCGACCTCATCGGTGGCGAACAGTTCGGCGGTGAAACGCCACAGGGAATCGAGCCCTGCCTGAACCCGCTCGTGACTCTCCGCGGTGCCGTCGCCGAGACGTATGAGCCAGCCGCTGCTGAAGCGATGGTGATAACGGGTTTCCTTGAGCGCCTTGGCGGCGATGGCGCCGAGACGGCTGTCCGCGGACCTGAGCAGCCCTGCGTAGATCTCCAGCTGCCAGGCATCGATGAGCCACTGGCGCACGATGGTGTGGCCAAAGTCGCCGTTCGGCTGCTCGGCGAGTGTCAGGTTGGCGAAATCCGGCGGATCACGCAGAAAGGCCAGCGCGTCCTCGTCACGCCCCCGGCCCTCGAGCTCGCCCGCGTAGGTGAGCAGCAGCCGCGCCTGCCCGATCAGATCGAGCGCGAAGTTGGCGAGTCCCAGGTCCTCCTCGAGTGCCGGCGCGTGACCGACCCACTCGCCCAGGCGCTGCCCGAGCACGAGACTCGTGTCGGCGAGGCGCAGCACGTAGCGAAAGTGCGCCGCCTGCTGCGCCGGGTCGCGCTCGCTCGGCGTGCGGCTCCTCGCGCTCACAGGTTCTTGACCTCTTCCGGGATGGCATAGAAGGTCGGATGCCGGTACACCTTGTCCCGCGCCGGCTCGAACAGCGCGTCGGCCTCTTCGGGGTCTGAGGCGATGATATCCGCCGAGCGCACCACCCACAGGCTCACGCCCTCCTGGCGGCGCGTATACACGTCGCGCGCGTGCTCGATCGCCATGCGCGCGTCCGCGGCATGCAGGCTCCCGACGTGCTTGTGCTCGAGTCCCGAGCGCGAGCGGATGAAGACTTCATACAGCGGCCAATCCTCGCTCATGAGGCCTCCGGTTCCATGCCGCCTGCGGCCTGCGGTGTGCGGCGGTGTTGCTTCACGGCGTGCGCGGCCGCCGCCTCGCGCACCCAGCGACCGGCCTCATCCGCCGTGCGCCGCGCCTCGAGCCGTTCACGGTTGCAGGGTCCGTTGCCCTTGAGCACCGCGTGGAACTCGTTCCAGTCGATCGGGCCGATCAGATAATGCTGCGTGCCGGGATCGAAGCGCAGCTCGCGGTCGGGGATCGAGAGCCCGAGAAACTGCGCCTGCGGCACGGTGATATCGATGAATTTCTGGCGCAGCTCGTCGTTGCTGAAGCGCTTGATCTTCCAGCGCATCGACTGGGCGGTGTGCCTGGAGTCGGCATCGCTCGGGCCGAACATCATGATCGAGGGCCACCACCAGCGGTTGAGCGCGTCCTGCGCCATCGCCCGCTGTGCGCCACTGCCCTGCGCCAGCGTCAGCATGATCTCGAACCCCTGGCGCTGATGAAAGCTCTCCTCCTTGCAGATGCGCACCATGGCACGCGCGTACGGGCCATAGGAGCAGCGGCAGATGGGGATCTGGTTCATGATCGCCGCGCCATCGACCAGCCAGCCGATCGCGCCCACGTCCGCCCAGGTGAGTGTCGGGTAGTTGAATATGCTCGAGTACTTGGCGGTGCCGGACAGCAGCTGCTCGAACATCTGCGCCCGCGAGATGCCGAGCGTCTCCGCGGCGCTGTACAGGTACATGCCGTGGCCGCCCTCGTCCTGCACCTTGGCGATCAGCACCGCCTTGCGCTTGAGGCTCGGCGCGCGCGTGATCCAGTTGCCCTCCGGGAGCATGCCGACGATTTCCGAGTGGGCGTGCTGGGAGATCTGCCGGATCAGGGTGTGGCGGTACGCATCGGGCATCCAGTCCTTGGGCTCGATCTTGTCCTCGGCATCGACGCGCGCCTGAAAGCGCTGCGCCTGCGCGGCGGACTCGCCGCTGGCGGCGGGCGGTGGCTCCTTGCCGTGGGTATCGAGCGCCTGGGTGTACATGGAGGTACCTGCGGCCAAGACCCGGTCTGATATGACACAAGACTAGCACGGAGACACAGGTTTTTGTGTCACAATTTTCATCAGCCATGAACCGCACCCCGCGCGCGCCGCTACCCGCCCCCGTTCGGGCCCTGCTGCGCAATTTTCGCGCGCAGCGCCCGCTGCGCGGCGGCTCGCTCCTCATCACGGTGTTCGGCGACTCCATCGCCCCGCGCGGCGGTGCGGTCACCTTGGGCAGCCTGATCCGCCTCGCCGCGCCCTTCGGCCTCACCGAGCGCCTGGTGCGCACCTCGGTGGCACGGCTGGCGCGCCAGGGCTGGCTGGCGGGGAAGCGCTCCGGCCGCCGCAGCGAGTACCGCCTCACGCGCACCGGCGCGGAGCGCTTTGCGCAAGCGACCCGGCGCATCTACGGCGAGAGTCCCTCGCTGTGGGACGGGAAGTGGACGCTCGTGGTCGTGCCACCGGGTGGGCCGCGCCGCGCGCAGCTGCGCGAGGATCTGAAGTGGCTCGGCTTCGGGCAGCTCAACCCTTCCCTCTTCGCCCATCCCGGCTGCACCCCCGGACAGGCACGCAGCTGGTTGCGCACTGTACGCGGCGCCGAGGATGCACTGCTGCTGCAGGGCATCAGCACCGATCTCGGCAACGACCGCCGGCTCGCGACGCGCGGCTGGGATCTGCAGGACCTCGCCCGCCGCTACCGCCGCTTCGCCGCGAGCTTCGCGCCGCTGCACTCGGCCCCGAGCTCGGTCGCAGCCCTGCCCCCCGACACCGCGTTCCTCATCCGCACGCTGCTGATCCACGAATATCGCAAGATTCACCTGCGCGATCCGCTGCTGCCGCCGGCGCTGCTGCCGCCTCACTGGGTGGGCGCGCGCGCCTACCAGGTGTGCGGCAGCCTGTACGCGCGGGTGTTCCCCGCCGCGGAGCGCTACCTGTCGGCGAGCGCGCACCGGCTGCATCGGCCGTTGCCGGTGGCGCATCCGGCGGTGCACGCGCGCTTCGGCGGCATCGCGCGTTTGACGCGGCTTGCGGCCCCGAAGCGCAAGATTCGCTTCGGGGTCCTGAGGGGCAAGATCAAAGCGGCCGACGACTTTGATGCGCCCCTGCCGCAGCAGGTGCGGGCCGCGTTCGCAGGCCGCTCGCATTCAGACCGCAAACGTTGACCCGCAAGAGAGTTTCACGTATCTCACGTGAAAGCCCGGATAGGGCCGACGACCATGAGACCCAAGCACAACATTACGGTTGCGATCGAAGCTTCTCTGCTTAAGAAAGCCCGAGCCGTCGCGGCGCGACGCGGGCGTAGTGTCAGCGCCCTGCTAGCCGATGAGTTGCGGCAACTGGTGGCCGACGACGCGGCGTACGCGGCGGCACGCAGACGAGCCCTGGCTCTCTTTGCAGCCCCTCTTTCTCTCGGAGGGAGCCCGTTGAACCGCGAGGCGCTGCATGAGCGACGTCGTCTTCGTTGACTAACGTACCGGCCGCCGGTCGATCACGCGCCGCGCCTTGCCGGATGAGCGCTCGATCGAGCCCGGATCACATACCACGACCTGCGTCGCGATGCCGATCATCGCCTTGATGCTGCCCTGCAGTTCACCCTGCAGGCGCGAGCGCCGCGGGCCATCCGCGCTGATGCTCTCCAGACACTCCACCTTCACCGCCAGCTGATCCAGGTGCCCCTCGCGCGTGAGCTCGAGCTGGTAGTGGGGCGCGAGACCTGCGAGCTTCAGCAGCAGCTCCTCGATCTGACTCGGGAAAACATTCACACCGCGGATGATCAGCATGTCGTCCGAGCGCCCGGTGATGCGCGCCATCCGGCGCATCGAGCGCGCGGTCGGCGGCAGGAGCGCGGTCAGATCGCGGGTGCGGTAGCGGATCACCGGCAGGGCTTCCTTGGTGAGCGAGGTGAGCACCAGCTCGCCCGGCGCGCCGGCAGGCAACGCCTCCCCGCTCGCCGGGTCCACGATCTCCGGGTAGAAATGATCCTCCCAGACGACCGG
>Ga0209376_1003647_pt1 | contig 13834 bp, 10 predicted proteins | sample GraSoiAngelo_134_FD_185891 | JGI IMG/M metagenome (GOLD analysis project Ga0209376, IMG submission 185891) | Grasslands soil microbial communities from the Angelo Coastal Reserve, California, USA - 14_0929_05_30cm (SPAdes) (version 2) | ecosystem: Environmental > Terrestrial > Soil > Grasslands ... | reverse complement strand
CTGTCTGACGCGTACCCGGATTGTAAAGCACATAATCCGGATGCCCATCGCCGTTAAAGTCGCCTGTAGCCACCCATCCCCAGCCACTGGGAACGCTCGGCCCATAAGCGCTTCCAACAAACGTTCGCCCCGATAAATACCAGATCGCTGTGTCGGGCGCATTATTGGAATTCAACAAGACATAATCAGGATGGCCGTCGCGATTAAAATCCGCTGCACCAACTAAAAACCACCAGCCAAGAGTTGGGCCCCACGCAGAGCCTATGTAAACGTTGTTATTGAGATACCAAATCGCTGTTTGATGCGTGCAGGCATTCTGAAGCACATAGTCCGGGTGGCCGTCGCCGTTAAAGTCACTTATTGCAGCCCGGGCTGTACCAGCAGCCCGCGCGACAAGCGCCAGTGCGATGAGAAGTGGCAAAATCGGTATTTTTTTGAACTGAGTTAGCGGATTCACGGTTCTTCCTTTCTTTGCTTTTTCCTCGCTCTCATTCTCAAAACGCAGGGCAAGGAGGCACTTGTGCGCAACCTGGATCAGCCGCATCAATCCGTCTCGTCGCGCCGTGCGGAACAATTTGGACGGCGATAGTTTTCGCTTCCGCGCCCGTCTCGTTGCGGATGTTATGTACGTCTCCGCAGCCTATGTCAGTGAAGCTCTCGCCGACACTGTAGGTCGTGGACGTGCAATCGTCCTCGTAAACCGTGACCGTTCCTTCTGTCACTGTGATCAAACTGGGACCGGGATGGGTGTGCCACCCACTTTGGCCCCCGGGCTGGAAGGTGTTTTGGGTGATGTAGAGGTCGGAGTCGCCTCTCACCCTCGTGATGAGAAGCCAATCCGGCAGGTTGCTTCTACACATCAAGTTGAGCAATCCGGATGCGAAGTAGCCCGCAGGCACGGGGGATAAAAGGTTGGTGCTGGTGAGCCCGCACGAGGGCGTCGCGCGAGCCGGCACGGCTGTGAACGTGGCGAGCGCGATGAGCGCTGGTGCAATGAGAAGTGGCGGGATTCGTATTTTTTTGAAGTGAGGCAGTGGATTCATTGTTGTTCCTTTCCTTTGGTTGGTGGTTTCTCTTCATTGCGATAAGGCGCGAAACAGCGATCAAAGTGATCATCTGAATTCAGATTTTTTTCGAAGACGCTTGTGCGTGCAGAAACTTTTGGTCGCGCAGCACGGAGTGACCGATGAGGGGGGTAGGGAGATAAAAATGATTGCGTGATGCAGCGCATGATCGGATGATTTCGCTTATGGATGCCGCGCTGCCGCTGGATCAGATGACGGTGGAGGAAAAGCTCAAAGCGATGGAAGCGATTTGGCGCTCGCTTTCGAAGCACGAAGATCAAGTGCCAGTGCCTGATTGGCACAAGCAGGTTCTCGACGAGCGGCAACGGCAGATCGACGCTGGGGAGGCGAGCTTCGTTTCCTTGGAGGAAATGAAGGAGCGTGTCCGAAAGCAAACTGAATGAAGGTCGTAATCCTCGACAAGGCCGAAGAGGACCTTGTCGAGGGATATTGGTTCTACGAAAGGCAATAGCCCGGGCGCGGCGCGCACTTTCGCAACTGCATCTATACTGACCTTCACGCGCTAGAGAAGATCGCAGGAGCCCATCGAATCGTTTACAAAAATTATCATCGGGCGCTGGCTACGCGGTTTCCTTTTGCATTGTATTATTCCGTTTCTGGGCAAACAGCGTTTGTACGCGCGATTGTTGATTGCCGCCGCGACCCAACGTGGATCACAGGACACCGGCGGTGAGCATGCTCATCTGAATTGAGATTTTTTCGGAGACCTTTGTGCGATCCGACTCGGTGGCCCGTCGCCGCGGCTGCGGCTGGCGGGCCATGAAACTACTCGAGTCTCTCAACGATTTGCAATTAGCTGGGTCCGGCTGATAAACCCGCTTCGTTGGACTGGCTGGAAGTAATGCTTCTCAAGGTAGTGAGCGACCTTCTTGCCGAGGACGGCTCCCTGCGTGTCGGCGGTGCGGAAGTGGATCCCGCCCCATACTCGGGCGTCGATGATCTCCTTGAGTGCGTCCGACAAGCGCTCAAAGCTGCGCGTGGTACAGGATTTGTTGCTGAACGCGCTGAAGCCGATCTTGTCGGTGCCGAAAAAGTTCTGGAGCGTGTGAACGATTGCACTGCTTACGCAGGCGTGCCCCGCGGGGTGGTCGGGGAAGGGCGGCGTGACAAGCGGCGGCGGGTTGCAGACCGGTGTGGATGGGTCGAACAGCGGCAGCCAGTTCGGGTCCGGCTCGGTATCCGGATTGCCGTCGGTGTCGGCCTCGCGAATCGCCGTAATCGGACGCCAGAACTGCCAGTAATACTTGTCGTTCCAGCAGCCAATCAAGGCATCAGCCGCAGCCAAATCCTCCATCGCGAACAAGCGAGCATTTTCTACGATGTCCAAGTTCTGGCTGGCTGCCAGCGCGCGAGAGACCCGGTTCCAAAGGGCCGGTGGGTTATTATCCTGCCAGAAGATCGCAGCATCGGTTTGGTCCACCGTTCGGGTCGTGCTGTAGAGTGAGCCGATCTCCTTGATCTCGTTGAAGTCTTCCGCGTACTCGGCACTGGCTAGCGCGTTCGGCCCGTCGGTGCGGAGCATCTCTGCGCTCGGCACAATGAACGGCCGCACGTTCCCGACCCAAGGCGCGGGGTCGTGCGCGTAGTTGGGCGGTGTCGGCCGCCAGATGCCTGGCGCTGGTGGGTACAGCGTCGGTGCCGGCCCGCCGCGACCGTCGTTCAGCCGCGCGGTGAGCATTGCCCTGGCTGTCGCTTCACCGATAACGATTCCCGCAGCCCTCGATCCGGGCGGGTTGTCGGGCAGGCTCGCTATGTACGCGTCGTAGATCGGCTGCAGCGTTGGCTGCTGCGATGGGAACAAGCCGGGAAGATCAGCAAAGCCTACGAGTACACGGAACGCAGCCGCCGCAGTGGCAGCTTCTTTCGAGTCCGTCTGATTTGAAGGAGGCTGTACAAGGTACGGCTGATGCCCACGGTCGATCGCGTTGACTGCGTCATAGACTGCGCCCTGCACCATCGCAAAGCTCAGCACCGACACATGCGGCGGCTGCCCGGCGTTCGTGACGATTGCTGTTGACGCAATCAGGTTCCAGTCAGTCACGGCATCCGCACGCGCGACCGTGGGCGACGCAATCGCGACGAGCGTCAGTAAAATGAGGGGTGATAGAATTCGTGTTTTTCTGAAGTGAGTCAGTGGATTCATTGTTTTTCCTTTCTTTGGTTTCGTAGTTGGCTTTCATTGGGATAAGGCGAGAAAGAGCGATCAAAGTGATCATCTGAATTCAGATTTTTTTCGGAGACGCTTGCGCGCGCAGAAATCCTGTGCGGGTGATAGGGTTTCAAAAGGGTGTTATGGACGCGCCTTTGGCCTCTCAGGAAGAGTGACCGATCTCCTAGTGCGAGTGATGGCGACGATGCTGCGCTCGCGGGAATTAGTGCCGCCCGTCTCAGCGCCAATCAGGTCGCGGCTAGACAAGAGGTTCCCTCGGATCGATGTCGGCTACTTAAATTTGGCGCCGCGTTGCGAAAAAGCGCAGCGCGGCGCATGAGGAAGGCCTGTCATCGCGGCGGCCCGAAGGTGAGGAATTGCGGGCGGCCGAAGCCGGAGGCAAAAACTTCCGGCATGCCTCCGCCTGAAGGGAACTTTAAGATGTCGCCGCCCGGAATTTCGGGTACACCGGCCTCGGCTACAAAGAGATTGCCCGAACTGTCAAAGGCCAGGCCCCGAGGTGTAGTTAGGCCGGTGGCGAACGGGCTCTTTACGCCGGTTGGACTGAAATAGACAATCGAGTCGGCTCCCGGATCGCTAAATGTTTCGATGGAAACGAACAGATTGCCGCTGCTATCGAAGGCCAAGCCCACGGGAGACTCGCCGGGTGCGAACGCGCTTGGCCCGACGAAAACAGTGCGGGTCCCGTTCGGAGCAAATTTATAGATCGTTTGAGTGCCACCGTCTGCTGCGTAGAGATTGCCCGCGCTGTCGAAAGCCAAGCCCCAGCCCTGACCGGGAATAGAGCCGAAGATGGTCCGATCTCCACTCGGTGTGAACTTAAAGATAGTGCCAGCCCCTGTGGCATCTGTCCCCATGACATAGACATTGCCCGCGATGTCTATGGCGAGGCCTTCAAAGAAAAACTGAATGGCGCTGCCGAGGGTGGTGGCCTTGTTACGGAGGTTGAATTTTAGCACTTTCCCAACCTCAACGTCGTCGGCAGGAGCGAGCGTTTCCGGGCGAAAAGATTGCCGAGACTGTCAAAGGCCAACCCTCGGGGGAACAACAACCCTGAAGCGTAAACACTGTACGTGTTAGGTGCCGTGAACTCCAAGATCGAGTGGTGGTATGCCCCCCTCCCGGGGGTATGAGCTGAAACGTAGAGGTTCTGTGCGTGAGCGGTTATTGCTAACGCGAAAGTCGCGCCAAGACTGAGGAGTGGCAGGATTCGTATTTTTCTGAAGTGAGTTAGTGGCTTCATGGTTGTTCCTTTTCTTTTGGTTTTGTAGTTGGCTTTCATTGGGATAAAGCGAGAAACAGCGATCAAAGTGATCATCTGAATTGAGTTTTTTTCGGAGACGCTTTTGAGACACGAATTTGAAACTCGCTCGCTGCCCTGCTCGCTCGCCGCTACCCTCGCGGCTTTGCCTTCTATCTCGCTGATCTCATCAGCTCGGTTCACCAATTAGCACCGATTCGCTTCAAGGTTGTGCCGGTCCTGCGAAATTCGTGAAAATTCGTGCAATTCGTGTCTTTTTTCGGGGACGCTTTCGGCGTGCAGAAACTGCTTAGGCTTGGTAGCGTATGAAGAGCGGGTTATGGATACGCCATCGGTCTCTCAGCAGAGAGTAAGCGAGCTTTTGGTGCAATGGAGCCAAGGGAACGATGCCGCTCTCGCGGAATTAACGCCGCTTGTCTATGGGGAACTTCGGCGCCTTGCCCATCGCGAGATGGGCGCAGAACGTACCGGCCACACACTGCAAACGACGGCGCTCGTCAACGAGGCTTATCTGTGCTTGGCCGACCAAAGCAATCCCCGCTGGCAAAACCGAGCGCACTTCTTCGCCGTGGCTGCCCGGGCGATGCGCCGAATCCTGGTTAGCTATGCGAGGAGTCAGCGAGCCCAAAAACGCGGTGGCGGCGCGCTCAAGATAGACTTGGACGAAGCAGCGCTCGTGTCACCGGAGGAATCAAAGGAAATTATCGATCTACACGAGGCATTGGAAACGCTGGCCACACTCGACTCAAGAAAAGCTCAAGTAGTCGAGCTGAAATATTTCGGCGGCCTCAACTACGACGAGATGGCAGAAGTGCTCAAGATTTCACCTGTGACAGTGAGGCGCGACTGGAGATTTGCCAAGGCATGGCTGTACACGGAATTGCACAACGCCACCTGATTGAAGTGACGAAGCTCGAATGACGAATGACGAAGGAAAAGAAGCGTTCTCCGATGGATTTCGCACGCAGTGCTTTGGGAGTGCGAGGCGTCTTCGCATCGCTTTTGGTGCTACTGGATTGCTCGACTTAGAAATCGTCCGGCACGTTGACCCGATCGGTCTTGAATGAATAAACTGATTTCACAAACCCAGATCGCGAATTGGTTTCAAACCAGGACGCCGAACACCAGGAATACTGACTCGCCACCGGGACCAAGCCGTGTTTCACCGCGTTCTGATGGACGTAGTTCAATCGTGCCAGCCACGATTTCTCGAAGGTCAAACGAGAATCCCAGAATTCATACATCACTCGTCGGCCTGGAGTGTCGTCAATACGGTTAAGCCGTGTCGCCAGTTCGCGGTGCAAATGCCGAATGAAATCGTGCTGCGTCGTTGTGGTGTTTTCGAAGCTGATCACCAGATGATAGTGATTCCAGAAGAACGCCCACGCCTGCAGAATAAGCGCGTAGTTTTTCACTAGCTCGAACGTCGTGTCGCGTAAGAGATCCAGTTTCGCGCCGGAATCAAAGAGCCGCTTTCGATGCAGAGTAGCCGCAGTAATAATATAAGTGCCGCGAGGCGTGAAGTGATGCGGCGGCGCGTGTGGCCAACTCTCGCGCATACGAATTCTCTATCACAACTGCAGTCCTTGGCGAAAGCCTTTAACCTGTGCAGACCTGTGGAAAGCGACGCGAGGACGCGTGCGCACTCCAAAGCTTCGCGAAACGGAGAAGGGCGGAGCATGTGGTAAGTGAATGTTAAGGTCGCAAGCCCTCGTTGAATGGAGTACAATGCCCGGCGCTCTCCTATGACGCCGGCGCGGTTCCAAACGATTGAGGAAATCTTCCTTGCAGCGCTGGAACACGAGCCGGGCCAGGTTAGTGCGTTCCTCGACACGGCCTGCGAAGGCGATGAGGCTTTGCGGCGCGAAGTTGAAGTGCTTCTGGCTTCAGATCAACGAGCGGGCCGGTTTATAGAAAGGTCAACTGTTGGTCTCGCGACCAAGATTATTCAAAAGGGGCAAGGTGATTCGCTTGTCGGCCAGACGATCGGCCACTACAAAATTTCTGAATCGATCGGCACCGGCGGGATGGGTGAAGTCTATCTGGCCACCGACATTGTCGCGGGCCGCAAAGCTGCGCTCAAACTCCTGCCCTTGCGTTTTACCGGCGACACTGAGCGTCTGAAGCGGTTTCAACAAGAAGCGCACGCGGTAGTCGGGCTCAATCATCCGAATATCCTGACTGTTTACGAGATCGGCGAGGATCACTCAATTCATTACATCGCCAGCGAGTTGATCGAAGGCGAGACGCTGCGTGAACGTCTGACGCGCGGACGAATGCAGTTGAGTGAAGCTGTTGACGTCGCCATCCAGGTGGCGAGTGCGCTCGCCGCCGCTCACCACGCAGGAATTGTCCATCGCGATATCAAGCCGGAGAACATCATGCTCCGGCCGGATGGATACGTAAAAGTGCTCGACTTTGGGATTGCAAAGCTTGCAGAGCAGGAACTGCCGACAACGATGCCGCGAGACGAAGCGTTATTACTGGTTGAGACCAATCTCGGATCAGTATTAGGAACCGTCCGTTATATGTCGCCCGAGCAGGCCTTCGGCGCGCAGGTTGATAAAAGCACCGATATTTGGAGTCTCGGCGTGGTTCTTTACGAAATGGTAACCGGGCATACGCCATTCACCGGCGACACACCAAGAGAAGTTATGTCCTCGATTCTTGAGAAAGAGCCACCACAGCTCACGACTTACGTCGCGCACATTCCCGCTGAGCTTCAGCAGATTGTCAGCAAGACTCTGCGCAAAGATCGCGAGGAACGGTACCGCAGCGCGCACGACCTACTGGAGGCACTCAAAGGTCTTCGTCACAAACTGGAAGTCGAGGCTGAGTTATACCCCTCCACGGCGACTCCTTCATGGCTGCGTTGGACACGATCCACCGCTCTTGTGCTCGGATTGTTAGTGGCTGCCATGGCGGTGGCGGTTCCGTTCTACTGGCATCGGAACCTGACGACCAGTTCACCGCCCGAGAAAAGCATCGCTGTGCTGCCATTCCTCGATCTTAGCGAGACAAAGGACCAGGAGTATTTCTGCGACGGCATGAGCGAGGAGATCATCGACGCCCTGGCGAAAGTCGAAGGGCTACGTGTCGTTGCCCGCGCTTCGTCGTTTTCATTCAAAGGGAAAACCGCAGCCGTGAGCGAGATTGGCAAAAAGCTCAACGTCGAAGACGTGCTAGAGGGAAGTTTGCGACGCGAGGGTAACCGCGTTCGAATAACCGCAGAGTTGATTAATGCACGTAGCGGCTTTCGGATTTGGTCGGACACCTACGAACGCGAATTGCAGAGGGTATTTGCGCTCCAGGATGAAATCACTCGTGCAATTGTTGACGCGCTAAAGATCAAGCTCGCCGTTGCGCTTCCCGCTCGTGAACAACGCAACACGGAGGTATACGATCTTTATCTGCAAGGCCTCTTTTTCTCTAACAAGAGCAGTGAGGAGGATTTGCGAAGGGCGCTCAGTTTCTTTCAGCGCGCGGTCGAGAAAGATCCTACTTTTTCGAGTGCCTGGACCGGGATCGCAAAAGTTTGGTATTTTTTGGCTGATGTTTATCTAAAGCCCCTCGAAGCCTATCCGCTCTCAAGGGAAGCTGCGATGAAGGCGATTGAACTCGACGAGAGAGATGCTGAAGCACATTGCTATCTTAGCGAAGCGAAACGTGTCCTTGACTGGGACCTCGCCGGCGCGGACGCGGAACTGAAGCGCGCTCTCCAGCTCGATCCGAACTCTGCGCCGGCTCACTTGTTCTCGGGCCTGCACCCGCTCTTCCGCGGTGAGCTAAGAGCCGGTCTTCGACTTATTCTCGAGGCTCAGAAATTAGATCCGGTGTCGCCTATCGCGAGCTATGTCGCCACCGCCGCATATCTGGCTAATGACCGCGTTGATGAGGCCGTTGTCGAAGGCCAGCGGACACTCCAGCTCGATCCGAATTACTTTTATCTGGATTCGGTTTTGGCCGCCGCATATCGCGAGAAGGGCAATTTCGACGAAGCGATCGCGCTTTACACCAAAGCTCAGGAGGCAACGCATTTGCCAAGTAGCGGCCTTGCCATCACCTACACACGTATGGGCCGCGAGATCGAGGCGCAAAATATCCTCGCTCAGCTTTTGCAAGCAAGAGAGAAGCGGTACATCTCAGCACCTTTGATCGCCGCGGTTGCTGTCGCGCTTGGCGACAACGAAGGAGCTTTTCGCGAACTCGAACGCGCCTATGCGGAGCACTCGGGAATCTTACAATGGATCGCGTTTCTCCCCGAATTTCGTGCGCTTCATTCCGACGCTCGCTTCCCTGATCTTGTACGGCGAATCGGCGCTTCGCAGGACACAATTTTGGCGATCACTGAAACAACTCTGTCAGAGACAATCGATCCGAACGCGCAGAGTCACTTGACGCTCAAGGTTGGAGTAAAGCCACGACCCGGCACGCAAAACGGACACGTTGTCAGGATTAAGGTCGATTTCTATGACCTAACGAAAAATAACAAGCTGATGCTAACGAATGCCAAGATCAGCTATAACTGGCTTAGCTCTGGCCGTGACTGGACGGACCCGACCCCGAAGTTTCTGGCAGCGACTTACGTGCGTCCCAAGAGCAAACTACCTCCACCTGATAAACGAAGATTCGGTGGGTTCGTAGTCTGCGTCTATTTCGACGGCCAGTTACAGGATTCGCGAGCGAGTCCACCGGAACTGTTGACGATCCATTCGTCCCAGAATTAGGCGGGCCCGAATGCAACCCGCGCCGTCTAACGACAGCTACAAGTACTTCAAGCGTGTTAGAAGCCGTCTCATAAATGCGGAGCGTTGCAGTCACGCCGCTGCCTGCCACGCCGAAGCGCGGCGAAGATGGGTGTCGCCGTGCTGCCATGGCCAACAAAGCCAGAACGCCTCGACAGAGCGAGGCGGCTACAGCAGCTGCTATCTCGCGATGATCGCGATGGCTCTTTGTTCTGTTATTCGGACGCAGGCACAGGAGCCTACGCTCCCATCGCGGACAGGCCAGCCGGGGATAACAATTGAAGAGGTTATTGTGACGGGTTCAAACATTCCTACCTCTGAAGAAGTCGGACCACAACCAGTCGATACCTACCGCAAGGTCGATATCGAACGGCTCGGCGTGCGCAGTGCCACTGACTTTGTTCAGAAGTTGCCCGCGGTCAGCGGACTGTCGATCAATGAAAATCTAAACACCATCGGTGATGGCCGAACGGAAATCGACCTGCGCGGTCTTTATTCCAAAGAAACCCTTGTGTTGCAAGACGGGCGACGTCTCGCGACTGACGGCTTTGCCGGTTATGAAGTCCGCCTCAATTTCTTTTACAGTCCTACAGTGGACCTCAACCTGTTTCCACTTGGGCTGATTGATCACATCGACATTCTGAAGGACGGCGCTTCCGCTATTTATGGCAGTGACGCGGTTGGTGGTGTGTTTAACGTCTGGTTGATCCACAAGTTTCGCGGCCTCGAAATTTACGCCAGCTATGGCAACGCCAATCTCGGCGCCTCAAACGATCAAGGCGAAGAGAGGGCATACCTCCTCGCCGGCACTGGTGACGACAAGACGGACATTGTTGTTTACGCTGAGGTGTACAATCGCGCCGCGATCTACAGCCGCGACCGCGACATTTCTTCGAACGCTGACTTTACCCGCTTTGGTGGTCTTGACAATCGCTCGGACGACTTTGCCGGGCGTGTCGGAGACTTCGTTTACCAGCCGAGCCTTAACCGCGGTGCGGGGTCACCCACGCGGCATGCATTTCCAGATGCAGCGAACGACCCGCAATACGTGCCGCTCTCCAGCCTTCCGCGGGCGCAACAGCGCTTTAACTACGCCGCTCTCACACCGGCAATGGCCCCAGTGGACCGTGAATACCTCTACGGCTCGTTCGACCACAAAATTTGCAACCAATATCTGGAGCTCTTTACTGACTTCAAGTACGTGCGCACGTTCTGGGACGGCGCACAGGCGCCGGCTCCGTTTACGCCTGACGTATTCATGGATGTAAAGCACCCCTTTGGGATAAGTCCCGCGGGCATTAGCGCGCCGATTCAGAATCCGTTCAATCCATTCACAGTGGCCGATTACACCTCGCCGGGAGGAACGGATCCGAAGGTTCCGGGCAGTCACATAAGTGCTGTGCCTCCCGGAACGCAACTCACCACGGGCGTCCGTTACGCTGCTTTGGAAGCAGGATTGCGTACCGACAAGATTACAACCCATAACTACGAGTTTACCGGCGGTCTCAAAGGTAATTTGGGTGAGTTTGGGGACTATTTCAGGACATGGAACTGGCAGGCTGGGTTTCGTTATAGCGAAGATAGTCGCATCGAGCGCTTTGCCGGAAACGTGGACAGCAATGCGCTGCGGGCGGCCTTACTCGACACGGATCCGGCAACCGCGTTCAATCCGTTCGGCATTAACCACAACTCGCCCGCAGTGATTAATAGAATTTTTGCTACGACCCATCGCCTCGGCACGGCCTCGCTCATGCTCGAAGACCTAAAGTTGTATGGCGAGCTCTGGAATCTTCCAGCGGGGCCCATCGCCTTTGCGATCGGCGGTGAACACCGGACCGAGCACGAAAATGATCAGCCTGACGCGCTAACCGCTTCCGCTCAAATAACGGGCGCGCCTAAACCTCCTCCCTCCATTTTAGGGCCAGGGGAGTCGGTGCCTAACTTCCTGCCAACCAAAGGGAGCCGGGATGTCTGGTCCATCTACTGGGAGGTTCGGGTTCCTGTTACGAGCCCCATCTGGAACTGCCCTGGTCTCTACAGCCTGGAATTAGGCTACCAGGAAAGATATGATAACTACAGCGATTTCGGCGCTACGGAAAAGCCTAAGTTCTTCGTTCGCTGGCAGCCAATCGATTCGTCGCTGACGTTGCGCGCGACTTATAACGAAGCTTATCACGCTCCTGCCCTTGCCGAGTTGTACACTTCGCAAGGCCAGATCCCCGTGCTCGTGGATGACCCGGCCGGATTGACTCCTCCGAACACTGTGATTAAAGAAACGGTTGGCGGCAATCCGAACTTGAACGCGGAAGTGGCGTATGAATGGACCTACGGTGTTGTTTGGACACCCGCGAAATTGATCAAAGGACTCACGCTAAGCGCCGACTTCTACCACATCGATTTGCGCAACGTCATCAGCGGTCGCGAGCCCAACATCATTCTGATTAACAACTTCCTTAGTCGTACGGGGACCCTGCCTAACGGCGCTCCAACGGGTGGTCATTTTTCAGACTTGATTCAGCGCGATGCCGTTACCGGCGCGGTCCTGAACGTAAATAGTCGCCCTCAGAACCAGATCCGGTTTATCACAGAAGGCCTCGATTACGAGGCTTCCTATCAACTGGATACCTCGATCTTTGGCCGCGGTAACCTCGGAATATTCACGTTCACGTTCAATGGCAACTACCTGGCTCGGTTTGTAGGGCAGCCGAGCCCAGTGGACCCCAAAGTTAATTTTCTCGGCCGCATCGTAGGACCGAGATTTGGTTCGTTCCCGAGAAACCGCTGGTATACCAGCGTGTTTTACGACGGCCCAGCGGGCTCATGGCTCGGCGGACTCGATGCTGGCGCGACCATCCATTACATTGGGCAGTACTTGGACAATGGCCCCCCTCGCAAAGTCCGTGAATGGACGACGCTTGATCTAATGGTTAACTACACGTTTAACCTCCCGCAGACGGTTACCGAGCAAATTCCAGGTTATGCTAGGAACGTGGGTAAGAACGCGGAGATCAAAGATGGCAAGGATAAGAACGTCATACCGGTCTCTACCGCGGAGTACAATCCATGTGGATGGCACGCATGGCTCAATAACACCACGATCACGCTTGGCATGAACAACGCGTTCGACCAGGACCCGCCGTTTTCCATTGTCAACATCGAAAACGGCTACGACCAGTGGACGGCCAATATCAGGGGGCGAACCTGGTATGTGGCATTGACAAAGCGTTTCTAAAACTTCTCTAGCATCTCGAGACTCCACCCGCGGCACAATCTTGCCCTTCTGCCCCGTGGAGAAAGATTCCATCAACGGGTTAAAAATGATCAGGTATCCGGCGATGATCGCCGCGTGGCTGGGCGATTAAAGATCTCGCCTGCGAACAGCTTGCCGCCGTCATTCGGTACCCCAACTCTCTTAGCTATGGCGATCTGAAGCTGCTGCCGTGGTGGGATCCGCTGCGCGGCGATCCACGCATTGAAAAAATCGTCGCTTCGCACGCCCCTAAGTAAACTTCACCACGGATCACACGGATAACACAGGTCAAGACATGATTCAGGAAGCGTTAACCACGAATCCACCTTCGCACGAGGCTACGGCGCGACAGGTAAACACAAATGAACAGCAATTTCTTGCAGATGGTTTCTGCCTTCTTAATTCGTGTGAATTCGTGTTCATTCGTGGTTTGATGTTCCGATTCTTATCCGTGACATCCGGGTAATCCGCGGCCCCCCACGCCGGGAGCCTTAGCGAAGCCGGGTCTTCAAAAGATTTCCGCATTTTCCGCGTAACCTCAGGCCGAATTTCCGGCTGTACATCTGCTGTAATCATAACAACTCAGCCTGTGCCTCAACAAAAGAAAGGAACAATAATGAATCCACTAACTCACTTCAGAAAAATGCGAATCCTGCCACTCCTCAGTCTTGGCGCGATCTTCGCGTTAGTCATCGCCGCTCACGCACAGAACCTCTACGTCTCAACTCAAATCCGCCCATCGCATGCAATCCTCGAGTTCACGCCATCTGGGACGCAAAGTACCTACGCTTCGGGGTTGTTGTTCCCCCGAGGGTTGGCCTTTGACAGCATCGGCAATCTTTTCGCAGCGGAAACCGTTCAGCCGGACGACCATTCTACTGGGAGAGTGCTCAGATTTAACCTGCGTAACAAGGTCAGCACCGCTGGCAGCGCCGCTTACTTTTTCTTTGAAGGCCTTGCCGTAGACATCGCGGGCAACGCCTATGTCATGGCGTCAGATGACAGAAGTCCCACAGAGGCCGGCACTATCTTCAAGTTCACACCAGATGGAGAACGGATCGTCTTCGGCTCCGTTCCTGGTACTACGCCGGGCAATGAGCCACAACCAAACTGGGGCCTGGCTTTCGACAGCGCGGGCAATCTCTACGCAGCCGACGGTGGCGCCCAAACGATCTATAAATTCGCGCCGAATGGAACCCGCACTGTTTTCGTCGGGCCAAGCGCGTTCGCTGAGGGCGAATATCCTGTGGGCCTCGCCTTTGATAGCAGCGGCAATCTGTTCGTTTCCATCGAAACGTTTAGCGATCCGGGAGCCGACTCGAT
>Ga0209376_1003646_pt1 | contig 13840 bp, 12 predicted proteins | sample GraSoiAngelo_134_FD_185891 | JGI IMG/M metagenome (GOLD analysis project Ga0209376, IMG submission 185891) | Grasslands soil microbial communities from the Angelo Coastal Reserve, California, USA - 14_0929_05_30cm (SPAdes) (version 2) | ecosystem: Environmental > Terrestrial > Soil > Grasslands ... | reverse complement strand
AACACCCAGGCGGAGCGATCCGACACCGGCGCCACAGAAAACAAACCGCCGATGGCCGATCGTTAGACGATTCGGCTCAGGCAAGGGTGAAAAGGTGGGGTAAGAGCCCACCGCGTCTGTGGTGACATGGACGGCACGGTAAGCGTCGCCCGGAGCAAGACCAAATAGGAGGACGCGAGAAGCGGGCACCGGTGCCGCTTCTCATCGGCTGGCCCGGCCGAGGTCCTCGGGTAGGTCGCATGAAACTCGGGGTAACTCGAGTTCCAGAGAAATGATCATCTCCGCCGGAGTCCGCCGCCGCTATTGCTGAGGCGGACGAAGGCGGGACAGAATCCGGCTTATAGGTCTTCTCCAGCGCGCCCTTTTGATGGCTTGTCGCAACTCCCCCTCTGTGATCTTGCCTGAGAACGTCTCGACCTGATCGATGAAGATGACTGGGATCCGCGCATTGTACAAAGCTGAGAGGTGCTCGTCATTCGCGATGTCCACATGACTCAAGCGAAAAGGAAATTCCATCTGTAGGCGGCGGGTCACATTGATCGCAACGTCGCACAGGTAGCAATCATGTCGGGACAGGATCGTGACCTGAATCATGTCGACACCTAATCTGATCGGACGTTGCTTCTCGTAATGGTGCTGCTGGCCCCGAGTCGATGTGGAAGGATACCACGAGGCGGTGGTGCGTCGCCTGAGGCCGGGAGCCGTAATTTTCATTGACTTAAAAAAGTCATGAATGGTACCATTAGACTTCCTTACCCATTGATTTTTAAGCGTGATTTTACCGGCGCTCGGAAGAGGGCGACGACCTGCTTCAATGTTGCCGGTGACTTCTCAGGCACTCTGAAGCAACAGCCGACGTGACGTGAGGACTGGCATGAAACTCACAGGGGCAGAAATTTTCGTCGAGTGTCTCAAACGCGAGGGAGTGAAAACGCTCTTTGCCTTACCCGGGGGGGTCGTGCTCAAAATATTCGACGTCCTCCACCAGCAGAAGGACATCGATGTGATCCTCACCCGCCATGAGCAGGGCGCCGGCCATATGGCCGAGGGATACGCAAAGGCGACGGGAAAACCAGGCGTCGCGCTGGTGACATCTGGGCCCGGCATGAGCAATATCGTCACGGCGTTGGTGGATGCCTCTATGGATTCGGTCCCGCTCGTCTGCTTTTCCGGCCAGGTGTCGACGAGCTTGATCGGGAACGACGCCTTTCAAGAGGCCGACAACATGGGTCTGAGCCGTCCCTGCACCAAGTACAATTTCCTGGTGAAGGATGTCAATGATCTCGCTGTGACGATCAAAGAGGCGTTTTATGTCGCGACGACCGGCCGACCAGGCCCCGTTCTCGTGGACATTCCCAAAGACGTGTCCATGAACAAGACGGACTTCACGTATCCTGGGTCCGTTTCGATCAGAGGGTACAACCCGACGTACGATGGGAATAAATGGCAGATCAAGCAAGCGGCCGAGGCTATCGCCAAAGCCCGGAAGCCGATCCTGTACGTCGGTGGAGGGGTTGTGTTCTCCGGGGCCTCCGAAGAGCTCATCGAGCTGGCTGAAATGATGAATATTCCCGTCGATATGACCCTCATGGCACTCGGGGCGTTCCCGGGTGAGCACCCGCTCTCGATGGGCATGATGGGCATGCACGGCACCTACTGGGCCAATATGGCCGTGCATTATTCCGACCTCGTGATCGCCGTCGGCGCCCGGTTCGACGACCGCGTGACCGGGAAAGTGTCCGAGTTCTGTCCTCACGCGAAAGTCATCCACATCGACATTGACCCCACTTCTATCCGGAAAAACGTCAATGTGGATATTCCGATTGTCGGAGATTGCAAACGCGTGCTCCGGGAATTGAATCAGATTCTTCGGGCCACCGTGAACGGGGAACAGAAGGAACTTCGGAAGCCCTGGTTGGACCAGATTCATGTGTGGCAGCGGGCGCATCCTCTCACCTATGAACAGGATTCGAACGGCCCGATCAAACCGCAGCACGTGATCAAGCGGTTGTACGAACTGACCAAAGATCGTGATCCGATCGTCTCGACGGATGTGGGTCAGCATCAGATGTGGGCGGCCCAGTACTTCAAGCTGACAAAGCCGCGCCGGTGGCTGACCTCCGGAGGCCTGGGGACCATGGGGTTCGGGTTCCCGGCCGCCATGGGCGCGCAAGCCGCGTTCCCAGGCAGACTCGTGCTCTGCGTTGCCGGAGACGGCAGCGTGCAGATGAACACGCAGGAGCTCGCTACGGCGGTGGTGAACAAGCTTCCGGTCAAGGTCGTCATCATCAATAACCGGTTCCACGGCATGGTCCGCCAGTGGCAGGATCTGTTCTACGAGGGGCGCTACGCGTCAAGCTATCTGGACGTGGTGCCGGACTTCGTGAAACTGGCCGAAGCGTACGGCGCGGTCGGGCTCCGTGCGGCCAAGGTCTCAGAGATCGATGATGTCATCCAGGAAGCGCTCGCGGTGGATCGGCCGGTGTTTGTGGACGTGCCGGTTGATCAATATGAAAACTGTTATCCGATGATTCCGGCGGGCGGCTGCAACCATGAGATGATCCTGGCCGATCCGCCTGAGTTGAAAAAGAAACAGGCTGTGGGGACGCCGGTGGTTGGAGAAGACAAGGACACGGTCCTAACAGCGTGAAGGAAATGAGCTTATTGCCTATGGCGAATAGCTGATAGCAGATGGCAGGAGCTGAACGCTCTGAGGCCATAAGCCATCAGCCATAGGCCATTAGCCATACGCTCTGAATCTGAAGATGGAACACATCATTTCAGTGCTGGTTGAGAACAAGTTCGGCGTGCTGTCGAGGGTGGCCGGGCTGTTCAGCGGACGCGGCTTCAACATCGAGAGCCTGTCGGTCGCGCCCTCGCTCGATCCGTCCATGTCGATGATGACGATCGTGACGAGGGGCGATGATCGGATCATCGAGCAGATCGTCAAGCATCTCAACAAACTGATCGATGTCATCAAAGTGGTGGACCTCAACGAAAGCGAATTCGTCGAGCGGGAGACGGCCCTGATCAAAATCCATACGAAGCCGGAAGATCGAGCCGAAGCGTTGAGGATCGCGGATATCTTTCGTGCGAACGTGATCGATTCCACCCCGACGACCTACACGATCGAGGTCGCGGGGGATACCAAGAAGATCGAGGGGATCATTAACCTGTTGCAGCCGCTCGGCATCAAAGAATTGGTCAGAACCGGCCGGGTTGCGATCGCTCGGGAGCCGGTTCGTCCCGTGGCCGCCCAACCGAAGCGGGTTGCCAAAGAATAGGCTATAGGCAATGGGCTATAGGCGAGAGCGGGCTGAAGATTCTCCCCGTAGTCGATAGCCCATCGCCCATAGCCCGATTTTAGGAGTTGAACATGAAGATTTACTATGATCGGGATGCCGATCTTCAGCACATCCGCAGTAAGAAAGTAGCGATCATCGGGTATGGTAGTCAAGGACATGCCCATGCCCTGAATCTGAAAGACAGTGGGGTGAATGTGACGGTTGGGCTCAGGGAGGGTGCATCTTGGCGGAAGGCCGAGAAGAGTGGGCTCAAGGTCATGCCGACAGCAGACGCGGTGAAGGGCGCTGATGTGGTGATGTTGTTGGCGCCGGACGAAGCCCAGGCGGCAATCTATCGAAAGGACATTGCGCCCCATCTCAAGGATGGAACCTGTCTGGCCTTTGGGCATGGCTTTAACATCCACTTCGGACAGATTGTGCCACCTTCCACGGTCAATGTGTTTATGGTGGCGCCCAAAGGACCGGGGCATCTGGTCAGGTCTGAATATACAAAGGGCAGCGGAGTCCCGATGCTGCTCGCTATCCATCAAGACCCCAGCGGGACCACCCGTCAGGTTGGTCTGGCCTATGCGAGTGCGATCGGAGGCGGGCGGGCCGGGGTGATCGAAACCAACTTCCGGGAGGAGACGGAGACCGATCTGTTCGGTGAGCAGGTGGTGCTGTGCGGAGGCCTCACGTCCCTCATTCAGGCCGGGTATGAAACGCTTGTCAATGCCGGCTATTCTGCGGAGATGGCCTACTTTGAGTGTCTGCACGAGGTCAAACTGATCGTGGACCTGATATACGAAGGCGGGATCGCCAATATGCGGTACTCGATCAGCACCACCGCCAAGTACGGTGACGTGACGAGAGGGCCGCGGATCATCACGGATGAGACGAAACAGGAGATGCGGAAAATTTTGGAGGAGATCCAGAGTGGCCGATTTGCCCGCGAGTGGGTGCTGGAAAACCAGGCCAATCGGCCTGTCTACAATGCCCTGCTGGCGAAGGGTGAGACGCACCCGATCGAAGAGATTGGGGCGCGACTTCGGGCGATGATGCCCTGGCTCAAGAAGGACAAGCTCGTGGACAAGACGAAAAACTGAGAGGAAGCACACAGCGGTCAGCTTCGGAAGAGCGGCTTGCTGGCGGCTGATAGCTGAGAGCTGAAGGCTTAGAGATGGCAGACAGGGCAGTCGGAATTCCGATAGTCCGAGAGGGGTTCCCATTCGTCGCAGCCACAGGAGGGCCCGCGGTGATGGCCGGAGTGCTCGGCTGGACCGTTCCGGCACTTGTGCTGGGCGCCATCGCGCTGTTCACAGCCTGGTTTTTCCGGAACCCGAGACGACTCGTTCCGGACGGCGCACGGGTGGTGGTCGCACCTGGTGACGGCCGCGTGATGGCGATTGAGCAAGAATATGAGCCCCGGTTTCTCAAGGAACAGGGGATCCGTCTGAGTATCTTCCTCAGTGTCCTCGATGTGCATGTCAATCGGATTCCCTGCGATGGAAAGGTTGAAGACATTGTCTATCAGCCAGGGCAGTTTCTCGCTGCGAATAGGCCGGACGCTACCTTGCGCAATGAGCAGAACGCGCTCATGATTCGCACCACCTTCGGGGCGAAGGTGCTGTGCGTCCAGGTGGCCGGATTGCTGGCGCGCCGGATCGTGTGCTGGGCCTCCCCCGGTGAGACGGTGGCGCGTGGCGAGCGGTTCGGGCTGATCCGGTTCGGTTCCAGAGTAGACACGTTTCTTCCACTCGGCACCGTCTTAGGGGTGGCAGTCGGGGATTGCGTCAAGGGCGGGGAAACCATCCTGGGAGAGTTGCCATGCGTGGAAATCTGATGCGCGGAACGTTCATGAAGGACCAGAAACGGAAGCGGGGCGGGTACCTGATTCCCAACGTTCTGACGAGTGGGAATCTGTTCAGCGGATTGTTCGCGATCCTCGCCGTTTTCAACGCGAATTACCTGGCAGCGGCCATTGCCATCCTGGTTGCGCTGGTCTTCGACGTGCTGGACGGCAAGTCGGCCCGGCTCATGAATAGCACCAGTCAGTTCGGGGTTGAGTATGACTCCCTCGCTGATCTCGTGTCGTTCGGGGTGGCACCCGGCCTGTTGATTTACTCCTGGGCTCTGAGCGGGCACGGCATGCTGGGCTCGGCGGTCATGTTCGCGTTCGTCGCGTGTGGTGCGTTGCGACTCGCGCGGTACAATGTCATGACAGCAAACAGTGAGAGCAAACATTTTACCGGTCTTCCGATTCCGGCCGCAGCCAGCGTGATCGCCACGCTGGTCGTGTTTGACCATCACATCGTCCGAATGGGGGCGGAGGTGAAGCCCCTGCTGATTCTGATCATGACCCTGACCTTGGCGTTCCTGATGGTCAGTACGATCAAATATCGGAGCTTCAAAGACCTCAAGTTCAGAGGCGGCAGCCATTTTAACTACCTGGTCTGGGCGATTCTCGGACTGATGCTGGTCGTGGCATGGCCCCAAGTGACGCTGTTCGTCTTGTTTGCGGGCTATGCCGTGTCGGGCATCATTGAGAAAGGCGTGAGCCTCCTCGCAAAGGTCCTGGGAAAGCGAAGTGGCACCAAATCTGACCAACCAGTATTGGAGACTAAACAGTAGGGCGGCGAAGAAGAGGAGTAGTACGCGGTTCCGACGGAATGGAGAGAGCTGGTGGCGTCCGCTTCCCAATCGGCGGACAGGGTGCAAACCAGCCCGTCGGTCGCCGAACTCGCCTCGGAGCCGGGCCTGTGAAGTATAGTAAGAGGCCCCGCCTGACCCCCGTGACGGGTCGAACGAAGGGTGTCCGAGCTTCACTCTGCGAGGAAGCCGGTCACTGAATCAGGGTGGTACCACGGAGCGCGATGAGCCTTCGTCCCTGAGTATGGGGGGAAGGCTTTTTTGTTTTGCGGGCTGCTGAAAAAGAAGAGACACGAGGTGCCAGGACCGGTCTCCTTGCTCGCGCAACGCGCGCGTTAAGAAAGTGCCGGGCACCCGTTGCTTTTGAAAGTGCAACGGGTGATGACGCGTGCAATAGAGACCAGCCCTGGCACCCCGGTAGCATGGGTGATATGCCGACTCTTTGAGCAGCCTGTAATGAGGCACTCTGTGGTCCTATTTGAAGAGGAGTAGTGACATGGCTCGGATGATTAGAATATTCGATACGACCTTGCGTGATGGGGAGCAATCACCAGGGGCCAGCATGAATGTCGAAGAAAAAGTGATGATTGCTAAACAACTGGCCCGGCTCAACGTAGATATCATCGAGGCCGGCTTTGCGTACAGCTCGCCCGGCGATTTCGAGGCGATCAGACGAATCGCGCAAGAAGTAGAGGGACCGACTATCTGCAGCCTCGCCAGAGCCAAGCCGGAAGACATCGATCGGGCGTGGGAGGCCCTCAAAGGGGCTCCCAAGGTCCGCATCCATACCTTTCTGTCCACCTCCGACATCCATCTGAAGTATCAGTTCCGCATCAGTCGCGAGGAGGCACTGAAGCGCGCGGTCGAGATGGTGCAGCGCGCCCGCGGGTATGTGGACGACGTCGAGTTCTCACCGATGGACGCCAGCCGATCAGACCCAACCTTTCTGCACGAAGTGTTGGAGGCGGTCGTTGGGGCAGGGGCTGGCACCATCAACATTCCGGACACGGTGGGATACGCCACGTCCCAGGAATTCGGTCTCCTGATCCGCGGCATTCGCGAACGGGTCAGGAACAGCGCCAAGGCTGTGATCTCGGTCCATTGCCATAATGATTTGGGGATGGCGGTGGCTAATTCATTGGCAGCGGTGACGGAAGGGGCCGGGCAAGTGGAATGCACGATCAACGGGATCGGTGAACGGGCCGGCAATGCCTCGCTGGAAGAAATCGTCATGGGGCTGCGGACTCGCAAAGACTTCTTCGACGCCGACACCGGCATCCGGACCGAGGAGATTTCCAAGACCAGTCGGCTGGTCAGCAAGATCACGGGTATGGTCGTCCAGCCGAATAAGGCTATCGTCGGAGCCAATGCCTTTGCGCATACCTCCGGGATTCATCAGGATGGACTGCTGAAGGAGAAAAGCACCTACGAGATCATGAAGCCGGAATCCATCGGCCTCGTCCAGAGCAAGCTGGTGATGGGTAAGTTGTCCGGCCGGCATGCGTTCCGACAACGGCTGGAGGAGTTGGGCTATCGGCTGTCCGAAGAGGAACTCAACCATGCGTTTGACCGCTTTAAGCGGCTGGCGGACCAGAAGAAAGAGATGTACGAAGAGGATCTGGAGGTCATCATCTCTGAAGAGATTGCCAAAATTCCGGAGCGGTATGTACTCAAAAGCCTGCAGACTGAAAGTGGGACTCATCGAGTTCCGACCGCCACGGTGGAGTTGGAGATCGGCGGCCGCCTTGTGAAACAGACCGGAACAGGCGATGGACCGGTGGATGCGGCCTACCGCACCATAGCAGCGATGACGGAGACCACCAGCCGCCTGCTCACCTATGTGGTCAAGGCCATCACCGGTGGAACCGATGCGCAAGGTGAGGTCTCGGTGCGGATGGAGGAGGGAGGCAGAACCGTCACCGGGCACGGAGCCGATACGGATATCATCGTGGCGTCAGCTCGAGCTTACCTGAACGCTCTCAACAAATTGGCGTACTGGGCCTCAAAACAGTCTGATCCGACGCAGAAGGTCGGCTTGATTTGAGCGGCGGAGCAGCGATAGAGTGGCATCGGTCGTAACGGGCCGGCTGGGCTGGCCCTGTGCTCCCGGAGCGCGCACGATCAGGATGTGCCGGGTACCCGTTGCTCTTGAATGCAACGGGTGATGACGGCCGCAGTGGGGCCAGCCCAACCAGCCCGCCTAGTTGCTGACCCCTAGCCGCTCTGGGGGAGAGGGAGAGGTGGGGAGAATCTTCACCCATCGTGTTGATCAATCCTGCAAGAGCTGCTGCGTCCCATACATGGCACGGTTGAGATTCGCTACAGTCTCGCCCATGGGCGGCTCAAGCCGGGGAAACGTTCGAAACGCCATCGTCTGGCTTCGACCGAGGTGTACTATTTTCTGTCGGGCCGTGGCTTGTTCCGGATCGGGAATGAATCAACGGCGGTGGGGCCAGGGGCAGTGGCCTACGTGCCCCCTGGAGCAGTCCAGTCGCTAGAGAATACCGGGACGAGCATGATGGAGTTCTTGTGTCTGGTGGATCCGGCCTGGAAGCCGCAGGACGAGGAAGTGCTGGAGTAGAGGCGTCCGACCTCGATAGAGTCAGTAGCGTCTCTAGCGTGGAGCGTCTGTCGCGAAAAACGCAAGAGGCGCAGCACGCGATGACGCGAACGACGAGCGACGAGATACGCTTCACGAGATTCAAGGGTGAACACGCGCGTTAAAGGGCACTTCGGATATCCCGCCGGGCTATAGGGAGAACGAGCAGGTGAAAGCGACCATTGCGGTGCTGTCTGGTGATGGGATCGGGCGTGAGGTTGTGCCCGAGGCTGTCAAACTGCTTAAGGCGGTTGGTGAACGATTTGGGCATGTCTTCGAGTTCATTTCTGGAGATGTCGGTGGGCAAGCCATCGAGAAGGTCGGCGTGCCCCTTCCCCAGGAGACCCTCACGCTGGCGAAGCAAAGCGCCGCTGTGCTGCTGGGAGCGGTGGGGGGGCCGAAATGGGAAGGATTGGAATACAGCCTTCGCCCCGAGCGGGCCTTGCTTGGGCTGCGGGAGCAGCTTGGTCTGTTCGCGAATCTCCGTCCCGCCAAGCTCTATCCCATGCTTGCCGAGGCATCGACACTCAGGCGCGACGTCATCGAAGGGCTTGACCTGTTGGTTGTGAGGGAGTTGACCGGAGGAATTTATTTCGGTAAGCCGAAAGGGATCGAGAAGATCCCCGGCGGAGAGCGAGGCATCAATACAGAGGTCTACACGACCGAGGAGATCCGGCGCATTGCCAAGGTCGCGTTCGAAGCGGCTCGCAAACGGAGGCGGCGGGTCACCTCTGTGGACAAAGCCAACGTCCTCGAGTCCTCTGAGCTCTGGAGGCGGGTGGTCACCGAGGTCCATCGCGATTACCCTGACGTTGAGCTGAGCCATATGTACGTGGACAACTGTGCCATGCAACTCGTCAGAAACCCGAAACAGTTTGATGTGTTAGTCACGACCAACCTGTTCGGCGACATTTTGAGCGATGAGGCGGCCATGTTGACGGGGTCCATCGGGATGCTGCCCTCCGCCAGTCTGGGCGCACACGCGGGTTTGTATGAGCCGATTCACGGCAGTGCTCCAGATATCGCTGGAAAGAACCTGGCCAACCCGATCGCGACCATTGCGTCGGCGGCCATGATGTTCACGTACACGTTCCATCTGGAAAAGGAAGCAGAAGCGGTCGAGAGCGCGATTCTCAGGACGCTCGACCAGGGCTATCGGACAAAAGACATCCACAGCCCTGGAACCAAGCTGGTCGGCACGGCTGAAATGGGGAATGCCGTCCTGAAGAACTTTAATCAGGGGTGAGTGCGCATGGTGCTGGTTTCCGGAAAGTCCGGTACGATCCTTACCATCGTTGGTACAGGAGACCCAACGCATGCCGGGGATGGGGGCCAGGCTATCGAGGCCAGCCTCAACGAGCCCAAGAGCCTCGCGCTGGATGGCAATGGACACCTGTACATTGCCGATTCAGAAAATCATGCAATCAGAAAGGTCGAACTCCGGACGGGGCTCATTACCACAGTGGCAGGATGTCCAGCAGGGTCACTTCATCCTGCTGACAGGCAAAGCTCGCCGATGAAGACGTTGACCGATCTCACGGAAGAGGATCCGCTGGGCAGTCCCAGCCAGGCGACCCAGGAGAAGTTTGCCCAACTGGCTGACCTCAGCGGCACAGTCCGGTTCGTGGTAGGAGCATCGCCCACAGGCGGGCGCTTTCGTGGAGACGGCGGCCCGGCCACCAGCGCCACGCTCAATTTTCCCTCGGCCGTGGCTGTGGATGAGAGGGGGAACCTGTACATTGCGGATACCATGAACTATCGGGTCAGAAAGGTCGATGCGGTCACCGGCATCATCAGCACCGTTGCAGGGACCGGGCAGTGTCGCTTCTCTGGCGACGGCGGTCCCGCTGTTGTCGCGGCACTCAATGAACCGGTCGCTTTGGCGGTGGATGGGAAGGGACATCTCTATATCGCCGACCAGAGCAACAATCGGGTGCGCATGGTGGATTTGAATACCGGGGTGATGACCACCGTGGCTGGGACCGGTGAAGCGGCCTATAGTGGGGATGGGATGCGCGCGTCCGAGGCTGCCCTCGCCGGGCCCGGTGGGCTTGCCGTGGGGCCGGATGGTACCTTATACATCGCTGATACGTTCAACGGGCGAATTCGCGCAGTGGATCCGGAAACCGGCGTGATCAGCACAGTGGCCGGAGACGGTGGAGAGTATCGATACCTGAGCCAAGCCAACGAGTTTTCTACAAGCCTGTCCCGTCCCTATGGCATTACTCTGGACCAAGCCGGTAGTATCCTGATCACTGATTCGGACAGTCATTTGATTCGAAGATGGGACAGGAGAAAAAAGATCGTCACTCGTATCGCTGGAAGTGGGGTGCCACAGTTCGGTGGAGACAGCGGCCCCTCTCAGGAGAGCAGTCTCAACTATCCGTTCGGAGTGGCGGTCGATCAGAGCGGGAATGTGTATATTGCCGATACCTTCAACCACCGAGTTCGGCTGATCGCCGCGTGAATCCTGCGGAGAATCTCAAGTCGGATCCGGCAGAGAAAGCTGTGAGCTGAGCGATGTTCAAAAAGAAGACGGCCTATCGGGTCGCCGTGGTCGGGGCGACCGGTGCGGTCGGAGCCCAGATGATCGAAGTGTTGGATGAGCGGAAGTTCCCGGTTCACCAGCTCTGCCCGCTCGCCTCATCCCGCTCGGCCGGTGTGACCGTCTTGTTCCAGGGTCAAGAAGTGAGCGTGAAGCTTCTGACCAAGGACTCGTTCGAAGGGGTGGACCTGGCGCTGTTTTCAGCCGGCAGAGAGGTCAGCAAGGAGTTTGCTCCCATTGCAGTCAAGGCCGGCGCGATGGTCATTGATAACAGCTCTGCATGGCGCATGGACAAGGATGTGCCGTTGGTGGTCCCTGAAGTGAATGCCCAGGATCTCGCCGGGCATCGTGGCCTTGTCGCCAATCCCAACTGCTCCACGATTCAAATGGTGGTGGCGCTCAAGCCGCTCCACGATGCGGCTCGTATCAAGCGAATCGTGGTCACGACCTTCCAGTCGGTGTCGGGGACGGGGAAAGAAGCGATGGATGAGCTGATGGATGAGTGCAAAGACCTGCTTCTGTTCAAGCAGCCTCGGCCCAAGGTCTATCCGTTCCAGATCGCGTTCAACTGCTTGCCGCAGATCGATGATTTTCTGCCCTCCGGGTACACGAAGGAAGAGATGAAACTGGTTCACGAGACCAGAAAAATCATGGGGGACCCCTCGATTACGGTCACCGCGACCACGGTTCGAGTGCCGGTCTACATCGGTCATTCGGAATCGGTCAACATCGAGACCGAACGGAAACTCACCGCCAATGAAGCGCGTGCGCTTCTTTCCACGGCTCCCGGTGTGCAGGTGTACGACGATCCGGCGCACGCTGTCTATCCGATGCCGCTCGATGCGGTCGGCAAGGACGAGGTGTACGTTGGGCGTATCCGAGAGGACGAGTCGATTCCGAATGGACTGAACCTCTGGGTGGTGGCGGATAATCTCAGGAAGGGCGCGGCGCTGAACGCCGTGCAGATCGCCGAACTCCTCGTGACGTAGGCTATGTCGGAATGGGACGGCCTGGGTAAATTTCTCATCTTTCTGGGAGTTCTCTTTGCTCTCATGGGAGCCCTGCTGATCTTGATGGGCAAAGTGCCCAGTCTGGGCGGAGGGTCCGGGTGGCTCAGCAAGCTGCCCGGCGATATCCTCATCAAACGGGACAACTTCACTTTCTACTTTCCTCTCACAACCAGCGTGCTGATCAGCGTCGTGGTCAGCCTGCTGCTCTATCTACTGTCGCTGTTCTTGAGACGATAGCCATCATGCGTGTAGGACTGGCATTCTGGAGCCTGCTCTGTTGGAGCCTGCTGGTCCCTTCCGCCCAGGCGACCGAGCTTGTCCGTGTCCTGTTGTTTCAAGATGTTCAGCGAGTAGACGTCTCGGCGGGAGAGGGTATGACCGTGAGACTCTCGAGCGGTGACGAACGGGCCTTCGAGACTCCTCTGATCGTCACCTCGCTCGCTGATGGAATCGCGGTGAACGGGGAGCGGTTCCAGACCGAAGGCGTGACGGTTCGGGGACGGCAGGACCTGAGGGTCGAAGTTGAGGGGCAGATCGAGGCCCAGAGGCCGGACCGGCCTATCGAACGGGCAGCCGTGTTTCTGAGACCCTTGTCTCAAGGTGCGACAGCGAGTCCCGGTCCGTCGCCTGTTCTCCAGGCTACGGAGCCAACAGGTACGATGGTGGTGAGCGGGAGTCTGCATGTCCTCCGGCGCGGCCAGGGTCTCATGGTGATCAATGCAGTTGACTTGGAGGAGTACGTGAAGGGTGTAGTGCCCTCGGAGGTAAGCTCGAGCTGGCACCAGGAGGCGCTCAAAGTTCAAGCTGTCGCTGCTCGAACGTATGCGGTCTATCAGCAAATGATGAATGCAGGTCGTGACTATCACTTGGTGAGCAGCATCCAGGATCAGGTCTATCGCGGCCGCCACGGCGTGGACCCTCGAGTACAGCAGGCAGTAGAGGACACGCGAGGGATCGTGGTGACTCACCTGAACGCTCCAATTCTAGCCGCCTTCTCATCGACTGCTGCCGGTCAAACCGAAGACGCGGTCAATGTCTGGTCAAAAGATCTGCCGTACCTGAAGGGCGTGGAGTGTCCCTTCGACACGAATTCTCCCTATTATCAGTGGCGGACCTCGTTCAAGGTCGTGGAGCTGGAAACCAATCTGAGACAAAAAGGAATGGCGGTGGGCAGCATCGCCAATGTCTCGCCTCTCTCATACAGCCGTGCCGGCCGTGTGGCCATGGTCAGGATTCTCCATTCGAATGGGGAGCTGATCCTGCGCGGCGAGGACCTACGGCGCGTGGTGGGGAATGCGGTGATCCCAAGCACGCAGTTTGAGCTCGAAGCGGTCGGGTCGGAGCTGGTCCTCTCAGGATACGGGGCGGGGCATGCCGTCGGTCTCTGTCAGTGGGGAGCCAAAGAACTGGCCGAACTGGGGTATCACTTTCCCGCCATCCTGCAGTATTACTTTCCGGGGACCGAACTCAAGGACGCGAGGCTGTTGGAGTCGGTCTCTCCCTCCACTCCCTGATGGTACTCACCGAGTTTGATTTTCCGTTCGATCCTTCGCTGATCGCTGACCGTCCCGTCGAACCTCGCGACCAAGCTCGCCTGCTGGTCGTGCCTCGTACGACGGGGCCGCTTTCTCACCGAGGCGTGATGGACTTGCCCGCGCTGCTCAACTTTGGCGATCTCCTCGTCGTGAATGACACAAAGGTTCTGCCCGCCCGACTCATGGGATGCAAGCGGCCCAGTGGTGGAAGGCTGGAA
>Ga0209376_1003644_pt1 | contig 13844 bp, 13 predicted proteins | sample GraSoiAngelo_134_FD_185891 | JGI IMG/M metagenome (GOLD analysis project Ga0209376, IMG submission 185891) | Grasslands soil microbial communities from the Angelo Coastal Reserve, California, USA - 14_0929_05_30cm (SPAdes) (version 2) | ecosystem: Environmental > Terrestrial > Soil > Grasslands ... | reverse complement strand
ATGAACATCGATTGGATACCCCCTAACCGGAGATTGGCGCGTTTAACGCAGACGTCCGAGTTTTCCTGCAGCCGTGCCTGTATCGAAGCATCCGGTTGATCCGAATTTGCCTTCCCCCCGGCACGCAGCGCTCGCCCCGCCCAAGCTCGGGCGCGAACGTTAGCGGCCTGCGACGCGATGCGTCAACCCCCGAACTTCAGTTCGGAGCCAGGCTACCCCTGGTCGCGAACTAGACCTCCATCACCTCGTGCTCTTTGCGGTTGGCGAGCGCGTCGACCTTCTCGATCTGGGCTTCGGTGATCTTCTGCAGGCGGCCGGTGGCTCGCTTTGAATCGTCCTCCGCGACCTCGCCCTGTTTCTGCATGTGCTCGATGCGGTGCAGCTCGTCGCGGCGCACGTTGCGGATGGCGACCCGTGCTTCCTCGGCCTTCTGACGCACGAGCTTGACGTACTCGCGGCGCCGCTCCTCGGTGAGGGGCGGGATCGGCACCCGGATCACCTGGCCGTCGTTGGCCGGGTTGAGTCCCTGCTCGCCCGCCCGGAGTGCTTTCTCGACGGCCCCGATCTGGCTTTTGTCATAGACCTGGACCACGAGCAGCCGCGGCTCGGGCGCGCTGATCTGCGCCAGCTGGTTGAGCGGAGTCGGGGTGCCGTAATACGGGACCATGATGCGGTCGATGAGAGCCGGGTTGGCGCGCCCGGTGCGGATCGTGGCGAGCTCGCCGCCGAAGTGATCGACGGACTTCCCCATCTTGGACTCCGCCTCGCGGAGTATTGGATCAATCATGGGTCGATCACGTCGCCGCGCCCACAAGCGTGCCGATCTCCTCACCGAGCACGACGCGCTCGATGTTGCCAGGCGTCAGCAGGTTGAACACGACGATCGGTACGTCATTGTCCATGCAGAGCGTCAGCGCCGTGTTGTCCATCACCTCGATGCCGCGGTTCAGCACCTCGAGGTAGCCCAGGCGTTCGAACTTCGTGGCGGTCGGGTCCCGCTTGGGGTCCGCCGTGTAGATGCCATCGACCTTGGTCGCCTTCAAGATCACGTCGGCCTCGATCTCGACCGCGCGCAGGGCGGCCGTCGTGTCGGTGGTGAAGTAAGGATTGCCGGTGCCGGCGGCGAGGATCACCACCCGTCCTTTTTCGAGGTGGCGTACAGCGCGCCGCCGGATGTAGGGCTCCGCGACCTGTGGCATCTGGATCGCCGTCATCGTGCGCGCCGGGATGCCTGTACGCTCGAGCGCGTCCTGCAAGGCCAGCGCGTTGATGACTGTGGCGAGCATGCCCATGTAGTCGCCCGTCGCCCGGTCGAAGCCGCGCTCCGTCGCCGCGAGCCCGCGGAAGATGTTGCCTCCGCCGACGACGAGCGCAACCTGCACGCCCATCTGGTGGACGCGCTTGACCTGCGCCGCGATGGTCTCGACCACCTCGAGATCGATGCCGTAGTCACGTGATCCGCCAAGCGCCTCACCGCTCAGCTTGAGCAGCACGCGGTTGTACTTAGGCGATCGATCTGCCACGTTCAGAACTCCCATTTGAGCGCCCGGCGCGTGCTCGGCCGTCAAGACTCCCTGATGTTAAATCGCGCGAAGCGGCGGACCGTGATGTTCTCCTGAAGCTTCGAGATGTTCTCGGCGATGATCTCGTGCACTGTGCGGGTGGGCTCGCGGAAGTACTGCTGCTCCATCAAGCAGTTCTGCTTGAGGAAGTTTTCGATCTGGCCCTCCACGATTCGCGGGACCACCTGCTCCGGTTTGCCATCCTGAAGCGCCTTGGCCTCATAGACCTCGCGCTCGGTCACCAGCACCTCATCGGGCACATCCTCACGCGTCACCCACCTCGGCTCGAAGGCCGCCACCTGGAGCGCAAGCTCTTTGGCGAGCTTGCGGAAGTCGGGCCCTTTGGCGACGAAGTCGGTCTCGCAGTTGACCTCGATCAGCACGCCGACCTGCGGTGGGAAGTCCGGCGATGGGCTGTGCAGGTACGCCTCGACGACGCCCTGGCCGGTCGCCCGACCGGCGCGCTTGCTGGCCTTGGCGATGCCCTTCTCGCGCAGGATCGTGTATGCCTTGTCGACGTCACCGTCCGCCTCTTCCAGCGCCTGCTTGCAGTCCATCATGCCGGCGCCCGACAGGTCCCGCAGCTTCTTGATCAGCTCGATCGGCACATCCACCACTAGCGGGCCTCCTCGTCGTCGACGGTGTGCCCGGTGAACTCCTCTTCCGACACGGTCGGTAGGTAGTCCTCCTCATCTTCGAGGTATTCCTCGATCTCTTCGTAGCGAGGCGTCTCGAGGAACTCTCGCTCCTCGACCTCGGGCAGGATCTCGCCGCGAGCCGCCGCTTCCTGGCGGCCTTCCTGGCACGCGTCGGCGATCTTTCCCGTGAGCAGCTTCACGGCGCGAATCGCGTCGTCGTTGCCTGGGATCACGAAGGTGATCAGGTCCGGGTCGCAGTTGGAGTCGGTGATCGCGACCACCGGGATCTTCAGCCGATTCGCCTCGGTGACGGCGATGTGCTCCTTGCGCGGGTCCACGACGTAAAGGGCCCCGGGCAGTCGCTTCATGTCGGCGATGCCGTCGAAATGGAACATCAAGCGGTCGAGCTCGTCCTGGAGACGCTTGGCCTCCTTCTTCGACAGCTGCTCGAACTGGCCTTCCTGCTGCATCTTGCGCAGCTCCTGCAGCCGTTCGATTCTCTTCTTCACGGTGCTGAAGTTCGTCAGCATGCCGCCCATCCAGCGGCGGTTGACGAAGTACATGCCGCAGCGCGCGGCCTCGGTCTGGATCGTTTCCTGCGCCTGCTTCTTGGTGCCAACGAACAGCACGGGACGGCCGCTGGCGGCGACGTTGCGCGTGAAGTCCCACGCGTCGTCCAGGAGCCGGACCGTCTTCTGCAGGTCGATGATGTGGATGCCGTTGCGGGCGGTGAAGATGTAGGTCTTCATCTTCGGATTCCAGCGGCTGGTCTGATGTCCGAAGTGGACGCCCGCCTCCAGCAGCTGCTTCAAGGTCACTTGAGCCACGTTTCTACGTTGCCTCCCTGTTCTTCTTCCGCTCGGGATTCCGCCTTCACCACCGGCGCCCTTGGCGCCGGACATTCAAACGAAGGACAGGGGCATTGGCCCGGGCGTGCTAACTCAGCCGCGTACGACTGGCGCTGGGAGTATACCCAGGACTCGGATTTCTAAGCCTCGACGGCCTTCTTCACACCCTTCGGGCCCGGGCACTTGGGGTAGTCCGAGCAGGACTTGAAGAGACCGAACCGGCCGCGGCGCTCGACCAGCGGCTTGCCGCAGATCGGGCACGGCTCATCCAGCACTTTCGGGCCCTGGCTCGGCTTGCCGTCCTTGCCCATGTTCGCGCGGTAGTTGCAGTCGGGGTAACGCGAGCAGGCGACGAAGGGGCCGTACCGACCGGTCCGCTCGACCAGATCCCCTTCCCCACACTGCGGGCACTTCTCGCCAGTCGACTTCGACTCGCCCTGCGCGTCGCGCTTGATGTACTTGCAGTCGGGGTAGCCCGAGCAGCCTATGAAGTCCCCGTAGCGGCCCGTGCGCAGCTGCAGGGGCCTGCCGCAGTTGGGGCAGGGCTCTTCAAGAAGCTTCGGCTCAGGAGCCTCGCCATCGGCGGTGAGCGCGCGGCGGAATTTGCACTTCGGGTAGCGCGAGCAGCCCATGAACGGTCCGAAGCGGCTCGCCTTGTGGACGAGATGTCCCTCATTGCACAGCGGGCAGACCTCGTCGGTGTCGGCCGGCGTCGCCTCCTCGGCGGCGCTGAGCATCCGCTGCAGCGGCCCGTAGAAGTCCTTGACCACCGGCACCCATTCCTGGTTCCCGCTTTCCACCTCGTCGAGTCGCTTCTCGAGGTTCGACGTGTACTCGTCGTCGGAGATCGACTTGAAGTGGTCGACCATGAGCGCGTTGACCGCCTCGCCGACGCGGGTCGGGTGGAGGCGGCGCTCTTTGATGTCGACGTAGCCATGCGCCTTGGTGATCGTCTGCACGATCGGCGCGTACGTGGACGGCCGGCCGATCCCCCGCTGCTCCAGCTCCTTGATCAGCGTCGCCTCGGTGTAGCGCGGCGGAGGCTGCGTGAAATGCTGCTCCGGCTTGAGGTCGTGATAGGCGAGGTCTTCGCCCTGCGCGAGCTGGGGCAGCACGTTCTCCCCGTTTTCCTCGCGTGGCCAGACCTTGTAGAAACCGTCGAAGGCCAGCACCGAACCGGTCGCGCGGAAGACGTAGTCGCCACCCTCGATCTCGACCTGGGTCTGGTCGTACATGGCCGGTGCCATCCGGCTGGCGACAAAGCGCCGCCAGATGAGGTCGTAGAGCTTGAACTGGTCGGCGGTCAGATACTGCCGGATCGATTCCGGGGTGCGGCCCACCTCGGTCGGCCGGATCGCCTCGTGCGCGTCCTGCGCTCCAGGCGTCGCCTTGGCGCTGCGCGACGCGCCGATGTACTTCTCGCCGTGCTCTTGCTTGATCCAGCCTTTGGCCTTGGCGTCGGCGTCGACAGAGATCCGCGTTGAGTCGGTACGCATGTAGGTGATGAGACCCGTCGATCCTTCCGCGCCGAGCTCGATGCCTTCGTACAGCTGCTGCGCGATCCGCATCGCGGCGAAGGGCCGCATCCGCAGCCGGCTCGACGCGTCCTGCTGCAGGGTCGACGTGATGTACGGCGGGTTGGAGCTCTTGGTGCGGCGCTTCTGCTCGACGCCAAGGACGCGGTAGCTGGCGCCCTCGAGCTTGCGGAGGATCGCCTGCGCCTCCGCCTCGTTGTGAACCTCGAACTTCGTGTCGGCTTCGGTGGCAGTCGCTGTGGCCGGACGGTTGAGGCGCGCCAGGAAGTGGCTCTCGGAACCCCTCTGGGACAGCTCCGCGTCGATGGTCCACGACTCGACGGGAACGAACTTGCGGATCTCTTCCTCGCGGTCGACGACCAGGCGGAGGGCGACCGACGACACGCGTCCGGCGCCGATCCCCTTCTGGACCTTGCTCCACAGGAAGGGGCTCAGGCGAAAGCCGACCAGCCGGTCGACCACCCGCCGCGCCTGCTGGGCGTTGACCAGCCGCATGTCGATCTCACGCGGAGACTCGAGGGCCCGCCGGACTGCGTCCGAGGTGATCTCGTGGAACTCGATCCGTTTCGGGGCGCGAAGCTTCAGGACCTCAGCCAGGTGCCAGGCGATGGCCTCCCCTTCCCGGTCCGGGTCGGAAGCAAGGATGACCTCCTGGTCTTTCTTGGCCGCGGACCGCAGCTCGTTGATCGTCTTGCGTCGGCTTTCCACGACCTCGTAGTGCGGCTTGAAGCCGTCGTCCACCTCGACCCCCATCTCCTTTTCAGGCAGGTCGCGGACGTGGCCCATCGAGGCCCGGACATCGAAACGGTCTCCCAAAAACCGCTTCAGCGTCCTGGCCTTGGCAGGCGACTCGACGATGATCAAACCTTCTGGCACAGCTTCCTTGTTATTCCCAAACCCGGACGTTTGTTCCTAAGCGACCGGTCCGCCCGACGAGTGGCGGGCATCCTACGCCCGTTCTTCGCCGCGGCGCAACGCCCTTACATACCCATCCTGGTGGCGCCTAACCGCGCCGTCGAGCTCCAGGGCGGTCAACCGGCCGAGCACTTCGGCGACCGGCAGCTGCAGCTTGCGAGCGATATCGGCCGCGTTCAAAGCGAGAACGTCCGAGAGGTGGGAAAGGATGCCATCCCGCTCCCGTCGGAGCCCGAAACCGAGCCCTCGAGGCGTGGCTAGAGGGTCGTCCAGGACCTCGCCGCCGAGGTTCAGCCCGGCCAGGACGTCCCGGGTGTTCTGGACGAGGCCGGCGCCGTCGCGGATGAGGGCATGGGTCCCGACCGACAAAGGCGAGAAGACACTTCCGGGAACGGCCATTACCTCTTTATGTAGGTCGAGCGCGGCCTCGGCCGTGATCAGCGCGCCAGAGCCCTCCGCGGCCTCGACCACGACCACAAGGTCAGACAGGGCCGCCATCGTGTAGTTGCGAGCGGGAAAGTTGTGCCGCCTGGGCGCTGTGCCGTCCGGGAACTGGCTGACCAGCGCTCCGCCGCCGGCGAGGATCGCCTCGGCAAGCACGGTATGGGCGGCCGGATAGACAAGGTCGACGCCGGTGCCCATGACCGCGACCGTGATCCCGCCGCCATTCAAGGCGCCGCGGTGCGCGGCCGCATCGATGCCAAGCGCGAGGCCGCTGATGACGACCACACCCACCCGAGCGAGCTCGAGCCCGAGCTGCTCCGCGACAGCCTCGCCGTATGGAGATGGCCGCCGTGAGCCGACGATCGCGACGCGCGGCCCTTGAGGCGGCGGCCAGCGCCCACGGGTCCGCAGCTCAGGCAGCGACATCTTGCAGCCGGAAACCGAGCGCCTCGAGGACGTGGTGCTCCTCGATCTGCTCCGACCCGTCGAGGTCGGCCGCGGTGCGCGCGACCCTCCACGCGCGGTGAAAGCCGCGTGCGGTCATGCCGCGCTGCGCCGACCAGCGCTCCAGGGTGCGACGCGATGGAGGCGCCAGGCCGGCCAGCTGGCGGAGCCGGACAGGCTTGAGCTGAGCGTTGAGCGATCCCTGCCGCTGGAGCTGACGCCGTCGCGCCCTGACCACCCGCTCCCGCACCTTCGACGATGCTTCCCCGCTCGGCTCCGAGGCGAGCGTGTCGAGAGGGACGCGGCGGACGGCGACCTGGATGTCGATCCGGTCGAGAAGCGGGCCTGAAAGGCGCCGCTGGTAGGTGTCGATCGCGGCCGGAGTGCAGCGGCAGGGACGCAATCCGTCGCCGGTCCAGCCGCACGGGCAGGGATTCGTGGCCGCGACCAGCATGAACCGGGCCGGATAGGACACGGATCCGCCCGAGCGCGTGATGCTGACCCGGCCTGACTCGAGCGGCTGGCGCAGCGCCTGGAGCACGGGCGTCTGGAACTCGGCCAGCTCGTCGAGAAACAGGACGCCGTGCGCCGCCCGGCTGATCTCACCCGGCAGAGCGAGACCGCTGCCTCCGCCGATGAGGCCCGCCATCGAGACGCTGTGGTGTGGGGCGCGAAAGGGTCTCGCCCACTCGAGCGGCCGCCCGCGCCGCAGCTCCCCCAGCACGCTTCGCACCTGTGCGACATCGAGGGCCTCGTTGAGCCCGAGCGGCGGCAGGATGCCGGGCAGGCAGCGCGCGAGCATCGTCTTGCCGGCCCCGGGGGGTCCGCTCATCAACAGGTGATGGCCCCCAGCCGCGGCGACCTCCAGCGCGCGCTTCGCCTCCTCCTGGCCGTGCACGTCGGCCAGGTCGTGCTCCGCGGTGTCTGCCGCCGCCGCGCCGTCCAGGCTCCGCGTCGAGGGAGGGATGAGCTCCTCGGCGAGCAGGTGGTTGACGACCGAGGCCAGGGACGCGCACGGGATCACCTCCAGACCGTCGATCAGCGCGGCTTCGGCCGCGTCTTCCGCCGGCACGAAGATGCGCTCGTAACCCAGCTTGCAGAGACCGCGAGCCGCGACCAGGACGCCATCCACGTGGCGCACCGTTCCATCCAGCGCAAGCTCGCCCAGGAAGGCGCTCCGCGGCGGAGCTTGCTTTTGTGCCCGCGCCAGGGCGATGGCGACCGCGATCGGCAGGTCAAGTCCCGTGCCTTCCTTGCGCAGCTCCGCAGGCGCCAGGTTGACCGTCAGACGCGTGTGCGGAAACTCAAGGTCGCTGTTTCGGATCGCCGAGCGCACACGCTCGCGAGCTTCCTTGACCGTCGTGGCCGCGAGGCCGACCAGGAAGAACTTGACGTCGCCGCCACGGCCGATGTCGGCCTCGACCTGGACGCGCCGAACGTCCAGGCCCGCGAGCACGCATGAGTCGACATTGCCGAGCACACGAGCGAGGCTATTGAGACGCGGTTGGGAAATCAGCCCCGGTTGTTAAGAGCCCAGGAAGTCGGCGACCTCGTCGTGGAACGCCTGTGGCTGCTCGACGAACGTCATGTGTCCCGAGTCGCCGACGATCACCTGCCGCGCGCCCTCGATGCCGGCGCATACGTCCTCCGCGCATACCGGCCCGCAGATGAAGTCCTCTTCGCCCGTGATCACAAGCGTCGTACACGTGATGGCGGGCAGGCGGCTGCGCATGTCGAAGGTCGTGAAGATCTCATCGTTGAAGAGCTTCAGCGCGTCGGCGTTGATGGTCTCGGTCTTCAGCGTGTCGAGGTAGCCCGCCTCCGCCGGTCCGAAATGAGCGAAGTACAGAGGCCACTCCCGGAAGACGAGCTCGGCCAACTCCTGGTCGGACGCGAATTTCCCTGCCTGTTCTTCCTCGAGGGCGGCGATCGCGTCCGCCGCCCACGGCTCACCGGACCGCTTGTCCATGCCTTTGCGCATCGCGGCCTGTTGCCCCGGACCGAAGCGGGCCAGCGTCGACGCCAGGACGAGGCGCCGCACCCGCCCGGGATAGCTCGCCGCGTACGCCTGCGCCACCACGCCTCCGTGCGAGTGGCCGAGGAGGAGCATCTGCTCCTGGCCCAGGTGCGCCCGGAGCTCCTCGAGATCGGCCACGTAGTCATCGACCTGGTACGCGCGCCGGTCCCGGGGCCGGTCCGAGCCACCCGTACCGCGCGGGTTGAGCAAGACCAGCGTGTACTGCTCCCAGAGCGCGGCCAGGTCGCCGAAGTAGACGGCCGAGAACCCTGGCCCGCCCGGATGGCAGACAAGCACCGGCCCATGTCCGAGCTTGCGGTAGGTCAGCTTGCGGCCGTCGCTGGTGGTGAAGCTCACGCGAGCCGCGGCTCGGGACGCCAGCGGCCGCCTTCTTCGAGATAGCCTGCGGGCATATCGGGCTCGTGGCTCAACACGAGCAGCCAGCGGTGCCTCTCGGCTTCGTCGAGAAGTTTTGCCTTCTGCTCGAAGACCCGCAGCGGTTCGATGTCGGCGGCCATGTTCCAGGGCACCCGCAGGTGCGGCGTCTGGCAGACGAGGTCGCCGGTCACCGCGCACGCCAGCTCGCCCGAGCGCAGGATCAGCACCTGGCTCCCAGGCGTGTGTCCACCGACGTGGCGGATCTGCACGCCGGGCAGGACCTCGGCGTCGCCGTCGAGGAACTCGACCAGGTCGTTGCCGTCCGCGAGCGGCGTGAAGTCATCGGTGATGTAGCTTGCCCTGCTGCGCACGTCCGGCTGCAGCGCGAAGTCCCACTCGCTGCGCTGGATGAAATGACGCGCCTTCTTGAAAGTGAGCTCGACCTCGCCATTCTCATCGCGCCGGGTCAGGCCGCCGGCGTGGTCCCAATGCAGGTGGGTGGTGACGACGGCGTCGACTTCCTCGGGCTGGATGCCGAGGCGCTTCAGCGCGTGAAGCATGCCCTCCGGCTCCCGAAGCGCGACCTGCTGCGCACGCTTCTCGCTCAGCTTGTTGCCGATGCCGGTCTCGCAGATGATGACGCGACCGTTCTTGCGGGCGATGAGGCATACGCATGCGCAGTCGATCATGTTGTTCCGGTCAGGCGGCTTCTGCTTCTCCCACAGCACCCTCGGCACCACACCGAACATCAGGCCGCCGTCCGCCTTCCAATGGTCGGTCACCAGGAGATGAAGCTCGAGGTCGCCCAGCTGCACTGCGCCTTATATGCTGCGCGAAATGGCGGCCGCGGCGATCAGGACCTCGAGACTGACCAAGGACTACGGGCGGGGGCGGGGCCTTTTCGACCTCGACCTGCAGATCCCCGAGCAGGAGGTCTTCGGTTACCTCGGGCCAAATGGCTCGGGCAAGACGACGACCATCCGTCTCCTCATGGGCATGATCCGCGCCACCGGCGGGTCGGCTCACATCTTCGGCCTCGATTCCACGCGTGATTCCGTTGAGGTCAAGCGCAGGGTCGGATACCTACCCGGCGATGTGCCCCAGTTCGGCAGCCTTCGCGGCGCCGAGGTCGTGGCTTACCTGGGCGGCATGCGAGGCGGCGTGGACCGCCGTCACGTGCGCGCGATCGCGGAGCGATTCGACCTCGACCTGAATCGCCGGTATCGCGAGTACTCCAGCGGCAACAAGCAAAAGCTCGCGATCCTGCTCGCGTTCATGCACAGGCCAGACCTGCTGATCCTTGATGAGCCCACCAGCGGGCTCGACCCGCTCAACCAGCGCGAGTTCTACGCGTTGCTCGGCGACGCGCGCGATGACGGCGCCACTGTCTTTTTTTCCTCCCACGTATTGTCCGAGGTCGAGCACGTGTGCGACAGGGTCGGCATCCTGCGCGCGGGCAAGCTCGTCAAGGTCGCGCAGCTCGATGAGCTGAGACGGATCCGGGTGCATCGCGTCGAGATCGAATTCGCCCCCGACGCGGACGTTCCGGAGGGCCGCCTGCGCTCCGCGTCCGGTGTTGAAAACCTGAGCGTCAGCGGCCGCGTCGTCATGTGCACGGTCCACGGCAGCTTCGACGGATTGCTCGACGCCATCGCCGGCACCCGGGTCGTAGACCTCGTGAGCACAGAACCCAGCCTCGAGGAGTTCTTCCTCACGTTCTTCGGCGAACCCAAGCCCAAAGCGCTGACGCCGTGACCTCCGTCTTGATGGGGCTCCGGCTTGGCCGCTGGGGCATCGCCGGCTTCTCCATGGTCGCGTTCGTCTCGACATTCGTGCAGACGACCGGCTTTTACCAGATCGCCGGGCACACGCCGGCCGAGCGCGCCGCACTTGGTGCGTCGATGTCTGCGCTGGCTGCTCAGTTCGTCGCCCTGTTTCCACCGCCGATCCGGCCCGATACCGTCGGCGGGTACGTCGAGTTCCGCGCCTTCCACTCGCTCGCAATCATCTTTGCGGTGTGGGCGCTCGCCTCGGCGACAGGTTTTGCGCGTGGAGATGAGGAACGCGGGATCGTGGAGGCCGCGCTGGCGAGCGGCACATCGCGAGGGGCGCTGACGGCGTCGCGGACGATCGCATTCGCGATCGCGGCTGGGGTCGCGTCGGCGGTGGCCGCGGCCGGCTTCGTCGCGGGAGTCGCCTCAGGTCATGAAACCGTCGCCGCGGGGGGCGTGGTCGAGGCCGGGGCGCTGCTCGCCGCGCTGACCGTATCGTGCTATGCGCTGTCCTTGCTGGTGGCGCAGCTGGCCGCGGCCCGGGCCGCCACCGCCGCCGCGAGTGCGCTCTTGCTGGGGCTCTTTCTCGTCAACAGCCTCAGTCGCGTCTTCGCCTCGATGTCGACATGGCGATGGGCATCCCCGTTTCGCTACTACGAGCTGAGCCAAGCCCGGCGGCAATTTCGACCCGCGTTCGTTCCTGGTCCTGATCGGCATCTCCATCCTCGCCGCGGCCGCCGCGGGGTGGGCGTTCACCCGACGCGACCTTGGCGAGCCGCTCGTGCACGTGCCGCCACTTCCCTACCGGTCGAGCCATGACGCCGCGAGGACGCCGGTGTGGAGGATCGCCGTCGTGCGCAGTCTCTACGTGAGCCGTCTTGGCCTGTTGGCCTGGAGTGTCGGAATGGCCGTGATGGCCGCCGTCTTCGTCAGCCTGACCAGGACGATCGTCCAGGTGCTGCTCTCGATCCCCACGCTTCTGCCTTACCTCTCGATCTTCGTCCATCAACGGCTGTACCCCGCTGTGTTGGGCTACACATGGTTCAACGTCGCGCAGCTGATGCTGGCCGCGTTTGCCATTACATACGTGGCACGTTGGTCCGCCGAGGACACGGACGGACGCCTGGAGATCTTCCTCAGCACCCCGCAGTCGCGTGCCGGCATTGTGGTCGAGCGCATGGCCGTGCTCGCGGCGGGTGCGGTATTGATCGCCGGCGTGAGCGGGATCGTCCTGTTTTACTTGTCGCATGCGCAGGGCATCGACCTGAACGGGCAGCGGCTGGCGGCGGCATCGCTGATGCTGGTGCCGTTCGCGCTGGTGTTCGCCGGCGTCGGATCGCTGCTGGCGGCGTGGAACCCACGAGCCGCGGTCGGGCTGCTGGGCGGCTTCGCCTTCGCCAGCTACCTCGACACAGAGCTCGCCACGATCTACAAGCTGCCGCTGTGGCTGCAGGACCTGTCGGCGTTCAAGCTTTTCGGCACCCCATTGCTGAATGGCGTCGACGGCCGGAACCTCGCCCTGATGATGCTGCTCGCCTGCGCGGGCCTCGGAAGCTCGATACTTGCTATGCAGAGGCGGGACGTCGGCGCGTAAGCGTTGACCGGAGAGGACCGCCCCCGCAAGCCTACGAAAAGTAGCCAACCACTGACTTAGGAGGTACACTGCGTCGCCATGCCGAGATCGATGTGGAAAGGCGTGGTCTCATTCGGAATGGTCTCGATCCCGATCCGCCTGTACAACGCCACGGAGTCGACCGCCAAGGTCTCCTTCCGCCAGCTCTGTCCCGACCACCACTCCCCCATCTCGTACAAGCGCTGGTGCGCGGAGGGTGACCACGAGGTGGCCTACAGCGAGATCCAGCGCGGCTACGAGGTCGGGAAGGACCGCTACGTGATCATCGACGACAAGGACCTCGACAACCTTCCGCTCCCCACGGCCCACGCCATCGACATCGAAGAGTTCGTCCCGGTCGACGACGTCGAGCCCGGCCTGTACTACGACAGCGCGTACTACGTCGAGCCGGAAGAGCTGGGCAAGAAGCCGTATCACCTGCTGCGCCGAGCCCTGGAATCGACGGGCAGGATGGCGATCGCCAAGATCGCGCTGCGCGACAAGGAGCACCTTGCCGCGCTGCACCCGAACGGCAAGGGCCTGATCATGAACACGCTCCACTGGCCGGACGAGATCCGCTCGACCGAGGGACTCAAGGGCCTGGAGGACGAGGTCAAGATCAACCCGAAGGAGCTCGAGATGGCGAAGGCGCTCATCGAGAGCCTGGCCGACACCTTCGACCCGAGCCGCTACAAGGACAACTATCGCGAGGCGGTGATGAAGGTCGTGCGGGCCAAGGCGGAGGGCGAGGTCATCGAGGCCCCCGAGGCGCCGCAGCCGGCCAAGGTCATGGATCTCATGGAGGCCCTGCGCCAATCCGTCGAGCAGGCGAAGAAGCAGAGAGCCGGGCGCGAGAAGCCTGCCGCTGAGACCAGGAGACGGCGCAAAGCTTCGTAAGGGCCGCCGGGCCTAATCTGAGCCAGGTGCAGGATTCTTCGGACCAGCTGCAGATCGAGCTCGAGAGCTTCCCCGACGAGGTGCGGCCGATGCAGGCGGCCTCAGCCGAGGCCCCGTTCAGCTCGGCGGAGTACCTGTTCGAGGTGAAGTGGGACGGGCTGCGATGCATCCTGTTTCGCGACCCGACCGGGCACGTGCGGCTGCAGGACCGCGGCCTCAACGACCTCACCGCGGACCTGCCCGAGGTGACGGCTGCGGCCAAGCGCGTACCGCCGGGCAGCGTCATCGACGGCGAGCTCGTCGCCACCGACGGCGACGGCCGGCCCGACTACCCGCGGCTCCGGCAGCGCCTGACCGGCGGCGCGCGCATGCGCGATTCGATTCCCACCGCCTACCTCGCCTTCGACGCCCTCTACCTCGAGGGCCGGCCGCTGCTGCGGCAGCCCGTGCTTCGGCGGAGGGCGCGGCTCGCCAAGGCGGTGGAAGCCGGTGGGCACCTCTTCGTACCCGACCACATAGAAAAGGACGGAGTCGAGCTGTTCGAGGCCTGCCTCGAACGAGGCCTCGAGGGCGTGGTGGCGAAGCACCGGCAGAGCCCGTACGTGACAGGCCAGCGAAGCCCCTTCTGGCTCAAGGTCAAGGCCGTCAAGTCCGATGACTTCGTCGTCATCGGCTGGACGGGCGAGACGCCATTCGACGCCCTCGTGGTCGGCTACCACGAAGACGGCCGCCTGCTGCCGTGTGGGACCGTCGGCGGTGGCTACGACGAGGACGCTATGCGT